>Ga0307379_10010528_pt1 | contig 12222 bp, 8 predicted proteins | sample UN2MG_FD_202237 | JGI IMG/M metagenome (GOLD analysis project Ga0307379, IMG submission 202237) | Soil microbial communities from Risofladan, Vaasa, Finland - UN-2 | ecosystem: Environmental > Terrestrial > Soil > Coastal area > Acid sulfate soil | place: Finland: Risofladan, Vaasa | collected... | reverse complement strand
GAATCGTGAGCAGCATTACATGACAAATCCGCAGAACACGCAGTTTACGCAGGGAGAAAAGACTGTTCGGTTTTTCACGCCCGTGTGCGCAATCTGCGTATTCTGCGGATGAAAGCTATTTTGCCGGTTACGCCACTTCCTGAGTCACAGGAACGGGCTCGTCGCCCATTTCCTCAAACCGCACTGCGATGCGGGCGGAAACGCCCTTTTCCTGCATCGTGATGCCGTAGATGGTGTCGGCGGCGCCCATCGTGCGGCGGCTGTGCGTGATCACCACAAACTGCGAGTCCTTCTGGAACTCGCGGATCATCGCCACGAACCGATCGGTATTCGACTCGTCGAGCGCCGCGTCTACCTCGTCGAGGATGCAGAACGGGCTGGGCTTCGATTTGAAGATTGCAAACAGCAGCGCCACCGCGGTCAGCGATTTCTCGCCGCCCGACAGCAGGCTGATAGACCGCGGCTCCTTGCCGGGCGGCCGCGCTATGATCTCGATGCCCGCCTCCAAGATGTCCTTTTCCTCTTCGAGCACGATATCGGCCTTGCCTCCGCTAAACAGCTTGCGGAAGATAACCGCGAAATTCTCGCGCACCGCCGCGAACGTCTGCTCGAACATCTCGCGGCTCGTCTTGTTTATCTTGCGGATCACGTCTTGCAGCGAGTTTTTGGCTGACATCAAGTCTTGCAGTTGCGACGTGAGGAATGAGAACCGCGTCTCAAGCTCGTCCTGCTCGGCGATCGCATTGAGGTTCACGTTGCCCATCTTCTGGATCTTGTCCTGCAGGTCGTCGATCTCGGCCTTGATCGCATCCCAGTCGGTGGCAGGCTCTTCGGCGTAGCCCTGATAGCGCTCGGCCAGCGACACGTGATGCTGCTCGTTGGTGCTCTCTTCGAGGTTGCCGATGCGCAGGCGCGTTTCGCTTAGCTTCAGCTCGAGCTGATGGATGGTGTTTTCGCACTGCTCGGCCTCGGAGCGCAGTGTTTTTGCGGCGTCTTGCACCAGTCTCAGCTTCTCGGCCAGCTCGGCTCGCTGATTTCGGAGTTCGAGGCCGGCCTGCTTCAGCTTCTCGCGCTCGTCGAGCAGGCGTGAAATCTCGGCCTGCTTGCGCTCGATTACGGCGGCGGAGTCCTTTCGGCGCTGCCCGCACAGCTCGATTTCTTTCTGGTCGCGCTCGATCGACGCGGAATACTCGTCGATGTTGCGGCGGCAGCGCTCGACGGCAAACTTGAGATTCTCGCTGCGCTGGCGCTGCTGTGCGATGTAAACCTTTCGCTCGGTGGCCTGTGCGTCGAGCCGGGCGCGCTGGTCGTCTTTCTCTTTGCGGCCGGCTTCCATAGCGTCGATCTCGGTGCGAGCGGCCTGCTCGCGCGTGCGGATTTCCTGCACCTTCGCCTGCACCTCTTTTTCCTGCTCGGTTACGCGGGCGAGGTTGCGGGCGATGTCGTCCAGCTCGGCCTTCGCCGCGGCGATGTCGTCGGTGAATCGCTGGCGGGCGTCGGTGAGGCGGCCGTGTTCCTTCTTCTTTTCGGCGAGGTTTACGGTGGCGGCATGAATCCTGTTGCGGAGGTCGTCGACCGCCACCTCCAGGTCGTCGCGCTCCTGGGAGCGTTTGGCGTATTCCTCTTGCAGCGCGGCCAGCTCGCGATTGATGGCGTCGATTTCGGCGGTGATGGCGCGCAGCTCGCTCTTGCGCGAGATCACGCCCATTCGGCCCTGGTTGGCGCCGCCGGTTATCGCGCCGGTGGGGTCTACCACGTCGCCGTCGAGCGTGACGAGCCTGAAATTGCGGAAGCCGTTCGACGACATCTCGATTGCATCGTCGATGCGGCGGACGATTATGGTGTTTCGCAGCAGCCTGCTGAAGAGCGTGCGGAGCTCGTCGCTGCACTGCATCAGCTCATGTGCGCGGCCCACGAAACCGCCGTTTGTTTCGGGCAGCGGCTGATGATCGGCGGCGTCGACGCGATCCAGCGGGAGAAACGTGGCCCGGCCCTTCTGGTTCTGCTTCAGGTATTGCACGGCCTGCAGCGAATGCTGAACGGATTCGGTGACGAGGTGCTGGGCGCTGTCGCCCAGGGCGGCTTCGAGGGCAAGCGCGTGCTGGAGGTCGGCCTGCATTAGGTCGGCCACCATCCCGCGGATGCCGGCCACGCTGCCGCCGCCCGTCTTGATCTCCTTGAGGATATCCACCACGCCCTGATTCAGGCCCACGTATTTTTCCTCGAGGTCCTGCAGCACCTGGCGGCGCGACGTGCGGGAAGCGAGGAGGTTGCGTTTCTCGCCGATCTGCTCGCCAAGCTCCTCCACGCGGGTCTTCACGGCGTTGCGGCGGGCCTGCTTCTCGGCTATTGCCGTCTGCGATTCCTCGAGCTGGCGGCCCAGCAGCTCGATCTCGGCGAGGTCGCGGTTGATTCGTATTTCGTTTTCCTCGAGCTCGCGCAGGCGCAGCTCGATCCGCTGGACGATCCGCGCCTTCTGGGCATCCAGCGAGCGGCGCTCGGTTTCAAAACTCGAAAGCGCATTCTGGTGCGACGCGGCCAGCCGCATCAGGTCCATCGCCGCGATCCGCTGCTTCTCGATATCGCGTGCGAGGGCCGCGCATTCCTCGGCAATCGACCTGATCACGTCGAGCTGCTCCTGCAGCTTCACGCTCTCGGTCGTCAGTTCCTGCTCGATTGCCGCCTTTTCTTCGGTCGAACGTTCGAGTTCCTTCTTCGTATCGCCCAGGCGATTGGTGAGCGAGTTTATTTCGCTGGTGTATTTCGACTCGGCCAGCACAAGCTCCTGCATCCGCTCGCGGTTCAGGCTCACCGCCTCCTCGGCGGCCGCCACCTGCCCCTGCAACTCGTTGTCGGCCGACTCGAGCCGCGAAAGCTTCTTGTCCACGTCTATCGCCAGCGTTTCAACTTCGCTGCGCTCGGCCTCCTTCTGCTCGAACGACGCCCGCAGCCCCTGCAGAGCGTCTTTGGCCTTCTGTATCTCGCCCTCGGTGGCCGCCACGCTCTGGTTCAGCTCGTGATACCTGTGAAGCGTGAGCTGCAGCTTTCGCTCGTTGTAGACGTCGCTAGCCTCCTTGTAGCGCCGCGCAGCCGACGCCTGCCGCTTGATCGACCGCAGTTGCTTTTCCACCTCCTCGATGATATCGCCGAGGCGCAGGAGGTTCTGCTCGACTCGTTCGAGCTTGGCCATGGCGGCTTTCTTCTTCGCCTTGTACTTGCTGATGCCCGCGGCCTCCTCGAAAACCGCCCGGCGCTCCTGGGGGTTCGACTGCAGCAGTTGGTCGATCTTGCCCTGCTCCATCACCGAGTAAGCGTCGACCCCCACGCCGGTGTCCATAAACAGCTCGCGGATATCCTTCAGCCGTGCGGGCTGCATGTTGATCAGGTATTCGCTCTCGCCCGAGCGATAGAGGCGGCGGGTCACCTGCACCTCGTCATAATCCAGGGGAAGCATATGGCTGCTGTTGTTGACGGTGAGCGTTACTTGGGCGAAGCCAAGCGACTTGCGCTCGGCGGTTCCGTTGAAGATTACATCGGCCATCTCGCCGCCGCGCAGCGATTTTGCGCTCTGCTCGCCGAGCACCCAGCGCACGGCATCGACAACGTTCGACTTTCCGCAGCCGTTTGGGCCGCAGAAAACGGTGAGACCTTCATCGAACGAGAATTCGGTTTTATCGGCAAAGGATTTGAAACCGTAAAGCTCAAGCTTCTGAAGTCGCAAGTGTACGTTCTCCAATCGCGGGCGTCGGCCGCGAATCAAGTTTCGCCCGGACATTCGGGTTCATGGGTGCCCGCCAAACTTTTGGCGAAAATCCTCCCCATGTAGTTAAATCGTCATTTCCGAGTCCAACCTTTAGGACGATCAGGGCGCAATGAAGGCCCCGAAATCCGTGAGAGATCATTCTTCCACCGGGGCAAGCCCGGCGGGGAGAGGGCTCTGCAAGCAGGGGCAAACCTCGACGACGTCAATATCAGCGGCATCTGCCGCCGAGAGGGCTCTGCAAGCAGGGGCAAGCCTGGTGGATGCTCAGGCTGCGCCGGTTCACACTACAATGTTATTCCCCGCGCCGCATTTGGCGCATGTGCCGTCGGGTGCGAGGCCGGCTAGCCGTGTATGGTAGCCAAGGCGTTCGATCAGCACCGTATTGCATGACTTGCACGCGGTGTGCGAGCCTTTGCTCGAGCGCAGATTGCCGAGGTATACGTAATCGAGCCGGGCGGCAAAGATATCGAACGCGCGTTCGAGCGTGGCGGCCGGGGTGGGCGGGGCTGTCATCTTGTGGCACGGGTGGTAGGCCGAAAGGTGCATAGGCGTTTGGCGGCCGAGGTTGTCGGCTAGCCAGCGGGCCATCTGCTCGAATTCGGCGTCGGTGTCGTTGTGGCCGGGGATGACGAGATTGGTGATTTCGACGAGGGCCGCGCGCGAGGCGGTCTTGCAGGTTTCCAGCACGTGCTCCAGCCGCCCGCGGCATAGCTGCGCGTAGAACTCAGGCCTGATGCTCTTGATGTCGATGTTCAAAGCGTCTATGAATGGCAGCAGCTCTTTCAGCGGCTCCTGCAGCACGTATCCGTTGCTCACGAGCACGTTTTTCAGGCCGCTCTCGCGTGCCAGCTTTGCCGTTTCGAGCACGTATTCAAACCAGATGAACGGCTCGTTGTAGGTGTAGGCGATGCCGATGGAATCGTGCTCGAGTGCGGCATCTATAGCTTGCTGGGAGCTTAGCGGCTGCGTGGGGCAGTCTGATTGGGCGATCGTGTAGTTGAGGCAGAACGGGCAGGCGAAGTTGCAGCCGGTTGTGCCCAGCGACAGTATCTGGCAGCCCGGATGAAAATGGTAGAGCGGTTTTTTCTCCACGGGGTCCATGGCCACGGAGGTGACGCGGCCGTGGATCAGCGAGTAGAGCTTGCCGCCTTCGTTTTTGCGGGCGCGGCAGAGGCCGCGCTTGCCTTCGGAGATTACGCATCGGTGCGGGCACAGCGCGCATTGCACGCGGCCGCCGCCGAGTTTTTCGTAGTAAAGTGCTTCTTTCAGTTGGTTCATAGTTTTCTCCCTGCTTAGTGGAAACTGGCTTAAATCTTCCCCTCCGATTTCGAACAACATGCCGGTATGCGGCTTTCGTGCATTGCGCCGCTAGGGCCTATTTCTGCACCACGCATTTCTTCACGAGCGGCTGGGCGAGCGCGGCTATTGCGTCGAGTTCGCGGTCGCTGTAGGGCCTCACGTTCTCGTAGCGCGGATCCAGGCAGTCTACCGGGCGGAACTGCTGGAGGATGAACAGGTTTGCCCCTTCGATCGCGCGGGCGGTGTCGGCTGCGTCATCGATCGTGAGCACGGCGGGGCAGACGGTGGTGCGGAATTCGTACGGAATGCCGGAATTCATCAGCAGGCCGATCGATTCGCGCACTGCGTCGAGGTTTACCGGAACTCCGGCGGCATGGCTGTAGCGGTCGTCGAGCGGGCCTTTAATGTCCATCGAAAGCGCGGCCAGCTTGCCGCCCTGCAACAAGTCGCGAAGCATCACAGGGTTGGTGCCGTTGGTAAACAGCTTCACCTGCACGCCAAGGCCGAGGAGGCGGTCGACGAGTGCGGGCATGTCCCGGTGGATGGTGGCCTCGCCTCCGGTTATCACCACACCATCGATCCACTGGCGGTTGTTGCGGACGTATTGCTCCACCTCGGCCAGGGGCGTTTCCTGCAGGGCGGCGGCCCTGCAGACGAGCTCGGACGCGTGGCAGTAAGGGCAGCGGAAGTTGCAGCCCGGCAGGAACAGGATCGATGCGATCTTGCCGTCCCAGTCTAGAAACGTGTTCTTCTGGAAGCCCTTGATCTGTAGCATTTCACGTATTGCCGGCCGCCGGAGCGGCTTCGGATTCAGCGGGTGCGGGTGCATTTTGCCCGAGGAGGATGTTCTTCATCTCGTCGCTGCCGGGCACCTCGCCGCTCCACCTGGCAAGTTCGCTTGAATTGCTGTCGATAACGACCGTGGGCACGTTCAGCACGTCGCGCCAGGCGCCCTCAACCATTCCGTCGACCGTTTCGATGTCGTAGTAACGCAACGGAATGGTGTCGCTGAGTTTGAGATTGCCGAGCAGATGGCTGATTTTGTGTTTGGTGGTTCTGCACTTGGCGCAGGTTTCTTTTCCAAAGACGAGAATTTCCATGATCATGATACCTTCGGCCTCATTTTGCCCGGTTCTTGTGCGTTCCGGTGCAAAGATAACAGGTTAATTCCATTATATCACATTTCGTTGCGTTGCTGAGAATAATCCCGGCGTTCGCTGGAGGAAAGCGGGGGGACGCGCCGGGAGCGGTCTTCGACGAAGCTGAGCGTCGAAACGTTCCATCGGGGCTCTTCGGTTTTGTAGTCGATGCGGCGCGACACGTGGTTCATCAGGTTTCGCGCGCCGCAGCGCGGGCAATCATCGCGCGAGCCGACCACCATGTTGTTGCAGAGCGTGCACACGGTGAACTCGGGCGAGATGGTTATCTGCGCGGCAAGCGTATTGAAGAAGGCTTTCTTTACGAGATTGAAGATGCTGTCGGCCGAGGGCAGGCGCTCGCCTACGAAAGCATGGATGATTGCGCCCGACTCGATCATCCCATGGAATTTGCTCTGCAGGCGGATGCGGGTTATCATGTCTACGGGCGCGCTGGCCCTCAGGTGCACGCTGTTGGTGTAGTAGAATTCATCCTGGTCCACGTCGCCCTTGAGCACTTCGCGAGCTTCGGCGAAATTGCGGAGGTCGATCTTGGCCAGGCGGCGCGTGGCGCTTTCCGCCGGTGATTCCTCAAGCGAAAACTTGAGGTTGTGCCGTTTGCTGAATTCGTGCGCTTTAACGTTCATCTCGCCCACGATACGCAGGCCCATCTTCAGGGCATCGTCGCTCTCGTGCAGCTCCTGGCCGGTGAAGTACTCCACGCATTCGTTGAGCCCCACAAGGCCGATGATGTAGGTGGCCTTGTCGAGGTCGACGTATGGCAGGCCGTCGGCGGCGGGTTTGCCGATCTCCCAGAGGGGCATCTGCGGACCGGAGATGAGCAGCTTGATGAACCGCCGCTTTTCGAGGTGTGCCTTGCAGGCAATTTCCATCGCCTCGTGGATTTCCTTCACAAGGCCGGTATAGTTGCCGCGGCCGGCCTTGTATGCTGCCTGCGGAAGATTGATCGTGATATTCTGGAAGCCGCAGAACCGCATGCTCTCGAGGTGCTCGAGCATGTAATTGTCCTTGATGGCGGTGCGCAGCCGGCAGCACGCCGAGAGCGTTACCTCGTCGCGGTCGAAAACGAAGTACGGCACGCCGTTTTCGGAGGCGATCTGGCAGGCGTACTTCAGCAGGTCGAGCTGCACGGGATCGTTGAAGGTATCGTGGTTGACGTGGAAATCGCATTTGGGGAACGCAAATACACGGTGGCTGCTATCGCCCTCGCGCCACACGTCGAGCAGAGCGCGGGTAAACATGGCGGCCACCTTGCCGTACTCGCCGTAGGTCTTGCCGGTGAGCCGGCCGCTGGGGCCGATGGCGGGATTCTTCTGCATGTATCGGGGCACGCCTGTGTGGATATTGAAATCGAGGAAGAGCGTTTGGCCGCCGCGCGAGAATGCGCTCTGCGAGCCCGAGAAGATCATGTGCTGGGCTTCCTGGCGCATTTCTTCGTACGACATCGCCTCTACGTACGGCGCGTAGAGCACGTTGATGTAGCCAACGCCGAGCGCTCCGGCGTAGTATGCCTGCATCGACGCCAGGAAGGTATTGAGGTGGCCGGTGAGCGTGCGGGCATGCTTTGCCGGCGCCGATTTCGTGTCGAGGTTTTCCAGCCGCAGGCCGTACTTCTTCAGGTATTCCAGCGAGTGCGACGAGCAGTAGACGCGCGTGGGATAGCCCAGGTCGTGCAGGTGCACCGAGCCGCTGAGGTGTGCCTCGGCCACCTCGCGCGAGAATACCTCCTGCAGGGCGTACTGCTTCAGCGTGGTTTCGGCGATGGCAAGGTTGATGGCCTCCGGGTTGTTCGCCGTGATGTTGCTGTTTTCTTTGCTTCGCGAGAAGATGAGCTGGTCGAGGTCGTATTTCGGCATGCCGATCACCGACTGCTTCGCGAGCTTCGACGAGAAGCCGCGGTCGAACAGCTCGTTGTCTACAAGCTCGCGTATCAATGAAGTAGACACGCGGCTGAGGCCGGAGTTGAGAATCTTGGCTTCAACGGTTCCGGCGATCTTGCGGGCGTCGTAGGGGTCGAGGTCGGCCTCCTTGATCAGCGCCTGCTGGATGCGCGTCTTGTCCCACGGCAGAAGCTCGTCACGGCTGCCCGGATCCACCAGCAGCGAGATATCGGTAGACTCGCCGACGCCGCGAGTAGACTTGCGCACCTTGATGGATTGCCGCACCTGGGCGCGTTTCTCGCGGTAGAGAATGTATGCCTTTGCCGTCTTGGCGTGGCCCGTTTCGATCAGGATTTTTTCCACCATGTCCTGGATGTCTTCGATGTCCGGCACTTTGGCATCGAATTTCTTTTCCAGGCAGAAGGTGACGGCGCTGGCAAGCTCTTCGGCCAGCAGGCGATCTTCGCCGCCAACCGACCTGGCCGCCGCGAAAATCGCGTCGGCTATCTTGGCCTGGTCGAAGCTTACCAGGCGGCCATCGCGTTTCCTCACTTTCTCGAGCTTAGACATCCGTGCCTCCCTTTTCGAGAAGTGGGCGCAGCTCCTCCAGGAACTGACCCGGATCCTTGAATTCCCTGTAAACCGATGCAAATCTGACGTATGCCACTTGATCCAGCGAACGCAGCTTTTTCATCACCAGCTCGCCTATGGCCTTGGACGATATCTCCTTCTCGCCGCGCTCGTTGATCTCGTTTTCGATTTCCCGGACGATCCCCTCGAGCGTTTCGGCGGAGACGGGGCGCTTTTCGCAGGCCTTGTGCAGGCCCAGGAGGACCTTCGTGCGGTCGAACGGCACTCGGCTTCCGTCCTTCTTCACCACGCGCAGCGGAATGTCCTCCACCCGCTCGTAGGTGGTGTAGCGTTTGCCGCAGTCGAGGCATTCACGCCGGCGGCGTATGACGAAAGCATCCTCGGCGGAACGCGAATCGACAACACGATCTTTGTCGTTTCTGCAAAATGGGCATTTCATACTAGTGCTCCGGAAAAGGCGGGTGTGAAAGACAGCCAGGGGTATTTGAGCCTGGCGCAAACGTGGGCGCCGGGTTGCAGGGTGCGTTTTCCGCCTGATTGCCTCTTGCAGTAGCATTTTAGACTCGACGCTCGCAGATGTCAAGGGAAAAATTTTCGCATAATATACAATCTGTGCTACCGGCAAGCAATCATACGCCATATTTTGTGGGCGCATTTCCAGCCACACTGTACCGGCTCGGCATGCTCTCGGAGCCTACCAAACACAATCTTGACGGTCGAACCGGCGATTTGGAGCGATTGGGAGATTCCTCGCCGTTCTGTTCCGGCTATTCCCGAATATTGCTTTCTACACTCCGGAAAAAACCGAATCATAAACAAAGGGTTTTGCAGTTGCTGGCCCGTTCTGGACCGATTGGAGGGATTACTATGAAGGAAAAAGCCGCAATACACCTGCAGTCCGCCGTCTGTTTCTGGTTTGCCTTGATTGCAGCCGTGCATTTTGCCGATGCAACCGATTATCACGTGGCCGCCGCAACCGGCAACGACGCCAATGCCGGCACCGAGCAGCAGCCGTTCCGCACCATCCAGAGGGCCGCAGACGTGATGGCCGCCGGCGACACCTGCATCGTTCACGAGGGCATCTACCGCGAAACCGTGACGCCCGCGCGCTCCGGCAAAACAGGCGCCCGCATCACGTTCAGGGCCGCGCCAGGCGAGCAGGCCACCGTGAGCGGCGCCGACCCCGTAACCGGCTGGGTGCAACACGACGGAAATATCTACAAAGCGCCGATGGGTTGGGACCTCGGCGCCGGCGCAAATCAGGCATTTGTCGACGGACAGATGGTAATGGAAGCGCGCTGGCCAAACAGCACCTGCCTCTCCAAGCCCACCTGCCTCAAAATCGAGGGCGGCAGCAAATGGACCTCCACCACCACCGGAATCATCAACCAGGCCCTGCTCGCCCAGCCAGCCGGCTTCTGGAACGGCGCCCTCGTTTACATTCGCCCCTACAAAAAATGGTACGCCCGAACCGCCCGCGTGGCGCTCTCGTCGCCCGGCTCGCTCACAATCCAACTGCACTCGAAGAACCCGCTGAGCTACGAAAACATCGCAAACGGCGGAGATTTCTTCCTCACCGGCACGATGGGCGCTCTGGATCAGCCCGGCGAATGGGTGCGTGAAGGCGGCATGCTGCACCTGTGGACGCCAAACAGCGACAACCCCGAGGAGCATCTTGTTGAGGCCAAACGGCGGCTGTACGCCTTCGACCTGAGCGGCCGCTCGCACGTCACCGTCGAAAGCTTCAAAATAACGGCCGCCGCGATCAACAGCAACTCCGGCACAAAGAACTGCCTGATCGACAGCGTGGACGCGAGCTACGTGTGGCACTTCACGATCATTCACGAGGCGCCGTTTAACCAGGGCAACCGCGACCTCACCGGCTTCACGCTGTGTGGCAGCAACAACGAGCTGCGCAACAGCACGATCGCCTGGAGCGCCGGCAACGGCGTGAGCCTGCAAGGCACCGGCAACCGCATCTACAACTGCCTGATCCACGACGTAGGCTACGCCGGCACCGATGCCGCCACGATCAACACCGCCCGGCAAGCCACCAGCGGCCACGAAATCGCCTACAACACCCTTCACTCCAGCGCACGCAGCACGTTGATCTTCTACCGCGCGCAGAACATCAAGATCCTTCACAACCTGATTCATGATGCCGGCCTGCAGTTCACCGACCTCGGCCTGGCCTACACGGCCGACACCGACGGCAAAGGCACCGAGATCGGCTACAACATCTTCCACAGTTGCCCCAGCTCGGGCATCTACCTCGACAACCGCACCCGCAACTACATCATCCATCACAACGTCGTATGGAACGTCCGCTGGTCGATCCACCTCAACCGACCCAGCAACAACAACCTCGTCTACCACAACACCGTCGGTCCGCCGCGGTCCAACGGCAGCAGCATCGCCGGCTACCCCACCAAGGACACAGAGCAATACAGCGCTTCGATGGAGGGCACCATCATCCGCAACAACATCTTCCGCGGACCGCTGGTGCTGGGCTGGGGCTACGTGAAGGATCACAACATCGAATCCGGCACCGACCCGGAATTCGTGGATCTGGCTGCCAATGACTTCCGCCTGCAGCAAACCTCGCCGGCCATCGATGCCGGCGTGCCCACCCCATACAGCGGCGAGATCAACGGCAACGCGCCCGACTGCGGAGCCTACGAATTCGGCGCCCGGCAATGCCCCGCCGGCCGCGCCGACCGCGCCGACCGCGAAAACAACGCGAGACGTGCGGGGCCCTTATCACTACGCGAAACAACCTTTCAACCAGTTGCCCCTCCGCCGGGCCGGCCGCCTTAAAGAACCGCGCTGACGGCCAGGCGGCTCCGTGAAATCATCGATCAATCAACTTGCCCCTGAGCATTCCTGCACTTCCTCCTTGTGCAAATCGCCACAATCAACTCTCGCCCGCCTCCGCCGATACTCTGGATATAGAAAGCAAACACTTCATCGGGGGCCACTGCCTTGATGCCGAAAACCGACACCTCGTGGGAGGAAGTTGTTCAATTGTGTCTCGGATTGTACATGGTGTTCTCGACCGTATTCTTCCTGATAGTCTTTTGCAGATCGTGGCAAGAGCGGAAGCACCGGGCCGGCTGCATCACAGCGGAAACCAACGAAGAGGAACAGCAGCAATAGGCGGCCCGTGGTTTCCTGGCCGGCGGCTTTAGCCTTGCCGGGCCGGAGAGTTTTGCCGCACGGTTGTTCTGCATTGCGCCGAGCCTTATCGCCGCGGGCTTGTGTTTAACCATTAGAAACGGAGGCTGGTATGCCAATAAGAAGATGGTCCGACGGGCAAACGAGCACCAGCCACGAGCAAGCTGCCGACAGGCTGGGCCGAATGACAAAATACGTATACGACAACCCCGGCTCAGGCCGGGCCGTAGTAGTCTTGAACTGCAACCACCAGTTCAGCCAGGAGTTTACCAACGGTGAGGCCGAGGTAAAGGCTTCGCTGGACTTCCACGAGGTGCCCGGCAACCCCAAGCCGGTGATGAAGCTCTCGGTGGTAGTA
>Ga0307379_10010527_pt1 | contig 12222 bp, 14 predicted proteins | sample UN2MG_FD_202237 | JGI IMG/M metagenome (GOLD analysis project Ga0307379, IMG submission 202237) | Soil microbial communities from Risofladan, Vaasa, Finland - UN-2 | ecosystem: Environmental > Terrestrial > Soil > Coastal area > Acid sulfate soil | place: Finland: Risofladan, Vaasa | collected... | reverse complement strand
GATCAGAGAGTTATATCTAGAATACCTTGAAAAGGGCAAAACCAAGATGCAGGCGATAGGGATTATGATGCACAAAATCCTACGCATCATCTATGGCATGCTGAAAAGCGACACTCTTTATGACCCCGAAATTGACCGAGCGAATCGCAGCAAAGCAGTTAAGCAGGTGATGGTTCAGAGGACTGGTAAAGCTCGCCGGTTTCAGGCTCAGGATCATCAGGCCCCAATTTCAAGAAGGCAGAATAAGAAAAGGAAAGAGCAGGGGGAGTCCCAAAATGATAATATCATTAAGAACGGGATCATCACACCTGCTCAAGAAAAGGATAATATAATACTTGAGGAAATTCCAATGCGTTAAAAATATTTTACTTGACTTTCACCGGAATAACTCAGTTGTGAAATCCATTCTATATGGTTCTACGAATAGCTATCCCCCACGGCAAGATACAAATTTTAGGCACTTCCGCCGCTCAGTCTAACCCCCCGTGCGCAAACTGTTCTACGACAGAAGCTCCTGCTCCCGCTCGCGGAAGTAGGAAGCCGTACCTGCCACCAATCTATCCAGGGCTTTTTTGTCCGGTTTTCCGTACATCGCCGGGTAGGGATCTCCTCCCGGTCCGAGGGGCTCCGGCGTTACGAAACAGCCTTCCCGGTTGTACCCGATCACGTACAGGGCCCGGATCAGGGTGTCCAGATCCAGCGATCCCTCACCCAGGGCGCAGCGGTTGGAATCGGCAATGTGGAGATTGGTCAACATCTCTCCGGCCTTTAGAACCGCCTCCCCAATATGCGCCTCCTCTGTCTGCATGTGGTACACATCACCGTTGATATGTCGAACGCCGGGATGGTTCACCGCGGCGATGTACTCTCTGGCATCGCTGACGGTATGGCAGAAGCTCACCTCCGCCGAACGGATCGGCTCGATCGCGGCCCTGACACCATGCTCGACGAACAGATCGGCTACCTTTCTCAAGGTCTCCCCACTCCGCTCAAACTCGGTATCGTCATAGGCGCCGGGTCTGCCCACCGCTCCGGGAACCACCAGCATATACCCGGCGCCTACCCTTGAGGCAAACTTCAGTTCCCGCCGGATGTACTCCAGGGCCGCCTGTCGATGCAGCGCCCGGTTGCTGGACAGATCGTTGTCAGCGGAGAACATACCGCAGATGCCGGCCACCTGAATCCCGTGGTCGCGCAAGACTTTCAGCGTTTCTTTGGGCTCGTAGCCCAGAAGGGATCCGTAATGATTACCGTGTAGCTCGATGTAGCAGATCCCATTTTTTTCCAGGCGTCCTGCTGAATCGGCCAAAGACTCCATCCCGAATCCCCAGTTGCTCCACGACAGGTTCAACCTGTTCTCCAGCGCAGCGGGGCTGCTGCTCTTCAGCTCTTCGAAGGCCTGAAGGATCTTTTCGTTTTTCAGCTCGTAATTCTGCTTTTTCATGCCCTCTCCCTTAACCAGGCACCGTTCGAGGCATGCCCGGGTGATTGGGACCGAAGTGCTTCAGGATGACCATGGGCTCCCAGGAACTTTCATTTTTTATGCAGATCCCCTTCCCGGCCGCCGCCTCGCTGACGAAGTACTCATCCCCGCTCAACTGCCCGAAACGCAGGCAGATTGCGGCTTCCGCTTCGTAGGCGCCGAACCACCCGTACCCCTGAATGATGATGCAGCCGTAGGCCGCTCCGTCTTTCACCCTCACCGAGGCTCCCGGGCTTACAGTCAGCTCTTTGGCCGCGATGTAATCATTGGCATACACGATCCATCGCTCCGAAAGCCCTTCCTCCGCTCGCTCACAAGGGCACGGGCGGCCGGAAGTATTTCCGCTTGTAATGGGGATCCACGTTCTTCTCCCAATCCATCAGGCTCATTACGTAGTCGATATCCCGTTTCCTCTCTTCAGGAACGTTTTCCACCAGAAACTCATAGGAGTAGATCTCGCCCGCGGCGATATTCTCCTGAACCGAGTTCACATCGCTGTTGCATTGGGGCTCGTAGGTCAGGATCGAACCGGGAGCATGCACCACCCCCGGCGGGGTGTACCACCCCGTGCCCAGCTCGATCCGGTAGGCCCGGGAGAGCTCGGTGATCCGGTTGTCGCCGTTCTCGTACTGCAGCAACCGCTCCCGTACCTGTTCTTTGCTGACATCCGGATCAAAGCCGAAGTAGGTGACCGGGAACTGACCCTGATGGTTGTTCAGCTGCGGGGGGAAGTAGTAGGCTTCCGGTTTGCCGATCCGACCCACCTTGCCGGCCGCAGCGTCGTCCAAATGCAGGTGGTGAAACAGCGGAGTCTCGTAGTCGAAAAACTTGGAGTACATCGGCCATGTGCCGTACCTGCGGTAAAGCTCTTTCCCGATGAGATCCGCCCCCAGCTCCTCCACGGCATCTCTGAACAGGAACTTCTCTTCGATATTCTGCGAAGGAACAACATAGCTCATGCCCTCATCCTGCGGAGCCAAAGGACCGTTCATGGCCGGGATGACCGAAGAGAACCAGCGCTCCTTGATCGAACCCCGCTCTGTGCCCAACGGATAGTAGTCATCCGGATGCAGCCGCAGGCGTCCTCCGGCTCGGGCGAACCTGCGGGGTACAAAGTTGGGCGCCAGTCGAAAGATGCCTTCACCCTTTTCGAAGGTCTCCCGGATTCTTTTAGCTTCTGTCATCATTCTCACCTCTACAAACCGGTCTTGAGAACCTCCTGTACGGGCTGCAGGATCTCATCGATTCTCTGTTCTCCCAGCTGTTCGGCCATTTCCATCGCGCCGGTCACCACCCGGTCCCAAAACGGGTTCTTGGTTGTTCCATAGATCACCATGGTCAGATCGTAGGGTATCTCTTGGTTCAGGGCCAGAGGCTGCTGTTTCCCATTCTTGTTCGGCCTGTAGGTCAGGCCGCTCGTTTCTCGGTCTGAGCAGGAAACGGAAATAACCACAAAAAGAAGCACAAGTGATAATAAAATATTAGCCGGCAAACGTTTCATCGCTTCGGTCCATATGGGTTTTATCGTTCATATCAAGATTTGGGCTTCATGATAAGGGCATTCCTCCCATTTTAGCAATCCCCGGTTCCACGTTGGCTACAGAGGAGGATTCGTCCTAGCTGTGCTCCATGCCCTGATCTGTCCCATTAAATCCTGAATTAACGCAGAGTACCTTGCATCACCTGCAAGATTGTTCATCTCCGGAGGACCTTTTTTCAAATCAAATAACAGCCAGGGTTTTTGCAGGCGGTTTTGTAGTAGTCAAACTCAGCAATTGTGAACTCATTCTCACGGGCGTCTTGAAAATACAGCTCACCATCCTCTTTCAGGGTGCCTTGAAGCGTCTTTGAGGGCAAGATCGTATTCAGCGCCTTGGTCGATTATCTTTGCTGCGGTCTCCTTCTGGGAACCCATAGCATCGATTGTGATCACACTTCCTTCTATATTCCTCTATTTCCAGCAGATCGAACAACTCCGGAATTGCTGTAATTCCGTTGGATTTATTATTAACCTTCGGTTGGCCGAGGTTAATCCCCGCCTGGCTCGCCCGGGCGCTAATCATGCGGATCGCCGATTTCTCATTTGTTGAATCATAGGAGTGGCGAAGGGTTTTGCCATCGATATTGAAACAAACAATCCAGGTTCCATGAAATCCTCCCAGCACCAGTTCTTAAGAGGATTATTACATACCCTAACTATTCTGTCTAGATATCACGGCGATATACTAGGCGCTTGTTGATTTACATATGCGTTTGCCCTGATTCACTTGGTTATAATATTGACACCTGCGATTCCTTATTATGATGACAGTGCGAAAATCTTGTTTTTCTGACAAGATTTTCGCACTGGTTGAAGACATCGCAATCTTCCTTTCAGTTGCGAAGCGAAGATTACGATACGTTTGTTTCGTATACCATGAACCGGGAGGAATTGCTAAAAGAAACTCAACGACCATCGGCTAAAGCCGATGGGTTGATGCGCGTTGGCTGAAAGCCAACTGGGCCGGACCCCCTTATTTTTCATCTAACAGCTTTCGGGATGTCCGGCCCTTTATGCGCTTCATCATCTCCGACACCATAATATGGACATGGTCGCGGCTGACATGCCCTTTGAGTATCTGGATATCCATGCTTGTACATACTTGTCGGATGAGCTCCCTTAGTCGCCTGCCAACATCCTTGCTGAGCACCGGCCATGGACATCGGACGACCGCCACTCAAAATCCTGATCGGCGGGCAGCTCATCGAACGGGACAGCGTGAAAGATCTTACGCGCTAATGGATTCAGATAGTTGTGCTCAACCCCGACATTGCATCTCCTTTAGCAACGGGATATATTTACCGCATGGCGGAACGTAGCGGAGATTGGTACAGACAAGCCAAACGGGACCTCGAAAGCGCCAAGGCGCAGAAGGAGGCCGGCTTCTACGAATGGGCTTGTTTTATTTCACAACAAGCAAGCGAAAAGGCGTTGAAAGCCACGCTCCAAAAACATGGCGCGGACGCATGGGGTCATGCCCTGGTTGACTTGCTCAAAGCTGTAGCCGATATTGCCAAAATTGATTCGGGGATCCAGTCTTCTGCCAGATTCCTGGACAAGTACTACATTCCGGCACGATACCCTAACGGTTGGGCATCAGGAAGCCCGTCCGATTTTATCACCGAGCAGGATGCGATAGATGCAATCGGCCATTCGCAAAACATACTACGATTCAGTAAAGGTCTTTTGGCTGGATAGGCAGCTGGCGTACGAGAATTCAGTACAAGCGGCACGTAAACTAGGCTTAAATATTCCAACCGTACTCCGAGTTATTCTCTTTGGCTCCCTCGCCAACGGCACAGCGCTCCCTTCAAGTGATGCGGATATACTCATTGTCGTCAAAGATTCAAATCTACGATTTATCGATCGATCGGAGCAGTATAGTGCCTATTTCGCCGATATCGGCTTAGGTATCGATCTTTTTGTCTACACCGAAGCGGAAATCGCACGAGGGGACATTCCGTTGGCGTGTACCGCTTTGAGTACTGGAAAAGAGATCTATAAAAAAATCGCTGTTTGACTGAAGCTGTTCAAGAAGATCTCAGCGGAAATAGGGTTTCCCTCAGAGGGCCGAGACCGGTTGATTCTTGTCAGGGATCACTAGCTGCTACGATTCTATCCGCTGGGCCCAGATTTACACTGGTGTCGAACTCTGCAGACATTTTGGCGATATCCTGGAAATAGAGTTGAGTTGACATTCCCTACTCTCCCCCATAGTATCTGTGTCATGACGGCCAGCGAACTGAAAAAGAAATATATAGAGTTCTTCACGGGGAAGGGGCATGCGGCGATCTCGGGGAGCTCGCTGATCCCCGAAAACGATCCGACCGTGCTGTTCACCACCGCGGGAATGCATCCCCTGGTTCCCTACATCCTGGGGGAACCCCACCCCGCCGGGATGCGCCTGGTTGACGTGCAGAGGTGTATCCGCACGGGAGATATCGAAGAGGTGGGGGACCCCTCCCATCTGACCTTCTTCGAGATGCTGGGCAACTGGTCCCTCGGAGACTACTTCAAGGAGGAGGCAATAAACTTGAGCTACGAGTTCCTCACCTCCTCCAAGTGGCTCGGCTTTGATCCCCAAACCCTCCATGTCACCGTGTTTGCCGGGGACGCAGAGGTGCCCGCCGATAAGGAGGCCGCCTCGATCTGGAGGAGCCTCGGCATCCCGGATGAACGGATCTACTTTCTCGGACGGGAGGACAACTGGTGGGGCCCGGCCGGGCAGACCGGGCCCTGCGGTCCGGACACGGAGATGTTCATCGATACAGGAATCGACCCTTGCAGCCCCAAGTGCAAACCGGGATGCTCCTGCGGCAAGTACTTCGAGATCTGGAACGACGTATTCATGCAGTACAACAAGACCGCCGAAGGCAGCTACCCGCCCCTGGAGAAGAAGACCGTGGACACGGGAATGGGGGTGGAGCGAACCTGCGCCATGCTTCAAGGCAAGAAAAACGTCTACGAGATCGAAACGTTCCTGCCGATCATTCGTGCCGTCGAACAGGTCAGTGGCGCCGACTATGGGGCGGACATCGACTCGGACCGCTCGATTCGCATCGTCACAGATCACATCCGAGCGGCCACCTTCATCCTGGGAGACGCTGTCAAACCCTCCAACCTCGGTCAGGGCTACATCCTGCGCCGCCTGATCCGTCGGGCCATCCGCCACACCCGCAAGCTGGGGATCGAACGGGACTTCCTGTCCGCTCCTGCCCGAGCCTGCATCGAAGCCCAGAAGGAGGCCTACCCCGAGCTGGAGCGACACAGGGATACCGTATTGGCTGAGCTCGAGCGGGAGGAGGCCAAGTTCCTCCAGACCCTTCAGAAGGGGGAGCATGAGTTCGAAAAGATGCTTCCCAATCTGCTGAAGAATCCAAAGCGAATCGTTCCGGGACGGGTCGCCTTCCGTCTCTACGACACATACGGTTTTCCCATCGAGCTGACCCAGGAGCTGGCCGCCGAACATGAGATGAGCGTGGATGTCGAGGGGTTCCACGAGGCTTTCAAGAAGCACCAGGAGCTGTCCAAGAACGGGGCGGAGAAGGCTTTCAAGGGAGGTTTGGCCGACCACAGCGACCGGACCCGCAAGCTCCACACAGCCACCCACCTGATGCACCAGGCTCTGCGTCAGGTCTTGGGAGATCACGTACAGCAGAAAGGTTCGAATATCACAGCCGAGCGGCTGCGCTTCGACTTCTCCCATCCCGAGCCGATGACTGATGAGCAACTCCGCAAAGTCGAGGAGATCGTCAACCAGCAGATCAAGCGGGACCTGCCGGTGCACTTCGAAACCCTGACCCTGGAAGAAGCTCAAAAGGGGGGGGCTATCGCCCTGTTCGGCGAACGCTACGAGGAGAAGGTCAAGGTCTACTTCGTCGGGGACTTTTCCATGGAAGTCTGCGGCGGACCCCACGTAGAGCACACCGGCGAGCTCGGGTCTTTCCGTATCCTCAAGGAGCAGAGCTCCTCGGCGGGGGTGCGTCGTATTCGGGCCGTGGTGGATTAACGAGCTGACAGCTCCCCGCGCATCAACCCAATTGACCGCAGGCGCCGCAGACAGCACTGCCCCGGGACAGTCGGGTGGTGACGGGTATCCCTGTCTGTTTGATGCGGCGCTGAAACCATTCGATCCGCTTGGCTTCGGGTTTCCTGTAGGGAAAATCCGGCAGAGGATTCCAGGGAATCAGATTTATCAGGACCTTCAGCGGAGACTGGGAGGGCTCACCCCGAACGAAGCGCACCAGAGCCTCCACATCCTCGGGACGATCGTTGATCCCAGCCATCAGCACGATTTCCAGGGTAATCCTCTTGCCCATGGCCGCTTGATAGTCCAGCAGAGCCCTGCGCAGTTCGGGGAGCGGGTTCGACCGGGCAACCGGCATGAGCCTTGCCCGAACTTCACTGTCGGCGCTGACCAGGGAAACGGCCAACCGCAGCGGTAGTTTTCTCTCCCGTAGCGAATGTATCCCTTCGACCAGTCCGCAGGTAGACACGGTCATTCGCCGCGGGCTGAAGCCGCTGCCCTCAGGATTGGACAAGACATCAACCGCCTTGTGCAGATTGTCCAAATTGGCGAGGGGCTCCCCCATGCCCATGAACACGACGCTGGAAAGGCCCCCGTTTCGAAGAAATGAGCGCAGCAGCAGGAACTGATCGACGATCTCGTCGGCTCGCAGGTCACGGGTGTATCCAAGCGCGCCGGTACGGCAGAAGCGACAACCCATGCCGCAGCCTACCTGCGTCGACAGGCAGGCCGTGCCTCGCCCGCGCTCATCCCGTAGGATAACCGATTCAATGGCGTTGCCGTCAAGCATGCGAAATCGAAACTTGATTGCCCCGTCCGAATCCTGGAGCCTCTCCGCCAACCGCAGGCCAATGGGAAGGGCGCGCTCCGCCAGATCTCGGCGCAACCTTTCGGGAAGGTCGCTCATGTCGGCGAAATTAAAAACGAGCCTGTTGTGAATCCAGGTAAAGATCTGGCGGCCCCGAAATGCCGGCTCAACCCCAAGGCTCTTCACCAGCTGATCGGGAAGAAGAGCGGAAACGGGGATCATCGTCTCTGGAGACTTTTCAACATCTCCGAAACTCTGGCGTTCTTGCCGCCCAAGCGCAGAAAGCGGGTTATGGTGTCGATCGCGGCTTCACTATTCCTCAACTTGGCGTAGGAATCGGCAATCTCGATTACCAGGCGGTGATTCTTCGGATTCTGGACGAGCAGGCCGGCCAAGGATTCAATAGCCTGCATGTGCTCACCCTTGTGTTTGCTGATCAGGGCCAATCCGATCACCGCATACATATCGAACTCTATATTTAAAGCACGCTTGTAGTAGTGTTCGGCTTGTTCAAGATCTCCCAGGTTTCGATAGGCGTCTCCTGCCCGGGTAATAATGACCTTGTTGTTCGGATCAAAATCAAGAATCTTCTTCCACGCTTCCAAGGAATCCTCGTGCCGATTCAAACCCCGGCAACAATCGGCGATCCCGAACAGGGCGTAGAAGTTCGACGGCTCTATCTCCAGTGCCCTCTCGAAGTAGGGCAGCCCGCTGTGGAAGTCTTTCGTCTTTCGGTAGCAGTTGCCCATAGAGGTCATTACCTTGATGTTCTTCGGATCATTCTTGAGCATCTGCTCCCAGTAGAGCATGGCCTCGTTGTAGAACTTAAAATCGAAGTGCAGATGTCCCAGCCCGTTCAAAGCGTAGGGATTCTCCGCTTCGATTTCGAGGGCTTTTAAATACAGCTCTTTGGACTTCTCGAAGTTCTTCATCTTACGGTAGGCATCGGCGATGCGGGTTAGAACTGTAACGTCCTGATCATCCTGATTCAGGTACTGTTCCCATATCTCGATTGCCTTCTGGTACGCGCTCTGGGCACGGTAACAGTCCGCTAAACCGATCAGGGCATACTTATTTCCCGGATGGAACTGCAGACAGGCTTGATAGTACTCAATAGCCTTCTGAAAGTTCCCCTGTTTTCTGGCGACCTCGCCGAGACCTACCAAGGCGTAGCTGTTCTCCGAGTTGATCTCGAGGATGCCGTTGAACGACTCGTTGGCCTCCTCCAGTCTGCCCTCTTTCAGATATCGATACCCCGCCTTGGAAAGCTCTGTCTGCTGCTCCCGGTCGGCAGAAGAAGCATTCTCCTCCTCATTCAACGTCTTGTTCTCCTTCCTTTAACCACTTTTTTATTATTGAAACCGTCTTTTCCAGCATGGCATCCACTTTCTTTCGATCCGGGGCCAGCCAGTACATTCGAAAGGCCTCCAGGGGCATATTTCGATCCAGGTACAGATTCCCAAGCCGAATCAAACCGTCGGAGTACCCGGTCGTTAGAAAGATCTTCTTTGCCAGATCGTGCTTTTCCTGATTGAACAGCTCGTTCCCTTTTCGAATGAGTGCAACCCGCCGTTCTTTTGCCAACTCTGTAGCCTGACTTTGGGAAATCTTTAGGAACCCCTCTTTGGGTACCTTTTTCAACAGTTCTTCTCTCGCTTTCATATGTCCTCAAAAATATAAATACAGGCACATCGGAAAGCAAACTCCTCAGTCAAGCGTGCCCTTTGTTGACATAGCCCCGGAGTCCTCCCGCTGCACGGGTCCGTGCTCTTCGAGGAGCTTGTTCAGAGCTTCTCCCAGAACTACACCTGTGCCTTCGACCAGGTGGTGCTCATGTTGGTGCTCATCCACCTCGACATCCCCTCGGGCTTGCAAGTTGAATCCAAAATGCCCGTGAAAAGCCATTGCCTCCAGCAGGTGATTGAAAAAGGGAACCCCCGTGTCGATTGAGATTTCCTCGGCGGGACCAAAATTGATTTCGAGGGAAATCTCTGTTTCCCGGGTTTTTCTGGAGTATTTGGCTGTCCGCACGGTCGTCTTTTTCATTTAGAGCAGCTTCTCGGGGAGCTGGTTCACGTCTTTCAACGATTCTCCGCCAATATTTTAGGTGTTCAACACCCAAATCACGGCATTAATTACCCTATATTAGAGGATCGGCGAATTCAAGATTAATCTTGGCTTCTCAGATCGAGAAAATTCGTTGGTCTTTACCCTGCTGCGGGTTCTACAGTCAAGTAGTGTGTTCTCTGCCAAAAATCGCTGTTTGCCCGGGGCATCACCACGAGGGCCGATTCATCGGCATCGACAAACCAGGTGGAGGGGGGATTCATCCATTTGAACCTTGGATCAAGATCCGCCTCATCGAATACTGCTTTCATTGTAGTTCCCATAAATGACTGTTTTCCCCTGACGGCTTTATGTGCCTCGTAGATGAGCGTACAAGGACCAACCTTAACCCCGACCGCCAACTGAAAAGGCTCGTTGATCTTGGGACTTTTTTCTATGCTACTGATCTGAACAGGATGCGTTATTTCAGGCTCTTGATGAAGGCATCGATCGGAATTGTGGGTAAGGTCATGATCTTGACGCTTCCCCGGGAGCCCAACTCCGCTGAAATTCGGGCGATGGTCATATTGTCAGGAGCCTCAACGATATTGACAAAATCGTAGCATCCAAGGGTCGCATACTGGGCGGTGACCTTTCCACCCATTTTTTCCAGCTCTTTGTTGACCTCTTTTATGCGGTCGGGGTTCTTCTTGAGGGTTCGATTTCCCTCGTCGGTAAGGTTGCTGAGCAGTATATACGTGGCCATTTTTCTCTCCTCCTGGAACTTTGGATTTCTTGGCTGCGCTGATACCAATACTAATCCATCCGCCGTGGCGATGCAAATGTAATTATAGCGGGGAGGGTTTCTAATATTTTCAGGTTTGGGGCACCGAACAGTATTTATATAAATTTCCCGGTCGTCAGGAAGAGAAAATCGCGAAACTCCAGAGACTTGGATTCACCCAGCCTGCCGATAATAATTCCAGTAAAGGTTATTGTATGGAAAAATCAGCGTCCTCAGGCCGAATCAGTCCGGAGGCCGAAGACATCATCACACTGGGTCAATTGCTGAAGCAGCAACGGGATGAAGAACGTCGAAGAGCGGTTGATGTAATTGTGGCCAGCGATCTGGGTATACGTGAAAAAATCCAGGAGATCCTTAAACTTGACGCTGGAGGCACGCAGGAGATTGATGGGGAAAACGAGAGAAGTCAAAGAACCAGGCCCCTGCGATACCGCGTTCCCGCACTGATAGATATTCTCAAAAAACCTTATGCCAGAATCCCTTATTTTTCCTATCTGTTCGGGGATTACAGGAGGATACTCAGCTTCGGAAAGTTTACACTGGTATTCACGCCTGTACGGTTTCTCCCGGATGTGAAGCTAAGCCAAGTCGTACCACTGCTTCTCCGCCGGGATCTGCGGCAGTGGGCTGCGGAACTCTTGGACATAGTTGCGATGGGGCTTGAAGACAGCTGGCGCTATCTGCGGAAGAAAGAGTACAACCTCCTCGTCGTCGTGAAGCAACTATGCGAGAAAATCCTGTCCATCAATTTCAATTTATTCGATTACAAGGATCCGTATCTGATCAACAAGTTGCGATCCCTGGAAGCCCTTTTTCTCATGTTTCATTATAGAGAGGAATACCAGGAGCTCCTCCGCATCTCATTGCAGAAAATCGTGAAGAACGATCCGAGGCTGGGAGACAAGTATGAAACCGCCGTCGATCTGATCCACAAAATCCTAAACTACGACGGCAGCACCCCCTCTCTGTACAACATCATTCTGGGCCTCAACATGCGAAAATATCGGCGTTATCTTACCATGCGGGACATTCTATGCACCGATCTCGGCGAGCTGATCAACACAAAAGACTTTGCCTGTCCGCCAGATGTCAAAGAAAAGATCAGATCGCTCGTTGCCGAGGGCCGGCGCCGCCTGGCGGAGCTGCGCAGCTGTCAGGAGAAAACAAATAAGTCAAAGACCTTTCTTACCCTCAACGAATCCGGCGAGGTAAGCTTCGATCCGCTTCGGTTCTTTTACGACCAGGCGAACAAAGTTGGCGAAGAGCCTGCCTTTTCGGCGGACAGCGAAGATGTCCTGCGCTTTGCGCCCCGATTCTTTGACACCCTCGACCGTACTTTCGCTCCTCTGCTGAACGGCCAAACGGCTCTCGAGGAGATCGGCGCCGTCACCCTGTTTACTCATGACTTTTTCCAACTCGATTTTTTGAGAATACGGCGAATCGTTGGTCGTGTATGGGATTACGGTGAAGATGAGCTACCTCGGACACGTTTCCTCGACCTGCAGCACTCAAC
>Ga0307379_10010526_pt1 | contig 12223 bp, 18 predicted proteins | sample UN2MG_FD_202237 | JGI IMG/M metagenome (GOLD analysis project Ga0307379, IMG submission 202237) | Soil microbial communities from Risofladan, Vaasa, Finland - UN-2 | ecosystem: Environmental > Terrestrial > Soil > Coastal area > Acid sulfate soil | place: Finland: Risofladan, Vaasa | collected... | reverse complement strand
GAAATGGAAAGTAATTAGCGGCCATCGCAGGTATACTGCTTTCATTGTTTTGAAACGAGAAACTATACCTTGTGTTGTTAATGAGGAAATTAGTGATGCTGATGCTCTCATATTAAATTTAGGAGAGAATCTACATCGTGAAGACCTCAACATTATGCAAGAGGCTAAAGCTCTTGAGCGTTTAAAGATGGCTGGGTTTTCCGCAGCTGAAGTTTCTGAGCAGATTAATAAGTCTAGTACCTGGGTTAAAATTAGATACCAGTTACTTGAGTTGCCCGAATCAATTAGGGAGGCTGCCGCTGCTGGGTATATCAACCAAAATCAAATCAAAGATATACACAAGCTAGGCAATGTACGTGAACAGATTGAGGCCGCGAAGAAAATTAAGAAGGCCAAAGCGAGTGGAGAAAAATCTCCAGTTATTTTTAAATCTAAGAGAAACATGTTTAAGGCTAAGGAGCGTAGAGCCGATGATATTCTCTGGATGCAAACCCATATTAGGGAAGCTATAGGAAATAACTTTGGCACACGTTGCCTTGCTTGGGCAGCCGGTGAAATTAACGATGTCGAACTCTTTAGAGACATAAAAGAAATTGCTGTTAAAGCCGACATTGTCTACAAGATTCCTTATCACCTTGATCCCTTAAAGGCTAATGTAAGATGATTTACGGTCAATGTGTCTGTGGTACAAACTGGTGGTGGACGGGCAATTACAAGGATGGATGCCCACCTTGTAGCAGATGCGGTAGGGATATAAACAGAAAAGATTTTGAGCGTGCTAGATCAAGTAGAAAGAAAGGGCTCGTAGCTCAACGGTTAGAGCAGCAGACTCATAATCTGTTGGTTGGAGGTTCAAGTCCCCCCGAGCCTATTGGAGATTAAGTATGGCAGATACAAATTTAAAAATGAATAAGCAAGGTCTTGAGGTTGCAATAAATATATTGTCTCAAGATATAATGAAAGCTTTACATAGTAAAGTTAAGCCTATCGCCAAGGAACTATTTACTGAATACAATAAAGGCCCTAAGCCTAGGCGAGATCAAAAAATTGTTTTAAATTTAGGGCTTGAGTTGAAGGCTAACATCTTGTATGAGATTGAAGAAAGGCTGAAGAATTACGTAATATGAGTAAAAATGATCCAATCGACTTGGCAAAAGTTGACCAGGAATCTGCTTTCCTTGGAGATTTTCTTACCAAACTTTGGTACAGAATGTTTGTAAATCTAACCGAGCATGGATTTACACCAGATCAAGCACTTGAATTAGTTAAAACTTATATTATGTCGCAAGGCACAAAATGATATTTTATGATACTGAAACTTGTGGTTTGCATGGCATGTGTGTACTGATACAGTACGCATATGATGATGGCCCTGTTAAATTACATAATGTGTGGCTTGAGCCTATCGAGTCTACATTAAATTTAATAGAGGAGTTCATGGAGAATGACGTTTGTGGATTCAATTTGGCATTCGATCATTTTCATTTGTGTAAACTGTATACTATATTTTCTCTTATTGAAAATCATCTTCAGACACCTGAACAGGCACTAGACGAGATAGCTGAGCTTGAACCACTTGGAAGAGATGGTCCCTGCCTTAAGCCTAAGCGAGCATGTGATGTAATGTTACATGCTCGTAAAGGAAAATACCAGTCTACTATGGACAGGCGTAATATTACTATCAAGAAAGTACCTTGCCAAATTGCTGAAGATGTACGGCAAGTTTTAGAGGATTCTATTAAGCTTGACGATATTTACTTTGCACGGCGTAAAGATAAATATGCACCTAAATGGCAGATAGATGATGTTGAAGATGATCCTGATTTCAAAAATATAGTTCTTAGATTTAAGGCATCGGCTGCCTTAAAGAACTTAGCGATACATGCTTTAAAGATACCAGAGTCCGAGGTACTTCGCTTTGGTGATATAGAAGTAGAGAGAAACTTTTGGCCTATTGAAGTAGGCTATGCTCCATTCGCTAAGGCATTAAGCTCTGCTGATAAACATTGGATAGCTAAAATTAAGAAGGGCTCTGGTTGGAAGAAGGGTTTCTGTTGGCCTAAAGTAATTTATCGACACATAACACATTGGGCATCTAACAGCCTGGCTAGAAAATATGCAGAAGATGATGTTATCTATACTAGAGCAGTGTGGGAACATCTTGGCTCACCTGAACCTGGCGATGATGACAGTGAGTTAGCTTGTATGGTTGGTGCTGTGAGGTGGAAAGGTTTTAAAATTAATATTGACGGCATAAAAGACTTGAGGTCTAAAGCCGTTGTTACTTCTACCTCAGCACCTAAAGCACCTGGACCAGCTAAAGCCTATCTGTTAGAAGTAATGGATGATATTGAAAAAGTAGTTGTTGAGAAGTCTACTAAGAAAATTCTTTTAGAAGAAGTTTCTATGTGGACCAACGATGATGAGGAACCACACCCAGCAGCCAAGAGAGCTACTGAAATTTTAAATGCTAGGATGGCTAAATGGGAGTGTGATTTATATGATAAGTTACTCAGGGCCGGTAGGTTTCATGCTAGCTTTAGGGTCATTGGTGCTCTTTCTAGCCGCATGTCTGGAGGTGATGATCTTAACCCCCAAGGTATTAAAAGATCAGAGGAAATTAGAAGCCAGTTTCCTCTTGCTGATGACGGGACTGTGTTGTGCGGTGGGGACTTTGATTCTTTTGAAGTTGTGCTGGCAATTTCTTTTTATGGCGATAAGAAGCTAGCCGAGGCTGTTAAATCTGGAAAGAAAATTCATGCTCTCTTCGGATGTCATGTGTATCCAGACATGACATATGAAGAGATTTTAAAAGATAAAGAGCGGTACACTAGGTCAAAGTCTGCTGTGTTTGCACTTATCTATTTTGGTAATGCTTATACATTAAAGACAAGATTAGGTGTATCTATGGAAGATGCTGAGAAAGCCTATCAAAGTTTTATCAGCGAATACAGTGGTATTGGGGAAGGCAGAAAAGGAATCATTAACAGATTCTGCTCAATGAAACAGAAAGGTGGGATAGGCACTGCTGTTGAGTGGGATGAACCAGATGATTATATGGAATCTATGTTTGGATTCCGTAGATACTTTACACTTGAAAATCAAATTTGCAAAGCACTATTTAATTTAGCACGTAAGCCACCAAAACACTGGAAGAAGTACAAACAAAAAGTCCAACGTAGAGACAGGGAACAAACAACATCAGGAGCTACACTCTCAGCACTTTATGCAGCAGCATTTGCATTACAGGCATCAAATACTAGAGCAGCAGGAAACCATGTCATTCAAAGTTCGGGGGCTCAAATTACTAAGAAAGTCCAACGTAGTATATGGGACTTACAACCAAATGGTATTAACCAGTGGTTGGTACAACCTATGAATATTCACGACGAAATTATGTGTCCGACTGCACCTGAAAAAACTGGGGAAGTAAAGGCAGTTGTTGACAAAATAGTAGAAAATTTTAGACCTAAGGTTCCCCTTATTGCAATGGAGTGGAAGACTGGGTTAGAATCTTGGGCCGATAAGTGAGGTAAGGAAATGAACATTTTTGAATTAGCTGTGGCTGTTGTTATCACTTATAGTGATAAAGATAGAGTGGGTACTGAAGCTCGTTTGTATGAGTCAGCTCTTAAAATTATAGGTGACACTTTTGCCTGTTGGGAGGCCGATGTTGGAAAGCCTGAGAACTCTAAAAAGGAGTTTTCACGCTAAATTTAGCAAAACACTTGCTATAAAAAGATTAGTTAATAGTGATAATTTTGAGCTAGCCTATACAAACGCTGATGAACCTACAAAGAAATTATTTTGTGAATCCGTAAAGCGTGAAGACAGGACAACAATACGTTCTTTAATTAAAAGGGAGCTATCCAAGCTAACCCCATTTCACGAAATGAATATGGGTAAGTTAAGAGCTATCGGTAGGAATTTAAAAATTCCTGACTACAAGAGACTTAACAAAAGTTTTCTTATAAGGGAGATTGAGCATGTTGTTGAGAGACTTAAAGAAGGTGGCGAACGAAGTTCTGTTCAATCCAAACAAACCCACACCGACACAGAAAGTTCTGCTTGATGTTGGAAACCCAGCTTACTGGACGACTAAAGCTATGGAAAATATTATGTCGTCCCGTAATCTTACTGAGGGCTCTGTAGCCTACAATAATTGTATCAATGAGGCTATCCAACTATTAATTTTAACAAAGGCTTTTCTCAATGAAAAAGCTCAAAAGCCAAAGAAAACCAGAAAGCATATTGCAAGAGCAGATAATGAATCTGTTTAAACTACACGACTGGTATGTACGCAATACACATGGTAATATCTATCAGTCTGGCTTTCCTGATTTTTACGCGTGCCATAGAAGATATGGCACACGTTGGATCGAAGTTAAAATTAAAAGCCACTATGCTTTTACGCCAGCACAAATGGATGTGTTTCCTGAGTTTGCTGCAAAGGGTGTGGGAATATGGATTTTAACAGGGGCTACTGAAGCTCAATACAATCTTATCTTTGGCCCTCCCAACTGGCATATGTTTCTTGGAGTAATGAAATGAATGTTGTTCTCTACCATGCTAACTGTGCCGACGGTTTCTGTGCTGCATACTACATGTGGAAGATGCTTAGCTCTGGTGTATTTATACCTATGCAGTATAGTATGCCAGTGCCCAGTGACCAGTTAACAGAGAAAGATACTGTTTACTTGGTAGACTTCTCTTTTAAAAGAGAAGATATGCACTTGCTGGCTAGCAAAGTAGATCATGTCATTGTGTTAGACCATCACAAGACTGCTGAAGCAGAGTTAAAAGATTTAACCATAGACAATATCGAAGTCTATTTTGACATGAGAAGATCAGGAGCCGCACTGGCCTATGATTACTGTATGGCTATCCGTAGAGGGTCACTGGGCACTGGGATTCCTGACTACGATAAGCCTGCACTTGTAAGATATGTACAAGACAGAGACTTATGGACATTCGCTTTACATTACTCCAGAGAGATTAGTGCCTACATTAAAATTAAAACGTTTCGCTTTGGAACATGGGATGAGCTTGAGGAAGAGCTTGAGCATTCTCTTATGAGCTGTGTAATTAAAGGTGAAGCCATTTTAGCTTTTCAGCAGAGACAAGTTGAACAGTCTGCCAATGCTGCTACTGTTAAGGCATTTCCATTACAACCTAACCAAGACCCTATTGATGTAATTTGGGCACCTATTGTTAATGCAACAAACAATCTCAGTGAGATTGGGGATGCTCTTTGCTTGGATGGGCACGAGATGGCAGTATGCTGGTTCATGCGTAAAGACGGTAAGTACCAGTATTCACTAAGATCACGCGGTGAGTTTGATGTGTCGGAGATTGCTAAAGCCTGGGGAGGTGGAGGCCACAAGAATGCTGCCGGTTTTGAATCCGATTACCTTGTGTTTGAATAGGAGTTAGCTATGGGACTACGTGATAGACTTAACAGAATAGAGGGGCGTGCTAACGAAACAATGTCTGGCATTGAAAAGGCTGTGACAAATGCATCGGATGCATTTATTGGTACGCTTGAGTCAGCACGTGACGGTATTACTTTTGAATTTACTTTCGGTAAATTTAAAGTTCCTCTTGGCTTCCGTATGATTCTTGACGAGGAAAAAGATTAGTGAAATACGTTAACAATATATCAGGAAACTTTGTCTCTCGTTACAAAGACAAGCAACCTCAGTGGGGTCCACTAGGGTATGTTGTCTACAAGCGTACCTATGCTAGAATGACGGAGGAGGGCATCTCTGAAGAGTGGTATCAAACTATAGCTAGGTGCTGCCAAGGCATTCTTGATATAGGTGGGGCTTTTACAAGAGAGGAAATAGAACAGCTCTATGATTATGTTTTTAATCTTAAGTGCTGCTTCTCTGGTAGGTCTCTGTGGCAACTTGGCACACCTAACATACATAGGATAGGTGGAGATAGTTTGCAAAACTGCTGGCATGTGGCTATTACTGAGCCCCATGCTTTTTGTTTTACTTTTAATCAACTCATGCTTGGCGGTGGAGTAGGATTTAATATCCAGCCAGAGTATGTATATGAGCTACCTACTGTAAAGTACGGAGTTTGTATTGAGCGTGTTGATGAGCATGATGTTGATTTTATTGTGCCTGACAACAGAGAGGGCTGGGTACAGTTACTAAAGAAAGTTCTTGAATGTTTCTTTTTTACTGGCAAAAACCTACGCTACTCTACAGTATGTATTAGACCCAAGGGCAGGCCGATAACTAGTTTTGGTGGTATAGCTTCAGGGTCTGAAAACTTAGTCGTAGGTATAAGTCAAATTGTGGGGATATTGCAGAGTCGTGTTAACCACAAACTTAGACCTATTGACTGTCTTGACATTCTTAATATTATTGGTGATATTGTTGTCGCTGGTAATGTTAGGCGATCTGCTGAGCTAGCTCTTGGCTCACCTGATGACCACTTGTTTCTCTCAGCTAAAAGCTGGGATAAATTTACTGTGCCAAACTGGCGTGGCATGAGTAATAACTCTGTTGCTTGTAGCGATGTCAGTGAATTGCCAGAAGAGTTCTGGGATAATTACGCTGGTACTGGTGAGCCCTATGGTCTTATCAATCTTGAGTTGTGTCGTACTTACGGTAGACTTGAAGATGGGCAACACTATAAGCTAGATCAAGGTGTAACAGGAACTAACCCCTGTGGTGAGGTACCACTTGAGCCTTATGAGGCTTGTAATTTGTTTGAGTTGTTTACACCTAATCTAAATTCTCTAGATGAATATATCACAGCAGCAGCGTTAGGTTATAAAGTCTGCAAGACAATATCATGCTACCCTTTTAGCGATCCGCGAGTTAATGAAGTAGTGCAACGTAACCATAGGTTAGGTGTAGGCTCTACAGGTATCTTGCAAAGTCAGTGGGTAGAAAAGCCAGAGAAAATGTCTGTTGTCTATAATGCTTTAGAGGAGGAAGATCAAAGATATAGTCGATTACTGGGCACTGGGCCATCAGTAAAATTAACAACAGTGAAGCCATCTGGTACAATATCACTGTTGCCTGGCGTTACTGCTGGTATCCACCCTGCCTTTGCTAAATTTTATACAAGGAGAGTACGTTTCTCTGCTAACGATCCTATTGTAAAAATGTGTCGTGATAGCGGCTATCATGTCGAGCCTAAAATTAATGAAGATGGCTCACGAAATCTTGACACTATGGTTGTTAGCTTCCCCGTTAAAACTCCGACTGGGACAATACTTGCTAAAGATGTCTCAGTTATTGACCAGTTAAAGTTCCAAGAGTTGGCTCAAACTTACTGGTCAGACAATTCTGTATCGGCTACTTGTTACTATAGCAAAGATGAGATACCTCAAATAAGAAAGTATCTTGAGGATAATTACTCCAGCTCTATAAAGACTGTGTCATTCCTGCTTCACTCAGGGCATGGTTTTGTTCAAGCACCATATGAAGAAATCACTGAAGAACAATACAAAAAACATTCAAACTCTATCAAGCCGATCTACTCTATAGTAGATTCTGAAGAACGGAATCTGCAAGAAAGCCTAGAATGTACTACAGGTTCATGCCCAGTTAGGTAATGGAAAGATGTCTAGCAAAGTAACCTTGCTTATTGATGTTGGCAATCAGTTCTTTTGTATCAACAAACGGTGGCCAGGAAGAAAACTTAATTACTCGGAGTATCTTGAGAAAGCAAAAACTTTTGGAACAGTAACAAGGGCTATAGCATATGGCACACAAATTGATGATAGTGCCGCTACATTTATAACGGCTCTACATCATCTTGGGTTTGAGCCTAAATTTAAACAGATAGAAAAGAACACTTGGTACGCATGGGATGTAGGAATATCTGTTGATGTTGTTAGATTCCACGAAAAAACTGACGTTTTAGTACTCGGTAGTTCAAACAGAAATATGGTGCCTATCATTAAATGGGCTAAAGAACGTGGGATAAGAGTTGTAGTTATGTCCTGCGGTGTAAATCGTGACTTGAAAGATGCTGCTGACCAGTGGTTAGAAATAACTGAAAGTATGCTTGAGGAAGCCGCTGATGAACTTGCAGAAGCAACCGAATAAATGGTCATGTTTGCCAACTGCTTTTGCCATGGCAATGGACATGCCAGTGTCTGAAGTTATTAAATTTATAGGACATGATGGCTCGGAAATTTTGTTTCCGAGCCATCATGACCCTTATTGCAGACGTAGTTTCCATATACAGGAAATGTACGATATGTGTATAAGTAACGGTATAGCTGTAACACCTATTGAATTAAAACCTGTTGGGTATGTAGACATACATACCATAGAGTATATTGACTTAGGCGGGTGGCCTAGGTTCCATAAATATCTAGATACTCAAATAGGTGTACTGACTGGAGTTACTGTATTCGATAAGCCTCACGCAGTGGCTTGGGACAAACAAAATGTTTATGATCCTAATGGTTCGATGTATCAGTTATGCAGTAACTTTATGCCTGACATGTTTTATGTTTGCAGTAAATTTTAAATTTAATATAACGCCTGGAAATATTTTAAAATTTGGTATTGACAAGTACGTTCAAATATGGTATAATGACGGAGGAACAGTAGTGACCTGTTAAAGTAAATTTTAAATTTAACGAGACTTTTGCAACGGAGATGCAAAATGGGACCGTGTCCGAAACTGAGTTGTAAGGCCACAGCTACGATTTTAAATTTACTAAAGAGCGGAAACAACCCTGAGTTCTGTACAATCTGTGAAAAGGAATGTTTGACACAATGTTTAATGGCTGGTAAAACTATTCAAGAGGTACTGATAGAGTCTTATGTACCAACTGTTTATGCAGCAGTGAAAAGACTTTGCGTTGGTGTTTCATACAAGGAAGATTTTATTTCAGCCGGTATACTGGGTATTGTCAAGGCTGTCAATAAAATTAATGAGACTATCGAAGATCCCCATGCCTACATTTACACAGCTATTGTGAAAAATATAAAGCATGAGATGATACGAAACACACTTGTGCCTATCCCGCACTCAGCGTATAAAAAAGGTTTCCGAAGTAAAACTATTTTGAACCCATGTCTAGAAGTAATCTCGCATGGGGATCAAACAATGTTAGATTTACAGGAGATCATTGACGGTCTGTCAAACAATGACACTGAAAAATGTATACTGAAGCGGCTAATTATGCGTGGCTTTAGTAGACAGGAAATAGCTGATGAAGTCTCTGTATCTGGTAGTCGCGTTTCGCAGATAAAATCTGCCCTATTACAAAAACTTTTCGAGGAGTTATTTAAATGAGGAGAGAATTTCTTCAGTTAGCTCACACCTACAATCCTATGAAACATGGGATCGGCGGGTGGTATGTTTCAGAGAAACTAGATGGTATGCGTGCGTACTGGGACGGCGGTTTCACACGCGGTATTCTTACCAGCCAAATACCCTTTGCTAATACGTCAAAGGATTACCGTCGTATCACTCCACCACATAGCACTGGGCTCTGGTCCAGGTATGGCAAACCTATTGCCGCTCCTGACTGGTTTCTGGATGCTCTGCCTCAAGGTATCCCACTAGATGGGGAACTTTATCTGGGCCGTGGTACTTTCCAGACTCTTATGTCTACAGTAAAGAAGTTTGATCCTGTAGATGAAGAGTGGAAGTCTGTTAAATTTATGGCTTTCGACATACCATCTGATAAGTTCATGTTTTCTAATGGGCGTATCAGCGTACCGCACTGGAAAGCCGAACTGGAGTTAACAGGTTATGCCCCTACTGGTAGGACAAAGCTGCTCAACTTCAGAAAAGTTTTGGCTGAATTTGACAATTTGCCTAAGTCCGCAGTGTGGGATGTACTAAAGCAGGAACGTCTACCTATGCAGACGTTCGAGGCCGAAGCTGCTATTGATACACTCCTGACTGAAGTACAGGAGATGGGAGGGGAGGGGCTAGTTTTAAGAGATCCCTCTAGTGTCTGGTATCCGGCAAGGTCACACGATCTTCTTAAAGTTAAGAAGTGGCTTGACTCTGAAGCTTCTGTTATAGGGTATACATGGGGCCATGGAAAACTCGAAGGGCTCATGGGGAACCTCATAGTGAAGTGGCGTGGGCAGACTTTTGAGTTGTCTGGATTTACTGATGCTGAGCGTGTACTATCCGACAAAGATGGTGGACGCGATAGGTATGGTGTACCTGGTAGTGTTGCCGATGATGCCACTAGCAACCTTCAGTTCAAACGTGGCAGCCTCGTTACATTTAAATATAGGGAACTGACTGATGCCGGTATCCCAAAAGAAGCCCGCTATTGGAGAAAGTAATTTCTATTTAAAACCTCAGGAGAAGTGTTATGAAAACGATTGAGCAGTTGCAGCGTGAGTTGAGCCAGATTCAAAGTGAAATTGACGCTCTGAAAAACAAAGACAGGCTAAGAGTAGCCCAGCTAAAAGACCTCAATCCAGGGGATAAGGTCAAGCTTGTAGAAAGTTCACCCTGCGTCTACAGGGTTGTGGATCTTAAAGGTTTTCCTAAGTGGTGCCGCTTTATTGAGGGAAAAAATATAGTATACCACTACCCGGAAACAAAAGAAGTACTTGTTGTTGCTACCCGCCCTTGAAAGGAGGTATAAAAATGTGTGAACCTTATCACAGTATCGTACAGTACCCAGATGACTATGATGATTCCGACTTGCCATTTGGTGGCAACATGGATAAGGAGTCCAGGCTCAAAGCGGCACTGGGCAAGACTTTCGAGTGGGCTCGTAAGTTTGGCAAGTGGTTTCATTTGTCCAAGTTTGGGGCTGGTCACTCTGGTGCTACCAGAGAAAACTACCACAACACATTATATTTACCAACTCCTACACTGTGGGAGGGTCGCTGGTGGGATAGGACTTTCCACTTAGACAGTTGGGGTAGGACACATGGTGAAAGTATGCAGCAAAAGAGTGCTGCTCACGCATACCATGAAGCCTCGGCACTCGGTAACATGAGTCTGTTTCGTAGGTTTCTTGAAACCTCAATGAAAAAGACTAACCACCCACATGGGCCGTGGGCCTATACCGAGAGACTAGTTGAAGATATGTTGACAACTGAGGGCAAAAATGCTTTTACTAGTAAATTTAACTCAGTATTTGGCAGAAAGTTTTATGGGCACAGTATATACAAGCTGGCCCAACAGAATCCAGATAAAATTATCAAGCTGACTCTGGGTTTCACTCGTAAGAGAAACCTGTTGCTCCCTCACTTTGCAGACGATGACAAACTTTGGACTTAATTAAAGGAGGTTGAAACATGGAGCCGCCCTGGTACAAACTAAGGTGAGTTAAGGTTACATAGATAAATTTTAGAAACTTTCGTGGGATTACCACCCGGCTGGAAAGGGTTGAAAGATAGCTTTCAGACAACAGGGTCTAATCCAGCACCACCAACACCACTAACAGAGTTAAGTGATTAAGATGAGAAGTTAAAAGCAGATAGGTAAATTAAAGTTAATTAACTAGGGCAACTACACAACACCCGGCTGGAAAGGGTTGAGAAATTAGTTCTCAGACAGCAGTGTCTAATCCAGTGCTGGCCCGGCATTAAAACACCTGCCCCACTTCGGTGGGGCCTAGCCCAGTGCCCAGTAAATAAATATTACTGGCCACTGGACTGGGAAACTCGCCCAGTGCCCAGGGAAATGGGTAACCGCCTGGTCTTACGGTGTAGTAGGATTACTGGGCACTGGGCTTTTATTTAATCGAGGAGAGAAAGTTATGTACTGTCCAAAGTGTGAAGGTGTTGATCTACTGGAACTTGGTCACAAAACTGATGTGCGTCTCGATAGTTTCCATTGTCGAGATTGCAGTGCATCGTGGACACGGCAAGCGTATCTTGAAATGGGGAAGCCTGTTAAAGTTACAGTACCCTCCCATATCTCTATTGCTGATGCGGCTGCAGAACAGCTATTTGCTGTTCAAGAGTTTCTTAATAAGATTGAAAATAAGTATGAGAGAGCCAGGCTCTATCAAACTTTTACAAACTGTATCGAGAGACTTGGTAATTTGAAGCAGCCTGCACTATACAAAGACTTTGCTCCACTTAGCTTTGGCTTTAGTGGTAGCGGGATAAGTGGTGGCCTTATTTTCCATGGGCCATGTGACGGTGGTGCTCCCAATTTCTCTGTTACAATGGTAGGTACACATGGTTGGCAGATGCATAGCTAGAGTATTGGTCAACATAGTTGTGTACCCTATTATCTGGGCACTTGGGTA
>Ga0307379_10010524_pt1 | contig 12224 bp, 12 predicted proteins | sample UN2MG_FD_202237 | JGI IMG/M metagenome (GOLD analysis project Ga0307379, IMG submission 202237) | Soil microbial communities from Risofladan, Vaasa, Finland - UN-2 | ecosystem: Environmental > Terrestrial > Soil > Coastal area > Acid sulfate soil | place: Finland: Risofladan, Vaasa | collected... | reverse complement strand
TATGACGGGCTTTATCGAGAGCTGCAACTACATGAATACGAATGTCGTTAACGTAATCAAGTGGGAGGTTCGGATAGAACCTGAGAGGATTAACGATTTCATCCATAACAAAGTTACGGATACCTTTGGTTCTATCAAACACACCGTCCTTAACCCCTCTCATCATCTTACCCAGCCCTTCGTACATGTGCTGGAATCCGAATGTTTCTAACCGCGGTGAGATGCCTTGAGGTTTGTACTTTGCTAGCGCGTCTTGAAAAGTTCCAGCCATCTCAGGGTTCTGGGCCATGAGGTAGCCCTTAGTATCGCCATCAAGAGTGAATTTAATGGGATCAGTCTTATCGAGGGGAAGTTCCCACTCAACGTTCGGGCCGTATTTTGTTCTAACGTAATCATAGAACTCTGGTTTGATAGACAGGCCGCGTTCTTTTGTATGAACCCACACACCTTTCTCTGTTTCAAAATTAGCCTTAGCTTTTTCAAACAAACTGCTGGTGTTATTAAGTCTGTCCATGAACTCTTCGGCATGAGACGGAACTTCCCTTACACCGAACTTTGATTTGGGTGCGCTGGTTCGCTTCTCTATAATCCTGCCGTCGGTAAACCATGTGCTGCCGCCAGCCCGGATTTGAGCCACACCGTCAGTGCTTTTAAACACGTCTTCTTCCCTTGGTGCTTTGAACTTGGTGTCGGGACTAAACTCACGGATGAATCCTTCTCCGGTTTCAATGTCAAGCTCAGGCCGTTTACCAGTTGGTTTGGAAGTAGGCGTGGTTGTCTTCGTGCCGGGAGTAGTCTGCGGGCCGGGGTTCTTTACCTTTCTCTGGAATAACCTGAGAGAATCCTTTGTATTCTCTATGTAAAAATCAGTGCCTTCATAGTTTATCTTTACATACCGCGGATGTCTGGTAGCTTCTTCCACGCCATAAGACTCGGGCGCTTCATTTATAACAGATTCCAATTCATCAACAATCTCTTTCTTTTTGGTCGATCTTAAAGTTCTAGCACTCCTGTCTGCTCTACTCTCTGCCGTCTCATTAGCAGGAGCTTCTTCAGGTTTACTAGGTTTTGCAGCTTGCTCTCCTTGAGGAGTTGTGTTTTCAATAGTGTACTGGTCAGTCTCTTGCAGTTTTTCGTCCTGTACTTTTTCAACCTTCCCTCCTTTCTTAGCTTTCGGAACGTTGACTTCTTCTCGGTAAGGTTCTATCTTATTGGCTTCCCAATACTGTTCGAGCTCTTCCCGGTAGTCTCCCATTTTCCGAAGCATGTCCGGGTTGTCTTTAAGCTTCTCCTCGATTCTCCTCCATTCAGCGGAATCTATTTTCTTCCCTACCCATTCCTCACCTGTGTCTTTAATGTGATCCTCTAACTTTTTCTTGAGTCTTTCTTTTAACTTAGTGAGACCGAACCCTTCACTGCGCTTAACGTCAATGTCAAATCCGGTTTTGGGATCGGTAAAGGATGCTATGCGCTCACCGTTTTCAAGGGTTACTGAACCGGAGTGCTTAAATCCAACGGCCTTAGCTGAGTCTACTAATTTCTTTTCCAGAGTTCCCATCTCCTGCCCAACCACTTCGGAAGCCTTTCCTTCCCCGACTTTTCCTTCTATCTTTCCCTTATTCTCCCACACCCTGTAGGTATTAGAGGGATCGTTAGGGAGGGGAGAGTGGATTACGTAGCCTGTGTCTCCCTCTTGATTCTTAATAACTTCTATCACTTCCCCCTCAACGGTTAGATGTTTAGGGTTCTTAGGGGTGTATTTTACCTTTGCTCCTGCTTCAAACTTTTCGGCTGGTTTCTCTGGAACTTTAGTAGTTTCTTTAGTTTTTGTAGGTTCTTTAGTTTTTGTAGGTTCTTTAGTTTTTGTAGGCTTCGCAGCTTCCCCTTCCATGAAAGCCTTAAAATCACCATAGGTATCCTTGTGGTATTTATTATACAACTTCTCATCAATAATACCTTCAGTGATCGCCTGTCTTACAAGGTCTGGATGTTTAGCGTACCTGAGCATACGAACATCTTTCTGCCCTTGAGCTGCATACTCCATCCGATTCTGAACAAACGGCGGCTTGGCGTCAGGTCTTGTACCACCCACACTTTCTATTTCTTTATATGCCCGTTCCATCCCCTGTTCGTAGCTAATACGGTAATAAGACCCGGACTCACCTTTGCCACCAGCACGATAGGCATAAGGATTCCCCCACTCATCTATCTGTAGCCAGTTTCTCGATGCACTGTGTTTGTATTCATAAATCTTGGCGCCGCTAGGAAGGGTATGTTCTCCCATAAACATCCAACCGCTTAAAGCCTGTTCAGGGAGGAACATTTCAAGGGGAGTCCATGAAGGATCAAAACTCCATCCTTCCTTTTTTAACTGGTCATACGCTTCCTTCATAGCAGTGCTAATGCCTTCAACCAGCTCTTTCAGCTCCATGTCCTTTTTCATCTTCTCCGCTTCTTCTTTGAGCGTTCGTTCTACCCGCTTGCGTTCTTCGGAAAGATTGATGACATTACTGATGTCGGTGGTTGGGGGAGATGGTGTGGGCTCTTTCGGTTTTGCAGCCTCTTCAACTTTATCAAAGACATTGGTATGCTTTACCCTGCTAGGCGGATGGCCTTTCTTTCCAGACTCCACCTCTATATAGTCAGGCGTTATAGAAAGTATTTTCCCCTGAGTAGCGTTGTTAATCTTAACCGTGTCCCCTACCTTTACTTCTATATCCTTCCCCTGTGAATTAGTTACCTTCGCAGTTTTCTTAGCCTGTTCTGCTGCTTTTACCGCATCAGTCCTAGCTTCCCGAGCGATCTCTTTCTTCTCAGGCTTAACGACTATCTCAGCCAGCGCAGATGCAACCTCATTAGAACCGAGAGCGTCTTCGCCGAGCTTCTCGGTAATAACGTCACTCAATGGTTTATCCTTTGCAGCAGCTACCCATTCATCAGGATTCTCCCCCAGTCTTTTTGCTATCCCTCTTATCTGGTCGTCTGACAAGCCACCCGTTCGGGAAACTTCTCCTTCAATTTCAGTAACGTCAGTCCTCTGTTCTTTTAACTTCCGTTCTGTTTCAGTTATGATCTTCCCTTCACCAACACCTTTTCTGATTTCCGCAGAATCCGTTGTGATCTTAATGCCCGGGTCACGGTTGGTGATCTTCTCCATCATTTTTACTGCCCGGGAATTCTCAGGCCCTACTCCGAAGATGTGGATGTCGGTTGGCACTATATCTTCAGCCATGAGCTGTGACATCCCACCGAGATCAAACCTTCCGGCCTGTCCGGGGATACCAACGGCAAACTCCGTATCTCCCATGATCTCCTGATAGGCTCTAAATACCTCACCCGGATGCATCCCACCCTTCTGAATAGGGAGAATTATCCTCGCTCCCTGTTCCTGTAAAGCTTTTATTCTTTTTGAATACTTTCCTATTAAGGCTAGGGTATTGGCCTGATTACCTACGACATCAGGCATGACTAGGGTAACTCTTCCTTTTGCACCGTCCATTAAGGTTTCATAAACTTCAAACATCCGCTCAAAATCAACTGATTTCCCTTTCTTCCTGCGTCCATAAGCACCGGAATCAAGAAAGATGTCACCTTCATAGTCCTTGAGCATCTGCATTTTCTGTGGGGTGAGCTTGTCTATGGTAGTACCGACGGGAAGCCCTTCGTCCATATAAGCACGAAGATCGGTATCTCTTACAGCACCGGATCGATAGGAGACAATCTCTCCTTCTCTTGCTGGCCCTACAATAGGAGCATTCTCAGCGGTTGGAGGTTCAAGTATATCCTCAGCCCTAACCTCTGCTTGAGTTCCTTCTGGACTAACCCCCTCGGCCTTGTTGGCTGCTTCGTTGTATTCCAAAAATGCTTCTTTTTTAGCTGCTACCTTCTGCTCGGGGGTCATGGTTTTATCAGCTTCGATAGCATCGAGCTTTTTGTTGTAGGTTTCCCGTGGAGTCCGTCCAGCAGGAGCGGCTGGCTTCTTCCCCTGTGTTCTTTCCAGATAAGCCTCAACCGACTCACCAATCGGAGGTATCAACCCACCACCACCCTGAAGTGGTTCACCAGCAGGGACACTTTCCCTCATTATCTGGCCAGCCTGTTCCTCATAACCTTGCAGCTCTTGAGCTTTCTGTTCTGCTTTGGTTATCTCATCTATCGTATCAGCGAACTTCTTCACCCGGGGAACGTCTTTCAGCTCAAGAGTCTCTTTTCTCATCGGCTCTTTCATTATATCTTTAAGAGCAGTGAGGAGGTTCTTGGCTTTAGTCGCGCCTTTACCCTTGATGTTATCAAGATCACTGATAACCGCACCGATACGAGCCTGCTGTTCCTTGACTATCCCCTTTACTTTCCCCATCCCTTTACGAAGGAACGGCGAAAGAATCATGCCACCTTGGAATAGAATCCTGACCGCATGGTCTATTTCCGCTGGAGACATCTGTGCTTCGTCAGGAATGGCCTTTGCGTACTCAAAAAATTTCTTCCCGGTCTTAGCTTCGGGAAGTTTGCGAACCTTCCCCATAACGGACGTCTTGATGGTCTGGAAGATGTCAGGATACAAGGTAGCAAGGTCAACGAGCACCTCTTCTGCGGATGCTATAAGTTCAAAGGGGAAGCTCACCCGCTGGGTAAACTTCTTCCCCTGTTCGGTGATCGGCTGGTAGGTCAGTAGTTCACTTACAGCGCGGGCATACTCAGGCCCTTTTTCCGGGCCGCCAATCCCTCTGGCTACCCACTGAGGGATGAACGATCCAAGGCCGGATGCCAGCGACAAGGCTCCTTCAACCACTGGATATACCTGTCCTATTTCTTTAGCGGTATCGAAAGCTTCCTGCCCTAACTGTGGAAATGGGGACTCTTGAAGAATGTCTCCAATAGCGCCCATGTCCTGTTGCAGTCCTTCTGGGATTAGCCCACCCAGTTCTCCCCCTATACCCTGAACTCCCGGCTGCTGCTGACCCGTTAAAGTCTGCTGAACTCCCGGCTGTTCTCTCAACATCGGCGGAATCGCACCCTCTATCAACGGACGGTTGGTATCTTCAATAGACTGCCAGATGTTAGCTGGTTTCATGGATTCTTTGGCCTGCTCTTCTTCCTGCTTCGCCTGCTGAATTCCATCGAACTCCTGCTGTGAAAGCTGGCCGGACTGAAGCTGTTTATAGAGATCAGCTTCAAACTTCCTTAGTTCTTTTTCCGTCCGGTCAAGTTCCTTATTCATCCTCTTGTTATACTCGAAGTAACTTTTCATGAACTCCGATTGAGGAGGAGGAGTAGCGGAAGGCATTTCCGGCGCTGCTGGCTGGGCCTGTTGTTTCGACTGAGTTTTTTCCGCCGATCCGTTGGTAGGTTTTGGGGCTGTCTGCTGCTTAACGGGTTGATCAGACTTAGGAAAGGGTGGAGCGCCTTTCTTCTCCACCCCCGCTACATTGTCCCAGTAACCTCGCATGAAGTCGCTCATTTGCTCTGCCATTATACTTCTCCATTACGGTGCTGGTGCTGTCCCCGGCTTCTTGGGTTTCTGCTGCTGCTGCCAATGTTTTTGAAGTTTGATAAGCGCCTGCGCTCTGTTGATTCCTTCTGCTTCCATGACCTGTGCTATGTCACGTTCGTTAACGCCAAGGGCTAGTAGTTCCTGCGGGATAGGAACGTTAGCTCCCAGCACTGCATCTCCTTTCCCTCTGGCAAGCATTTCCTGATTGTACTGCTCGGCAGCCAGCCCGAGGGTAATAGCTCCTTGGGCTATTCTTTTTGGATGTTCTTCGAGCGGTATTGAAAACGCGGTAAACGGGTTGGAGTAGAACATCTCGGAGTAAGCATCTATCGGGTTCCATTTGGCTCTATTCATAACCTGTTCCCACTGCTCATACGTCCCATCGAAATCTCCTGCTGCCTTAGCTGCGTTATAAATCTGGAGTTTGGCAGTTGTGTTCCCTTTAGCTGCGTTCAGTGCTTTCATAACCGTTACAAAATCCTGATCAGGATTTTCGTCCATATACTCTTTTGTTAACGTCCACTGACTAGGGGGAAGGCCTCTTGCCCTACGGGCATCGATCTCTTTCTCCCGGGCCTTTGATTCCTGTGCAGACTGAATAAGCTGATTAGTCTGGGCCTCCATTTGATTCTTTTGCTCTTCCGTCTGGTAGATTTTAGTGATGAAATCCCACGCCTGCTGCTGCATGGCAGCTTCCCTGTCACGTTCATACTTGGTTTTCAATGTAGAACGGCCGGAAGTCTCAGACGGCATGCTGGGGATTGTCCTTGGCTTACCCTGTGGAGCACCAAAGCCCAGTTCTGAAGCCATCTGCTGAAGCTGTGCGCTTACCTCCGGGGGTAATCCAGCGGGCATAGTAGGCATGGACGGGCTTTCCTGCTGCGGCAACGTTCCTATGTTAAAGTTCTGCGGGGCCGCAAACTGCTGAAGCTGTTCATTGCCAATCAAATGACCGATCCCACGAACAGGAGCACCAAGTAAATTCTCCCCTAGCGTAGGTCTATCACCCAGCGGTAGCAGGGCTTCATGCTGTAGCTCCGGTGTGTATCCGCCTAAAGCTTCCGCTATAGATGATGCATACGCAGCTCGCTGATTTGTTTCCTGATCAGACCTAGCCCTTTGTTCCCAAAAACCTTGTGCTTGAGGTACTTCGTATGGCATGAAAATTCACCTCCTTAAACTAAGAATATAGCAATAGCACCAGAGTCAACCGCTCCTGCTCCAAGCTTAAGACCCCTGAATGCTACACCACTGAATTCATTAAAATGATGTTCCGGCACTGCCGCGTCTACCTTTTCGTCGAACACCGGGATTCCTGCATTAGTGGTGATTGTAGCAGTATGGTTCTGGGTGGTAGGGTTTTGCCATTCAATCGCCTGAACATAAAAAAGGGCGTTCGGATCATTAAATAGAAGTTCCCCTAAGTTCAGTGCTGCCGCAAAGGTGTCAAGGTAGATTGGATTTGTTCCGTATGAGTTCGCCATGTTCTAATCCTCCGTTATAATAATGTGCATCTTCCTCCCACCCCACATAGGAATGACTATGGGTTTTCCCGTGGTATAACCGATAATATAGAGGGTGCTGTTGGGGCGGTTCCGTCTAAAGGGACGCTATTAGAAAACTCACTTTCATTACCGGAAGTATCGTAAGCGGTAAGGACTACCTTCGGCCCGGGAATACCGTCCAGCTCATACTGAGTAACGTTCCCAACATCTACTCTGTCCGTGTCGTTAAAGGTTCCTTCAGCTCCCCAGTAGAGAAAGTATCCGGCTAGGTCTGCTTCGGTGTTAGCCTGCCATACCGCATCCTTCGGGACAATGCCCGGCATAGCAAACAGCATTGCTGGAAGGAAAAGAGCTATAGACAATACTATTAATTTTTTCATCTTACACCTCCGTTGTGATCGTTATTATTTTTTCTTAGCTATTTTAGCTGTTCCACCTTTCTTAGATGCTTTTTCAACGAGCCTATCAAGACGATCTGACCTGTTTCCCAAAGTAGATAGCGGCCTTCTGGGATAGGGTAGTTTCTTCCCGACCTTCTCCCCTTTCTTAATTATCTTCAGTCTTCCCATTTTCCCACCTCCGTTGTTATTTAGTTGTTATTTATTTCACTGCCTTGGGCTTTGCTGGCGCTGATGTGGCCAGCCATCTGAAGATAAACGCCAGTACCGCAAGCAGTACATCGATAGCCGCTGAAATCTGTTCACCAGTGTACTCGGTGAACCCTAGCTGGTTAAGAATTTGGTGTAACGTTAGTACGGCTAAAGTTATGTATGTTCTGTATCCTTTTAACATGGGCTTACCCTCCTTAAACGTCAGGTAAATCGTTTGCGTCCGATGCTTTGACCCGTGCCATGGCATCGTCCAGTAACTTATTTACTTCCTCATCGGCTAGTCCAGCAGCTCTAGCCCTGAACTGTATGACTTGTAAAATAGAAACCAGTATCTCTCCTATTAACACTGCTGAAACTGTCATAGCTAATCTCCTATGAGGGCCAGAAGCCTGTTAATCTGATCGGTTATTTGGTTCTGCACTTCAACCGGAGGAGTACCGCCGCTTTTGAGATACCCATCTGAAATCTCTATGGCGTCCTGTAGTTCTACGAGAATTTCTTTCTTAACTCTTAAGATTTTTCTCTGTTCATCAGTCAGGTCTGGCCTAATCATGTCAGGCGTTATGAGTTTTGGATTAACTTTCAGTGCCGCCCGTTCCTCTCCGGTGATCTCAGGGTCTAACACCTGTTCCAGATAAAGATCGCGCTGAGCATTATATACGTTAGCTCCCCATAAAAGTCTTTGCTGTGGAGTAAGGGTCGCGGCACAGGAGAGAATAATAGATAAAATCGCAATCATGTAGGTAGTTCTTTTCAATACCAGCATACGTCACCTCCTCTGTTGTTCACTAATGAGATAAATGCGTAAATAGGGTAGCTGCTAAGGCACAAACAAGACCAGAAAGAATCGAGATAGCCCATACAACTCCAGTAGAGTGTCGTTTAAGTATTCCTTCAACCATGTCATTCCGCATCAGCCTAAACTCAGCTACCGTGGTATCTCTCATTGATCCTAGCCTGTCTACCATTTCTTTTATATTGCTCTCTACGCCAGAAACTCCCTTCTCCATGGCTGCTAACCTTTCTAAAGTGTGAGCATGTTCAGGGCAAATACTCAACCCCCCCCCTCCTATAGCGCATTGTTGTCTGTCTATCATTTATAGTTCCCTTCCCCTCTTTTTTCTAATTCAGTGTTGAGCTCCATTCGTTGAGACCTTCAGCCAGAGCCTTCCCGACCATCACTAATCCGTTTTCATACAGCATAAACCTCAGATGATTCTCGTTCTTAAGAAACAGAGGTTCAAAAATGAGAGAAGGAATGTTTTGTTTCATGCAGGCATAACCCCGTTCGTCTCCTTTCAGCTTTCTAACATCTACTTTTGAAATAACAAACCCCAGCCAGCGTTTGAGCTGATGGGAAAGAATCTCGGTAAGTGCTACGCATGAATCGGCAGCATCATCCCTGCATTCTACTAAGGAATACCTACCGTCCGGTGAGTTAATGTGGCATTGAATGTGAACGTCTATCTTTACTTCATCGCAAAAATCCTGCCGTCTGCTGTAGTTCTCATGGGTTAAAAGATAAACAGTATGGCCGTTCTTTTCGAGTTCCTTAATAGCTACGGAAACATAATCCAATACAAGGTCAGATTCCCGGTAGCCGTTATGGGTAACTCCTCTGTCATCCGGCCTGCTTTTCTTGCCCATGTGTCCTATGTCAAGAGCGATCTTCATGCGTATTTCCTTTTCTTCGTTGGTTTCTTCGCTTGTGGCTTTTCTTGTTGCTTTGCAGTGCCTTTGCGAATAGAACCGCCAACGTATGTCCCTATGCCTTTAGGAAGTTTCTTTCTTATCTTATCGAGTATCCCTTTAGGTTTTTCTTCATTAATTCCCATGCCGCATCCTCCTTATCTTTTTCCTCCGGGTATGTTTGTTATGCCATAATTGGGAAGGTATTTATTTAAACCAGTTGCTTGTCCCACCATTTGATTAGGAACGTTGGTGTTTTGCATAGCGGTCTGTCCGGTGGTTGGCCCCCTGAATGATGGGGGTGGAGGGGCTGCCGCCCTACCGGGGGTTCTACTTCCTAGTGCAGGATTTTTCTTGCTGCCCAAAGCGGTTCCTAGTCCTCCAAGCGCTCCGGCTCCTGCCTGTCTCCCAGCACTGGGAACCTTTTCCTCGGTAGTTGTCTTTGCCCCGGGGGCCATTTGCGACCACTGCTGCATGCGGCCGAGGGCTTCTTGCGTCATTTGGTTCCTTACCTGTGTATATTGAGCGAGCGCGTTCTGGTTGCCTTGACCGATAATACCAGCCATTCCAGCCTGTGCAGCAGCGCCGAAGTCCATTCCACCTCTGCCTATTTGCCGCATATAGTCCTGTAAACCGACACGACCCTGCTGTTGAGCAAGGTTCTGGGTCTGCTGTAGGTATCGCCTCATGTACGCTGGCATCCCTCCGGTAATCATTTGCATATAAAGAGGGATTTGTGCTTGAGAAGCTTGAACGAAAGGTTTCTGTAGCGGGTGATAATCTTGAGTTTGTTCCGATTTCTTCCCACCCATCAACCCCCCGGCTGCACCTGACGCTGCTCCTGCCGCTGCTCCTGCTGCTAAAAGGGTAACTGACATGGCTTATCTCCATCTAAAAAGGTTGGTGAGAGCTATTTCCCACATTATTTCTGGAGGGTTCTTCCCTAGCTCTTCCTGTTCTTCCCCGGAAATCTCCCTGATTACTCCTCCAAAGGCACATCCTTCCGGCCTTACATCTTCTGTTAGATCATAAGGGCTCTGGCAAAGTGGCATTAATTGTTTTCTAACAGGATAGACGGTGCAGAGATTATCATCATTCAAATAGATACACCGTATATTCTTTGCCCTGACCCACTCGTTTTTAAATAAGAACCCGGGCGAACAGCATTTACCACATCTTTTACACTCCGTTTCATAATCTACTATAACTTGTGATCGATTATCCGCTAGGTACATTATATGGCCATTAGTAGGTTATGTCAAATACTACACTATCTGTTCCCAACCAGCGTCCGTGAACATCCAGATTTCCTTGGGGGTCAGTGAGTATGAACTGGAAGACGATGACTGAGAACTTGAGCTAATACTACTACTTGAATGCGATGATGATGAGCTGGAGATCGAAGAGCTGGATGAGCTGGACGAAATCGAGCTGGAAATACTGGACTGGGATGAGCTTGATGAGCTTAGAGAAGACGATGATGAACTGCTACTAATTGAAGAAGAGCTGCTCGACGACGATGAAGATGAGGAACTTGAACTGGAACTGCTTGAACTGGAAGACATGGAGCTCGATGATGAGCTCACCGATTCAGAGCTGGAGGATGAAGAGATAGAGCTCGATGACGATGATACTGAAAACGATGAAGAGGAGGATGAGACTGAACTGATACTAATGCTGGATGAAGATGAACTGGAAGATGAACTGCTGGAAAAAGATGACGATGATCCCAGCTCTTGAAACATGTAGTCATACTGGAACGGGCCACTCCATGTCTCACCTGAGTTGGCGCTTGAGCAGATGTTTCCACTGGCATAACCGCTATCCTCATCTATTCTCCACCAGATGTAGTTATATTTATCCCCGTCCACAGCTCTTAAGACTATGGCGTAAAGATCAGCTTGAACGAATGCACCAGCTCCAAAGTCAAAGGTGTACCATTCTGCACTACCGTAGATAGCAAAGTTGTTTCCGTTTCTGGTTCCTACGCAGAGGTCATCTCCAGTTGGAAGACCGCTTGTGTCAGTAGCCCTAATACTAACAGTAACCGTTCCCGGGAAGCCTATACGGGCTAACTTTAGCCTTACCCTGCCAATTACATGCCCTCCGCTAGGAGTGAATGTCTGGGCCAGCCATGTCTGCTTTCTTGCTAATCGTTCGCTGTCATCCCCGGTAGTGTGTTCTTCAAAAGGTACGGCTGGATAGGAGGATGAGGACGAAGAAATCGATGACGATGAGATTGAGCTACTGCTTACACTGGATGAGCTGGACATCGATGAAGACGAAGAGCTCAGTGAGGATGAGGAGCTTGAACTGGAAGAGCTGATACTAGATGAGGATGAGGAGCTCGACGATGACATTGATGAAGAAGATGATGAAATCGATGAGCTTGATGACGATGAGCTTATAGAACTTGAACTGGAGGAACTGGAAATCGATGAGCTCGATGATGAGGAACTTGAGGATGAGCTGGAGCTGGAAATACTGGATGAGGAACTGCTGGAGCTAAGGCTTGACGATGAAGACGATACGGATGATGAAGAGCTTGAGGATGAAGATGAAATCGAACTGCTCGAAGAACTGCTGGACAGTGAGCTGCTGGAACTAGAGCTTGAAATAGAACTGCTCGATGATGAAGATGATATAGAAGATGATGAGCTGGAAGAACTGACAGAACTGGATGAGCTCGAACTGGAGATCGAACTACTGCTGGAAGAGGAAGAGATCGAACTGCTGCTGGAAGATGAAGAAATCGATGAGCTGGATGATGAAGAACTGATACTGCTTGACGATGACGATGATGAAATCGAACTGCTGGAGCTGGACGATGAGGAACTAATACTGCTTGATGAGGATGAACTCGATACAGAGCTTGACGATGAAGATGATGAAATCGAAGATGATGAAGAAACTGAACTGGAACTGGAA
>Ga0307379_10010522_pt1 | contig 12227 bp, 17 predicted proteins | sample UN2MG_FD_202237 | JGI IMG/M metagenome (GOLD analysis project Ga0307379, IMG submission 202237) | Soil microbial communities from Risofladan, Vaasa, Finland - UN-2 | ecosystem: Environmental > Terrestrial > Soil > Coastal area > Acid sulfate soil | place: Finland: Risofladan, Vaasa | collected... | reverse complement strand
GCTACGTTCCCCCCCATGACAACCTCCCCCGCAACCCATTCTCCGGCGTCACTTGTACTCCAACTCAAGGAGAGTCTACGCCAGCTGGCCCTGGTACGTCAATCTGCTAAGGAGATCCAGCGCTCTGACACAGCCAAACTTGACTGGACCAAGCCGTTGTTGTATACTCCATAGCACCAATCCACTATTGACAGTCCGTGTGCCGGACAACACGCGGTGTAGCGTGTGTACGCCCCGACGGCAAAGAGCGCGCCAGCGCAACGTAGCGGGAGAATCCTCTGTACCACCTGGCTGTGGCTAGCCAGTCCCCTCGAGCAACGTCGCCCGCACTTGCAGATAGACCTTTCACCCAACCTCAGAAGCATCGTATTAGTCCTATTGGCCCGGGGCCACAGGTCCACCGCGCCCCTCATAGGCTGAGGACGGAACTGAGCGAAGGCTCCTTCCTCCACCAACGTTCGGGGAACGCCACCTACGGAGTGAAGGCCTGGCCCGGGCCTAACGGTCTGAAAAGTGCATGACATTGCTTAGAAAGGAGACGAAAAGATGGCCAGAGTAGCACGGGAAATGGTCGAACAGTCGGGCATAGACGTAGACCAGTTGCTGGAGTTGCTGGTGAGCAACGCAGCGGCCGAGCTCACCACCTACTACTACTACACGCTGCTGCGCGTCAATCTCATCGGCCTGGAGGGAGAGGGGATCAAGGAGATCGCAGAGGTGGCCCGCATCGAGGACCGGAACCACTTCGAGGCGTTGGTCCCCCGCATCTACGAGCTGGGCGGCAGCCTGCCGGAGAAGATGAACGACTTCCACGACATCTCGGCCTGCCCCCCGGCCTCACTGCCCAAGGACCCTACGGACACCATGGCCATGCTCAAGGTCCTGGTGGAGGCGGAGAGATGCGCGGTGAGGGGTTACACCCACGTCTGCAACATGACCGCCGGCAAGGACCACCGGACCTACGATCTCGCCCTGGCGATCCTCAACGAGGAAGTGGAGCACGAGTCGTGGTTCTCGGAGTTCCTGGGCGAAGGCCCCTCCGGGCACTTCATGCGGCGAGGCGAGAGCTCACCCTTCGTCTCCAAGTTTCTGAAGTAGACTCGCGACGGGCGAGGGGGAAGGGCCCGTGCGCCGCGTGCTCCCGTTCGCCTTCCCTGGACCTGCCGACGATGAAGGAGTTCACCCGGGAGGAACTGGCCCAGTGCACCGGTGAGGATGGCCAACCCGCCCTCATCGCTGCCCACGGAAAGGTGTACGACGTGTCCCACAGCTACCACTGGCGGAGGGGCAGGCATCACTTCTTGCACCGCGCTGGGATGGACCTGACCGCCGAGCTCTCCAGAGCGCCCCACGGCGCGCACTTGCTGGAGAGGGTGCCAGTGGTGGGGAGACTGCGGGACGGCTGACGGGGCAAAGCCGGGTTAGCTTACTCCACCCCAGCTGGATGGACCACGGTGGTGTCCAGCCAGACCTCGCCCTGGGGTCCAAAGGCGATGGTGCGGACAACCTCGCCCGCAGCATGAGCCGTCCACGCCCCGTCGAAGCGAGCGGCACCACTGGTCGTGCCCACCCATAGCGCGCCGTCGGGCGCCACGGACAGGGTAGTGACCTGGTCGAGAGGCAATCCGTCAGCGCTGGAGTACAGCGTCCACGATCTCTCCTCCCCCCAGGACTGGCCATCGAAGGAGGCCAAACGACTGTCGGGGATGGTAGCCCACAGAAGGCCGTCCGGCGTGAGCGCGCCCACCAGGAAGCCGCCGGGGAAGGAATCGGCGCCCTTGAAGGTGGTCCATTTCCCGCCGTCGAACCGGGCGACGTATAACGAGTCCTGCGTTCCCTCCCAACCGTTCGCCCAGATTGAGCCATCGGGGGCCACCGCCACAGAATGGATCATTCTCTCATACGCTGTCCGCTCCCCGTCGAGGCGCAGCAGTCCGAAGCCGGTCGCGAGCCAGGCAGAGCCGTTCGGGGTGAAGTCGATGTCGAGGACGTTGCCCGTCAACAGATACTCACCACATAGCGCCACGGCCTCCCAGTCGACACCGTCGAAGCGCTGCACATTATACAGCCCACGCCAACCCACAATGAGCCATCAGGACTGACGGCCAGCGCATTTACTTCCCTGTCCTCCAGGACGGACTCCCAACGCTCGCCCTGGAGCCGCATCAGACCCTCGCCGGTGGCTGCCCAAACCGTGCCGTCGGGAGTCACGGCGAGATCGCGGAGATCGTAGAAAGGCTCTTCGCCTGTGGAGCCGGGAGGCGTGGCCGTGGCTGCTGTGGCAGCAGACACTGTTGGAGATGGAGTTGCTTTGCTCGTGGCCGTGATACAACCTCCGAGCAACACTGTGCACACAAGCGCCAGGATTACCACGAAAGGGACACGGGCAAGGAGCTTGCTGTCGTACCGCTGATTCACACGTCCTCCACGTGGTAGATTGGGGGTCTTCCGATGCGCCGATCAGTCATCGATTTGGGTGAGCATCAGGGACATCATCAACGTGGTCCGCCCGGCGGCCGGATGGTATGGAGGGATCGGGCCACTACACTCCATCACAGGTGACCAGGTGGCGAGGTTCAGCGCCACCGCTGAACGAGGAGCGGCCTCGGCAGCCAGAGGCAGCTCGGCCGCTCACGGCGCACACTTGCTGGAGAGGGTGCCGGTGGTGGGAAGGCTGCGGAAGGTGTGAGCGACTCGCGCAGGGCTGTGCCCAGTTCACCAAGCAAGAGGTGCACGGGTCGAGTAGATCCCCATCGAACACGATGCACTGCTCGAACAAACCCTCCAGGCGGACGCGGAGGGGAGTCACTAGGAGAAGGAAGGGCTCAAAGTAAGCCGCGCAGCCTGGACTGGGAGATAGGACCAAGGATGTTGCCTGCGATGTGCACCGGAATCACGCCTTGCTCCAACTCGCGGTCGGAGGCTGCTGCGTAGGGATACGCGAACTCACCGGAGGACAACTTGACGCGCTACTCCCGTGCCCTCGAAAGGATTTGACCTATCTCACGAGCGCAGATCTGCGACCAGCTCTCGAATCGCTCAGTATGCCGCGCAAGGTCACGCGCGCTGACGAAACCCATTTCCTCAAGTGATCCTTCGCGCACATGCACCCAGGGCCGCGCGAGGAGAGCAACGTAGACAATACCGAAGTGTACTTTGCCCACAGGATCAGAATCGTCGTTGACAACCGCCACGCACCTTAGACGATACTCGCTTTCGATAGAGATTTCCTCAGCCATCTCCCTCAGCAGGGCGCCTTCGCAGTTGCGGTGAAGCGAACATAGGTCGCTTGAGGACACGTGTCCCCCGACGCCGACGGACAGACGCCCCTCAAGACGTGTTTCAGATGTTTGTCTTCCCCGGCGATATGCGAAGACGGCATCTTGGTAGGTCAGGATGCCGTAGACGACCAAGTGCTTGTAGCAAGTATCTACTTCGGCGACTCGCCTCCTCAGGAGAGTGAGTCGTCCCGGCTCTCGAATGACGCTGAGGTACTTGACTACATTGAACGAGAGGCCCTGGAAGTAGCCCAGCTCCTTCAGAACGGCTACGGGCAGAGCGACCACCTTCTCCTGCACCCGTCGTTGCATTCTAAAGCCTCAGGATAGCATGCCTGGTGCAACGCAACCGGCGCTCCTGAACAAGTATCATTGATCCACCGTGCGCCGTTTTCGTGTGTCGAGACTGCACTAAACAGGTAGTTGCGGGCCATGGCGAAAACGCACCGTAGTCGGCGCGGACAAATACCTGTTGCCCCCAGCGGTTGGCGGTCACGCTGTCCGGCGTGCGACCCAGAGAATTGACCGTGCACCGCAGCCTCATGTCCGTCGCACTCTTGTCGTTTACTCCTCCGGCACACCTGCTCGGTCAGTCGGGGGGCCGACACTCGTGTCGCGCCCGAGGAAGGATCGGTACACTAAACGAGACATACCCGCGATAGCTAGCTCCCCTCTGGCCCTCGTCGGCACATCGCTCGTCAGGATCGCTAGAACGTAGTCCCCAACTGGGGAGTAGACAATGCCAGCGTCGTGAAAGGTATGAACCAGAGTGCCGGTCTTATGGGCCACCTCTACACCCTGGGGAAGAAACAGCGGGAGTCGCGAGTTTAGATGCTGTTGCTTGAGGATGTCGATGGCCCACAGGCTACCTGGTCGGCGTCCACGATATAGCAGCTCGAGCAGGCGCATGGTTTCGTACGCAGAGGTTGGGTTCTTCCCGGGGTCCTCCAGCGCCTCCAGATCAGCGAAGTCATCGGTCAGTCTCGTTGCCACGAACCCGTGTTGTGCCAGTACGTCATTGAGCGTGCCCCGTCCTAGCGCACCAACCAGGAGATCCGCTGCGGCATTGTCGCTTATGATTGTCATGAGCATGCACAGCTCCGCGACCGTAAGGTGGTGGCTCACACAGAATCGGGCTACAACGCCCGATCCTTTCTGCTGTCTCTGCGCCGCCATTGCACTAGTGTGAGGTTCGACGCGAACGCGGTCGCCCATACTCAGACGGCCCTGATCCGCAAGCGCGACGGTCGCGAAGAGGATCCCAAGCTTGATCAAACTGGCACTCGGGAATATGCCCCCATGCCCCGTGAACAGGGCCTCACCGGTCTGCAGGTCCTTGAAACTCAGCGCAAAGCGCCCACCTGTCGACACACCTAGTCGGCTGAGTCGCTGGGTCAGCCGCGGTGGTTTGAATACCGACATAGCGCTGGTCCCAGGCCGCTACATTGAGACGGCCCCTGCGCGCCCATGGACCGTGACCTGCCAGGCCGGAACACACAAGCAAGCCAATTGGCCGAAATCAGCGTCGCATCGCGTACGCCAGCCCACCCCGCAAGACGCGCTCCTCGATCACTCCCATCGGCGCACATAGTTACTTCAGTATCACAGTCGCAACGGAGCACCTGGCCTTCTCGCCATCCTGATGCTCAAGCCCACCGGCCAGCCCATCGGGATCGCCCGAGGGAACAACAAGGCCACGACAACGGACCACACCTGCGTGCCACTTGGGCAAGATCGGCAGGACTAGGCGTCCTGCAAGCACTTGAGGTTATGCTCTCTGCGAACCGACCTCACCTTTCTGAGGATCTCGGACTCACCGACAATGCCAAGGCAGAAGCGCTCATCTCGTTTCTTACATGCGCAGGGAAACACCCTGCCATCACGGTCAACATACAGCAGCGAAATGCCGGCTTGACATAGCCTGCCCTGACCGAGGGGGCGACAATCCATCAACTCGGGGAATCCAGCGGCCGAGATCTCTATGGAGAGGCCGCTTTCATCGACGGTGCGCACAGCCTCCCTAAGCAGCGCCGCTTGTTCATGCCTGCTCAGTCCTATCAGTTGCCATTGGCGCCGAGCGCGACCATGCTTCACCAGCCTGAGAAACCTGACTTCGGGTACGCGCATCTGATCAAGGAAACTGATCGTCTCTCCTACGTCAGATTGATTCTGTTGGAGCGGCACGAAGTGAACTCTGGCGTCGATTCCGATCTCCAAAAGCGCGGCGATAGACCGCAAGGAACACTCATGGGAACCTGGCACCCGCGTGACCCAATCATGGACAGCCCCAAGATGACTGTACAACGATATGTAGCAGAAGTCGATCCCAGCCTCTCTTAGGCGCAGCGCCGATGTGTGGTCTATGGCTCGCCGCATACCCGCTTCGGTTACGATGCAGCCTGAGGTGAAGAATCCCATTCGACAGATGCTGCCCACTCGCCGCAAGGCTTGGCTGACTTGGAGGAACTGCCCCGAGGTGAGCGGCTCCCCCCCCGTCAAGCTTATGTAGAGTCCCAGGCCGGATCCTAGCGACTCAGCGAAACGAGCGATGGACTCAGCATCGAGACGCACGGGCTCGCCTTCAGATCCGGACTCCGACGAGCAGTGGCGGCAATCGAGGCCACATTGTGACGCAATTTCGAAGTGCACTTCCAGGTGCCTTGCGCCGGTGTAGCCCTGCGACGCTGGGTCTATGACTCGAGGATCTTCGCTACTGTGCTCCATACCTCGTCAGCCACCTGGTTTGGGTCGGCGTCTGCGTTCACGAGTACTACTCGCTCAATGCTGTCCAGCATGGCGAAGCACTCCAAGTATTTCTGTCTCACTTTGCGGAGCATCTCCGAGTTCTCGTACAACTCAAGGTGCCACTTCTCTCTATTCAATCTGGCCACACACTTGTCAGGAGGAACATCCAAGAAGATGTTTACGTCAGGTCTCAGTACCCCCGCAGCCAACGAGTTCGCCTGAACTATCCACTCAACCGGCATGTGCACTCCATGGTATGCGTACGAAGAGAAGTAGTATCTGTCCGAGACTACGATCCTGCCTTCCCTGACCTTGTGGTATATGCCGTTCACCTCGTTCAATAAGTGATCTATCCTGTCCGCGACGAACAAAGCCGCAATAGTCCTGTGGTCACAATGAATCCTACCCATCATAATCTGATGTATTAGCGACCCAATCGGGCTATCCGTCGGCTCGAAGGTCTCGTAGACGCTGATCCCCTCGGCTTGCAGCCTTCTCGCAAGATGCCTAACTTGGGTGCTCTTGCCGCTGCCGTCCAACCCTTCGAAAACGATGAACCGACCTCTATTCCCGCTCATGACTCAGCTATCTCACTCAAAGGCGTGTACTCGCGGCGCCACCCGGACTCGGGATACGATACTCTACTCGCCGCCGATGTGGGCATCGATCAACTGCAACATGAAATCCGCATGGGCAGAACCCCTCACCAACTCAGGGTATTGCAGGCCCCGGCCCGCGCAGATCGACCTGATCTTGGCGGTGTTTGATATCCTTGCCGAGTGGGACGGCTGAGTACCAATGTCAGCCAATACGCATGCTAGTATCACGGCAACCAGGAACTCTTGCCTATCCTGCTTCAGCCGGACACCTTCCGGCTCCAAGAGGCGCCTCAGCTCGCCCACCAAACGGTCATGCGGCATGAGTCGGGAGGCGATTTCTCCAATCAAGCACTCGAGCTGAGGCTCTGGCTGACCCTTGATGGTATTTACCGTCAGAGTAATCTCGGATACCATGTTCTTGCCCTCGGTGTGTGGTGTACTGCACCTGACCACGAAGCTACCTCTCGTATCTCTTGAACCTACTTCTGTTCCTCTCGAGCTTATTCAGATAAGCCTCCTCAAGATCGATCTCCATCTGATTGCAGGTCTTGACTAGGTATATGAAGATGTCCGCCACCTCCTCCTCGATTTCGTGCCTTGCGCCACGGAGCGAGTCATCACCTCTGACGACCCTTTTCACGATATTCGCTAGTTCGCCCGCTTCTCCACAGATGCCGAGCGCCAAAAACGCAAGCACGTCCAAGTTGTCCTGAGTCACACGGACCGACCAGTCAAAGCGGCCGGAGTGGTCCCTGTCAAATGAGTCCTGCAGCTCCATTATTCCGCTCAGTTCCATGGTACTTCCCCCTACATCTCACCCGAGCTTGTCCCTGGCGCTGCTCAAGTTGGCCCGGATTCTATCACTTAGTTTCTGAATCTGTGGGGAGTGTGAGGACGATTTCCTCACAGTCCTCAGCCTCTCCATGCCGGCTAGGGCCTCCTCGACATCGATTACCATATCCTTCGGGTACAAATCCCCGTATGCCTTGAGGGCCGAACACAGGGCCTGTAGCCCTTCAGTCCAGATGACGGACTCCTCTACGTTGACCTTTGAATCCAGCCATCCTCGCAGCTTGACGATATCTTTCCTCTGTACTGCTACGGCAATATCGACCACGCTCGCGGTATCCAACGACGGCTTCCGGAGACAGTGGAAATCAGGTATCGAGTGTGCCCGAAAGGCAACGACGATCAATTCAAACTCCACGATGTCAGGCAAATGGTCCTTCAGATACCGCACGACTTGGCACATCTCAGCTAAGTTTATCGGCAGGAATTGCGAGACCTCGAGTGCACGGAAATATGCCGTGACAAGAATGACTCCTGGCATCTCCTCAGTGAAGCCAAACTGGAGTACTAAGAACGAGGGTATTGGTTGATCCCCGCTCTCGATTAGGTCCTCCATGTTTATCAGGCTCAGGCAGGCCCTGTTGCTATCTCTCTTCCTTTTCAGTTCCTCCACCAAGAACTCCCTGCCGTCTCCATACTTGTGGATATAGGAACCGTGGCTGAAGAAGAGATCATCTGGAGTGGTTGGACGTTGCCAGTCCTCTGCCAATCCATCAAAAGTCATTACGAAGTCAGATTCGGCCTCCTCATATGGAAACCGTCCGCGAAGAACGAGGTTCGTCACCGCACCCTTCTCGCACTGTGCCGCCGCACTCGAGGCCAGTTCAGCCAGCGAGGCTGCTTCTATGACCAGCATTCGCATACCTCCATGCGCAGATACCCGTCGACATCACAGAACCTCAAGTTTCTTGAGGTCGAAACTCCCCTCGCGTCCGCGCCTACGAAGGTCACCAATGAAACGGTACGCAAGTGCACGGACTACCACCCCGTCTTCGCATTCTAGCAGGTTGAACTGGTTGTTGAAGTTAGGGGCAGGGCGAAAGAATAGAGACCCCACCCCGATGACGGTGCAGTTCCGCTTCCCTATCGACAGAATCGTGCCCCGGTGTGTATGGCCGTGCAATATGGCCGTGGCATTGTAAGCCAACGCCAGCTCTAGAAACCCACACGCGTTCGCTGTCGTCGATCTATCGTCTACTCTGATGGGAATGCAGTGGTGATGCGTTACAACAACGAGACTCCTCTTCGAATCCACATCTTGCAGTACGGCTTCCATCTGGTCGAGATCAACTAGCCCATAGGAATAGTCCCCATGGTGCGCCGAGTTGACCACAACAATGCTAGCATTGTCCTCGCCAATCGACCTGCGAACTACGGACCTCTCCGGCGAAAAAAAGACGTCCTCGTCCCTGGTTAGACTCCATGAGAATCGATTGAAGTGGTCGAAGCGTTGAGCTCCATCGGCTACTATGTCATGATTGCCGGGACACGGGCACAATATGGTATCGGGGCCGAACGCCACCCGCATTTCTCGGAAGAATGTGGCCGCGAGGTCGTAGCCCGCAGGATTCCCCTTTGACGTTATGTCTCCACATATACACACAACCAGTTGACCGCGGTCGCCCGTAGTAGCGTCAACTGCCTCACCCATCATCGCGAGGAAGCGTCCACGGTCCACGCCTGCCCTTTCGGCAGCCGACAAGTGTATGTCCGAGACTTGCAGGATCCACACAGATCTGCCTCACTCCCTCACGACACTGCTGCGCACCACAGCCCCGATCTTGTCTGCCGGGCACTTGGTACCCAGCGCACAAACTACCCACGCTCTGGCATGCGGCTGACTGCATCGTGCGCTAGCCCAGGCTGCTTCGCGCTCGTCCTTCATTGAACCCCAGCAAGAGACTAGCGCGCAGTGCCTCTGCCATCTCACCTGTTCAGCACCGTCACACGAACAATCGTCAAGTCGCAGGCCACCGTACAATGCACCCCGGCAGCAGTCCCGCACTGCGCCACTCGGTGACCCGCTGGATCGGCGCAACTCCCGCCAGCCCTCTCGGCGCGCTCCTCGCAAACGAGTGGCAACTGGCCTCAGAGTATCTGCGCGGACCTGACCTGAGACTGCAGTCGGATCCGTCTCGATGATAGCAGAACCGCGTGGAATTGCCAAGCGCAACTCATTGGACAGACTCGCCTGTGACCCCGCCGCCAGCGATACTGCGAGTTCGGCTCACCCACTAGCCCTGCGCTGCCGACGCGAAAGAAATGCCTGCCCGAAAGAGCAGATTGCTCACACGCTGGGTGAGGGTGCTTCAGACGTGCAATGACTTGGGGGAAGATGAATTGAAAGAGCCTCGTGCCCCCTGCAATCCGATCTGCAGCGGAACCATCGTCAGGGTCTGCGCGCAGCCGCTGACCGGGTCCTGCTCGTTGAGGAAGGGCAGCTAGCCCTCTCTGTCGAAGGGCCCTCCGCGCAAGTGAGAACGCAGCGATTCTGGAAGATAGGAGCCCCATCGACTATCGAACGCCGGTGTCGATCGCCACGTCAAGGCGAGTCACCTCCTGGGCCTCGATCTTCACCGTCGCTGGCAACTCGATACCTCGGTCGATCCCCACGTGGTTGATGTCCACCACGTAGGTGCCTACCGGCAAGGTGACCCGGTAGTTCCCCTGGGCGTCGATCTGAACCCTGGTCACCTCAGTCCGTCCATCGCTGGCGTAGATCACGATCTGCCGGCTGGCGTAGACCTCAGGAGCCGGAGTGGGCTCCGGCACACCCTCCTGCACCACCGGCACCAGCGGACCGATGGTCACGTGCCCTTGCAGCACGCCTGTCTCTAGAGGTGGAGGGGCGCAGGAGGCGAGAAGGAGCATCGAACTCAAGACCACAAATCGCCTCACTCCAACTACCTCGCTGTGGCGCCAGCAATCCGCAACCGGCGTCCCCAGCAGTCCCAATACCGAGCCAAACTGCCACGGGGCGATGCAGGCAATTTCTACTCGTCCACCACCGATATCAGCGTCAGGATCACGATGTCCCCCGTCACCTGGCCCTGCTCGTTCAGGATGGGCAGCCACTCCTCACTTTCGAAAGGGTGCATGGAGAGGGTCAAGCGGTAGGGGTGCTCCTCTGCTTCCTCGGGGATCCTGAGGCGATGCACCGAGGGTATGACCTGCCCCTCCTTCCAGTGATCTGTGGTGTACCGACCCGCCGAGGGGCAGCCATCCTTGAAGGCCAGGTCGTAGCCCCTGCGGTGGACCAGCCGGAAAAGGAGCCACAGGTCCTGGTCTACATCCTCCAGCGCCTCCCAGTACATGGTGACGTAGAGATCCTCACCTGGGCGCCACTCTTCCCCGTTCAGCTCGTACCCCACCAGCTTGATCTGGTCGCCGAAGTTGATCTCCACAGGGTTCTCCACCTGAGCCAGGTCCTCCCCCGTGAGGATGCGCGGAGGGGCATAGGTGGGCCTGGTGTACCGCAGGGGAGCCACGATGGCGAAGAGCAGCATAACCCCTGCCACGCCGTAGGCCAGGCGGTTGCCCCAGCTCCTCCCTACCAGTTGCGCCCAGCCCAGGAAGATAAGGATCACGATGGCCGGCAGCGCTGGATACAGAAGCCGCGCCTGGTCGGTACCCTGCACCGTGGCTGTCCAGGGAATGAGAGACCCTGACACCATCAGGAAGTACAGGCCCAGGACAGAGAGGATCAAGGGTGCCCCTCGCCCAAGCCGCTTCCTGCGCCAGAGCAGGGTCAGCAACCCCACCAGGGCCAGCAGGCAAGGGACAGCCAGCAGAGCGTAGAACCCCAGCTCCAGCTCGATGCCGATCCACCTGTACCAGAAGGAGCGGTACAGCCCCCAGATCAGCCATTGGATATCCCCCAGGGTGAGGGGCGCCTCCCGCAGGGCGTTGGCCGCCAGCACCAGCCCCCAGCCCAGGGGGTCGCCGTAGAGGATCTGGTTGCGCACGAACCACCACCCGCTGAGCAGGAGGAAGGGAAGGCCGCTAAGGGAGAGGAGGACCAGACCGCGACGCAGGGAAGGGCCCAAGCCCCGCCTCTCCTGCCAGAGCACGATGGCAACCACGAGCAAGACGATGGCGTAGAAGTTGATCACGCTAACCTTGGCCATCACCCCCAGGGCGGTCAGGGTCCCCAGGAGCAGGAAGTGGCGATACCCCCTGGAGCCCCTCAGGATCTTCACCGTGACGAGGAGCATCAGGGCGGAGAGGCAGGCCGCCAGGTTGTCGTTGTTGATCACCCCGCTGATGAACAGGAACTGGGGGAGAAAGGCGTTGAAGGCCGCCGCACCCACGGCGATGTACCTCTCCCCAGGGAAGACCTCCCGGGCGATCCAATACGTGGCCCACACCGTGGTCGCTCCCATAAGCACCGACAGCAGGCGCAGCAGGTGCCAGGCCAACGCCCAGCCCCGGTAGGGGAACGACTCCTGCGTGGTGTGCAGCAAGAGGTTGAAAGGAGGGAGGTCATCGGTGAAGGAGTAGTCGCCGTTGGCCCTGACCGTGAACTCGCCCGTGTCGATCCAGAAGGTGGCGGCCGCCCCGATGAGATAATACAGCGGCGGCTGGAAACCCTCGTGCTCCTCCGCGCCCACCGGCAGTCTGCCGTACTCTGCGATGTAGCGCACGTAGGTGAAGTGAGGCACCTCGTCGGGCGCCTCCCCCAGGGGCACGATCACGCTGTAGGCCGTGGCCAGAATCAGAAACAGAAGAAGGATCACCACCAAGGCCGGGTTGTTCC
>Ga0307379_10010520_pt1 | contig 12228 bp, 24 predicted proteins | sample UN2MG_FD_202237 | JGI IMG/M metagenome (GOLD analysis project Ga0307379, IMG submission 202237) | Soil microbial communities from Risofladan, Vaasa, Finland - UN-2 | ecosystem: Environmental > Terrestrial > Soil > Coastal area > Acid sulfate soil | place: Finland: Risofladan, Vaasa | collected... | reverse complement strand
CGGACACGATGCCATGACCTACGCAGACAACGACTTCTGGATCGCCTACGGCGAGTATCTCGACGAGTCTCGTGACCGACACCTCGCAGCCGTCAACGCTCTGTTCGAAGGAGAAGGCCTACCCGTCACCGGCCGCCGGATCCTCGATCTTGGCTGTGGCAAGTTCCAAGAGGCCCGCAGCCTGCTCGCCCCAAAGGACTACCTTGGTGTCGATGTTGATCCACCTGAGGACCTCTTCGGCTTCAAGGCCGACTACCGCAAAGAGTGGGGCATCGTCGCCGATACAGCCCTCAACCCTTCAAAGGGGGATGACGCCCTCTTCCCGGACCTCATCGTCAGCCTGTTCAGCGTCGAGATCACTGCATCCGCTGAACCCAACCGAGAGCTGTACGAGCTAGCCTTCAGAGACGTGCCCACCGTCAAGCACATCCTCTCAGCCGGCTTCTATTACACGGACAAGACAGGTCACAATCCCGTCGAGGAAGCTGGAGGGCTCAAGAGCTGGCAGACCCTCGACCTCCTCGACCCCCACAACAAGGTCTTCTCAGAGTCGCGGCTCTACGTCCCCGCACCCTCCAAGCTCTTCGGACCCAACGTTGTCGAGGTCTGGAAGCTGCTCACTCGGAGAGTCTAGGGCTCGTCCGACTCCCCACCATCCAACCGGAGCCGCTCAAACCGCGACAAGGGTGTAGGCTCGGGTTCTGGCGGGTAGAGCTTCTCAATGAGCTTCAACGCTGGGGCGAAGACCGAACCCAAATCCTGATGTTCACGGACCGGCGGAAACCCCAGCTCCGTGGCGAGCCGGTTGATCTGACTCATCAACATCGATTGCCCATCTGAGCCGAGAGTGACGTTGCCGGCATTCGCCGAGGCTAGGCACAGGGTGATGTAGAGGTTGACCTTGGCCAGGTGCTCAGCAGTGCTCATACAACCCTCTTACACCGACTTGCGAGCTGTCAGCTCGGCATAGAACTCCGCCTCCGTCCAACCTCGCACCTCCAAGGCGTCCGCTCGCCCTTGGTGCCACAACCCCCTGCGTTGCCCCCAGCCGGGATGAGAGACCTCCAGACGGGTGTACAACTCTTCGAGGACTCGGAGGACCTCCTCATAGCTGGCACGGCCGTCAGCGGGCTCCTGGGCCGACTCCTCGGCCTTCACGGTGATGACCGGCGGCTCAGGAGGCTCCGGCACGATGGACGGCGGCTCTGGGACCGGGGCCTCGGCTAGTTCAGCTGGAACGTTCCCCAAGAGGTTGAGCTGGACAGCCTTCATGGCCCCCAGAGATACACCGGATTCAACGCAAGAGGGGGACCAAGCCAGCTTCACGGAGAGCTTTCTGCACACTCTCCCGATCGACCTTAGCCGACAACCGGCTCATGACAGCCTCGATGTAAGTTCCGTCCCCAGGAGTGGTGCCACACGTGCAATAACCTGCATCCTGCAAGTCGTAGGCATCCCACTCTCAGGCAGCGATGGTCATGATCTGACAGTTGGTCTCGTGGTCTGCGATCGGTAACGCCATGCCCATCCCATACACCGCGGCCCCATGCTAGAGTGACTCTGTCGAGCCCTGCTCCGCCGACACCGCATGGTAAGGCGGTAACTGGGGCCTAAGTTGCAATCGTGGCATTCTTCTTGAGATCCCGGAGGTCTCACGGGTGCCGGGCAACCTCCCACCCCGACGGATGTACAGGAACGGGGCTCGACGCTTTTCCCCCAGCCGGTGTAGAGGAGAGGCATGAGCTGGTTCCGAGCCCACCAACTGACGCGGCCCATACCCTCCGAAGAGGTCAGGCTCCGAGAGGACGGCGACTACGATGTCCGTGAGGCGGGCAACGAAGAGCCCTACGACTCTGTGCCCCTCAGCTTTTTCGACGCCGAGTTCTGCACCAACCCGGACTGCGAGTACAACACTTGCGCTCCCATCAAGATGACGCCGGTCGACACCCGAGAACGCCATCCTACAACCGGCAAGCTCGGGTGGTGGCTCGATGACGAAAAGACCTCGTTCATCGAAGAGGGAGAGGCCTAGAAGTCGTCTCCCCACTTGCGTTTGGGGGTCTCCAGCCAACCCCGGAGTTCTCGCTTGGCCGCAGCAAACCCAGCCTCGTAGGCCTTGCCCAACATCCGGGCCACAGCCTCAGCCTCATGATGGTTCCGACCCCCGCCCTCCTTGGCCTCGTCCTCACAGCACTTGTTGGCCCAGTCGTTCATCGGCTGCATGAGATGAGCGGAATCGTAGTCCGTTAGGCCAGGACCCACGAACTTGTGCTCGATGCCCAAAGCCGTTCGACCCTCTTTCAGTTCGTACTTGCCCATGACCAATCCTCTACACCGCCGGTGTAGAATGGTATGAAATGAGCGACTGGAAGAACACCGACCCACGGATCGCCATCTACAAACGAGCCGACATCATCATCGTCCGCCCCAAGACCCCTGGGTTCGACAGGCCCCAGGCGACGATGGCCACCGTCGAGACCGGACACGGCTACTACATTCATACCGATTTCGAAGAGCCCTACGACCGCGTAGGTGAAGGCGACGACTGGGCGACAGACTGGCTGTGGACCTTCGCCCCGCCCTCAGCCTGACATCCAGCTGAAGAGCCACTGGGCCACCGTCCGATACAAGGCCTCTCGGGTATGCAGCCGCTCGCAGTGTTCGCAGATGCACTGTCCCAACCAAGGGTCGTAGACCGGTACGTCAATGTGAGGGGTCTGACTCATGTGGGTTCTCACTCTGGCCGAAGGCCAAAAGACGACGACTCCCAAATCAGGCGATCGGATTGGGCGGGGTCATAGGGGATTTCTCACTTCTTTGTAGGGTTGCTCAGTCTCCAGTGGACGATCATGGCTTCCACGCTCGCAAAGCGTCGTAGTCCTCACGCAACATCGACATCCGCGGGGCCCTCGTGTCCTTGTCCACGATGTGGACCCAGCCGTCGTCATCCTCGTAGGCCTCCGTCTCACCCCTGACCGGAAATGGGTGAGCGTCGAGAAGCTTGAACAGTTCGGCGAGATCGATGTCGCTCATCCCCACGTCATACACCGGAAAGCTCGCTGGTGTATGGATGAGCCATGCTCTTCGACATCACGAGCCCGAGATGCGTCGAACTCCACTCCTTCCCTGGCCGGGTCGTCGTCCGCATCAGCTTCCGGCAAGACTACGAACGAGAAGACAGCTGGGATGAAGCAAGCCTCCACGGGCAAGAAGGTGTCTGGTACAGGCCCGACAACGATCGCGGCAACGTCATCAAGCAAGAGCCCCTCCCACCAACCGCTGAAGAGCACAGGCTCGACGAGTACGGCTTCAAACTCTTCGAGCTGAAACCCGAGCCCTGTGCCCCGCCCCACCAAGTCCGACGACACCGCTTCCTCCTCCGTTGGTGGGACCGCGATGTCTACTTCCCCACCATCCAAGCCCAGATCCTGACGCTCATGGAGCACCATCAGGAAGAAGGCCCGCCCATGTGGAGTCTCTCCAACGGCAGGTTCAGTGTCGAGGGCTTCGAGCTGTGAGCCTCCCCGATCCACCCCCAGGCGTGGTCCTGCACCCCGTCAAAGACCACCCACGGCTCAGGCTCGATGAGCACGGCACTGTCTGGGCTCTCAGCGACAGGGGCCACAACTGGTACAAGCCCAAGCCCTACAAGCTCTGGGACGGCAAGCTCGCCGTCCGCTACCACCCGACCGGCAAGCTCTACCAAGCAACCCGCATCATCCGCATCTGCGAACTGGAAACTGCATGAAACTCGCCTACGACAACATCTACGGCGGAGCCGAAATTACGGACACGTACTGCAAGAACATGGTCCAGCTCAGCCGGCTGACGCCCTGCCGCTGCTGCGGAGCCCCCACCGAGAAGAGCCTCCGCTGGCGGAAGGTCAAAGGCACTCGCTGGGCCCCCTTCTGGCTCCTCAACATCAAGCGTGCGGACATCCGCAAGACCCTCAACCGCTTCGCACAGAGCTGCCCCAGAACCGGCGGCACCCTCATCGTCCAAACACGAGGGACCAACTACCACAACGGCGTTGTCACCATGGATGGGCCCACCATCGATCTCGCCTTCCAACACACGACCACCGTCGTCGATGAGACCACCAACCCGACTCGGCCCGAAGGCTTCCCAGCCAAGATTGCTCCCTAAGGGGAGACCCAGCCAAATTACTCAAAACGAGGATTTGATGAAAACTGACAAGCAATTGCTCGACGAAGTCACCAAGCACGCCGACGATGCCCAGAAGCACGCCGACAAAGCCATGTGGGGCGTCTACCTCTGCGTCTTCGGGGCCGTCCTCCAGCTCATCGCCCTCCTTGGGCACCTCGCCATCGAGTACGGCTGGCTCTGACCTAATCCAGCTTCTCGCCCTTGAGCACTCGGGCGAACGTCCGCTTGGTCCAGGCCAAGGCCTCCTGACCCGTCATCCGGTAGAACTCGGAACGGCACTTCGAACACTGCTTGAAAACGTCCTTCGTCCTCAGACACGTCGTCAGCACCAATACACCCGAGCACCCAGGCGCCTCGCACGGAGGACCCACAAGCTCGAACTGGGGAACGTCGACCCGGTTGGGCTTCATGACAGCGGCTCGTTCAAGACCTTGAAGTTCGCTGGCTGGCCCTCGACCCGAAGCGTAAGCTCGCCGCCCTCAGTGCAAACGGCCACCTGCAAGGTTCCCACAAACGGACGGCCCTTGCTGTCCTTGAACTGGAGCGGGACCCGAACACAGTTCTCAGCCCGGACCGTCTGTGCCACCCTTGTCTCATCCTTCACAGGATCCATCTCGTCCAAGCTCGCCGGCAGCTCGATGCTCTCCACAACCACGTCCGGGTAGTACTCCGACAAGGCTCGGGCCAACGCTGTCTTGGCGAAGATGACCTTCCAAGGGAAAGGGTTCTCGACCTCGTTGTTGCCCGAGGTCATCCCTGCTTCCTCTCGCCGTTCTTGTCCGTCCACGTGAGACCAAGCTTGCGCTTCACCTCACGGATCCCCACGAGGACGAGGATCCCCATGATCAAGAGCGTGTTCTTCACACGTGTCACACGCTTCATACCACCGGCCCGATCTTCCCAGCCTCGATGAGCCCAGCAAAGTCCTCGTCCGTGTGGTCGAGCCGCGTTGTGTCCAACACCAAAGACCCACTCCTCCGCTGGCTCACCCGGTAGCCCAAGACAGACGTGCGGAAAAGCCACAAAGGATAGATCCGCCCCTTGTGTCCCTGGGCCGCCATCTGCCCGAGAATCCCTGGCTGGGCCTTCGCCCGCTCGACCAAATACGTGAAGACCTGGTCGAGCACCTCGGTATCCCGTAAAGGCCGGTCAGCCCTGACCACAAACGGAGCCTTCCGGCCCTCCAACTCGTAGACGTGCTCCAGCCGCCCGCCCACCATCCACTGCGACTCGACTCCACGAACCTCGATGTCGAACACGACGTTCCCGTGGAGCTGCTCAGCCGTGTAGATACCGCTGAAGCTCCGCGTCTTGCCTGAGTCAGGGACCATCATAGGCTCGGTTCCAGTTGTTGCGGTATCCGCAACAAGCGAAACGGCCGCAGAGGCGGTGGCGAGAGCCAAGAAGGTGCGTCGGGTCGTCATCGAGTCGGTCCCCAGGGACAAAGCGCACGGCACGCCGTCTCGGCAAGCCACGAGTTCGCCTGGTCGTCCCAAGCAGAGGTCCCCACCAAGAACACGTCACCCTCAGCGATCCTCTCGTTCGTTCGAACGTCAGCTCCCCACAAGGACCCGGCAAGCCCGAGATCCAAAAGGATCCCCTGATACTGCTGGTCGTAGGCATCGAGCCCAAACACAGCCGGGAAAGTAACCGCCGTCCGAGGATGTACCCAGATCCGCTCCACCTTGTCGTCCCACATCTCGACCTTGGTGAACAGATGGGCCATTCGCTCCGGCGTCAGCTCAGGAGGCCCAGACGAGGCCAACACCTCAGAGGGAAGAGCGACAACAACCACCGCCGCAGAAGCGCCGGTAAGGGACAAGAACGTTCGTCGTGAAAGCGTCATACCGAGAGGATACACCAGAAGCTTTCGACGCTTGCTTCATCTCGACGTGGTGACGCCAGCTCACAACGACCGCCGTAACTCAAAATCCGTCACCGTCCCCGGCATCTGCCCAAGTGCCGCTACGTCAACTCGCCGGATCACGATGCCACCACACTCCTGGAGGTACCGGCCCAAAACCGTCTCCTCAAAATGACGCTGAGGGACCTCCAAGGTGTTGTCGATTGTCACAGGCGTCCACAAACGCCCACGCAAAGGCCTACCCAACATGGAACGAAGCTCTTGCTGTACGTACTCCGGCAAATGCTCTGACCCGCCCCGAGCCATCACCGCAATGTGCTCTGCCTGGGAGAGCCACCAAAGGGCGTACGGGGCGTAGCGCTGCCGACGAGCGTAATCCTCAGGGTCATACGCCTCCCCAGGGTTGTATTCAGCGAACGATGGGTGCCCCCACACCAAGCAGCCCAGACACACGACCGCATCCTCACGGACCATCAAGCCAGCCGCGTTGTTGCACTGCTGGCAAAAGGCCGAGTACGTCTGAGCCTTGTCCGACCACCCATCAGCACGAAGTGCCTCGATCCGAAGATCCGGCGGCAAGGGCTCGTCCAAATCCACTGCGTGGGCCTCGATCTCAGCTAATTCGTCCATACAAAGGTACCTACACCGGCGATTTCACCGTTTCAGGCCCAAAATATGACCCCAGAGCAAATTTCGAGGTCAACTACCCCCGATCCAAGACCGAAAATGGGTCCCGATCCGGTGTACTTTGAGAACGTGAAAGTCCTCTACGTCCGTTGCTCCCCCGCCGACATCATCCACTTCGAAGGACCACCCGGTTCCATGGTCTTCTGGCCCGATGGCTACCCCAACCCAAAGGACTACCGAGAGAAGGGCCCACCTTGCTGGAAGGTGCTCGAAACCAAGAAAGACTCTCTGGCGCCACGCACACGCATCCTCACAGTCACAGCCGAAATCGAACTCAAGGACTTCAAGGCCAAACTCCAAGAGGCACACGCCCTCCTCCCAGAAGACGTAGACAAGGAAGCTCTCCTAGGCGTCACCCTCAAAGGCGATGTGTACGACGCCGAGTCCAAACGCTGGCAGCTCATCGGCTTCTTCCTCATCCCAAGCGCCCAGGCCTGGATCGACCTCTACGATGACGGGATCGTCGAGACCTACTCCAAGGCCCCAGAAGGAATGGTCGCCGAAATCAGCTAGCGACCCGTCCCGTCATACACGAGCGATAAGGCCGTGACAGACAGCCCCTCCAGGCAGGTCTCCGCACACAGCTCGTAGACCCTCACCCCAACCCGGTCGCCACGACGACGGCAGTCGATCATGACCGCCCGGTTGCAAGCGTAGCTCGCCAACGAGGAAGCATCGTTGGTGTACCCGGCGTACTTCCGACCGAGAAGCTCCAAGGACAAGTTGCGACTGGCTCGCTGGTACTTGACCCAGAACGCCCACAGCTCGTCACGGCTCATCTTGCTCAACAGCTTCATGGCCGGAGTACGCCGCTCGCTCAGAGCAGATGAACCCGCTGGGCCAAACGGCGGGCCATCACCGTGTATTGTCGCGGTGTACTAAGGCCCATGGCCCACTCGCACACTAAGACACAGCTCGCCGCCTTAGGCTTCCGTGACCCCGACAAGAAGGAGCCACGCCACGATTGGGCGTGTCAGTACCTTGCCCAGCCCCCGGTCTTCTTCAAGATGATCGTGGCCATGGCTCATGCGGTCGATCCAGAGCCCTTAGGGTTCAACGCAGAGAAGTTCGGCTTCACCTCTAACTTGGAGTTCATGCTGACCAAGGGACTAGGTAAATACAAGACGACCCTCGGGTACCTCGACATGTTCCCTCGCCTGCGGATAATTGGAACGCTGGACGACAAGCCCGTGGACCTACAATGGGACTTGATCGTCGAAGTGAAGATCCAGCCGGTCCCCATCGGAGATGTCCTCCGCCAGATGGCTCTTTACCGAGAGTTCGCCTCCGCCAAACCGCTCAGACAGAATGATGATGGCTCACCCCACCCTGAAACGCCTCTTGTCACCAAGTTCATCAAGGGTGGAGTGAGCCACGCCTTGCTCGTCACAGACTTCGACCTCGACGCAACCGATGTGCAAACTCTACAGAAAGCCCGAATTGGGCACGTCAGGCTTGGACAGGGGTTCGAAGACTATGTGACTGCCCGGAAGGCCGCCCCACCCGCTGTGAGCATATCTATCTGAATCCCGAGGTCAGAAGAATCCAGGCCACAATTTTCGACCCTCGCTCCAGGGGGCCTGGGAGAGCTTTTTGGGTCCGTGGTCGATCGCTACGGACCCGGACACTGGACACGCCCAAAAGGGCCCCCGGTCAAGTCGAAAAAGGTAATCGACCGGTTATTTTACGGCGGTCCTTACGGCACCCAAGTCAAGGGGAATCGTCGACCCCAGGAGGCAATCGACCCTTGATCCAACAAGGTCCCCCAGTGGCTCGGCTCATCTCGATGGCACGGCTGTGCTCAGCAGCTCGACCCTCCTTGTAGGCATCGAGTCTGCCCTGACCATGAGCACGACCAAGGAGGTAGCCCACAGCTGTGCCCACACACAGGGCAGCCAGGGTAGCGAGGTAGGGCAGATGGTCCACGTGAAGGTTGTACCATCAGAGGTTCATTCACTCACGGGCCACGGCGTACTACAGACGGCCAGCGTCTGTGCCCACATGGGTGGGGTACAACGTTGGTGAGTAGGCACGCTTCGGGGAGATCCATGCACAGCGTTGCACCACCACTGGGTGGATCTCCCCGAAGCGTCCCTACTCCGTCCAGTCCTGCCTGTGGGCTGCCCACGCTGTGGTCCCCACGGCTCCCTGACCGCTCACCTGTAGTACGTCACCAGCTCACACCATGTGAACTGATGGGCTCAGAATCCGCCCTCCTCCGGTGAGGGAGCGTGCCCAGGGCCCTGGGCCAGGAGGGGTGGTACCAGCCTGCCTGTCACAGACTTCCCCTCCAAGGGCGGATCTGAACCCACCAGGAATCGCCCCCTCCCACCATGGGAGAGGGCCCTGGATGCACGAGAGACCCTTGTTCTGGCCCCACCCTCCCACACAGGGTCCCATGCGGGAGGGGCTGGGGGCTCACGCTAGTAGAATCGCTAGCCCTCCTTTGCGGTGCCCAGGCTCAGCACCGACACGAAGATCGCGACGGCCACGAGAGCTGGGATGGTCGAGAGAATCACCATGTCTGGGGTACGCCGCCAGACCGGCCCAAATGAACCCGGTCGAAGTAGGGCAGCCCAAATACGCCTCAGCCCGACCCCCTCTCAGGGACCGGGCCTCGGGAAGCAGGCAGGGGCGTCGCTTGGCCACAAGCCGTGCTCGAAGTGCTCAGGGAGGGGAGTCGAACCCCTCACGCCTTTGGGAGCCGAAGCTCCTCTCAGACCATCCACAACCGGAGTCGAACCGGCCCGCCGCCCGCACTGGAGCGACGCCCCATCCGGGGGCCAAGAGCCGCCGGGGGACCGCAGCCACCCGACACATGGGATACGCCGCCTGGCGCAGCCAAGTGAACCAGATCCCAAAAGATGTCACGTTTTCTTGGGTAGCTTCCCGAAGGATTTCGGGCATCCCTTCCGGGCCCCTCTCCGGGCCCGTTGCCCGCCCGAGCCCGTCGGCGTACACCTCTCCGGTGTTCTCCGAGCCCGTTCTCATCGAGGTCCCCGGTCACCCGGCCCTCTCCGCCACCGTCCCCGTTGAGCCAGACGACACGGACCGAGCCGTAGCTCTCAGGCTCGCCCCCGCCTGGCCACCCGGCACCGTCTTGACCATCGCCGACTCGAAGTGGGTCGTAGGGCGTCAGCAGCCCCCCGCTGTGAGCCCCGTGGAGGTCGGGGCGACCGGGTGCCCCCCTATCGGAGCCGAGCCCTCTGAGGCCGTCCTGGAGCCAAGGCAACGCAAGGCATCAGGCTCCCGCCTCAAGGCCGTGGGGAACGCCGCCGTGCCCGACGAAGAAAAGACAGGCTGAGGTTCACTCCGCCCCGGTGAGCGGCGTACCCCAGATGCACTGAGCACCACGCAGTAGAGCGGTGGCCCCTGAGCCCCGTCAGCTTCTCGGAGCATCGAGGCGTGTGTGTGCGACGGGTCGCCGAGAGGGCCCGCTCGCCCAGTGCATCGAGGTGAATGTGAAGAGGACGTGACCCCTCAACCGCCCTCCTGAGCGCCGTCGGCTCTGGGCGGGGGGACTTGCAGACGGGACCAGGCTCCGAGCCCTTCGTAGGGGCCGCGGCCCTGAGCGAGCAGCCACTCGCCCAGCTCTCCCTGGAACCCGCGGCCAGAGTCGGACCAGGGAGAGAGGACCGGTGAGTTCCAAGGCCCAAGCTGCCGCCCAAGAGTGCCCCGCCTGACAAGCGGGGTCGGGCCTAGCGGGTGTGCCCCCAACCTCAGAGCCCGAGCACAGGGCTGACGAGTGCGGGGTCCGCTGGGAGGCGAGGTGCAAGTCCTCGCCCGATGGCTTGGGCCTTGGACCGTTTGCCCAGATCCGCGATTTACTCAATACGCGATCCAGGCTCTCCAGATTTTCGGGACCGCCGATCGTGTGGGTGACTCGCCCACATGGAATTAAGGTGCGACCGATTTCGCTTGACCCAGAAAAAGATGCGGGGTTTCCGCTTCGTTTTCAGGGGTTTCCGCTAAGAGGCCGGTATTATTCGTTTTTCTCGGCCGTCTGGCGAGCCGCAGCCGGCGGCTTGGTTTCCGAGGGGGTCAGAGGCCAACTTACCCAAGTTGCCCGATGCCCCCAAAACACCTGTTTTACTCAATTCGTTACTCAATTCTGAGCAAGTATCCGGCAGAGCCGGTGTAGGAGAGATTGTATGAGCACGTTCTTTGGTCATGAATACACGGACGAGGGTGTCTTGGGGATTTGGGCGAGCGTCTTCCCGTTCACAGCGATCATCAAGCAGGACGGTTCGGGTCATTGGCTGGGCGAGGTGGACTACGGTCCCTACGACACGGTCTTGATCCGAGCGATGGGGGGCTGTGATGGGGCCCCCAACACAGAGGCTGGTGTGGCAGCGATGTTGGAGGAGATGGTTCTGAGCTTGGTGACGAACCTGACTGGGCTGGCGGGTCCTGGGTTGGCGACGTATCAGGCGTCGAACTCATCGGACAGCTATGAGCGGTTCTTCAGGCGTTCTTTCCCTGGCTGTCCGTTGGGCGAGGCTCCTGAGCCGCGAGTGGGGCAGCCGGTGTCCCCTGAGGCTGTCCTGAGCCGTTATGACCGTCTTCGAGAGGAGCATCTGGTATGAGCTATCCGTTCACCATCCGTCCCGGTTCCCGAGTGAAGCTGCGATGGTTTGAGCCTGACCACATGGCCCAGGCCATCTCCGACCCTGACGGTGTATCGGTGGGAGCCGGGGTGCAGGGCCGATTCCAGAGCGCTGAGGGGGTCGTAGAGGCCGTGACAGCGGGTGGTCCGGGCACAGACGTCCTCATCCACCTGGAGGGCGTAGCGGCCCCCTACAGAGCGAGCTTCGTAGTGGAGCACAGAGTGGGCCGTCCTATCATGCGTCCGTTGCTCTCTTCTCGTTCGATGTCGCTCAAGGGCGTGAGGCCGTTGAGCTTGTGGGGCTCGGTCAATCCACCGTGTGACAACGGCTGGCATCGTCATCCTGTTCTGAGTGCGTGTCCTACCTGCGGCGAGGATGGGACGGTGCTGAGCGATGAGCCCTGAGCACGTGACTGAGCTGAGTCCGAATGCTCGTCGTCTCTTGGACCGCTTGATCTGGGGGGGCGACGACTGGTGGCGGGTTGTGGCTCGGAAGTCAGCCCGCAATGCTGCGATGGACCAGTTGTTGGCTCACCATCTCATCGAGGTCGACCAGGTTGGGGGCGTGTGTCGGGCAACAACCCGTGGGGTGATGAGCAACGACGCCTATCGCACAAGGCAGTACGATGTGGGTTACATGGCTGGGGCGTTACCTGAGGCTCAGGGCCACCGACCTCCATCGAAGCGACCTGGTTTGGAAGAGCCGTACCGTCGAGGGTATTACGACGGGTTCGTGGCGTATTTCACTGAGCAGCTCGGGTCTGACCAAGAGGGCAGTCGTTTGACGGCCGAGCACTATTTGCACGACTGGTGTGGGATCCATGTCCCGGGCTGAGCGGCAGCAAGAGGCGTGTATCCGACTCAAGGCGATTTTGCCGGTGTTGGACGTTGAGTACACGCCTCT
>Ga0307379_10010518_pt1 | contig 12229 bp, 18 predicted proteins | sample UN2MG_FD_202237 | JGI IMG/M metagenome (GOLD analysis project Ga0307379, IMG submission 202237) | Soil microbial communities from Risofladan, Vaasa, Finland - UN-2 | ecosystem: Environmental > Terrestrial > Soil > Coastal area > Acid sulfate soil | place: Finland: Risofladan, Vaasa | collected... | reverse complement strand
AACCTTCCCCTCGATCGTGTGGGGAGCAAAACCGCCATTCCGTATCCACTCGGCGAGCGCGAGCAAGTTAGCCTCACACGTCCCTCGAACGTCTCGCTCGGTGGTTCCGGTGAAGTCGCGAGCAGCGATCTGGTTAAGATCGGCCAGAGCATTCTCCAGGGTAACTTTCGGGTCCATCTTAGCCTCCGTGGGTTGCGGGGAAGCGCGAGCGCGCTTCCCCTTTGACACTTGAAAGATACGATCTGGCTTGCGGGAAGTGTCGGGTCAAAACCGGAATTCTGAAATCGCGTGTGGCTTCCGGGGAGCGCGCTTCAGCGCTCCCCGGCTGCTCTGGCTGCTTTACTGCTCGTTCGCTGCTCGCTCGGCTTGCGCGAGCATATAGGCGCGCTCAAGCGCTTGCATGCTCGGGTGATCCTTTGCTTCCGGGGAATTCAGAAACTTGTCGAGCGCCTCCTGAATTTCTGCCTTGAAAGGAATGAACTTGACCTCGCCATTGTGGACATAGCGGATTCCTAACTTGCGCATCATAGCCTCCGTGGGTTGTGGGGAGCGGTTTCCCGCTCCCCTTTGTGAACCGTCTACTCGTCGTCCGCTTCCCCGGCGATCGTTTCCAGCGCCAGATAAAGGTCGGCGTCGGCCGCAATGTCGCATGCGGCAGTGTAAGAGTGAGAGGACCCGACCTCCCGCTTCCATTCGTTCACCACGACGTAGCGACCGCCCTTGCGATGAACTTCCATGCGGCCGAAAGTGTCAATGTACATTTTAGCCTCCGTGGGTTGCGGGGGGGAGCGGTCCCCCCCTTTGACACTTGAAAGATACGATCTGACTTGCGGCAAGTGTCGGATGAAACAGAGAATTCCCGGGAGCGGTTTCCCGCTCCCGGGGGGGGGAGTCAATACCCCATAGCCTCGGCAAAGTAGTCTCGTTGAAACGACCGCTCCCGTATCCACTCGGGAGCCGTTCGTTCTGCATAACTGTTGTCAGGATTGCGATTATCGCGAGCGCTCCCCAAGCGCTGAAGCGCGAGCAGCGGTACGCCAAAATCGTCACACGTGGACAATCGGCCATCGCAATCCCTACCATCGGACCAATGAGCGGCCGTTAGAAGCCCGTCCTCGTCAAGTTCGAAGGTTACCCCGTAGGAATTCCATCCTTCCTCAGTTTCCCCTCCAGTGTAAAGCGAGAGGGGAACATTCGGGAAAACCGTCAACTTGACCCAACTACCGATCCAGTAAAACCAAAAGCGCGCGTTCACGATAGCCTCCGTAGGTTGTGAACCGTCAAGGGGAAGTGTCAAGGGGAGCGCCCGAACATTCTGCATTCTTCGGGTTGCCGACCTTTGTGGGCTCGGGCCGAAGCGCTCGGTCCAGCGCTCCCCTTTGGACACTTGAAAGATACGATCTAGGTTGCGGGAAGTGTCGGGAGAAACTTTAAAGCGCGCGCTTTTTCTGGCCGCATCCGTAACCGACAAGGGTTTCCCCGTTGTGCGCGAAAGTGTGAACTTTCCCGCAAGCCTCACAGTGTGCGAGGACCCGGGGGAACCGCCTCACGTAGTTTTGCTCCCGGTAAACCTTCTTCGTGGGTTTCCCCCCCATGCGGACCGCAATGCTCTGAACCGCCTCTGCTAGTGTCGGCACGATAGCCTCCGTGGGTTGCGGGGGGAGCGGAAACCGCTCCCTCCTTTGTACATTTGAAAGATACGATCTGACTTGCGGCAAGTGTCGGATGAAACGAAAAAGCGGGGGAGCGGTTTCCCGCTCCCCCGGGGGAGTCTAGGGGACAATGTGAACCGCAGTGTCGGCCGGATCGTAAACCGTAGCCTCGACCGCTTCACAGTGTAGCTTCGTGGTTATCTTCCCCTTACAAGGGGAAACCGTCATCGACCGGACAAGCGCAAGAGCCTCCTCCGTTCCCGCTTTTAGGGTTGCATCTTGTCGGATCGTTTCCCCCGCGTTCCCGGAAACCGCGCGCTCCGAAATTCTCCGGAGTAAAGCGGCAGTGATATGGGGAGCGAGCAAATCGAGCGTAGCAAGCCAGAGGTCGAGAGGCTTGACTTTGCTCGTAATACTCTGCTCGTAATCCTCGCCGATCTTGAGTGAACCGAACACTCGCACGAGAAAGTCTACCTCGTACGTCCCGGGGGAAACTTCGTCCCGGGAAGTCTTGAGAAAAGCGGCCGGAAGAACCTTCGAAAGCGCTAGCGCGCAAATCGCCTTCAGCATCATAGCCTCCGTGGGTTGTGGGGAGCGGAAACCGCTCCCCTTTGGACACTCGAAAGATACGATCCGGATTGCGGGAAGTGTCGAGAGAATCTCACTTTCTCAAAATGAGACGAATTCTCAGATTGATAAAATTCGTTATTTCTATTCGGCAATTGACGGGTCTTGTTAGTGTCCATTTTTTTCGACCAAGTGAAACTTAGTCGGTGATTTTTTTGAACACGGAAATCTCGCGTGCGCGGGCGCGGCCGGGGGCGCGGGGGCGCGGGCGCATACCCGCAGGAGCGGTTCCCGCAGTATCCCGGCGTCCCCGTGGGTGTGCACTTTCAATTCGGTGCCTGAGCCTCTACTTTCAATTCGAGAGGCGAGCCTGCACTTTCAATTCTCAATCCGAGAGTCTCGCGGGCGCGGGGGGCGCGGCGCGCGCGGCGCGCGGGGGGCCAGGCGAACCCGCCGGTCAGATTCCAAGGTCGCGGGAATCCGTGAGTCTGGACTTTCAATTCCAAGGGCAAGGGCAAAAGAAAAAGGCCCGGCGGGAGCGAACCCCGCCGGGCGAATTCGACCGCACGCGCATATCCGCGCGCACGCACTTTCAATTCCGAGCCTGGGCCTCGCGGAGTTCCGAAGCGAGCCGTCTGGCCCTCAGTACCATCCCCTCGCCAGCACTCCGGCCCGTGTAGGTCCGGGGGCCGACGCAGGCCCGGATCTGGCTCATGCTCTCCGACATGAACGAGCCCGGCGTGCGCCACGTCGAGGTCACCGTGTAGGTCCCGATCTTCCGGCCGTGCCAGTCGGTGAGCACGCCAGCGGGCGCGAGGTAGGCCACGAGCCGATCCTCGGTGATAGCCGCACCGCCGGACTCGAACACCCGGCCCTCGTGGGCAATGGTGCAGTCGGGTTCGACGTACGGCACGGTCTGGTTTGCCATTCTTGCCTCCGTGGGTTGCGGGGGGAGTCGTCCCCCCTTGACACTTGAAAGATACGATCCCGAGCGCGGGAAGTGTCGCCCCGCGCTCGGAATTCTCAGGTTTACTTCCCGCAGGCCGGGCAGGCCGGAGCGGACCGCGCCGCGCGCCGGGCGATCTCCCCGGCCACGGTGTGCAGGTCGTCCGCGTACCAGTTCGCGTTCGGGCCGTCCGGCCACGCCGCGATCGCCTCGCGAATGTCCTTCGCCGCATAGGCCAGGCTCGCGTCGTCGTACTTCCGGTACTGCGCGGTCTTCGCCTTGAAGTCGTAAGCGCCCTTGCTCATGGTAGTCTCCGTGGGTTGCGGGGGCGGCTTGTCCTCCCCCTTCATTGACTTAAAGATACGATCTGGCGTGCGGGAAGTGTCGGGTCCCGGGGAGAAAGTGGAAAAGAAAGTGGCGGTCCGGGTCCCCTACGGAAAGGACACCGAACCGCCGGTCCTGCTTGCTTTCCACCCACGGAAAGAGACGGGACGGCCGAAGCCGTGCCGCCCCTACCCGCGAGTCATCAGTCGTCGTATCCGTCGATGAACTCGCCGTCCGGCCAGCCGGACTCCTCCGGCATCGCCCGGGCGTGCGCCTCGCACACCGTGCCCGGGGCCGTGAGGTTGAAGCAGTCCATCGGACACTCCTGCTTCAGCGCGTACCCCTCATGGGCCAGCGCGTGCGATGCAGAGTAGCCGTGACGGGCGTGCAGCCACTTCAGGCAGTGCAGTTCCGTCCCCCGGGTGACTTCCTTGCCGTCCCGGGTGAGAATGTAATCAGCCATTCGAGCCTCCGTGGGTGAGGGTAGTGGGGGGGAGCTTTCTCGCTATGTTTGGGGAGCTTACTCACCCCCCCCTTTGACACTTGAAAGGTACGATCTTTCATGCGGTAAGTGTCGGGTCAATCCGAAAAATTCAGGTCGGGAGGGGAGCACGGGCGGTTACCTCTCCCGGCCCCGCCTCCCGCCTTGACGGGTAACGAGGTTGCCACGGTTTAGCTTGCGCCCGCACACGTGGTCGGGTGCTTCCGTCCCCCGCGCCGTCCGTTCCAGAGAAGTCGGGCAGGGCCAGGCGGGACTCGAACCCACCAGCGTCTCCCCGTTTCCGGGGCGATGGACACCCCCCACGGTGGCCTCCGTGGGTTCGCCGCGCTTGCGCCGTTCGACGGGCGCTCCGGACCGAAAGCCGTTCGCGACCGGCCAACGTACCGTTCTACGCGGATGTCAGACGCCGCACCATGCGGCCCCGCTCGTCCTCTCCAGTGCTTAAAGGATACGATCTGCCGCGCGGTAAGTGTCGCGCGAATTCAGGAAATCGGTGAAGCCGCCGGGTGCGAGGGGGGGCCACCTTTGCTACCCGCCCCTACTCTATTCGACGGAGCAACCCGTCTGGCGTTTGCGAGCCAGCGGCTTCACTCATTCCCCGAAGGGTACTGTCGAGGAGGGGGCGGTGGTCCCCGTGGTGGCTTTCCCGCGTCCGGGTAGCTCCCGTGCCCGAGGCTCTACTTCGCCCCTCCCCTTCAGTGCTTATAAGATACGATCCCGGGCGCGGTAAGTGACGCGCGCCCGGGGGAATTCCGAAAGAAAGTGGGGCGCTACCCCCACCCGAGTTCGCCCCCGTGCTCCCGGGCGAACTTCACCACCAGCGCGAGCGCGTGCAGGCGACGCCGCACGTCCTCCGCGCTGATCCCGAAGGAAATCACCCGGCAGTGCCCGGTGTCGGGGCCGGTGTCGGTGGTGGTGCGGGCGAACTCCTCGCCGCGCCCCTGCGCGAACGCGGCCTCGTACCGCTGGAAGCGCCGGTCGAACTCCTCCGGCTTCATGCTCCCGCAGTAGTCCGGGGCCAGGTCCAGCCCGAGCGCGTCCAGCACGATCCCCGCGTTCGAGTTGCAGAAGTGGTGGTCCGGGGTCCCCGGGATGATCTCCATCCACCCCTTCGCCCGGTTGAAGCGTACCGCGTGAAAGTCAACGCCCATGTCTGCCTCCGTGGGTAGTGGGGGGGGCGCTCAGCCGACTCGGTTGCGCGTAGCCTCGCTCCCGTCAGGGCTCCCGGCCCCCCCTCGATTACACTTGAAAGATACACTCCGGCGTGCGGGAAGTGTCGGCCGCACGCCGGAATTCTCAGGTTTTTCTCAGTAGCCGCACCCGCAGCACGGGGCGTCCTCGCACCCGCACGGGGTCCGGCCGAGGAACTCTCCCTCGGCGCTGTACGCGCCCCCCTGATCGTAGCGGCTCCGGCACAGACCGCACTCGCAGTCGAACCCGTGCGACTCCTCGAACTCGCACGCGTCGTCGCAAAGCTCGGCCAGGCCGTCCTCGGCCTCCAGCTTTGCCCACTGCTCGGGCGTCAGGTTTTCCTCAGCCCAGTCCAGCCGCACCATGCCGCACCCGCACATACCGCCGGTGACGCCAGCGGCCTTGACCATTTCATCGACAAAACTCATGCTCGCCTCCGTGGGTAGTAGTGGGGGGGGGTGACTCTAACCCACCCCCCCTTTGACACTTGAAAGATACGATCTGGCGCGCGGGAAGTGTCGGCTGATCTTAGGAAATTTCAGCCTTCCCGGCCTTGCGCGCGGCCTTATTCGCCCGGCGCTTGGAGTAGGGGCGAAGGTGCTTCGCCCAGCCGTCGTTCGTGGCCTTGCGGCCAGTAGTCTTGTTTTCGCGGGTGGTCATACTTCGTCCTCCGTCGGTGCTCCGGGTATCTAGGTTGACCCCGTGCAATTCCGACCCCTCGCGCCAGTCGGCGCGCCCTAGCGGGGCCGCTCATGCTTTATCGCAAGCCGGTCTCCTTTCCGGGGTTATGGGGAACCGTCCCCCCCCCTCGATTACACTTGAAAGATACCATCCGTCGTGCGGGAAGTGTCGCCTCCCGGGAAGAAAAACACCGAAGGGGAAGAAAAGCGCGCGGGGGCAAGCCGTCTGAACTTCACCGGCTACTGTCCGCTCGTCGTCCCTCCCCCTTCAGTGCTTATAAGGTACGATCTGGCGTGCGGGAAGTGTCGCCCGCACGCCAGAATTCTCCGGTTTTTCTCAGTCGGCCCGGACCGTCACGCGGGGGGCTTCCACGTCGGCCTCGACGGTTTCAGCCGTCAAGGCGGTGGTCACTTTCCCCTTGCACGTGCTCCGGGTGACTTCCCGGACAAGCGCCAGCGCGCTTTCAGTCGCGGCCTTGAGGTTTTCCTCGCGCCGGATCGACCGGCCCGCGTCGCCGCTTGCGGCGCGCTCAGCGATGCGCCGTATCAGCGATTCGGTGACGTGCTCCGCGAGTAGGTCCAGGGTCGCAAGCCAGAGGTCCACGGGCTTCACCTTTTGCGTCAGGCTCTGCTCATAGTCCTCGCCGACCTTGATGCCCCCGCGCACCCGCACCAGCAGGTCCACGTCGTACGCGCCCGGCTCTACGCCATCGCGCGCCGCTTTCAGCGCCGCCGTGCTTACCGCTTTCGCCAGCGCCAGAACGTCCAGATCCCTCATGCTTACCTCCGTGGGGTAGTGGGGGGAGCGCTCCCCCCTTGAACGATTGAAAGATACGATCCGGGGCGCGGGAAGTGTCGCCCGCGCCCCGGAATTCTGAGGTTTTTCTCAGTCTGCCATCGCCGGGTCGGCCTCGGCCGGAGCGAGTGCCCCGGCCTTTTCCATGATCCGGTCCACGGCCTTTTGAGCCGCGCTCGCCGCGCTCGCCAGCAGTGTCGGATCGTCCCCGAGTGCCCGGAGCCAGCCCCGGAGGTAAGCCGCGCTATTCTCGGCCTCCTTCCCGCCGTCGAACCCGAGCATCGCCCCGAGCATCGCCGCTCCGAACTCGGCCACCAGTTCCTCTTTCGAGTAGTCCTCGCGACCGTGCGCGAACAAGCCTCGGTCCAGCCGGGACTCGTGCCCCGTCGCATGAACGAACTCGTGCGCCAGATCGGCATAGTAGCGCTTCCCGCCGTGATACGCGGCCCGGTCGGGCATGCGTACCTCGTCCACCGTGAAAGCGTAGCAGGGGAGCGCGGATGCCCCCTCGCGGACCGTGAAACCGTCCGCGCTTGCGGCCTCGCCGAAGAACTCGTCCAGCGCTTCGTCGGACTCGGCACCCGTGGGGCGCTTGATGCGCGCCAGCTTGTCCTCGTCCAGCCCGTCGCACTGTTCGACGTTCCAGACCTTGAGCGCTTTCGAGTACCAGTAGACGCGCTTCAGCCCCGTGCGCGGGTCAATCTCGTCCAACTCGCGCTTGGTCCAAAGCTGTATCCACGTGGGCGCGCTCCATTCCTCGCGCTTCACCCTACCGCCAGCGGCCTTGATCTGGCCAGCCCCGGCGAACAAGGGGCGCTCGAAACCCGCCATCCAGCACCGGAACACGTTCCAGCCCCGGTAGAACTTTCCGGTCGTGAAGTTCACCGGCAAGCCGTTCTCGTGCCCCGTCGCCCAGTTCAACTTCTCACCGGACGCCAGCGCTTCCTCGATGCGAGCGATCATCCACCGGGTGGTGGCTTCCGCTTGTTCCTTCATTCCCATATCAGCCTCCGTGGGGTAGTGGGGGGCGCTTCCCCCCTTGAACGATTGAACAATACGATCTGGCTTGCGGGAAGTGTCGGCCAAACGCCGATTCAGTTTTCTTTTTCCGGGCCGTCACTTACCGCACGGGGGAGGGTATCTTTCATTCACTTAAGGGGGGAATGGTCCCCACGGAGGACGGCATGAACTTGAGCATGATCGGGCCGGACGACTGGCGCGAGTTTCGGGAACGGTTCCCGAGCGCGGAGAACTTCCTTACCGCCGCGAGCTTGCGCGGCGAGCTTCGGCACTTGCGCGCCACGTTTCACCGGACGGAATGGCAGGTAGCGCGCCTGGCCGAGCTTGAACAGCACGCCGAGAGCTTCGCCACGGCGGGAGGGGGCGCGTGAGCGCCCCCCGCCTTACCCCTTCCTCTCGCGGGGCTCCCCGCACCGCTACCTGCCGACGGAACCGTGTGGACTTTCAATTCCTCGCGCGAGCCTGCGCTTTCAATCGAGCGCCCAAGCCTGTCGGCGTCCCCGCAGGAATCCCGCCCCATGCGCTTGCGCGCACTTTCAATTTCAATCCCGAGGCCAAGCCTGCCGTCGGTTCCCGACGCGACTCCCCCCATGCGTGCGCGCGCACTTTCAATTCGGTGCCCAAGCCTGCCGTCGGTTCCCGTTGATCCTGGCCCTATACGGGCGTGCGCACTTTCAATTCCATGCCCAAGGCAGAATCAGAAAAGCCCCCCGGTCCTCAGCCGGGGGGCAATTCTTCTCGGGTCACTCGGCCTCGATGCAGGCCAGCGGCACGCGCACACAGCCGTAACCGAAGCGGCGCACGGCGCGGGGGTCGGCCCCGTCGAGCAGCTTCACGCTTGCCCGGGTCTTCATGATCTCGCGGACCTCGACCCGGCTCCCGTTGATGTACTGAGGGGAGAGCCCGTGCAGCACGCACACGTCGCCCACGTTCAGGGTGAAGCGGGCCGCCGTGGTCGCGCAGTCCCGCAGGATGCGCTTGCGCTCGCGGATCATGTTGGCGATCTCATCGAGCAGTCCGTCGTGCTCCCCGGCGATGATCTCGCCGAGAAGGTTCGTCGCCTTGATTTCCATCGCGTCCTCCGTGAGAAGCGGGGGGCGACTCGCCCCCCTTGATTGTCTGAAGAGTACGATCCTCGGTGCGGGAAGTGACGGCTACTCGCCGGAATTCTCAGGGTGACAGTCTGGGCACCGATGATCGGCGTGAAGGGGCAATCCCTTCTTTCCGCAGCCGATGCACGGCGAGCAGTTGCAATCGTCGGAAAACTCCCCGCATCCCTCGCACCGTCCGCGTGCCCAGAACGTGCCCAGCCCGTGGAAGGCGTCGCCGCACACCCCAGGCTCGTCCGGGTTGTAGTTCAGCCTCACGGCCACGCTCCCCCGGCAGGTGGGGCAGGTGCGGGGCAGGGAGTCACGCCACTTCCGGAACGCCACCGGGTAATACTCCCGGACGATCCGGACCGTGTCCTTCAGCCGCGCGGCGAAGCACGGCAGGTGCCGGAACGCCAGCATGACCAGCGCCGACTCGCAGTCCTCCTCGAACCACTCCTGACCGTACTCGCCGAACGAGGCGGGCTTCAGGAAGGCGGGCATCTCGGCCAGCCGCTTCCGGTCAATGCGGATGCCGCCGTGCGAGGCCGTCGTGTAATACGTGATGCCCGGGGCCAGTTGTTCCTCAGTCTGGCTTTCGCCCCAAGGTGTCTTCATGGTGTTCCTCCGTGGTGATGGGGAGCGACCCGCCCCCCTTGATTGCCTGAAGAGTACGATCTGGCGTGCGGGAAGTGACGGCCGGAATGGAAATTGGGGGAGGCGGTAGCTCCGAGCCACCGCCCCCCCTCCACGGAGAACTTACCCGGAATGGTGCGCTATCCGCACACCACGCAGGGCAAGCTCCGGGTTTAACGACCCGAGCCAGCCGGACTCCGGCCCGTGCTGAAGAACGAGCAGGAGGATGCGCTCAGCCTCGAACAGGCCACGCCGCCGCCGCTGGTTGTCCCCGTCGTACCGCTCCGCGTCCAACACGCGGCAGGCCAGGCACGCCTGTTCGTCGATCTCGGCCGACGGCACCACGTCCCCGCACTGGGGGCACGGCAGGTGCGAGTCCTGCGCGCACGTCATGCACAGGCTCAGGTGGTCCGTTGTTTCGACTTCCACCGTGCGCAGATTGCACTTCTGGCAGAATGCAACAGTGACGCCGCACCCGCAGGTGTAGTGCCGAAGCTCTTTCTTCTCACTCATTGTTCTCGTGTCCTCTCGTGGTGGTATTGTGTAACTCCCCTTCATTGTCAGAAGAGTACACTCCCGGGTGCGGTAAGTGTCGGCCGCACCCGGGAATTCTTTTCACTTCCTCCGGCAGAGATCAGAGAGTCGGATCACCGAACTCTCCGGAATTTCCGGAATGTTGAAGCCCACGTCGCCCGGCACGCGATCGCACCAGTCGCACCGCAGTTGGTACAGCGCCCTCCACGCGAACGACGCCTCCCACTCGTCATGCTCGCATGACTGGTAGTCGATGCAGTTGATCGCGGAGAAGATCAGGCCAGGCTCCGGCGTCCACCCGAACGCCCGGCGGTGAGTGTACTTGAACCCGTCCTCGTCGCCGCCCGGCAGGTTTTCCGGGTCGTATCCACCGCCCGGGGTCCCGCACTGGGGGTAGCGGTACAGCACGCTCCGGATGTTCTCATCCCAGAGCCTCTGTCCGAACTCGCTCGCGGAGATCTCCCCCGCGTGCCCGGCGCTTTGGTCGTCCTCGACCACCCGCACGCGCGCGCCATTGTGGAAGACGCTGAAGCCCCGACGACCGGGGCGCTCGCCGACGATCAGCGCCGCCTCGACCAGCACGCGGATAGTGTTTCTGTCAACTACGAATGCACTCATTCGACTTGCCTCCGTGGAGAAGCGGGGGGGCGACTTGCCCCCCCTGATTGCTAGAAGAGTACGATCCCGGATGCGGGAAGTGACGCCCGCATCCGGGAATTCTTCTCACTTCCTGCCGAAGATCGCGGAGAAGATCGCGCAACAGATGAAAGAGACGACCGCGACCGTCGCCAGAAGTGTAAGGAACGCTCTCCAGAGACAGTCAAGGACCGCCTCCATCAGTCCGCCGCGATGGGCATCAGTACCGCGACGACCTCCCCGCCTACCGACTCCAGACGTACGGGGTTGATCGAGCACGTCCCGTTCTCCCCGCCGTAGATCTTCAGGGTGAACACGTCCTCGTTCCCCAGTCCGCGCACTTTCTGCACTTCCCGGATCGCCTTGCCGAGCTTCACCAGCCTGTCCACGTTGAGACGGACGGCGGCGGTGTATCCGCCCGGGTCAGGGGTGACGGCCTCCACCGCCGGGAACGTCCCGTCGATGGGTTCGAGCTTCACGTCGGCCCGGGTGTTACCCCACGGCACGCTCGCGTGCACGTGGCCGTTCGCGTTGCTCGCGTCCACGTCGATCCAGACCTCGCCGAACGCCCGGCAGGGGGACTTCGAGTCGAGCGACTTCGCCGCCGTTTCGATGCTTTTGGCGTCGATGATCCTGGGGATGAACGGCGCGTCCCCCTCGTGCCCGTCGTCCTGCTCCGGGTGCTTCACGCGGATCAGCATCAGGCCGTCCGTCGCTTGCACTTCCGTCGCCGTGATGTTCAGCCCGTTCAGGGCGTAACGGTGCTTCTCTTTCGCCGTGCAGACCAGCGCGGCCAGTGAACCTTTGTCCAACTTCATTCCGTTGTGCCTCCGTGGTGAGGGTTTCGTTTACGCCAGAAGAGTACGATCCGGGGCGCGGTAAGTGACGGCCGCGCCCCGGTTTTTTTCAGATCCAGATCCGGGGGTCCGGAACCGGCTTCCCCGCGAGGATATGCCGGGCGAGCCAGCCGAGGCTCCCCGCCACGTCGTCGCGCGAGTAGTGCGGGTTCTCGTCCCCGTTCACGGCCAGTTCGACCAGCCCGCGCACGGCGTCGCGCGCCACGTCCTCCGCCCACTCCGGGAGTTCCGGCGCGGGCGCGCACTTCTCGCAGAGTTCCAGCCCGAGAACGTCGTCCACGATCCGGCCGACCAGCGAGCCGCCGCAGGAAACGCAAGCCTCCCCGCGCTCCGCCGGGCTCAGGTCCTCCGGGGAGATCAGCTTGGCATAGCCATCCCGCGTCAGGTGCTCGACGTTCTCGCGCCCGAGCACGGTGTACTCCCCGTAGAACTTCCCCCGGAAGTAGACCAGATCGGTCCCCGCCGGGATCGCCATACGCCACGCCAGATCGCCGCCGATGATCCCGCGCGGGTTGCTCTGGTAGGTCGTCTGGAAGCCCTCGAACGGCCCGACGACCGGGCCGGAGTAGCCGCCGCATTCCACATCCTCGTCGGCGGTGTCCCGCCCGTGGAACAGGTGAACGTAGATGTCCTGCATACTCGATCCTCCGTGGTGGTGGTTTCTGTCAACGGGAGAAGAGTACGATCCCGGGCGCGGGAAGTGTCGGCCCGCGCCCGGAATTCCTCAGTTTTCGTTTCGGGCTCGCCAGCGCTCGTAAGCCCGCGCCCCTTGCCCGTGCGCGACGATCGCCACGCTCGCG
>Ga0307379_10010517_pt1 | contig 12229 bp, 8 predicted proteins | sample UN2MG_FD_202237 | JGI IMG/M metagenome (GOLD analysis project Ga0307379, IMG submission 202237) | Soil microbial communities from Risofladan, Vaasa, Finland - UN-2 | ecosystem: Environmental > Terrestrial > Soil > Coastal area > Acid sulfate soil | place: Finland: Risofladan, Vaasa | collected... | reverse complement strand
TTGCGGCCGATCGCCACCTGATCAACCCGCATCCGAGCAAGCGTCACCGACCCATGAGGAGCTTCGGCGCGGCGTCTGCTCGGGAATTGCCCGTTGACGGTTCGCCTGAAAGACCGTACTTTCGGAGCATTCGATCTTCGAAGCGCGCGCAGGGCCACGAGTCATGACGAGGATGGGATTCCTCCTCGACAGCGACAACTGCATCGGTTGTCATGCCTGCACGGTCGCGTGCAAGAGCGAACACGACGTCCCACTGGGCGTCAATCGCACGTGGGTGAAGTACATCGAGACGGGCACGTTCCCCGATGTGGCCCGCAAGTTCAACGTGATGCGCTGCAACCAGTGCGACGACGCTCCGTGCATGACCATCTGCCCGACCTCGGCGCTGTTCCGGGCCGACAACGGTGTGGTCGACTTCCAGGACGACGACTGCATCGGCTGCAAGTCGTGCATGAACGCGTGCCCGTACGACGCGCTGTACATCAACCCCGAGACCAACACGGCGCACAAGTGCAACATGTGCAACCACCGTCTCGAGGTCGGCCTCGAACCGTCGTGCCAGATCGTGTGCCCGACCGAGGCCATCAAGATCGGTGACCTCGACGACCCGACCAGCGAGATCAGTCGGATCATCGCCCGCGACGACGTCGCCGTGCGCTCCCCCGAGCAGAACACCAAGCCGAAGGTGTTCTATCGCGGGGCCGACCAGGCATCGCTCGACCCGACCCGGACCGCCATCGCGAACGATGGGCTGATCTGGGCCGACACGCTGCGCGGCCCGTCGGGGCCGAGGCACCCGACGGTGCCGGTGCACCTCGGCAACAGACCGATCGACGAGTCCGGGGTCGTGGCTCGCACCGCCTACACCACATCGCACCAGATGACCTGGAAGGCCAAGGTCGCGGGCTACCTGGTCACCAAGGCCGTCGCCGCCGGAGTGATGGTCGTCGCCGCGCTGTTGGTGCTGCTCGGCCACAGCGACGATCAGGCGGCGGTCGGCGTCGTTCCGCCGATGATCGCCGGCGCATTCCTCGGCCTGACCGGGGTCCTGCTGGTGTGGGATCTCAAACAACCGAGTCGCTTCCACTACCTGCTCACCAAGGGCAACCGGTCGTCGTGGCTCGTCAAGGGGGCGTACATCCTCATGGCCTTCGCGGCGGTCTGCGCCATCTGGTGGATCGCCGGTCTCACCGAGACGGCCGGCCTCCTGGAGGTGCTCGCCGTCCCCGCGGTCATCGGCGCTGCCGGCACGGCCGGCTACACGGCCTACCTGTTCGCCCAGTGCGAGGGCCGCGACCTGTGGCAGACCCCGTTGCTCCTGCCCGTGCTTCTCGGCCAGGCCGTGACCGCCGGCGGCGCGGCCTACGCCGTTCTGGACGTGTTCATGGCCGTGCCCGAGCCCGACGCGATCCGGTGGGTGTTGCTGGGCGGCGTCGCCGCAGTGGCGATGTTCGTCGCCATCGAGTTGTCGTCGCACGGCAGCCGCCATGTCGAACTCGCGGTCGAATCGATGACGAGGGGCGTCTACTCCCGGCAGTTCTGGTGGGGTGGCGTGGTGCTGGGCCTGCTGGTTCCCGCAGCCCTCGTGATCGTCTCGCTCGCTGCTGATCTCGACGGTTCGCTCGTGCCGGCCCTCGCCGGGCTCGCCGCCCTGATCGGCATGTTCGCCTACGAAGACGCCTTCGTGCGGGCTGGCCAGTCCGTGCCCCTCTCCTAGGAGACCCGTGACCGACCTCTCCAAGTACCCGCCGTTCGATCAATGGCACGACTGGACCGAACTCGACGCCAAGGCGTGGCCGACCAAGACCGAACGCAAGTACACGCTCGTGCCGACCACGTGCTTCAACTGTGAGGCCGGCTGCGGACTGGTCGCCTACTTCGATCAGGACTCCGGCGAGATCGCCAAGATCGAGGGCAACCCCGAGCACCCGGGCAGTCGAGGGCGCAACTGCGCCAAGGGGCCGGCCACGCTCAACCAGGTGTACGACCCCGAACGGGTCATGCATCCCATGAAGAGGGTGGGGGAGCGAGGCTCGGGGCAGTGGGAGCGCATCAGTTGGGACCAGGCACTCGACGAGGTCGGTGCCAAGATCCGGACCGCGTTCGTCGAGGATCGGCGCAACTCGGTGATGTACCACGTGGGTCGGCCGGGCGAGGACGGCTACACCGACCGGGTGCTCAAGGCATGGGGTGTCGACGGGCACAACAGCCACACCAACATCTGCTCGTCGAACGCCCGCATCGGCTACCAGAGCTGGATGGGTCACGACCGGCCCTCGTCCGACTTCGCCAACGCCGAGGTCATCTTCTTGATCTCGGCTCACCTCGAGTCGGGGCACTACTTCAACCCGCACGCCCAGCGGATCATGGAGGCCCAGGCCAACGGGGCCAAGATCATCGCGGTCGACCCCCGCCTGTCGAACACCGGCGCCAAGGCCGACTACTGGCTGCCCACCTGGCCGGGCACCGAGCCGTTCCTGCTCCTCGCCATCGCACGCCTGCTCATCGAGTCCGAGACGTGGAACGCCGACTTCATGCGGCGCTGGACCAACTGGGAGACCTACCTGACCCAGAAGCATCCGGGTCGGCCGGTCGAGTGGGACGAGGTGCGCGGTGCGCTGCTCGACGAGTACGCCGAGTACACCCCCGAGGCTGCCGAGCAGAAGACCGGTGTCGATGCCGGAACGATCCGTGAGATCGCCGATCTGATCGGCGCCCACCCCACCAAGTTCGCCTCGCACAACTGGCGGGCCGCCGGGGCGGGCAACCTGGGCGGCTGGCAGGTGGCCCGGTGTCTGTTCTTCCTCAACGTGCTCACGGGGTCGGTGGCCACCAAGGGCGGCACGGCCGGGAACGGCATGAACAAGTTCAAGCCGGCCGCTCCCATCGGCGCCCCTGGTATCACCAGCTGGAACGAACTCGAGTGGCCCCGCGAGTACCCGCTCTCGTATCACGAGATGTCGATCCTGCTTCCGCACTTCCTCAACGAGGGCCGGGGGACGCTCGACGTCTACTTCTCGAGGGTCTACAACCCGATCTGGACCAACCCCGACGGCTTCACCTGGATGGAGGCGCTGCGCGACACCGACAAGGTCAAGTGTCACGTCGCGCTCACCCCGACCTGGTCGGAGACGTCGTGGTTCGCCGACTATGTGCTGCCGATGGGCGTCTCGACCGAACGCCACGACGTGCATTCGTACGAGACCCATGCCGGACGGTGGATCGGGTTCCGCCAGTCGGTGTTCCGGCGCTACGCCGAACTCAAGCAACTCGAGCAGACCGGGTCGACCGACCTCGGACCCGACGCCCGGAGCTACGACTACAACCCCGGCGAGGTGTGGGAGGAGAACGAGTTCTGGATCGACCTGTCGTGGCGCATCGACCCCGACGGCGAACTCGGCATCCGCCAGTGGTTCGAATCGACCGAGCACCCCGGCAAGCCGGTCACCGTCGACGAGTACTACGCAAAGATGTTCGGCGAGAACGTGCCCGGGTTGGCCGAAGCCGCCGAGGAGGCCGGCCAGTCCCCGCTCGAATACATGAAGGACCGCTCGGCGTTCGGGGTGCCGGGCAACACCTACGAACCCTACGAACGGCCGGTCGACGCAGCGGCGCTCGACGGCTGCGTGCTCGACGATGACGGCGTCTACCGCAAGCCCGCCACGGCCGGCACCTGGACCGGGGACCTCGACGATCTGGGGGACATCTCGCTGCAGCCACTGGGTGATGGATCGCCTGCGGTCGACATCGGCGGGGAGGCCAAGGAGGGCTTCCCGACGCCTTCGAAGAAGCTCGAACTGTTCTCGACGACCCTCGCCGAGTGGGGGTGGCCCGAATACGCCACGCCGAAGTGGATCCCGTCGCACGTCCACTGGGAAGACCTCGACCTCGACGGTGACGAACGCATCCTGCTGCCGACGTTTCGCATTCCGACCCTGATCCACACCCGGTCGGCCAACTCGAAGTGGCTCAACGAGATCAGCCATCGGCATCCGTTGTGGATTCATCCTTCCGATGCCGAGAAGCTCGGGATCGACGAGAACGGTCTCGTCCGGGTCTCGACGCGCATCGGTCACTTCGTCATCGCCGCCTGGCGCACCGAGGGCATCCGGCCCGGCGTGGTCGCGGCGTCGCACCACATGGGGCGCTGGCGCCTCGAAGAGGACAAGGCGCGTTCGTGGGGTGCCGGCAAGGCCACGCTCACGAACCAGCCCAACGACGACGGCGGCTCGACGTGGAAGCTCAGCCGAGACCACGGCAACCAGCCGTTCGAGTCGGCCGATCCCGACAGCGGACGGATCTGGTGGAACGACACCGGGGTGCACCAGAACGCGACCTTCTGTGTCCAGCCCGATCCGATCTCGGGCATGCAGTGCTGGCACCAGCGGGTGCGGGTCGGTCCCGCCCAAGCCGGCGACGAGTACGGCGATGTGGTCGTCGACACGGCCAAGTCACGCGAGGCCTACCTCGACTGGCTGAGCAAGACCCGCCCGGCGGGCACCAACGACAGCGGGCTCCGGCGACCCCTCTGGTACGCCCGACCGCTCAAGCCCGCAGCCACGGCCTACCGACTCCCGGACTGACTGCTCCTCGGCCCTGTCCTGCCAGGGTTGCGTTCCGAGCTAAATGTACGTATATTCGTTCATTATGGCGTCACTGGCACATGTCCTGCCGATCCTGTCGTGGGCCCCGAGGTATCAGCGGGCCGATCTCCGCAGCGATCTCGCCGCCGGCGTGACCGTCGGCGCCATGCTGGTGCCGCAGGCGATGGCGTACGCGCTGCTGGCCGGTCTGCCACCCGAGGTCGGCCTCTATGCCGCGACGATCCCGGTGATCATCTACGCGTTGTTCGGGACCTCCCGTCAGCTCGCCGTCGGACCGGTCGCCATCGTGTCGTTGCTGACGGCAACGGCTCTCGCGCCCATCGTCGAGGAGGGGACCGCCGGCTATCTCGAAGCGGCCGCCCTGCTGGCCCTGATGGTCGGCATCGTCCACATCGTTCTCGGTGTCGGTCGCCTCGGCTACCTCGTGAACTTCCTCTCGCACTCGGTCCTGGTCGGGTTCACCGCCGCGGCTGCCATCATCATCGGGTTCTCGCAGGCCAAGCACCTGTTCGGCATCTCGATCCCCCGCAGTGAGCACTTCCACGACACGGTGCTCGATGTCGGCCGCAACCTCGGCGACACCAACGGCACCACCTTTGCCATCGGTGCGATCTCCCTCGTGGCCCTCTTCGTGCTCAAGCGGGTTGCGCCCAGAGTGCCCGGTGCGCTGGTGGTGGTCGTCGGTGCCATCATCGCCACCCAGGTGTTCGACCTCGAGTCGAAGGGCGTCTCGGTCGTCGGCGACATTCCCGACTCGCTGCCGGCGTTCGGGCTTCCTGCCTTCAGCGGATCACTGATCGGGAATCTCGCCGCGACGGCGCTCGTCATCACCATGGTGGGCTTCATGGAGTCGATCGCGGTGGCCAAGGTGTACGCCCGACGCCACCGCTACGAGGTCGAGCCCAACAAGGAACTCATCGGGCTCGGCGCGGCGAACCTCGCATCCGGGCTGTTCGGCGGCTATCCCGTCACCGGAGGGTTCTCGCGCACGGCCGTGAACGACACCGCGGGTGCGCGGACGCCGTTGGCATCGATCGTCACTGCGGGAATCGTGCTCGCGACCATCGCCTTCTTCACGCCCCTTCTCTCCTCGCTGCCCAACGCTGCGCTCGGGGCGATCATCATCATGGCGGTCATCGGGCTGGTCGACATCGCCGAGATGCGCCACATCGCCAAGGTCAAGAAGTCCGATCTGATCGGGCTGTCCGTGGCCTTCGTGGCCACGCTGGCCCTGGGGATCGAGGTCGGCATCCTCGTCGCCGTGGTGGCGTCGATGCTCGTCGTGTTCGCCCGGATGTCGATGCCCCACAGCGCCGTGCTCGGACACGTGGACGACACGACCAGTTACCGCAACATCGACCGCTTCCCCGAAGCCCACACGGTCGAGGGCGTGCGGATCGTCCGGGTCGACGCGGCGCTGTCGTTCGTCAACGCCACCCCTGTCCGCAAGCTCCTCCAGCGCCACGCCGACACGCTCACCGAAGAACCCCGCGCGATGATCCTCGATGCCTCGGGCATCAACGACATCGATGCAACGGGGGCCGACGTGCTCTCGGAGATCCTCGTCGAATTCGAGGAGCGCGGCATCGACCTGCACCTGACCGACGTGAAGGGACCCGTGCGCGACGTGCTCCGTCGAGCCGGGATCTGGGACCGACTCGGCGACCGTGTGCACACCTCGACCCACGACGCAGTGGAGGCCATCACCGGCAAGCGCTCGAGACCGGTCGATCAGCGTGTCCGGGGCATCGACGAGCGCTCGTCGAACGGCAGCAAGCCCGGCGAGGCCGAGGTGGGGTCCCGTGGGTGAGGACACCTGGACCGAACTCGTCGCCGCCCACGAACGATCGCGGCCTGCCGCCGTGACCGAGGTGGCTGCGCACGCACCGAAGGCCGCGATTCTCGCCTGCTCCGATGCACGGGTGCCCCCGTCCGTCGTCTTCGGCCAGCCCGCCGGGTCGCTCTTCGTCATCCGCATCGCCGGCAACACGGCGACCCCCGAGGTGCTGGCGAGTCTCGACTATGCCGTCGAGCAGCTGGGCGTCGACCTCGTGATCGTCCTCGGCCACAGTGGATGCGGCGCCGTCCAAGCTGCGGCGGCCGGCACCTGTGGTGGCCATCTCGCCCCCATCGTCGAGCCGATCTGTGCCATTGCCCGCAGCAACCCCGATGCGTCGCTCGACCGCCTCGTCGTCCTCAACGTCGAGGAGGCGGTGGCGTCTCTGATCCGACATGATGGACCCACCGGTGAGGGGGTCCGCATCGGCACCATCGACGTGCGAGGTGCGGTCCACGACCTGACGACCGGGTCGCTCGTTCCCCTCACCGATTCCCCCGACCCGACCACCACCCAAACCCTCTTGGAGACCACATGAGCACCGCAACCCTGCCCGGCACCGATGTCATCAACAGCAGTCAACTCCGGCAGATCATGAACGAAGACCCTGACCTCCGGATCCTCGACGTGCGCACCGGCGGCGAGTTCGAGACCGTGCACATCCCCGGGTCGTACAACGTGCCGCTCGACACCCTCGGCGAACACGTCCGCGATCTCGCCGATGTCGAGCATCCGGTCGTGCTCGTCTGCCAGTCGGGCGGCCGGGCAACCCAGGCCCACGGTCAGCTCACAGCGGCGGGCAAGCAGACGCTGCACATCCTCGAAGGTGGCATGACCAGCTGGCAGGCCGCGGGCGGCGATGTCGTCCATGGTGACATCGAGCGCTGGGCGATGGACCGCCAGGTCCGCTTCGTGGCCGGCGGCATGGTCCTCGCGTCGATCGCTGCCAGCCTGGTCGTCCCGAAGGCCAAGTGGCTCGCCGCCGGAGTCGGCACCGGGCTCTTCTATTCAGCCGTGTCGAACACCTGCGCCATGGGCGACATGCTCGCCAAGCTCCCCTACAACCAGACCGACAAGTGCGACATCGTCGGCGTGCTCGAAGACCTCAACCGAAAGGCGGCGTGATGCATTTCACCCAGTACTACCTCGATTGCCTGTCCCAGGCGTCCTACCTGATCGGCGACGAGACCACCGGCCGAGCCGTGGTGGTCGATCCCCGGCGGGACATCGACGAATACGTGCGCGACGCCGAGGCCGACGGTCTCACGATCGAACTCGTGCTCGAGACCCACTTCCACGCCGACTTCCTGTCGGGCCATCTCGAACTCGCGGCAGCCACGGGCGCCGAGGTCGGCTTCTCGTCGGTCGCCGAGACCGAGTTTCCCTCACGCAAATTGGCCGACGGCGAGCGCATCAGCCTCGGCGACGTCGAGCTCGAGATCCTGCACACACCCGGTCACACGCCCGAATCCATCAGCATCGTCGTGTACGAACACGCCGGCGACGAGGTGCCCTATGGCGTCCTCACCGGCGACACCCTGTTCATCGGTGATGTGGGCCGCCCCGACCTGTTGGCGTCGATCGGGTTCACCCGGGACGAGCTCGCCGACCAGCTCTACGACAGCCTCCACGACAAGCTGCTGCCGCTGCCGGATGCCACCCGCGTCTACCCGGCCCACGGCGCCGGCTCGGCCTGTGGCAAGAACCTGTCGACCGACACCTGGTCGACCATGGGTGACCAGCGGGTCAACAACTACGCCCTGCTGGCACCCGACAAGCCCACCTTCGTCGATCTGGTGACCGAGGGGCAGCCGCCCGCGCCCGACTACTTCGTCTACGACGCGGTGCTCAACCGCAAGGACCGCCCGCTCCTCGACGAGACCGAGATGCCCACCGCGCTCGACCTCGAGACCGTCGATCGCCTGGTGGCCGGCGGCGCCATGATCATCGACGGGCGTGATCCCGAGGAGTTCGCCCACGGGCACCTGATCGGAGCGGTCAACATCGGGCTCAACGGGCGCTACGCCGAGTTCGCCGGATCGACCGTGCCGAGCGACGTCGACATCGTCCTGTCGGTCCACGACGGTTTCGAGCTCGAAGCAAAGAACCGGTTGGCCCGCATCGGGTTCGATCGGGTCGTCGGCTACCTCGAGCATCCGCTCGGGGTCATGGCGAACCACCCCGATCGCGTGCAGCAGGCGTCGCGCCTCAACGCCCTCGAGTTCGACGCCCGCCGAGCCGAGATCGACGGCCTCCAGCTGGTCGACATCCGCAACCCGGGCGAGGTCAAGCTCGGCACGATCGAGGGCGCGGTGCCGATTCCGGTCGGCCAGCTGCCCGGGCGGGTCGACGAGCTCGATCCGACCAGGCCGACCGTCGTGTTCTGCGCCGGCGGCTATCGGTCTTCGGTCGCCGCCAGCGTCCTGCGAAACGCAGGGTTCGAAGACGTGTCCGACATCCTCGGTGGCTACGGCGCCTGGACCGAGATGCTGGCGCCGTCGTCGTCCTGACGGGCCTGTCGTTCGTGGTCAGGGGCCGGGTCCGAGGTCCCTGAAGGAGACGGCCACGAGATCGGCGTAGACAGCGATGCCATCCAGATTGGGGTGGGTTCGGTCGGTGTGGAGCAGGCTGGGGTCGGCGGCGACCACCGAGTGCCAATCGGCAACGATGGTGTTCGGGTGTTCGGCGCTTATGGCAGCGAGGGTGGCGTTCGTGGACGGGACCCAGTCGCTGACACCAACCGTGTTGACGAGAACGACGCGGCGTGACGGACCGAGGTCATCGAGCACGGTCCGGAGCGCCTGCTGTGACTCCTCGGAGACGAGTCCGGCGTTGGTGCCGAAGGAGAGGACGACGGCGGAGCGAATCGTGCCCGCATCTATGGCCGCACCGACGGCGCCGGGCGCCTCGCGCCACTGCCGGATGGGTTCGGCGTCGAGCACGATTCCCGGGAATCGTTCGTACATGGCCGGCGCTGCACCCGAGAGGACCGAGTCGCCGAATCCGATCATCAGGTCACCAGTCGGTTCGGCGAGGCCCGCAGGCCATGCCGGGGATCCGGCCGGCCCGGCGGCATCGGGTGGCGACGTGGGAGCTGGCTGTTCGGCGGGCGCTTGCGACTGGGCCTCCATCGCGCGTTCCCCGCGCTCGACGCTGAGCTGCGCCTCGGACTTGTCGGGAGCCGACACGACTGCGACGCCGGCGACGACCAGGAGAGAAGCTGTGAGGAGCCAACCGAACCGGAAATGGCCGAGAGCTTCGCGCACGTGTGCGAGGCCATGGGTCCGGATGGGCATCTCGACCCATCGGTACGACGCGGCGGACAGCGCGAAGGTGATGATGAGGCAGGCCACCACGGTCGTCAGCGCCGGAGGTGAACCAGGAGCGACTGCCGGTGCGATCTCGGCTGCGATCAGGATCACCGGCCAGTGCCAGAGATAGATCCCATAGGAGCGCTCGCCGATCCACGGGAGGGGTCCGAGTCCGTGCAGCCGGGTGAAGCTCGTGGCGGATCCAGGAAGCGACGCGACAACGACCGCGCTGAGGACCGAGGCGAGCAGGATGCCGCCTCGATACGTGAAGGTCGAATCGCTGTCGACCGTGAGGACCATCACGACGAGACCACCCAGGGCGGTGAAACCAATCCATTCCCGGAGTCGTGTCCAGCGGTGCTGCGCAACGATCCCGACGCCACCGGCGAAGGCGAGCGCTACCGCAACGCCGATCATCAGCCCGAAGAGATGGGTGTCGGTGCCGTAGTAGACCCGCGTCGGGTTCGAGCCGGGAACGAAGCGAATCGCCATCAGGACTGCGGACACGAAAGCGAGGCCGAGCGCAACCCGTACTCGGAGCCCGGTCGTCTTGGCCAGGGCAAAGATGGCGACGAGCGCGACCGGCCAGAACAGGTAGAACTGTTCCTCGACCGCAAGTGACCAGAATGTGGCGAACAAGACCGGGGATGTCTCGTTGAAGTAGTCCGCTCCGGCACCGATCTCGAGCCAGTTGCTGCTGAAGGTGAGCGCGCCGATGGTCTGGCGATCGATGCCGACCAGCAGGTCAGCGCTCACCAGTCGGGCAACGACGATGCTGGTCACGACCACCAGCAGCAGCGCGGGCAGGAGTCGTCGAGACCGTCGCCTCCAGAACCCGACGAAGTCGATGCGGCCCGAACGATCGCCCTCCCGCACGAGAAGCGTGGTGATCAGGAACCCACTGATGACGAAGAAGACGTCGACACCCAGGAACCCGCCCGGCACGAGGTCGGGCCACAGGTGGAACGCAACAACGGCAATCACGGCAAAGGCCCGCACGCCGTCCAGGCCGGCGATGTGACCGGCGACGGCGTCGGCGGAACGGCGCCGCGAGGGAGTCTCGTGCAGCACAGGCGGGTGTGCGGCGCGTTCGGCCATCAGGGACACCAGACAAAAGATAGTGACGGATCGTGGCGAGGCCTCGGTCACTCATGACGATTAGCCGCGAGATGCGCGCGCGAAACCGTCGTCGACTCGGCCGCGGCCACCCGCAGCGCCCCGATCGGTTCGGTCTTGGCCGCCCGTCGCGCGGGGATGGTCACCGACAGGAAGGTGATGATCGTGCCGAGGAGGATCCCTTGGGTCACGACCGAGGTCGAGACCACGATGCCGCTCCCCGGGAGGGACACACCCAGCAGGTCGAGCACGGCGACGAGGGCGAAGGTGAGCCCGAAGCCGACGATCACACTGAGGACCGAGCCGAGCAAGCCGTGGTGCCTGGGGATCGAGGCCGGACTCTCGACCGGGTGGGTGGTCACCGACTGGATCGAGGACGTCCTGCTCCGTGTGGCCGGTCCGGAGGTGTACGACCGGTGGGTTGCGGGCGACGTCGATTTCGTCGACGACGAGTTGGTGGCCACCTTCGAGTACCTCCAGGCGCTGCTCCTGGTCCAGGGCCACGTGTTGGGCAACGCCTCGGGCATCGTGCGGACCCCGGTCGAGGATGCCGTGCTCCCCCTCGTCGAGGCCGCGCCGAGATGTGCGATGCATCGCAACGGCACGGTGACGGCGAACTGGCTACCCGATGGCACCGTCCTCGGGCCATCGGGCGACCTGGACGTGTTCGTGCTCCCGCCGCTCGACGAAGACGGAGATGCGCCGATCCTGGCTGGCGTCGACACCGCGGTGGTGATGACCGACGATCCCCGAGCCGATGACCTCCTCGCCTACCTGGCCTCGCCGGCCGGCAGCGCGGCATGGATCTCGGCGGGTGGATTCGTCGGGGCGCACGGCGCGCTCGACGACTACCCCACGGAGTTCGACACTCGGACAGCGGCCCTCCTCGAGGACGGGGCGACGGTCCGCGTCGACGGGAGCGATCAGATGGTGACCGAGTTCGGCGAGGGGACGTTCTGGGAGATCGCGACCCAATGGATCGCAGGGGTCGTGCCTACTTCGCGGGCGCTCCAGCAGCTTGACGAGGCCCGCCAGGTCGCAGTCGAAGCTGCGGTCGACTCGTGATCGCCGGCGATCCAAGGACCGAACGAATCCTGCCGTCGAAGTGATGACACCCGCGATCGCTACCGCTCCGGCCGAACCATCGCGCGGATTTCGCGCGGCCGCAGACGTCCGCCCAAGGTCATCGGCGTCCGGAAACCGGCGCTGACCCGCCGCGATGGTGCGCTGACGTCCGCAGTTGTCCGGCTGAACTTCGTTCGGGACGCAGAGGCCGGGAGTTCAAATCTCCCGCACCCGACAAGGTAGACATGCAGGTCAGATGCAGTGTTCGGCGCCAGGCCACAGGTGTCGTCTGAGGC
>Ga0307379_10010515_pt1 | contig 12231 bp, 6 predicted proteins | sample UN2MG_FD_202237 | JGI IMG/M metagenome (GOLD analysis project Ga0307379, IMG submission 202237) | Soil microbial communities from Risofladan, Vaasa, Finland - UN-2 | ecosystem: Environmental > Terrestrial > Soil > Coastal area > Acid sulfate soil | place: Finland: Risofladan, Vaasa | collected... | reverse complement strand
TCGCCGCCCTGGCACAGCCGTATCCCGACGTGAAGACGGCCGAGGCCCACATCGGCGCCGCCCTCACCGAGTTCTATCGCGACAACTACCCCGACATCTGGCAGAAACGCCGCGCCCCTGTGCAACAGGCCATCAACCGCACTCGCGAGATCTACCGTCGCAACTTCTTCCCCACCATGAAGGTCGATTGGAAGACCTACCCGGACCACATCGGCCACAAGATCTACAACGGCTGCTTCCGCTGCCACGAGGGCAGCCACGTCAACCAGTACGGCGAGGTCATCAGTCACCGGTGCGATACGTGTCACACCTTCCTCAATCCCACCCGGGGCGAGGGCGGCGTGCCTCTCATCGAGCGGGGCGAGTTCGTTCACCCGTTGCCGCTGGAAGGCCTGCACGGGGAAATGCGCTGCTCGAAATGCCACGACGGCGGACCGGCCAGACCCACAACCTGTTCCGGTTGCCACGACCGGACCACCGCCCTGCGCACGGCCGAGGGCCCGTCCTTCGAGCGATTCGGAATCCAACCCGAACCGATGGCCGACATGGACTGCCAGGACTGCCACGCTGACCTCTCCGAGCCCGTTTCGCTGGCAGCGATGAACGACACCTGCGTAGAGTGCCACGACCCCCAGGACGACGAGCGCTTCGAAACGCTGTTGGCCGACTGGGACAAGTCAGCCCGCCGTGAGCTGGCCGCCGCCGCCGCCGCGGTCGACAAGCTGCGCTCGCTCGCTGATGCCGACGACGAGGCAGATCAGGCCCCGCGCCGAAAGTGGTTGGACCGGAACGCCGCCGTCCTGGACTGGCTCCGCCAGGCCGGCCCCCTGCACAACTACGAGGCCTCGATCAAGATCAGCAAGCAGCTCACCGCCGAGGCCAAGCGCCTCACCGCAACCAACGGACTCGCCGAACAGAACAAGTAGGGTGGGTGAAGCGAAGCGAAACCCACCAGAAGCCACAGGCTGGGCCAAGCGAAGCGAAACCCGCCAATCCTGCCGCTCCTGACTAGGTCTTACTTGTACCCCCAAACCATGCTGTAGATGATCAGCACCACCAGCGTCAGCCCCACGACCAGGGCCGTGTAACCGAACACTTTCACCCCCTTGGTCAGATACAGCGGGATGGGATCGGCCAGCCGGTCTTCCAGTTCGCCGCGGGCCACCATCTCCTCGTAGTCGCGGGGGCGGTCCTCCTTGAACTCGGCCAGTGGCATGCGACCGGTGAAGATCACCGTGTCCATGGGGAACTTGTCCGGCCGGAAGTGCGTGTTGAAGAAGTGGATCGTGAAAATGAACCCCGTGGCCAGCAGCGCTTCGTCGCTGTGGATGATCGTGGCCACGTTGATGAACCAACCGGGCAGCACCCGCGTGAAAATCTCCGGGAACCACAGGATCAGCCCCGTGGACCCGATGATGGCCACCCCCCAGAACACCGCGAAGTAGTCGAACTTCTCCCAGTAGGTCCACTTCCCGTACCGCGGCCTCGGCCCTTTGCCCAAAAACCACTTCAGCGTGCTGAAGAACTCCCGCAGGTCGGTCCACGTCGGCAGCATCGTGTTCGGCCCGAAGAGCCACTGCCAGAACGACTTCTTGCTCCTGCGGAAGCGCCCGGCCAGGTCCCACAGGTGCACCACGAAGTACCCGAAGGTCAGCACCGCGCACACCCGGTGGATGAACCCCGCCGACTCGTACCCGCCCAGGTACCGGGCCACAGCCTGCGCCCAGGCCATGTAGCTGAATTTCAGGCACATACCCGTGATGGCCAGCCCGAAGAAGCTGATGATCACCGTGAAGTGCAGCTTCCGCGAGAACGACCTGAAGCGCACGTACTGCTTCTCCGTCGGGTCCGCCTTGGTGGTCAACTCCTGAACGTGCCGCCGCATCTTCAGCGCCCGAGGCAGCCAGACCAGCGTGTGGATGCCGAAGAAGCTGAACGTGCCCACCAGCAGCGTGGTCATCCCCCAGAACACGTAGTACAACGCCGCGTAGCGCTGAGGATCGTGGTGCGTCGCGTGCGTCAGATAGCCCGCGAACCGCTGGTGTGCCCCGGGGTGGCACTTGCCGCACGTGGCCACGATGTGCCGCCGGCTCAGCCGCGAACGCGGATCGGTCACCCGCAGCATGTCGTGCGACCCGTGGCAGTCCTGGCAAGTGGCCGTGATCGCCTCTCCGCCGCGGGTCGCCTTCCCGTGGTACGTGTCGAAGTACGTCTCCGTTACCTCCCTGTGGCACTTGCCGCACGTGTCCATGATGCCCAGCGTGAAGTCGGCCGCGTCCGTCCGGCTGATCGTATGCGAGCTGTGGCAGTCGTTGCACCGGGGCAGCTTGGGCTGCTCGCGAGTGGGCACGAACTCCGGGTTGCCCTCCGGCGAATGGATGCTCTTGACGTACTGCTCGTGGATCCCGTCGTGACACCGGCCGCACGTGGCCGCGATGTTCTCCGTGTGAATGCTGGACAGCGGGTTCTCGTGAGGCAGCTCCCGGTGGGCCGTGTGGCAGCCCGTGCAGGTGGCCGTCACCGTCAGCCCGCTCTGCAGCAGCCCCGTCCCGTGGATGCTGTCCGAGTAGTGATTGATGATGTCCCGCTCGTTCCCCAGGTACCGCTTGGCCGCCGGTGCACCTTCCTGGTGGCAGCGCCCGCACAACTTCGGGATGTTACGGGCGAAGATCGGCGACAGCGCCGCCATCTTGGCCGACTGCGGGTCCTCCGGCAGCGCCGCGTGCTCCAGCGTGCCGTGTGTGCCGTGACAGTCCGTGCAGTAGGGGGCGTTGGCATCGCCCTTGGCGTGCAGCGTCCCGTGCGTGCTGATCTTGTAGTCCGCCACCACCGCTTCGTGGCACACGGCGCAGTCCACCCGCTGCGTGATCGTCTCGCACGAACGAGCCTTCGACGGGTCCACCTCCACGTGACACTGGGCGCAGGACGTACGTTGCCGACCGTGGACCGATCGCTCGTACTCCTCCGGGTCCACGTACAGCGGCCGCCCGTCCTCCGACGCCTTGATCGTCCGGTCCGCGTGGCAGCTCAGGCAGTCGGCGTTCGCGATTCCGGTGTCGTAGAAGACCTTCCGCGCCTCGTGAGGCTGGTGGCACTCCACGCAGATCGGGGCCGTCCCGCCCTTCTTCCACCACAGCGCCCCGCCGATCCGTTTGCGATGCACTTCCTCGATCAGTCCGTGACACTGCATGCACGTGTCGGTCACGTTGTCCTTGTGGATCGTCGATCGCGGGTCCTCGTGCGGCAGAACGTGATGCCCCGTGTGGCACGACGTGCAAACCGCCGTGACCACCAGACCCTGGTTGAACAGCCCGTGACCGTGGATGCTCTGCGTGTACCGCTCCAGGATGTGCTCCTGGGAGATGTCGTGCGTTCGGGCAACTTCCTTCCCCTCTCCCTCCGCGTGGCACTGGGCGCACATCCGCGGGATGTTGAACGGCGAGATGGCCGAGTCGCGCTCGGCCAGCGGGATGATGTAGTGATTGCCGTGACAGTCCTGGCAGTGCGGCGCGTCCGGGTCGCCCTCCTTGGCCTTGCGCCCGTGCGTGCTGTCCCAGTACCGGGCGATGGGATCGTCCGGATCGTCCCCGGCCTCATGGCACAGCCCGCAGTCCACACGCTCCAGGTCCACGGCGTGGGGGAATCCTTCGACGTCCTCCAGGTCGGCGTGACACTCGATGCAGTCCGTCCCCCCGTGAACCGACTCGTCGAACCGCTCCTGGTCCACGTACAGCGAGACCGTGCGATCCTCGAACTGCAACGCCAGGTTGGGGTTGCCGTGGCAGCCGGAGCGCAGGCAGTTCTCGTTCTCCTGGCCCGCCGCCGCCGAGCACATGCACAGCGCCGTGCCCGTAACCAGCAGCAGCCGGCGCGCCGCACCGCCCCAGTGGCTTCCGGTCGGCGCCGGGTGCCGGTATCCGCCCGAACGGCTGTTCAACGGCCCAATATCCAATTCCGCGTCTCCGACCCAGGGGACGCAACGCCCGAACGATTATCCAACTCGTCGAGCATACGACGCACATTTTGTGCCAGCACTGAGCGGAATGCCAGCCTCTGCCGAACAAAGTCCATCCGCCCGACCCGCCGCCAGGACACCTGCGCCCCAAACGCCGCCCCCGGGCGGCCGGACAAATCTCTGCCGAAATCTCTTTGACCCGCCCGTGGGGCGCTGGTAGACTCCCCCGACCGCAATTGGCGCGGCCCATGAGCGAATACGATAGCACCGGACGGATTCTCCGTGCGATCCTTCCTGGCTGGGTTGGTGTTTACGCTCTTTCTGCCGGTGGTGCTGCCCGTCAGCATCGCCTCGGCACAGTCGAGCGACGATCCGCCCGACGGAGCGGCGGTCGCCGACCCGCTCGAACAACCCGACGAACCCCTGCAGGTCCAGCGACGATGGCTCGTCCCCGGACCGCCTCCGCCCCCCAAGCAGCCGGGCTGGTTCCACCTCGACCGCCTCGCCGGCTTCATCGAGCTCGAGGCCAGCTTCGAGCAGCAGCGCCGACGCCGAAAGACGGCCCAACGAAACCTGTTTGGCCTGGGCCACTCCGAGCTGCGCCAGCGCAACGTGGACTGGCGCTTCCGCGAGAAGTTCGGCCTCAGCGTCGCCGGCGACGTCGGCGGCCCCCAAATCTTCGCCTTCGAGGGCGATATCGCCTTCGGGATGGACCATTCTCATTTCCGGGAAGAGGTCAACGGATTCACCGAGATCGACTCTGACAACGGATTCCTGGCCGAGTTCGACGTCCGCGCCCGTATCCTCCAGGGCGGGGCCTTGAACGGCGAGGTCTGGGCCCGCCGGGCCGACGACCGCATCTCCCGCCGCTTCATCCCCTCCATCCGCGAGGAGCGGACCCTCTACGGGGCGGCCGTCTCCCTGCGCAGCGACATCATCCCCATGCGCTTCAGCCTCGAGCGGGAGCACGTCGACCGCGACGGCGAGTCCGACCCCTACGATCAGGAGGAGACCACCGAGACCCGCTTCCTCTACGAGGCCGACGTCCTCTTCACCGACTTCCACACCCTGCACGTTCAATACGAGTTCAACGACCTTACCGAGGAGATCGCCGGCGGCGACTTCCACTTCCGCACCCGCCGGCACGAGTGGCTGCTCGAGGACCGCATCGAGTTCGGCGACCGGCGGCAGCACCGCCTGGACACCACGCTCCGCATGCAGGAGGAGAAGGGCTCCCTCGCCCGCGACCTCTTCGAGTTCAGCCCCCGCCTACAGCTCACCCACAGCAAGAGCCTCACCAGCTACGCCTCCTACCAGTACCTCAAGGAGCGCTACGAGGAGAACGGCTTCGAATCCCACCGCGGCGAATACACCCTGGTCCATCAGTTCTACGAGTCACTGACCACGACGGCCAACGTCTTCGGCCAGTACGAGAAGTTCGACGACCAGCTTCGGGCCTACACCTACGGGGCCTCGCTCCGCACCGCCTACCGCAAGGAGAACCGCTTCGGTGTCTTCCGCGCCGAGTTGGGCTACGAGTGGGACCAGCGCAAGGAGCGCGGCGGCCGGGGCGAGGAGATTCAGACCCGAGAGTCCGGCACCTTCCGCGACCCCCGCCCCATCTACCTCACCGAGCCCTTCGCCGTCCTCTCCACGGTCATCGTCTCCAACCCCCAGCGCACCCGCTTCTACCTGCCCGGACGCGACTACCTCGTCACCCGCTTCCGAAACCAGGTGGCCCTGCACCGCATCAGTTCCGGCGAGATCGCCGACGGCGACAGCGTCTGGATCAGCTACAAGTTCCGCCGCCCGACCCGGGCTCGCACCCAGACCCAGCGCTTCGACGCCCGCATCGAGCAGCAGTTCGACTTCGGCCTGCGACCCTACTACGAGTTCAACTTACGGCACCAGAACATCGCCGATCCCTACGCCGAGGTGCTCTTCGCCTACGGCCTGGAGGAGGACGACCTCACCCGCCATCGCGTCGGAGTCGACTACACCCGCCCGCGATGGAGCCTGGGCCTCGAGTTCGAGAGCGAGGACAACCGCTACGATCCCTTCGACGCCGTCCACCTCAACGGCCAGCTCGTCGTGCTCCAGACGCCGCGCATGAACGGCACGCTCTCGGCCATGTACAGCCGCTTCTACTTCGACTCGCCCGACAACCGTGACGTCGACCTGCTGGACATTACCTTCGACGGCCAGTTCGATTTCAACGACCGCCTCAGCGCCCAACTGGCCACCGCCTACCGCTGGGAGAACGACTCCATCGACGGCGTCACCCACGGCGTGGACCTCGAGGCCACCGTGGTCTACCAGTTGGGGGCCACCAAGTTCGAGCTGACCGGCGAGTACGACCTGCTCGAGATCAGCGGCTCGCCGGACGACGGCATGGGCGTCTGGCTCCGAGTCAGGAGGGACCTGGGTGACTGGATTCGCTAGCGCGCCCGACCAACCGTGTGGCTGTGGCACCGCCTTCCGGACAACGTGCCGCACAGGCAGGAGTCGATAGCCTTGGCTTGCAAGAGGTCCGTCACGGTCGCCGCATTGGCTGCAATCGCCCTCGGCGGTTGCACGCACGCGCCACCGCCCGTCCTCGAGCCCCAGGCCGACGCCAGACGTTGGCCGCCGCCACCGGCCCAGCCGCGCGTCCGCTTCGTCGGCACCATCTCCTCCGAGAAGGACCTGCACTCGCCCACCAACTTCTGGCGCAAGATCGTCGGCGAAGACCCGCCCGCCCGGCTCGTCGCTCCGACCGACGTGGCCGTCCACGGCGATCGGCTGTTCGTCATCGACACCGACGCCCGTGCCGTGCACCTCTTGGACCTGGCCGGCAGGCAGCACCAACTGATCGGCGCCGGCCGCCTGGAACTGCCGTCCGCATTGTGCTGGGCGGACGAGCGATTGTTCGTGGCCGACGCCGAAGCCGGCGCCATCTTCGAATGGTCGCCCGCCGGCGGCCTGCAACGTTTCGACCGCGACGCCCCGCAACGACCCGCCGGCCTGGCGTTCGCGCCGGACAAACAGCGGCTCTTTGTGTCGGACCTCGGCCTCGGAACGATCCTGGCCTACGACCTCGACGGCCACCTCGTCCAGACCTTCGACGCCGGGCCGGCCCGCCTTGGGTCGCCGACGCACCTGACGTATCATCCCGACACCGGCCTGGCCGTCGCCGATTCCATGGGCGGGCGCGTGGTCCGCTTCGACGCCGACGGACAATACCTCGGCGCCATCGGCTCGCCGGGCGACGCCCCGGGCAACCTCTCGCTGCCCAAGGGCGTGGCCGTGGATTCGCAGGGCCACCTCTACGTGGTGGACGCCCGGTTCGAGAACGTCCAGGTCTTCGATCCGCAGGGGCGGATTCTGATGGCCTTCGGGAGCGAGGGCGGCGGCGACGGCGAGTTCTGGCTGCCCGCCGGAATGTGTATCGATCACAAAGACCGCATCTGGGTCGCGGATACCTACAACTGCCGCGTCCAGGTGTTCCAATACCTCGGAGCCGGTTCCGATGAACCCAAGGTGGCCCTCAACAACTGAAGCCCCTGCCTCGGGTGGCATGGGTAAGCGCAGCGAGGCACGAGCGAAGCTTACCCGTGCACGCGCCGGGCTGTTGACCGGCGCCTTGACCATCCTGGCCCTGGCCGCTCCGACCCGCGCACAGTGGCACGTGCGCAACAGCCCCCACGACCTGTCGCGCAGCGGCCCCGGCCCCGTCCGGGCCGTCGACGAGGGCCAGGTCTGCGTCTTCTGTCACACGCCGCACAACGCAGCGCCCGACACGCCCCTCTGGAACCGCTTCAACGCCCCGCGCCACTATCGAATCTACCAGTCGTCCACTACCGACGCCCGCATCGACCAGCCCACCGGTGACAGCAAGCTCTGCCTGAGCTGTCACGACGGCGTCCTGGCCGTCGGCCTGCTCCGCTCCCGAGGTGAGACCGACATCATCAGCACCACCATCGAGCGCCTGCGCGAGGACCACGGCGGACTCGGCACCGACCTCAGCGACGATCACCCCATCAGCTTCCGTTTCGACCGGGCCTTGGCTGCGGCCGACCGGCAGTTGCGCAACCCCGACACCATCAGCAGTTACCTGCCCCTGGGCAAGCACGGCGATGTCGAGTGCACCACCTGTCACGACGCCCACGACAACCGGCACGGCGACTTCCTCCGCCTCACCAAGCGGGAGTCCACCATCTGCATGAGCTGTCACCAGATGGACGGCTGGCGCATCGGCGCCCACGGCAACAGCCACGTCAGCATCACCGGGCGCGACGTCGATCCCAACGAGACCCTCGAATACCACACCGTGGGTGAGAACGGCTGCCTGAACTGTCACAAGATCCACACCGCCCCGCAGCACGAGCGCCTCCTGCGCTTCCGCCGAGAGGAGGACAACTGTCTCAACTGTCACTCCGGACGCGTCGGGCGGCACAACATCCTCTCCGACATTCGCAAGCGTAGCGCCCACAACCCGAGGAAATACATGGGCGTCCACGACGCGGCCGAGGACCCCGCCTTCCTCCGCCGGCACGTCGAGTGCGTCGACTGCCACAACCCCCACGCCGCCGCCGGCACCTTGCTGCCGCGAGAGATCAGCCTGGCCACACCCGGCCCCAAGACCACCGGCCCCGAGATGCGCTTCGCCAGCGGGCTTTCCGCTTCCGGCCGAGCGCTCGACCATGCCCGCTTCGAGTACGAGGTCTGCCTCAAGTGTCACTCCGTTGGCGCGGACTTCCGATCCCGGCGCATGGACCGCTCGGTGAACACGGCCGACGCCCGCAGGCAGTTCCGCACCTCCAACCCCTCGTACCACCCGGTCTTCGGAACGGGTCGCAACAAGGACGTCCCCAGCCTAGCCTCGCCGTTGCGGCCCGGCTCGATGATCGGCTGCACCGACTGTCACGACAGCGACAACGCCCGCGGCCGGGGCGGCTCCGGTCCCAACGGGCCGCACGGCTCGGTCAACGAACCGCTGCTGGCCGAGCGATACGTCACCCGCGACTTCTCCGTCGAGTCCGGCGCCAACTACGCCCTCTGCTACCGCTGCCACGAGCGCTCCAGCATCCTGGGCAACGAGAGCTTCCCGCTGCACCGCCTGCACGTCGTCAGTCAGCGAACACCCTGCGCCGTCTGCCACGATCCGCACGGCGTACCGGCCGGCTCGCGCCACGGCGACCACACCAACCTCATCAACTTTGACAACTCGGTCGTCGAGCCCTCCGACTTCTCCCGTCGCATAGAGTACCGCGACACCGGCCGACTCCGCGGAACCTGCACCCTCCGCTGCCACAACTTCAACCACGAGAACATCACCTACCAACGCTAACGCCCCGTCAAACAGATGTGTGGGACTCCTGGCCAACAGTGCGCCAGGCCCGGCATTCACGCCGCGCTGACCTTGCACGCCCACCGACCCCTGCGGTATAGAAAGCCACCGACTCACCGGCACGGCGCGGTGCCGGTCAACCAAGCGGGTGCAGCCCATGAAGATCACCAAAGGGCAGTGGCTCTTCGTCCTTGGCGTCTTCGTCGTCAACGCCGTCATCTGGATCGTCCCCAGCGACGTCGTCGAGCTGGTCGCCCGCGACCGCCCGACGCTCCTGGGATGCTACTCCCGCGAACACTTCGCCTGGATCATCGGGCTGATCCCGGTCTCGGCCGTCGCCCTCTATCTCCACCTCTCGCCCGGCAGCGCTGTCAAGAAGATGAAGGCCTTCCGCGTCGCCGCCATCCTGCTCGTCCTCGTGCCGTCCGTTCTGGCCATCGACGTCTACCTGCGCCTGACAACCGACTACCACTACGTCCTCGGCGACCTGGCCTACCGCCGTCCGACCCACACCGTCCTGACCGACGTGTACGAGGACAAGCCCCAGGCCATCCGCACCTATCCCCATGCCCCGCCCGGCTTCGGCAAGGCGACCTTCAGGATCACCACCGACAGCCGCGGCTATCGCAACTCTGTTGACCTCGACCAATACGATGTCCTGGCCCTGGGCGATTCGTTCACCGAAGGTTCGAAAGTTCAGGACGACGAGGCCTGGCCCGCGCAGTTCGCCCGCCTCAGCGGCCTGTCCGTCTGCAACCTGGGCATGTCGGGTTACGCACCGCAGCACTGCCTGGCTGTGCTCAAGTACCCGGGTCTCTCGCTCAAACCCAAGTACGTGCTCTGCCTGTTCTTCGAGGGCAACGATTTCCGTGCGGCCGGGAAGACCGCCAAGGCGCCCTCGCAATGGAGCCGGTACTTCAAGCGCTCGCCCATCGTCCAGGCCATCGACGAGTCCCTCATCGAGCACCTGGGCCCCATCGGCGCCCAACGAGACGTCGAAGGCCTCGACATGCTGTCCTGGCTGCCCATCGCCTTCCCGCCCGGCCCCGCCGTTCGATACTACACCCTCGAGCCCGGTGTGCTGGCCGAGCACTTCATCAGTCGGTCGGATTTCGAGAAGAGCAAATACTGGGACCGAACCCGCTACAACCTGGAGCGAATGCGCGAGCTCTGCCGCGAAGCCGGGGCCGAGTTGATCGTCGTCTACGCCCCCACCAAGGAGCACGTCGTTCTGCCGCTCGTGAGTGATTCGCTCCCCGCCGAAAAGGTCCGCGCCTTCGCGGCCCTGCGGGCCAAGGAAGAGTTGCCCGAACCACAGACCTTCCTCAAGGAACTGCTCGCCGACCTGCCGGCCAAGGAGGCCGTCCTGTCCGACTGGTGCCGGAACGTTGGCACTCCCTTCGTCAGCCTGACCGAGCCCCTGCGCGACGCCGTCCGCAGCGGCCGCCAGCCCTACTACACCTACAACGAGCACTGGAGCCCGATCGGCCAGAAGGTGGCCGCCGAGACCGTCTACCGCTTCTGGATCGACCGAGCCGCCCGGTCCGATGCGGGTCTGACCGCAGGCTCCCGTGCCAGCGACGATTCATAGGTCTCGCCCTGCGCGTCAGTCTCCTGCCTCTGTCATCTCTTTCGACGCAGCCGCAAAGAGAGGTACTTGCCCAGCACCACCAAGGCGATTGCGGCCACCACGATCAGCGCCGTAATGATCTTCGACGGCGCCACCGCGATGACCCGATAGGCGGCCACCGCGCCCACGATCCACACCAGCGTCAGCACGGTCTCCAGCCGGCTGCGCGAACGCAGGAACTGCCAGTAGCGCACCGACCCGCGGTACTGGGCCCGCGTCGTCCCGACGAAGAAGCCGCAGTCGGGACAACACGTTTCCGTCAGCCCCTGCAGGTTGCGCCCACATTGCGGACAGAGGAAACGCGGTCGATCGGGCATGCCGAAGATCATGCCCCGCCCGCGGCGGATGGTCAACGTGATCCGTCCGGATCGGTACCCGGGAACGCGCCGGCCCGCACGGTTTTCCACACTTTTTCGGGCCAGCGCTCTTGACATGCTCAAGGCGATTCTATAAGGTGGTCAGCATAGGGAGAGAGAGGGAAGTAGAGAGAGAGGGAAGCACGCCAAAGGTGGTATTTCCCCCTCTTGATTACGGCTGGTAGGCAAGGAGAGAGAGTTCCAGTTTGTGTGCATAGCTTTCGTTCGCCAGGGTCCCTCCCGCGCTGACGGGCTTCCGGGGACGAGAGTGGGCTCACGACAGGGTTAAGTCCTACCAGTTGGGTTGGCACGCCTCCCGGGGAAAACCCCGGGAGGCCTGCCCGACCCTTCACGATGTGTGCATTCTGTAGCGCCGGTAGCGGTCACACCCAGCCGCGTGCGCCGGCGGTACGGTGGGAGATCGAGAGAGCCTCCTTTACTACAATCTACCCACTCGGCATGACGGAGTTGCCCCTGCCTCTGGAGACAGCTCCGTCTTGTCATGCGCCCGCGAGGTGACAGCAGCGCAACACGAACGACCAACGCGACCCGCGCGCACGCTCACCGTCGTTCCAGGCGTCCCCACGACAGAAGCTGAACTGACTACGCCGGATCGAGCGACCGCAGATAGCGGTAGTCGAAAATGCCGGTGTCGTGACCGTCCGACCAGATCAGTTTGATGGCGTACCCGCCCGTCAGCTCGGCACCGGTCAGGCTGATGTCCTCGCCCGGGACAACGTCCAGAACGGGCAGCAACGTCTTGGAGCGCTTCTCGCGCTCGGTCCGGCAGCCCGCGCAGGGGCAGTTCTGACGGAGCGTGGCCGCGTCAAGCTCACTGCGGTGCCCCCCCGGCCACTGCAGGATCAGCTTCTGCTCGGCTCGCTTGAGCTTGATGTCCGTCGGCGTGACCGGCGGGCCCTCGGCCCAGTACCGGCGACTCGGTGTTGGCGGCGGATCGGAC
>Ga0307379_10010514_pt1 | contig 12231 bp, 11 predicted proteins | sample UN2MG_FD_202237 | JGI IMG/M metagenome (GOLD analysis project Ga0307379, IMG submission 202237) | Soil microbial communities from Risofladan, Vaasa, Finland - UN-2 | ecosystem: Environmental > Terrestrial > Soil > Coastal area > Acid sulfate soil | place: Finland: Risofladan, Vaasa | collected... | reverse complement strand
TGGGTAAGGAAGCCAGCGTCGAGGAGATAAACCAGGCCTTCAGAGCTGCCGCCGAGGGGCCGCTTAGTGGCATCCTGGAGTATTGCTCGGGGCCGCTGGTGAGCTCGGACTTTAAGGGTAATCCGGCTAGCTCCATCTTTGATGCCTTGAGCACGATGGTCATCGGGGGCAACCTGATCAAGATAATCGCCTGGTATGATAACGAGTGGGGCTATAGCTGCCGCCTGGGCGATTTAGCGGTATATATGGCAGCTAAGGGGCTTTAGTTAATATCACACGGGCGCTAGCGTCCCGTAATTGACATCCTTGCTAGGTGGCTCTACAATGTTAGAGCCCTGACTAAAAGAGAAGAGGCTTAAAGTGAAATTACTGGTTATCGGTCTGGGACAGTGCGGCGGGCGGATTGCCGACGAGTTTGCCCGGCTGGGAATAAGGGCGCGCACCGAGCGGCGGCTCAACATAATTACCGGCGTGTTCGCGGTCAACACCGACGTAGCTGACCTGAGCGGCCTCTACTCCATCAGGCCCGACTACCAGCACCGGGTGCTTATCGGGGGCAACAAGACCGGGGGACACGGGGTTGGCAAGATTAACGAGCTGGGTGCGGAGATTGCCCGCGAAGACGGCGATAAACTGATAGACGCTCTCAGGGACACCCCCCAATTTGAGGAGACCGACGCCTTCCTGCTGGCGGCCGGGGCGGCGGGCGGCACCGGCTCCGGTGCCATAGCCACCATAACCCAGAGGCTGAAGGAGCGCTACAGCGAGAAACCGCTCTATAACCTTATCGTCCTCCCCTTTCAGCACGAGGAGGAAACCGAAGGCAGGACTATCTATAACGCAGCCACCTGCCTCAAGTCTGCCTATCTGGTAGCGGATGCCGTCGTACTGGTTGACAACCAGCGCTACATCAGCAAGAACTACTCGATTAGGGGTAATCTGGCTAAAATCAATGCCCTGATTGCCGAGCCGTTCTACAACCTGCTCTGCGCCGGTGAAGAGACGAAGCCCGAGTACATCGGGTCGAGAATCCTCGATGCCGGTGACATCATACAGACCCTGTCCGGGTGGACGGTTATCGGCTACAGCCGGGCGACCAGGGGACGCCGCAGAAGCCCCTTTGACTTCCGGGATAAGATGGCCGAGGGCCAGGTAGGGGTTCAGTTAATCAACAACGCCGTCAGCGAGCTATCACTGCGCTGCAGCCCGGCTGAGGCGGGCCGGGGACTGTATCTCATCTCGGCGCAACATAGTGACATGAGCATGAACCTGGTTAAAGACATCGGTACCCATCTCAGACGTATCGCCCCGGAAGCCATCATCAGGACCGGTGATTACCCCCGGGAAAAGGGGCCCCTGAATGTGACCGTGATGCTCTCTGAACTGAGCGGGGTGAGCAAAATCATAGACTACTTCACCAAAACCATTGAGCTCATCGACCTTCTCAAGAGGAAGCGAGAGGGCATCGAGGTCGAGCATAGGGATTTGGCTGAGTCCTTTAGAGACATCCCCTCGCTTCTCTAGCCTGGTCGCAGTAACCAGCCAGCCGTACGAAAGTAGTGACCGCCCTGGATTCGCTTTTCAGCCAGTAGTCGTAACCGGCCAGCCGCGTAGAGTCGGTGTCAATCCCGGATTTACTGCCTAGCTAGTAGTCTTGGTATATACCCCCCACGCCTGCTCAATGGTGGCGGCCCGTTTCCTCGCTGCCTGGGCTAGAGCCTCCTCGTAGGTTTTCAGAGACTGCCTGACACCTTCGTCATAGGCGTTTTGAGACTTAAGCTCACTATCCTTATAAGCCTTCTCGGCTTGCTCCTTGGCACTCTTATAAGCCTGCTCGGTCTGCGCTATCGCCTCGTCGCGGGCCTTCACCGCTTTCTCCGTCACCTCGTCACGGGCCTTCAGGGCTTGCCTGATACCCCCGTCGCGGGCATTCCTGGCCTGCTGCTCACTCTCTTTATAGACCCTCTCCGCCTCCAGCTCGCTCTCCCGATAGGCCTTGGCTACGTCCTTCTGAGCCTCGATATAGGCTGCGTATGCCTTCTCCGCCCGCAGCAGAATCTCACTCAAGGACGTTGCCGGTTGCTCTTTAGCCTCCTTAGTGGGGGCGGCTGCTGGCTGCTCAGCCGGCTTCTCCACCTTATCGGCCGGTTGCTCAACCTGTTCGTGGGCTTTAGGGACTCGTTCTCTCTGATTCATCAACAGGGACCTCCTTCACTCTTGATTTTTAGTTTCAGCCATTAACCTGATAACGACGTACACGGTGCGCTTCACAGACACATACCGGCGCGGCCTCTGGCCAGTCTCGGTTACCTCAGCCGCCCTCCTTTTCTTTGGTACGTTTTTCCTTGTTGGCGGCATACATTCTGGCCAGGAAATCCAGCCGTTTATCCATCGCCCTACCCGTTTCTTTATCCGCCTCTTCTTCAACCGGCTCTTCAGTTACCTCCGCCATCTCCGCCTCCTCTTCCTTAGCCTCGGCGGCCGGCTTGCCTCCGGCTACTCTGTCGGCTCTTTCGACCTGGCTCATGGCGGCTTTAGCCGCCTCCTCAGGGAGTTTTCCAGTTTCCCTGGCCCGGCCTATGGCAGACTCAAAGGCCCGGATTGACGCTTCCGCCGCTTCCTTAGCCGCTTTCCTGGCTACCTCGGCCGCCTCCTTAGCCTCCCGCTTTGCTGATTCAGCCGCCTCCTTAGCCTCTTTGCTTATCGCCTCTGCCCTGGCGATTACCTCTCCGGATAGTCTGGTTGCTTCCTCAGCCGCCGCCTTGGCTTCTCTACCCACTTCCTCAACCTTGCTCAGGGCCTCCTGAGACGTTATGGTCGCTAACTCGGCCGCTTCCCGAACCTCCTTAATGGCTTCACTGGCTCTCTCGGCGACCTCTTTACTCACCTCATTGGCTTTCTCTATAACCTCTTTACTCACTTCATCGGCCCTGGCTACCGCTACCTCCGAAGCCTTGGTCATCAGCTCAACGGCTTCCCGGGCCTTCTCACGTACCCCCTCCGCTCCGGCGATAGCCCTCTCGAAGGTCTCCTGCGCCGCCTCGACGGTCTCCTTGGACCACTTGGTAGTTTCCTCCGCCCGGCTTGTGGCTCTGTTGAAGGCCTGGGTCGATGCCTCGGTATACTCATTAAGCGACTTACTTGCCTTCTCAGCCTTATCTATCGCCTGATAGGACGCTTTGGTGGCCTCGGATGCAAACTTCCGGGCCGATTTACTTATCTCCTCCACCTTGGATATGGCTTCCCGTGACAGCCTTCTGGCTTCCTCGGCGGCCTCCTTAGATGCGGCCCCGGTCTTCTCGACACGGTTTATCCCCTCCGTGGACTCCTTCAGCGATGACTCCGCCGCTTCCTTGACATCCTTGACCGAGACCTCCGCCTTGAATATGGCCTGTTCCAGCGTCCTGGTTAGAACCCGGGTGGCTTCTTTAGTCGACTCAATTACTTCCTCGGCCCGGGCTATGGAGTCCTTGAACGCCTTTTCCGCCGTCTCCGCATTTTCCTCAGCCTCCCTGGTCACCTTCTCAGCCTTGGTTACGGCTTTACGGGAGGCCTTAGCGGCTTCGTCAGCGGTCTTCTTAGCTGATCTGCCTATTTCCTCAGCTTGGGATATCGCTTCCTGAGCTGCCTTTATGGTGGCCCCGGCCGCCTCAATAGCCGATTTGCTCAGCGTCCCAGCCCTGGCTACTGCCTTCTCGATTGGCCCAAGTTCATCTTCCATGGCCCTCAGTACCCCCCTAACGATGCTGGAGAAATGTCTCCGCCAGCTTAAAGCCAAAAGACACTAACACTACGGTAACCTTTATTTTATGACAGGCGACCTATTTTTGCAATAACCAGGTTGGCAGACGCCGGCTGGCAAAGCTCGTTCAGATTAACCCTGCTAACGGACTCCTCCCATCCAGTAATTGACACACGGTTAAAAGGGGAATATACTCAAGCGCCAAATAAAATGTGGTCTGAGTTCAGCCAGGAACACTTCGGGTAGAAGGTAGCTGATAATTATACTCCCCTGTTTCAGGCTAGTCTTCAGGAGTCCTATTCATAACCGATAACCAAAAATCCTTTTTTACGTTGTAGTATATGGTAGACTTTACCAGATGTGGACATAAATTATTAATACAGGAGGTTGTTGTCGTGTTAGTTGATGACTTTTTAGCTTGAAATTACCCCCGGTTTTTGCTGTTATCATACCTTCATAATTGACATTACCTTACAAATATGCCTAAAATGGGGCAAATTCTACTACTGGAGTGAAAAATGAAATTAGTGGTCATAGGTTTCGGGCAATGCGGCGGCCGGATGGCTGATGAGTTTGCGCGGTTAAACGGACGGGCACGCAGCTATCGGGGGATTGAAATAATTACCGGCGCTTATGCGGTAAACACAGATGCCGCCGACCTGAGCGGTCTATCCACCATAAGGTCCGACTACAAACACCGCATCCTTATCGGCGGGCGCAAGACCGGGGGACACGGGGTCGGCAAGATTAACGAGCTTGGGGCGGAGGTAGCCCGGGAGGATAGCGATAAGGTCATCGATGCCATCAGGACCACCCGGCACTTTGCCGAGTCGGACGCCTTCATGCTCATCGCCGGGGCGGCGGGGGGTACCGGCTCCGGCGCGCTACCGGTAATGACTCAGCTGATAAAAGAGCGCCACGCCGATAAGCCGGTTTATAACCTTATCATTCTTCCCTTCGAGCACGAGGAACAGACCGAAGAGAGAACCATCTATAACTCGGCTACCTGCCTTAAATCAGCCAGCACAGTAGCCGACGCCGTAATCGTCATTGATAACCAGAGGTATATTAAAAAGGACGCCTCACTGAGAAATAACATGGCTAAGATTAATGCCCTGATTGCCGAGCCGTTCTATAATCTACTCTGCGCCGGCGAGGAAAAAAAGCGAAAGCATATCGGGGCCAAGACACTTGATGCCGGGGACATAATGCAGACCCTGGTCGGCTGGACGGTAATCGGCTACGGTAAATCGGAACTGCCCCTCATCAGGCTTCCTTTTGAGCGGAGGGAAAATTTCAGGAAGAAAAGCACGGAGACCTCTATGGGGGTTCAAGCCATGGATGAAGCCATAAGTGAGCTATCGCTGACCTGTAACCCCCGGGACGCTAACCGTGCCCTCTACCTGCTGGGAGCCCCAGCCAACGAGATGAACATGGAGCTGGTTAAAGAGCTGGGGGATTACCTGAGGGACATCTGCCCCAAGGCAATCATCAGGAACGGCGACTACCCCCGGGAAAGGGGAGTGCTGGCGGTAACGGTAATCCTGTCGGAGCTTGACACCGTGCAGAAGGTAACCACTCTCTACAGTGAATCGACCACGGTTATCGGGGAGGTTCAGAAGAAACAGCAGGAGATTGCCTGTAAGCTGAGAGATATCGAAAACGCCGCTAAGGATATACCCTCGTTATTATAACCGGTAGCCTGGAGGCCCCCGAGGAACACCTTAGTAGCCGGGTTTCTACCCCCTCTCTCGACGAAAGAGAGGGGGTTTTCATTTTCAAAAGTCAGCCCAATAATTTAACCACAATCTTTCAAGAAACCTTTGGCAACCAGATAATATTATGAGGTATAATAGCCATTAGAAATGACATCTCAGGTTTTCTATCGTAAGTGGCGCCCGCAGACCCTGGCTGAGGTCGTGGGACAGGAACATGTCACCCAGACACTGCTCAATGCCCTCAGCAGTAGCCGTGTCGCTCATGCCTATCTCTTCTGCGGCCCGCGCGGCACCGGCAAGACCAGCACCGGCCGCATTCTGGCTAAGGCCGTAAGCTGCCTTACCAGCGGCGGTAGCGGGGAGCCGTGCAATACCTGCCCGATTTGTCAGGCGATAACCGAGGGCCGGTCTCTGGACGTCATAGAGATTGATGCCGCCAGTAACCGTGGTATCGACGAAATCAGGGGGCTTCGCGAGCGAGCCAACTATGCGCCCAGCCAGGCCCGCTACAAGGTCTACATCGTAGACGAAGTCCATATGCTCACCAAGGAAGCCTCCAATGCGCTCTTAAAGACGCTGGAGGAGCCACCGCCGCATGTCATCTTCGTCCTGGCGACCACTGAAGTCCACAAGGTGCTGCCCACCATTATATCGAGGTGCCAGCACTTCGATTTCCGGCGCATCGCCCAGGCGGATATGGTCTCCAGGCTGACTCATATTTGCATCTCGGAGGGCATTAAGATTGAGCCGGAGGCGCTGCGCCTCATCGCCAGGAGCGCTACCGGCAGCCTGCGGGATGCCGAAAACATCTTAGAGCAGCTCACCACCTATTACGGCTCCGAGGTCACGCTGAAGCAGGCTCAGGCTACCCTGGGGATTACCGGAGATAAGCGAGCCAAAGAGGTGATAAAGCATATCATAGACGATGATATTGCCGCCGGCATAACCACGATAAGCGGTGTCCAGAGCGACGGGCTTGACCTGCACCAGTTCAACCGTGAGCTGGTGGAGTATCTCCGCGGCCTGCTGCTGGTAAAGACCGGCTCTGCGGAAGCCGTAGACCTTACCGCTGAGGACATCGCCGAGCTAAAGGCTCTGGCGGCTAGGGCCTCTCTCAGCCAGATACTGAAGGCGGTCAAGCTGTTTGGTCAGCTTGAGTTCGGCTTTGATAGCTACTCCACCCTGCCCCTGGAGCTGGCCCTGGTCGACTGCGCCCTGAGCCCGGAGGAAGAAAGGGAGCCCGAAGGTAAACAACCCGAACCCAAAACCACCCGACGGGCTAAAGCGGCTAAACCTGAGACAGCGAAACCTGCGCCGCCGCCACCCCCCGATATGAGGGCGGCTGCCCCACCGCCGGAACCCGATACCGCTACCCCAGCGTTGGAACCCGATACTGTTACCCCACCGCCGCCCCCACCCGACTCGGCTGCTTCCCCACCCCCGGCCGCAGAGGCAGCTATTCCCCCGCCCCAGCCGGGCAGCGAGATTGAATACCTGAGGCAAAACTGGAAGCAGGTTATCGCGCAGGCCCCCGAAGATACCAGGAAGACCCCGGCTATGGCGATTCTGAGAAGCGCCGGCGTCAGGCCGGTGGCCTTTGAAGATGATAGGCTGATTCTGGCCTTTAGGTACCCGCTCCATAAGGAGAATATGGAGAAAGCCCAGAACCAGGAGATAGCCGACAGGGTCATCAGCAGCTTCTTGGGGCGCCCCTGCCGGGTACGCTGTGTCCACAAGCCGGAAGAAAATCACCTGGTTGAGGCGGCTCTGAAGATGGGGGCGCAAATTACGAGCGTGGAGGAGAAGTGAGTCTTTCCAACATGAAACAAGCCATGGAGCTCAAGTCGAAGCTGGATAAAGCCCAGAAGGAGTTAAGCAATACCGTTGTCGAAGCCAGCGCCGGTAAGGGCGCTGTCAGGGTCGCTATGGACGGTCAGCAGAAAGTGAAGTCCGTCCAGATTTCACCCGAGGTAATAGACCCAGGAAAGCCCGAGCTCCTGGAAGAGCTGGTGGCGAAGGCGGTGAATGAAGCCCTGGCAAAGTCCCAGAAGGCGGCAGCCAAGCAGTTGAGGGAGCTAACCGGCGGTCTTAAGATTCCCGGACTCTTTTAAGTAGACTTCGGGAGGTCTCAGGATTTCAGGACTTTTTAAGCTGACTTCGGGAGGTCTCAAGATTTCGGGACTCCTTTGAACTGGAGGAGAGGGAGGAAGCATGAATCAAGAACCCACGCCCCCCGCCGATGCCGTCTCCGGGCTCATCCAGGCGCTTAATAGACTGCCCGGGGTTGGTCCCAAGAGCGCCCAGCGCCTCGCCTTCCACCTGCTGCGTGCCCCTGACGAGGAGACTAGGCTCCTCGCTGAGGCTATCGTGTCGCTGAAACAGAAGACAAAGCTGTGCTCCGTCTGCCTTAACGTTACCGGGACTGACCCCTGCCGCATCTGCCAAGATGAGCAGCGCGACCGCACCAAGATTTGCATCGTGGAGCAGCCCCAGGACATCCTGGCTCTGGAGCACACCGGGGTCTATAGCGGGCGGTATCATGTGCTCCACGGCGCCATATCACCCACCGAGGGAGTCGGTGTCGGCGACGTCAGAATCAGGGAGCTTATGGTCCGGCTTGAGGATGGCTCAGTAACCGAGGTCATCCTGGCTACCAACACTAACCTCGAGGGGGAGCAGACCGCCCTCTACCTCAATAAGCTCATCATGCCCCTGGGAATCCGGGTTACCCGCCTGGCCAGGGGGCTACCCTTCGGCACCGAGCTGGAGTATGCCGACGACGTCACCCTGACCCGCGCCCTGGAGGGCCGGCAGGAGCTTTAGGGTTGGGAAATCCCCCTGTATCCCCCTTTAAAAAGGGGGAGTTTAACCTCTCCCTTTCGTAAAGGGAGACTGAGAGGGATTCCGCCTTTCGTAAAGGGAGATTAAGAGGGATTCCATCCCTTTATCCCTCCCCCTCTCCTTAAAAAGGAGAGGGGGACACAGGGGGAGAGGTTCAAAAATACATGACCAGACCGCGTAACTACCAGACCGAAGCCGTCATCATCAAGAAGACCAAGCTGGGGGAGGCGGATAGAATCCTCACCCTCTATACCCCGAACCTGGGTAAGATTCAGGCCGTCGCCAAGGGGGTGCGGCGCCCCCGGAGCAAGATGGCGGGGCACCTTGAGCTTCTGACCCACAGCCAGGTGTCGCTGGCCCGGGGGCGAAACCTGGACACGGTAACCGGCAGCCAGACCATAGACGGCTTCTTCCCCCTGAAAAGCGACCTGGAGCTTATCTCCTACGCCCTCTATATCGTTGAGCTGGTCGAGCAGTTCACCGCCGACCACGACGAAAACCGCCCCCTGTTTGAGCTGTTGCTAAAGACCATGCACCGCCTGTGCCAGGAGACTGACCGTGAGCTAACCCTGCGCTACTTTGAGCTACGCCTCCTTGACCTGGCTGGCTACCGGCCTCAGCTCGGGCAGTGTGTCTCCTGCCACCAGTCCCTGAAGCCGGAGACCAACTTCTTCTCCCCCCGCGCCGGCGGCGTGCTCTGCCCCGGCTGTCAGCGGAGTCAGCCCCCGGCCCACCCCCTTTCGGTTGATGCTCTGAAGGTGCTCCGCTGGCTCCAGGATAGCGATGAAGGTACCGCCGGCAGGCTGAGAATAAACCGGCTCCTGTCCCGCGAGCTGGAGACGGTAATGAGAGCCTACCTGAGATACCTCCTGGAGCGAGAGGTCAGGTCAACCGTCTGGCTGGATACCCTGAGGGAGCAGACCGTGTCTCAAAGAGTTGCCGAGGAGGAAAAAGAGGGCTAGTGCCTGGCTACCGGTGCCGAAATTTCCTCTAGCACCAGCCTCACCACCCTGGGTAAAGCTTGGCGTACTTTCTCGGTCATTTCCTCGGTGACCTCGGTTGCTTCCTCGGTATCCACGGCGAAGACGGTGACCTCTTCCGGTATCTCGCCGGGAAACAGCTTTCTGCCTATCTCCAGGGTGGTGGCCAGGTTAAAGTGGTGTGGGGAGACCGAAAAGCCCGACGGGGCATAAATCTGCTCCGGTCTAAGGCGGTATATCTCTCCCACCTCTCCATTCTCGGTCACGATGGAGTCGATGACAATCAGCCTGTCGTAGCCCGTGATAATCTCCAGCAGGTTTAAGCCGTCGACGCCGACGTCCCTCACCGTGACGTTTTCGTCGCTAATCTTACCAGCCAGTTCCTGGGCGGCCCGGACTCCGATGCCGTCATCCCCCAGGATTGAGTTGCCGATACCTAAAATCAGTGTTTTCATAGCGACTTCCCGGTGCTGTCCTAGCTCCTCAGCACCTGCCGGACGCTCATATCCGGTTCATGGATGGTGATTTCCAGGGGCATATGGCCCAGGGCGTGAGATGAGCAGGAGAGGCAGGGGTCGTAGCAGCGGATAGCCACCTCAACGCGGTTAAGCATACCTTCGGTCACCTTCCCATCGTGAATGAACTCCCGGGCGACATCGTAAACGGCGCGGTTCATGGCCAGGTTGTTGTTACCCGTGGCCACAATCAGGTTAGCCCGGCGCATCTTACCGCTTCTGTCTACCCAGTAATGGTGGAAGAGCGTCCCTCTGGGGGCTTCGATGACGCCTATCCCCTCCTCGTTAATCTGGCTGGAACTCGTCCAGACATCCTTGCCGCAGATAAGCTCGTCTTCTGTGAGGGACTTTATCTCTTCGGCGGCGTTGAGCATTTCAATCAGCCGGGCGTAGTGGTAGTATAACGACCCCTGAACGACGCCGTTTCCGCTAAGTTTCTTGAAGTTTTGAAACTCTTTACTGGCTAGCGGGGTGCTACAGCCGTCGGCCACGTTGAGCCGCCCCAGAGGTCCCACCCGGTACATGCCGCCGGGGTATCCCAGCTTCTTGTAATAGGGGAACTTGAGGTAGCTCCAGTCTTCAACCTTCTCTTCGATGATAGAGAGGTAGTCTCGCGGGTCTACCTTGTCCTCCACGGTGATGCCGTCCCTGTCCTTGAGTCTCAGCTTCCCATTGTAGTACTCGACGTTGCCCTTATCGTCGATGAGCCCGAGATAGGCGCTCTTGAAATCGGCAAAGCTGGCCACCACCTCGGGATTTTTAGCACAGTAGTCCCGGAACAGGTCAATAGCGAACTGGCAGTCGGCGATAATTACCTCTATCCGATCCAGAATTTCCTGGCGCTGTTCGGGTTGAAGCGCCCGGTTCATGCCGCCGGGGATGGCGGCGTTGGGGTGAACCCTCTTATCCCCGAGCATCTCTATTATTCTCTGGCCGAAGCTGCGCAGCTTGACCCCTTTCTTGGCGATTTCGGGCATCTCGGTAATCAGCCCCACGATATTTCGCTTGGCCGGGTCGGCGTCAAAGCCGAAGAGCAGGTCGGGGCTGGCCAGGTGGAAGAAGTGAAGGGCATGGGACTGGACAAGTTGGGCCATATGAAGCAGCCGGCGCAGCTTCTCGGCGGTAGGCGTCAGCTTGACCCCCAGGATAACATCCCCGGCTTTGGCTGAAGCCAGGTGGTGGCTTACCGGGCAGATACCGCAGATTCGGGCGGTGATAAGCGGCATCTCCCAGAAGAGCCGTCCTTCACAGAACTTCTCAAAGCCGCGTACCTGGGTAACGTGAAACCTGGCTCTATCTACATTGCCTTTGTCGTTAAGGATGATGGTTACCTTACCGTGTCCCTCCAGTCGGGTAACCGGCTCAATAACAATCTTTTTGGTCATAATATCCCCCTCCAACTAAGACCTTAGTCAAATCTCATTATCTCGCTGGGCAGCACCGGAATCCGGCCCTCAAGCAGCTCCGCCAGGGCATAATGAATCGCTTTAGCACTGGGCGGGCAGCCGGGGACGTAGCAGTCGACCTTGACCACCTGGTTTACCGGCTTGACCGGTATCAGTGGTGGTAGTTCCTCCGAGGCGGGAATCTTAGCATCCTTGGCGGTGCTCTCGGTACTGTAGTATCTGTGAAGAGTGTCTTCGATACTGAAAAGGTTCCGCATGCTATTTATGCCCCCGAAACAGGCGCAATCACCCCACACCATCAGTATCTTGCAGTTGGCACGCAGGTCTTTAGCTACCTCTTCGTCATGTTCGTTACCCACCGACCCCTCGATAATGCCCACATCGACCGGGGAGAAGTTCTTGATATCGGTTATCGGGCTGGCTAAGAGCTCTATCTTGTCCACCAGGCCGATGAGCGCTTCGTCCAGGTCCAGAAAGGACATGTGACATCCGGAGCAGCAGTCCAACCAGGCCGTAGCCACCTTTACCTTTGCCACTAGTAACCTCCTAACTCAGGATAACTGGCATCCCAGTTTATTGGAAATTTCTATCAGTACCTTTTCGTCTTGCATCAGACCGTCTTTGGGCTCAAGCACCCGTTTCATCTCGCGAGCGCGCCCGTCCATGTCGACGTATTTGCCTTCCCTTTCCGCCCATATCGGCGAGGGGAGAACCACGTCAGCCATAAATACGGCTGGTGAGTAGTAACTTGCCTGGACTACCAGGAAACTGACGCCTCTCAGCCAGCTCAGCAGCGCCTCGCTCTCCGGCTCGTCGCCGAGGAGGAGGTAGAGCGCTTTCGGTCTATCCTGCTTGATACCTCTGGCCAGCCCTAGCTGCCAGGCACCGCGGCTGTTGGCGCTTGGTTTGAGCGAGATAGCCCGCAGCCTGTCTTCCTCACGGTTTCCGGTTAAAGCCGCCAGATTCAGGATGGTAGCCACCACGCTGGCATCCTTCGTCGACAGCAGGTCTTCCCCGTAGATAATGAAC
>Ga0307379_10010513_pt1 | contig 12232 bp, 10 predicted proteins | sample UN2MG_FD_202237 | JGI IMG/M metagenome (GOLD analysis project Ga0307379, IMG submission 202237) | Soil microbial communities from Risofladan, Vaasa, Finland - UN-2 | ecosystem: Environmental > Terrestrial > Soil > Coastal area > Acid sulfate soil | place: Finland: Risofladan, Vaasa | collected... | reverse complement strand
TTCCTCGGCATTGGCCCCGATAAGCTGAGCCACCTGGTCTCGGCCTGTCTCCAGCGCCTCCCGTGCCCCGTCTCCCCACTCATGAAGGGATGAAGGATTACCAAAGACATCCCCCAGGTAAGGCATCATTGCCTCACGGACTTCAGGAAGAAGAGGTGTAGTTGAGGCACTATCCAAATATACCTTTCTCATATCGACACCTCCCTAATAAATCTGAGCCAACCCTATATTCTATTATACAACTATACAACGGTACCATGACCCTCTCGCCAGCTCACTGTTACCCTCATTATTAGACTACCACGGATGTAAGTATATAATATAATTATCATTAGATATATGATATAAATCACATACTTCTGTTAACACACATTATATGACATTGTGATATATAATGGGGTGGATAGTGGGGAGATAAATGGCTCAGAAGTCAAAATCCAACAAATCCGAGAAGGCTCATATCCACATAACCGGGATGACCTGTACCACCTGTGCGGCTACTATTGAGAAGGGTCTAGCCGAGACACCCGGGGTAGAGCAGGCAAACGTAAGTTTTGCCTCGGAAAAGGCTATTGTAGAATATGACCCCTCCAGGGTAGACCTCACCAAAATTAAGGATACAATCTCTCAAATAGGCTATGGGGTAGCCACCAAGAAATCCATCTTCCCCGTAGGCGGGATGACCTGTGCCTCGTGTGTCGCCCGGGTGGAGGAGGCTCTTTCAAGCGTGCCGGGGGTAATTTCCGCCAATGTTAATCTAGCCTCAGAGAAGGCTACTGTGGAATACACTGAGGGAACAAATATAGCTGACCTCAGGCAGGCAGTGAAAGACGCTGGCTATGAACTCGGGTCGGAAACAGAGAGATTGGAAGATGTCACCACTGCTGCCCAGCGAGAACTCCAAAGTGTAAGGAACAGGTTTATCTTCGCTGCTATCCTCGCCTCATCAATTATGGCTCTAATGTGGGCTCCCACATTCGTAGGGAAACCATATCTACTCTGGGCACTGGCCACGCCAGTGCAGTTCTGGGCAGGGTGGCGATTCTACCGAGGCGCTTGGGGTGCGTTAAGGCACAAAACCGCTGATATGAATACGCTGGTGGCCGTGGGTACCTCAGCCGCCTACTTTTACAGTGTGATAGCTGTTCTCTTTCCCGGCCTCTTCACTGCTGCCGGGGTAGAACTTGGCCTTTACTTTGATACCTCAGCTATGATTATTACCCTGATACTGCTTGGTCGCTTTCTAGAAACACGAGCCAGAGGACAAACTTCAGAAGCGATAAAGAAGCTCATCGGACTGAATCCAAAGACTGCCCTGGTCATCCGTGACGGCGAGGAAAGGGAAATTTCCGTCGAAGATGTTCAGGTTGGTGACCTCATTCTAGTACGACCAGGAGGGAGAGTGCCCGTGGATGGCATTATTCGTGAGGGCTATTCCAGCATTGATGAGTCCATGATTACCGGGGAAAGCATCCCTCTAGAGAAAAAGGCAGGTGATGAGGTTATCGGTGCCTCCATTAATAAGACAGGCAGCTTCAAGTTTGAGGCAACGAGGGTGGGCAAGGATACCACCCTGGCTCAAATTATCCGACTGGTGGACGAAGCCCAGGGAAGCAAAGCACCGATTCAGCGTCTAGCTGATATCATTGCCAGCTACTTCGTACCGATAGTAATCGGCATTGCCATCATTACCTTCATAATATGGTACTTTGCCGGACCGTCCCCAGCCCTTACCTATGCCATTCTCAACTTTGTGGCTGTACTTATCATCGCTTGCCCATGCGCCATGGGGCTGGCGACGCCAACAGCTATCATCGTGGGCACAGGTAAAGGAGCTGAGCATGGTATTCTTATCAGGAGTGCTGAAACACTGGAGAGGTCTCATAAAATAAAGGCTGTGCTGCTGGATAAAACAGGCACTCTAACCCAGGGTGAACCCAAGGTAACCGATATTATCGCTCTCCCTTCTTCTTCCCAGGAAGAAGTCCTCCGGCTGGCAGCCTCCGCCGAGCATGGTTCGGAACATCCGCTCGGTGAGGCTATAGTCAAGGCAGCTTTAGAGAAGAAACTGGAAGTATCTCCAGCCTCAGATTTTAACGCTATCCCGGGACACGGTGTCGAAGCTTCAGTGGAAGGGAAAAAGCTTCTCCTGGGCAACCTCAGGCTAATGAATGAAAAAAACCTTTCTCTGAATGGACTGGGGGAAGAAGCCGAGCGATTCCGGGCAAAAGGCAAGACAGTGATGTTTTTGGGCATAGATAACCACATAGCGGGCATCATCGCTCTGGCTGATACCCTTAAGCCGAATGCCAAAGCAGCAATGGATGCACTACATAATATGGGTATTGAGGTGATGATGCTCACCGGAGACAACCAGCGTACCGCTGAGGCTATTGCTCAACAAGTAGGCATTGACCGTGTCCTGGCTGAGGTGCTGCCGGAACATAAAGCTCAGGAGGTCAAGAAGCTACAGCAGGAGGGGAAAGTGGTAGCAATGGTGGGAGACGGGATAAACGATGCCCCAGCTCTGGCCCAGGCTGATGTGGGCATTGCCATTGGCACCGGCACCGATGTAGCTATGGAAACTGGAGATATTACGCTGATTAGCGGTGATTTGACAGGAATTATAACCGCTGTATCCCTGAGCAAACGCACCATGAGAACTATTAAGCAAAACCTCTTCTGGGCTTTTGCCTACAATACTGCTCTCATCCCGGTGGCGGCAGGAGTGTTGTATCTTGCCTTCAGTAATACTGGCGCTCCCTCTGGGCTTCATTTTATTCTGGGCAACTATGGTTTCCTGAATCCGATTCTGGCAGCAGCAGCTATGGCAGTCAGTTCACTCACCGTGGTATTTAACTCACTGCGTCTCAAAAGGTTTAGGCCGACCAAGTTTGGCAATTAATTAATAGGAGGTGTCCCAATGGCAATTGACCCAGTTTGCAAGATGAAAGTGGAAGAAAGCAAGGCAGCAGCTACCTCCGAGTACAAGGGAAAGAAATACTACTTCTGCGCTGCTGGTTGCAAGAAAGCCTTTGACCAAGACCCGGAGAAATATCTAGCCGAAACAAAGTAGCTGACTTCAAAATCATTGAAAACCACAGTAGCCGCCAGAGTATCTAGCTGGCACCATCGGTGGCGGGTTTTAAAGTGGCTAGAAACTCCTCTATTTCATTTACAGAACGTAGCTCAACAACTGAGGCTTGGTGTGCGATTTCTATGAGGTCTCGCTTAATTTTACGTGTGTAACGGCCCCAATTCTTGATTACATAGAGAAGAAGCGAATCCCGGCTCAGGAATGATTGCCGCCATGATTCACGGTTATAACCCCATAATAACTCTCCCGTCCAGGATCTATTTACCGTCCGCTTTATAAGCTGCCAGAAGACCACCCGGAAAGGTAACCGAAGCCAGACCACCGTATCCGCAACCGGCAGGATGATATCCCGCACCCTGCTATAGTTACCATCGCACACCCAACCATCGGTATTTTCGTTTAGAATAGTCGAAACATCATTGCGGAGCCGTTCCAATGACTTCTCTACCCATTCCGGCATCCAGAACAAAGCATCAAGCTCAATGTGGGGCACGCCGATAAATTGCGCAATTCTACCGGCAAGGTAGGTTTTCCCAGAGCCAGCCGGTCCATAGACCACAATGCGACGACCAATTTGAGACATGATGGCAGTATACCCGATGACGTAAATTAGCTCAAGCCAAGAAGTTATAACATAGCATCTACTTTAAGTAGGTACGATTTTAAAAAGCTCATGTCGCCAACCTTTGCAGGTAGCGGTGCGCCCTGGAGTGGACTGCACCCCTATGACTGGACAGGTAGAGTTAGGAGAGTCTGGCAATAGAAGTAGATCAGAGTCTGAGTGGACGACGGGTGGTTGAGGCATTGATGTACGTGGTACTGAAGCAAGGGCTTCCTAGAAAGATACGTGTAGACAACGGTCCGGAGTTCACCTCGAAGATACTTGACCAATGGGCGTATCTGAACGGGGTGGAGCTGGATTTTATACGGCCCGGTAAGCCTACTGACAATGCATTAATAGAATCGTTCAATGGACACTTCAGGCAGGAATGCCTGAATGAGAACTGGTTCCTATCCCCTGAGGATGCTCGAGAGAAGGTAGAAGAATGGCGCCATCACTATAATCAAGAGCGCCCCCACGGATCATTGGACAATCTAACCCCATTAGAGTATCTGGTAGCTCAGGAGGCTATAAGTTGAAAACCTGCAAAATTCTCACTATAGTTGGTATACAAATGAGGGCAAGCACAGGTTGGGGGGATTATTTTTAAACCTGGACTCCTTTTTGGGGGGGAGGTCAGCAAGGTATCCTAAAGAATAGCGGGGTCGGATGGCCATAAGAGCATTAGCCATTTGCACCTTCTTACTCCACTGTGCGTCATCAGCAACATTGGCACAACCGAGCAATGAATACTATGAATAGGTGACCTGTTTTTGTCAAATCCGGAGAATGGGGAGGAACCTGTGGGTAGCTCAAAGTGTTAAACGAAACGTCAGATTGTATACCCTCTCTTTTGTTGTTCGTAGTAAAAGGGGGGTATAATACTATGGTCAAGATATGACCTGAGTCTATACACACTCACTCCAGACCATCAATAAAAGGAAACAAAGCGAGGGTATACAATGCGTGATAAAGTGAAGATCGCAGCGGTTCAGATGGATCCCAAAATAATGGAAAAAGGAGTGAATCTTGCTAAAATCCTGCTTAAAGCAAAGAGTGCTGCCAGCAACGGTGTTGACCTGATAGTATTTCCAGAATGTGCCTTGACTGGTTACGTATTCGCTAGCCGGGAAGAAGCGATACCATTTATGGAGACTATTCCCGGTCCTAGTACACACGAACTAGCAGCTTGTTGCAAAGAACTCGGTGTACATATCATCACTGGGTTACTGGAAATAGATACTGACAGATGCTTTAATACCGCAATTATAGTAGCACCACAGGGACTGGTGGGGAAATACCGCAAGAATCACCTGCCGTTCCTGGGTGTCGATCGGTTTATAGACCCAGGTGATCAAGCTTTTCAGGTTTACCCAACTCCAATTGGTAATATCGGATTGCACATCTGTTACGATTGCAATTTCCCGGAGAGCGCCCGTGTTATGACTCTATTGGGGGCTGATATCCTGGCTCTTCCTACGAATTGGCCGGAAGGTCGGGGTAAGGTTGCTAAGTACGTAGTCAACACCAGAGCCTATGAGAATAAGGTGCACCTTGTAGCGGTGAACCGCGTTGGTACAGAGCGTGGTACAAGATTCATAGGCAACAGTAAAATTGTTGACGCTTGGGGAGATACGCTTGCGGAGGCTAGCGGTAACCAAGAAGAGATCATCTATGCTGAAATTAGCATTGCTGAAGCAAGACAGAAGCGAATTGTGCTCAAACCTGGTGAATTTGAGCTAGACTTTATAGGTGACCGGCGACCGGAGTTATATGGTGAGCTGACTCGAGCAGAAAGATACGAACATGAAACCTGAGTAGCCCCCCTAACAGAGTTAGGATACAGATAGGTCAGTCTTGACAATCAGCCAAAAAATGTGATCGTCAGATGGGGCTCTGAAGGTATGAATGTTTACACAGACCTGAAAAAGCGGCCGGATTTGTAAATAAAGCTTGTTGACACGTGACCTTAGACCGGAGTTATAGTGCAGAACTAAATCGGACAAAATGCACATATTGTCTTATATCGAGGGAGTAAAGACGGCCTCGTGATTTTTTATATTATTGAATCCCGGAATTTCGTTTGTTAATTGCATCAACAAATCGCAGTATTTCTGCCAACATTTTACCAACATCCTTGGGGTTCATCCGATATGTCGGAGTCGATTAGAATCTTGAGTGCTTCACCGTCAAGTGCTCCTTCAAATCGTTGCGCCACCACCTCCTGTTCAGACGGGTCCTGCTCCTCCTATTCTGTCTCTGTTATTTCAGGAGTAGGACCCGCTCTTAACAACCTGTCTAAAATTCAGGAACCACCTCAAATAGAAACTATAAGAGGGAGCGATGGAAGCAGTACATTATTAATTACTGCGCTGCGTGCACTCTAAGTTTTCCTGACAAACTTCTGCACGGTTCTAGCTCCTCGGTCAATCCCACCTACTCCCTGAGCAATTTCTCCAACATAGATATCCCCCCGTGAATCAACCGCTATACCATGAGGAGCAAGGAACAGGGAAGGCGGATCCTCTTCTTGTCCATCAGTTGACCTTTGATGAATATACGTTCCCTCGCCCCAGCGTGCCAGTAGCTTGCCTTCTATAGTAAATATGCTCACCCGTCGGCCTATCTCGGCGACATATACTATTTCCTCTTTTTCATCGATGGTAAGGCCGGCTGGAAGAAAGAGGTCGGTCCACTGATCGAGGAATTTCCCTTTGGAATTAAAGATCTGGATTCGGTTGTTATGCCGATCACAAATCCACACACGCTCCTGTTTGTCCAGCCAAATCCAGTGGGGAACTCTAAACTGTCCTGGGGCACGACCCGGTTCGCCCCAGGAAGAAAGCAAAGTACCGTCAGGGGCAAACTTGTGTACCCGTGCATTGCGGTACCCATCGGATACATAGATTTCACCAGATGAAGATACGGCTACGCCAGTCGGCTTATTGAATGGTGGGCCACCTTTTATCGAATCTATGCCCAGGAAATCGAAATCTATTCCTTTGGCATCTGGGTTTGGCTTCCAACCAGTATCTGAAGGCTGATCTTTGTTACCCAACGTTAGTAGCAACTTACCATCAGGAGTATACTTGGTTACTGTATCGTGGCCACCATCTGTGAAATAGAAGGTTCCGTCAGGACCAATACAACTACCGTGAAGACTCTTGAAAAACCCTTCCCCCCACCAAGTCAGCAGGTTACCCTCACGGTCAAAGATTGCTACCGGATGAGCACTCCGGCTAAAAACATGCACCCTGTCTTGCGAATCGACGACTATACCGGGGACATTCAAGAACGAAAATCCTTCGGGGCACTTCGCCCACCCATCAACTAGCTCGTACGTGTATTTACCTGTGCCGTATAACATATTTTACAAACCCCCATTTTTATTAATTAACTACAGTTCTACTCCCAACTGTCAATGAGATGATTCTCACTGCTCTCACTCCGCACACCAATAAATGTTGATTTCGCTTGAACCTCCTTTCACTATCTACTATTAAGATACCAAATACTTCAAAAGAACCGCTGGATATTAGCATAAACTCTAGCTTATTGTCAAAGTCGTGTGCTCGTTCATATGATTAGTGATTCACGCTCTCCTCTCTTTGTTTCTGTACTAATTAGTTCCCCATTAGATTGGTTCTACCACCATTGCAAGCTATCGTCTCCGCATTTATGAAAGATGCATCATCCGAAGCTAAGAAAAGAGCTAGGTGTGCAACATCCTCAGGTGTACCAAGCCGCCCAAGAAGACAAGCCGCCTTACCAACTTCAATAAAACGCTTTACTTGCTCTGGTGTACGGTGGGCATAAACGATATTAGTTAGAATTCTCCCCGGTGCAATCGCGTTAACATTTATTCCATACGGTCCAAATTCTCTAGCGCTAGCCTTGGTGAATCCAACTATGCCAAATTTCGAAGCAGTGTAAGCGCTTCCTCCCACTTCAAAGCCGCCTAGAGCTGCTGTAGATGTAATATTAATGATTTTCCCATATTTTTGTTCTACCATGTGCTTAGCTACAGCCTGCGTGCACAAGAAAACCCCTTTGAGGTTTGTATCTAATATCAGGTCCCAAGAATCCTCTGTGAAATCCACGATAGGCATACCGTGGCTAGTTCCAGCATTATTCACCAGAATGTCAATTCTGCCGAGTTCGTCTATTACTTTTTTCACCATGTTAGCTACTTGCTCTTTGACACATACATCGGTAACTATGGCCAGTGAACGTCTCCCTAATGCCATAATCTCGTCACGCACTTTCTCAATGTTGCCTCTGTTACGGCTGCAGACTACGACATCAGCCCCAGCATTCGCAAATTCTAAAGCCATAGCCTTCCCTAATCCGGTACCACCGCCAGTGATGATAGATATCTTACCTTCCAGTTTCATTTATTTCCCCTTTCATCCTCGGTTGAGTTCTTCTGAGTGATTTGAGCTATAACACTTAATCGTAACAGCTAAATGACGAATTGTTCAGTATTTGTGCTCGTTCATATAACTAGTAACACATGGCCTCCTTTCCGGAGTATTCTTTCCGCTGCTCCAGGAATTTAAGTGGTGTCACATAACCCGGTGCCTGGTGAGGTCTTACGGTATTATACGCCTGTTCCCATTCTAATAGCTCCTCCCTTAGCTCGGAAAGAGCAAAGGAACTCTCGGTTACTTCATAGAATTCCTCGACATGAGTCCGGTGAGCTCGCTCAACAGCACCATTGAGCTTGGGTGAGCGGGCAGGACGAAGAAGTTAATACCACGCTTCTGGCATTCCGCTTCGAGGATAGCCTCAAACTCGGCTCCACCATCTACTTGTATCGCCCTCACTGGGCTCCTGGAGCAACACTGAGTGAGGATTAGCATAGATGGGAACAAGACCCTCTCTTAATATAGCCCCTATCCTGACCAAATGATGGGGCCCACCTTACTAACTTCAGTCACCAAATACTCCTTACGCCCTAAAGTCTGGCACTTCCCAGTATTAACCTCTTAATTCCAATTCTATCCCTATCCATCGCATTTCTCAAGGCAAAGTAATTTCCGAGAGTGTAAATAGGTAAAACATAGTTTATCTCATAAATAGCTGACCCGCACCCTTCTGATTATTATGTATACTAGTATTATTTATCGTAAAATATAGTGCCTTGCAAAATCCTATCTATTTTGAATGGCGGATTATGTAATGAGTGGATAGTGATTGTAGATAATATTTCTTCCTTAGCCGCTATACCATTCTTGCCGTAATTCTGGCTAGCTCCCAGGAATACTCATAAAGGTGCATACCTTTACTCATGGCAATTATTTCTCCATCACTAACCCCTATCTCACTGGACATATATTCCTTCAGAAGCTGAATAGCAGCTAAATTGGATGGAAAGCCAGCCCATAAATCCCACGACCTGAAATAGACAATAAAGTGAAGCTTGTTATCGCGGATTCTGGTATCTATCCCCCTCAGGCACGGCGGGTCGGTTAGAAAGACTGACTGGCTATCACCTACCGCCATAAAAGCCTGATTAGTATTGTAGCCATCCTCTTTGTACATCCTGATTACCTCAGAAATCTGCTTCTCCAAATACTGACCGTAGGTATATTGCTCTCCCTCGGCTTTATGTGCCGTCATAAGGTAAGGAAGATAGCTCTCTATGTATTCCATAGAGGTGGGTGGGGGCACTCCCTGGGGCACATCCGGTATTAAGGGCCTTGTTCCTGGATTCTTGATTTGAACAACTACAAACTCTAGTTCTTTCCGACGCTGGTCAGCATAGCTCCCCCGTTCAATCTTGTACTCATAGCCTTTAGTCAGGGTCTTACGCAGGCAAAGAAACCATGCCTCGGAAAGGTCTCTGCCATTAATTACTGATATTTTCATAATGTTATTCGACCAGACAGTTTTTTCTTATCTCCTCCAGTTCTTTTATCGTTTCTTCTTGAAAATAGCCAGGAATCTGTCTTCATACTCCTCAAACAGACTCCAGCGGTCAAGTTCAGCTTTTAGCTCGTGGGGTTCACTCTCGCCACTGGAAACCTTTCTAAAAAGCTCGCCTATCCTCATTCTAGCATCGGTTGGAATACCCCCGGCGTCTATATCCAGAAGTCCCCTGGACCCCATTTGCGATAGGTTATCCCGCAGAGAGCTTCTGGTCATTTCATAAATGAATTTCATCAATGACACATCCCAAAACTCATCTTCGCCCTTAATAATAGAGGTTAGCGGGTCACCACGCTTATCAATCTCAGCGTTTAACTTGTCTACTACCGATAGCAAATTATCCGAGGCAATGTTAAGCTCTTTAGGCTCATTCTTGTAGGTATAAAACAGCCCCGGGGCATCAGAACCGTGTGCCCTGATTAGCGCCTCAAAGTATCGTCTCGCCTCTGAGCTAAATCCCTCAAGCCGGGAGAGGTAATATGGCGTTACAATCCGAGGCTTCTCAGCAATTACCCTGCCCTCTCTAACTACTGTCTCGGTAACATTTTTTACCAGCTCTGAGTAAACCGGTTCAGTAACCAGGTAGTAGTATATATTTGTCGTGCCAAAGGTAGCCAAGCTCTGCTTGGGCGCTCTTAATATCTCGGTATGCCTGATTGCCTCTCTAATCCTCTCGTCATCAATATCCATTAAATTCCTCTTCAACCGTTAGACATAGTCTAAGCTATACCTGATAGCTCCTGCTTGTATTCATCTAGAAGCTTGAGGTATTGTGAGTCTAGCTGAGTTTGTATCTTGCGCCATTCCTCCTGAAACTGTGGCTGTTTCTCTACATCTATCCTAATTTTCATTGATGAGCCTAGCTGCTGTTGAACTGCCTGTTGCACCTTGGCTTCAAATTCAGCCTTTAATGACTCATAAGCCTGTTTTCTCTGCTGCTCTCCTTGCTCGGTGTAATGATTAAAGACGCGTCTCATCTTGCTGTAGACATTTTCCACAGCTACTTTGTCGTTCTTCAGGTTTTTTAAACCACCCATTGCCCGTCTATTATTTTCTTTAGCTAGATCGTTTCTGGGAAGGTTAATGTTTCTAATCATTATATCGCCGGCACCCTCTATAACATACCTTCTTGCCGCTTCCTCATACTGGCTCAGCTCGACTACTAGATTGCAATCTTGCTTAAGGTATCTAACTGCCAACCTTTCCCCTTCCGGGACATATTTCCACTTCAGGCGCTCTTCATCAGTTGCCTCGCCTAACTTTTCTATCTTTTCCATAGCGAGCTCACGAGCACTCTTTATGTTATCCATCTAAGCCCTCCAGCTATGTGCTGCAAATGTTACCTTTATTACTATTATACTAGATTGTTTGAAAAGCTAAAAGGGAAAGCAAGTCATGATGCCTCATTCATCAGGCACCCTATTGCTCTAGGTTTGGTGCGTTTAGAGTCTCAATCATGTCGTAGTAGAGACCCCGTTTAGCCAAGAGTTCCTGGTGGGAGCCTATCTCGGCGATTTCCCCCTGTTCGAGGACTACAATACGGTCGGCATTAGTTACGGTGGATAGCCTATGGGCAATAATGAGACAGGTACGCCCCCGGGATAGTTTGTAGAGTGATTCTTGCATAATGCGTTCAGTGTTGGTATCCACATTGGAGGTAGCCTCGTCTAGTATCAGAATGGGTGGATTGGACAATACGGCCCGGGCAAGGCAGACAAGCTGGCGTTGTCCGGCGCTGAGGTTACCACCCCTCTCACCTACCGGCGTGCCATATTCATTCTCTAAGCGGGTGATGGAGTCATGGATACCTGCCATTTTGGCTGCCTCAACGACTTCCTGATGGCTGGCTTCGGGGCGTCCGTATTTAATGTTGTCTTCTATGCTACCAGAAAAGAGAAAGGCGTCCTGAGGTACAATACCTATCTGGCGTCTTAGTGACTGCTGGGTGACTGAAGCCACATTATAACCATCTATCGTGACCTCACCCTTGCTTGCTTCATAGAAGCGGGTGACTAGATTCATCATGCTGCTTTTGCCAGCCCCGGTGCGCCCCACCATGGCTACTGTTTCTCCTGGGTTAAGTGTTAGGTTTATATCGTGGAGCACTTCTACCCCGGGCGCATAGGCAAAGCTGAGATGATTAAATCCTACCTCCCCTTTTACCCGGGGTAGCTCAATGGCGTCAGGATTATCCTTAATTTCAGGTTCGACATCGAGTAGTTCGAAGATGCGCGCTCCGGAGGCCATAGCTCGTTGGAGCTCACCATACATCATAGTCAGTTCGAATACGGGGCGAAAGAATATCTGGATATAGAGCAGAAAGCCGATAAGAACACCGGGGCCCATCTGTCCTTCCAGAACCTGATATCCACCGAAGACCAGAACAAAGCCAAAGGCAACGCCGCTCAATATCTGGACGGCAGGTGCTATGAGCGCCTGCATTCTGACTGCATCTATGTTTGCGCCTAGATGTGCCTGATTTACATTGTCAAACTCCTCAAAGCTTCTTCTCTCCCGGGACAGACTCTGGGTTACTCGCACCCCGGATATGCCTTCTTGAAGTTGAGCGTTGACTACAGAAATAGCCTGCCTTACTTTAATGA
>Ga0307379_10010512_pt1 | contig 12232 bp, 10 predicted proteins | sample UN2MG_FD_202237 | JGI IMG/M metagenome (GOLD analysis project Ga0307379, IMG submission 202237) | Soil microbial communities from Risofladan, Vaasa, Finland - UN-2 | ecosystem: Environmental > Terrestrial > Soil > Coastal area > Acid sulfate soil | place: Finland: Risofladan, Vaasa | collected... | reverse complement strand
GCCCTTAACGGTAATTATTTTAGATAATGGATGGACTGCCATGACCGGTTTTGAAGAGAATCCCGGGACTATTAATTTAAACGAGAGCAGTACTAAAAGAGTTGATATTGTCGAAATTTGTCAAGGTTGCGGTATAGAGGACATTCAGATAATTGACCCCTACCAGAGCGAAAAAGCGATAGAGAGTATCATGAAGGCGATAGAATATCCGGGGGTTTCGGTAATCGTTTCCCGTCGGGAGTGTGCTCTTCAAACTAAAAGAAGAAAAATTAAATTCCCCCAGCGCAAAGTAAATATAGATAAATGTACCGGCTGTAGGATATGCTTAAGTTCTTTGGCCTGTCCGGCGATGGTATTTCATCCTAAAGATGCCAACAGTAAAGCCTCTATGGAAATCACTTCAGCCTGTTTCGGCTGCGGGTTATGTGAATTTACTTGTCTGGAAGGTGCGATAGAGGTGGCAAAAGATGGAAGATAATTTTTATTTAATCGGAGTAGGTGGACAGGGAGTAATAAGATTGGGGCAAATTATTGCCGATTATGGATTAAAAAAAGGCGAGAAAGTTAAATTTTTTAAAGAAGTGGGTATGGCTCAGAGAGGCGGTCCGGTTCATTGTGAAGTTAGGATAGGCAAGGTGTTTGGGTCGAGGATTCCTCCCCTCTCTTCTGATATAATAGTCGTCATGGAATTATCCGAAGGATTGAAAAGTTTAGAATTTATTAAACCCGGAGGAACCGTTATTTTAAATAGAAAAAGGGTATATCCTATTGATATGATGGCTCATCCCGAAAAGTACCCTCAGGATGAGGAAATAATCAAATTATTTAAAGAAGCAAAAGCAAAAATAATCTGGATAGATGCCGGTAAAATAGCAAGAGAAGCAGGACTTCCCATTGCCGAAAATATTGTCTTACTTGGCGCTCTCTCTTTTATCTCTTCATTTGATAAAAAATTTGTTATTAATATTTTAAAAAAACATATCCCTCGCGAATTAGATAAAAATATTGCTGCTTTTTACGCAGGTTACGAAACAGCAGAAGGAATGGATAAATGAAAAGTATGGAATTTTTTTTTCACCCTCGTTCAGTAGCTATCTTTGCTTCAATGAAAGAAGGAAAGACCGGATATGAAATAGTAAAAAATATGGTGGACGGAGGATTTACGGGAGAAGTTTACCCCATAAACCGTAATGGAAGCGAAATATTTGGTCAAAAAATTTATCCGGAATTTAATGATTTAAATATTGATTTAGCTGTTATTGCTATTCCGGGGCAATTTATTCCTTCGCTTTTAGAAGATTTGGGAAGAATAGGCGTTAAGTCAGTAGTTATAATTTCTGCTGGCTTTTCAGAAGTAGGAAATATCAAGGAAGAAGAAGAAATAAAAAATATAGCCAAAAAACATCAAATGAGAATTATAGGTCCGAACTGTGCAGGCATTATGAATGCCGGCTACAATCTCTTTGCTAGTATTGAAGTCAGAGCACTATCAGGTGAAACTGCCTTTATCACTCAAAGCGGCGCACTGGGTGGGGCAGTCTTAATGATGGCAGAAGAATTAGGTTTTGGTTTTTCCAAATTTGTAAGTTATGGTAATAGATGTGATGTAGACGAAGTAGATTTAATTAAATATCTTGAAAACGATACGCAAACTAAAGTTATTGCTCTCTATATTGAAGGATTAGAAGAAGGAAGAAGATTTTTAGCTCAAGCTAAAAAGACCGTTCTTAAAAAACCGATTGTGGTTATTAAGGCTGGGAAGAGTAAAGCCGGGATGAGGGCAACTTCCTCTCATACCGGTTCTCTGGCAGGGGAAGATAAAATCTATGATGCTGCTTTTAGGCAAGCCGGTATTTTACGAGTAGAAGGAGTAGAGGAGATGTTCGATTTATGCCGGGGTCTGATTTATTACCCGAAAATCAAAGGGAATAAGATCGGAGTAATTACTAATTCAGGGGGGCCTGCAGTGTTGGCTACAGATAAATTAGAGGAATTAGGATTAATGGTATCCGAACCTTCCGAAAGTTTGAAAAATAAGCTAAAAAAAATTCTTCCTCCCCATGTCTCCTTGGGAAATCCTTTCGACCTCCTGGCTTATGGCGGAGCAGAAAATTTTGCCCGGGTCAGTAAAATTATTTCCTCTGAATATGATGCTATCATTGCCATCTTTGTTCCTACTGCCTCCATGGATTCCACAGAGATTGCCACCGCTTTAGGAAAAATAAAAGAAGAAATAAAAATACCTATGTTCGCTAATTTTATGGCTGGCAGATTAGTAAAAGAGGCGATTAGAGAATTAAAAAAATATGGAATTCCCAATTATGAAACCGGAGAAAGATGTGCGAGAGTGATTCAGAAGATATATAAAAATAGTCGCTACAACTAGATAACTAAACCAACAAGGAACAAGAGATGCATACAATTATCCAGAAAGCTAAAAAAGAAAAAAGATCTTTATTGGAAACAGAGGCAAAAAAATTGTTGAAAGAATATGGAATTCCTGTTCCTGATTTTAAATTAATAAAGAGTGAAGAAGAAATTACCGGATTGTCCAAAGAAATAAATTTTCCTATAGTGATGAAAATTGTCTCTCCTGACATCATCCATAAAACAGATGCAGGAGGAGTAAAAATAGGCATTAAGACTGAGAAGGAAACAAGAGTAGCTTATCAGAAAATTATCTTTAATGCTAAAAAATATAATAAAAAGGTAAAAATTTCAGGAGTAATAGTCTATCCTATGGTTCCTCAAGGAACAGAGGTTATTATCGGAATGATGAAAGACCCTCATTTTGGTCCGGTAATTATGTTTGGACTTGGTGGAATCTTTGTGGAGGTATTAAAAGATATTTCCTTCCGCATCCTTCCCATAGAAGAAAAAGATGCTCGGGAGATGATTACCGAGATAAGAGGATATGAAATTTTAAAAGGGGCAAGAGGGAAGCCTCCCCTAGATATTCAGGCTGTAGAAGTAGTTTTAATGAAAGTTTCTAAACTTACTATGGAAAATCCTGAAATTAACGAAATAGATTTAAATCCCATATTTGTATTCGAAAAAGGTCTACAGGTAGTCGATGCCAGGATGATTTTATAAAATAGAAATTATTTTGTAGGTAAAAATTGATTCATTAAAAAAGAACGAGGAGGTGAGTTGGTTATTTGTAAAGAATATAAAAATATTTTAAGAAAAAGTTAGATAATTATATTTTTTGGAAGTTTTCAGAAAAAATTGGATCAAATTATAAGAAGGGGGACTATAATGTATATTAATGTGTATAAATTAAAAGAAATGTCTAAAGAAGATTATGAGAGAATTATAAAAAGAAGTGAAACTGAAACTGATTCTATTTTAGAAGATGTAAAAAAAATTATTGATAAGGTTAAAGAACATGGTGACAACGCATTAGTAGAATATACAAAAAAATTTGAAAATGTTATTATTTACAAAGATAAAATTCAAGTTACTCCAGAAGAGATAAAAGAAGCTTATAATAAAGTTTACAAAGAAACTATTGAGGCAATTAAATTTTTAGCAAATAATGTTAAAAAATTTCATTTAGCCCAAATGCCCAATAAAATGTGGGCAACAGAGATTTCTCCTGGGTTAATTGCGGGGCAAACTATTATTCCTTTAGAGCGAGTAGGTTGTTATGTGCCAGGAGGAAGAGGTTGGTTTCCTTCTGCGGTAATGATGTCAGTGCTACCTGCAAAGGTAGCAGGTGTTCCTGAAGCTATTGTGTGTACACCATCTGCACCAGATGGGACAGTTCCTGCTGGTACCTTAGTTGCATGCGATGTATGTGGTGCAGATGCTATATACAGAATTGGAGGAAGCCAGGCTATTGCTGCAATGACTTATGGAACCCAGACTATTCAAAAAGTCCAAAAAATTACGGGGCCAGGAAGTAAGTGGGTATTGGCTGCGTTTAAAATTCTTCAAGATCAAGTAGAAATTGGAACTTTAGCTGGACCCGGTGAATGTCTTATTATTGCAGATGAGAGTGCTAACCCTGAATATGCTGCAGCAGATATTTGCATTCAAGCTGAACATGGTTTTGATTCAACAGGGGTTTTGGTTACTCACATAGAGGAGTTAGCATATTCAGTTAAAGGTAAGGTTGGTAGACATATAGAGAGATTAAGTGACTATAGGAAGAAATTTGTAATAGAATCTTTAAAAAAATATGGTGCTATTGTTGTTACGGATTCATTAGAAGAATCAATAAGATTTGCAAATGATTATGCTGTTGAACATCTTGAAATAATGACTAAGAATCCAATGCATGATATGCAAAAAATTAAAAATGCTGGAGGTATATACCTTGGCCATTATACTCCGCTTAGTACAGGTTGTTTTGGTTCTGGTCCAAACCATGTCCTCCCAACAGGACGTAAGGCAATTGTCGCAGGTGGTTTGAAAACAGCAGATTTTTACAAAACCGTAACCTATGAATATTTTTCGAAAGAAGGCTTGGAATTCCAAAAAGATGCTATGATAAAACTTGCCGATTACGAAGGTTTTCCTGCTCATAAGAATGCTATTTTGGAACGTTTTTCTTAAGAAGAAATGTTTCTAAGAAAGATTGATTAAGAGAGCGAGAGATAATGCGGTGAAATAATATTATAAAAGGGGTCTATTTTAGTCAAAATTCTTAGATATTAAAATAATAGAGATGAATAAATGCTAAATATATAATTTGAAGGGATAGGAATAAGCTGTAAAATGATTATTTTGAAAGATATAATTAAAAGTTCAGAGAAAAACAAAAATGAAGTTAGAAGACTTGTAGCCAAAATCATTAACAGAGTTAAGTCTAAGGGCGATGATGCAATAATTAATATGACAGAGCATTTTGATGGAGTAAAAATAGATAAGCTTGAAATCCCTGAAGATGAAATAAAAAAAGCATACGATTTAATAGATGAGAAAACAGTAAAAACTTTACATTTTGCAGCTGAACAAATAGAATTGTTTGCTAAGAGGCAGCTTGCCTGCTTGAAACCGTTAGAATTTGAGGGTATATCTGGCATTATTTTGGGGCACAAACTTATACCTATACGTTCGTGCGGATGCTATATTCCTGGTGGACGCTATCCTTTACCTTCTACGGCATTAATGACAGTTCTTATTGCTAAAGTAGCTGGTGTAAAAAGGGTTGTTGCCTGTTCACCTCCATCAAAGCAATTTCTTTCAATACATCCAACTATATTAGTAGCTTTAGATATTGCTGGTGCTGATGAAATTTATTGTATCGGAGGGGCTCAGGCTATAGCTGCTTGTGCTTATGGCACGGAAACTATAAAACCTGTTGATTTAATTGTAGGTCCAGGTAATAAATATGTAAATGAAGCAAAAAGACAGGTTATAGGGGATGTTGGGATTGATAGTTTAGCTGGCCCAAGTGAAATATTGATCATTGCAGATGAATCTGCCTCATCAGATTACATAGTGATTGATTTATTAGCTCAATGTGAACATGATCCTGCCACAAGAAGTGCTCTTGTAACTACAAGTAGAAAATTAGCAAATAGAGTACTTGAGAAAATAGAGAAAGAAGCCAGTACATTAGCGACCTCTAAAGTCATTTTAAAGTCATGGGAAGAGAACGGACAAATTATCTTTGTAGACAACCTTGAAGAGGCAATTGAATTTGCTAATAATTACGCTCCAGAACATTTAGAAGTGCAAACAACTTGTAACAATGAAATAGTTAATAAATTAGTAAACTTTGGCTCTCTTTTTATAGGTTATAATAGTCCTGTGGCTTTTGGCGATTATGTATCTGGACCAAATCACACTTTACCAACTATGAGAGCTGCACGCTATAGCAATGGACTCTGGGTTGGCAATTTTATAAAAGTATCTTGTTATCAAAAAATAAACAAAAAAGGTGCAATTGCTCTTAGTGCTGCAGGTTCTCATATGGCTAAAATAGAAGGATTATTAGCTCATCAACGATCTATTAATATTAGGACAGGAAAATATAGGTATATTAAGCGACCATAAGTACGAGCTGTAAAATCAACAAGTAGGAGAAAGGGTTAGTATGTATGAATGAAATAAGATTGGGAAAAGATTTAAATATAAACAATGATATAGTACTTCGTCTTAAGAATATTTCAAAGATATATCCCGGAACAATTGCATTAAAAAATATAAATATGGATATTGAAAAAGGAAAAGTCCATGGGATAATAGGTAAAAATGGGGCAGGAAAGTCTACATTAATTGGAATAATTGCTGGTATTATAGACCCCACTAGAGGAGAAATTTTTATAGGAGATAAAAAATATAATACTCTTTCTAGGATAGAAGCAAAAAATAAAAAGATATCTATTATTACACAGGAACCTGAAATTATACCTGATTGTACAATAGCTGAAAACCTTTTTCTTCCAGACTATATTTGTCGAGGAAAAATAATCGATTGGAAAAAGATATATTTTGAAGCAGAAAAAATTATGAAAAGAGCAGGTTTTATCAATATAGATGTTAAGAAAAAAGCAGGAGATTTTTCTATAAGCGAACGACAAATTTTATTAGTACTTAAGGCTTGTTATATTGAGAGTGCGAATATAATAATAATGGACGAAGTCTCTACTTCTCTTTCTCAGGATGATGAAAAACTGCTATATAAAATTATTGAGGAAAGAAAAAAAGAAGGCAAAACAATTATTTTTATATCTCATCGAATGGATGAAATATTAAAAGTATGTAACGAGGTTTCAGTTATTAGGGATGGCGAATTAATTTGTACCGAAGATTGTAGTAAATTAAACAAGCATGAGCTTTCAAGTTTAATAGTAGGGAAAAGTTTTCATTTTAAGGATTTTAAAAAAGAAGAAAATGTGAGAGGGGATAACAGAAAAGTACAGGAGATAGTGTTTTCAGTAAAAAAATTAACAAAGTACCTGTTATATAAAAATATAAGTTTTGATTTAAAAGAAGGAGAAATTTTGGGTATTGCCGGACTAAGGGGAAGTGGTCGTACTGAGATATTGAAGGGTATCGCTGGAATAGACCCGGCAGATGAAGGATATATAAAAATAGGAAATCAGAAGAAAAGATTTACACAACCATCTCAAGCGTTTGAAAACCGTATAGTTTATTTAACCGAAGATAGAGATAAAGAAGGTTTGGTTAGTAGCTTAACAATTAAGGAAAATTTAACTATAAATGTATTACAAAAGATAACTAATATAATTGCAATTAATAGGAAAAAGGAAGATAAACTAGTTACAAATCTTGTTAATCTGTTGGAAATTAAAACTGCTTCCCATGAACAAAGGATTAATCAATTAAGTGGCGGGAACAAGCAAAAGGTTGTTGTGGGTAAAATATTTGCCATTGAACCAAAAATATATTTATTAGACGAGCCTACCAAGGGTATCGATGTTGAAGCGAAAGAAAATATTTTAAGGTTAATTAAAGACAAATTAAGCAAATCATCATCAGTTATTATGACATCCCCTGGAATAGAAGATTTATTATTAATTTGCGACCGTATATTAATTTTATATAAGGGTGAGATAATTGGTGAGTTTTCTAAAGACGAATTTAGGGAAAAGGAAATATATTTAGCTATTCAGGGAGGGAAATAGAAAGGAATAAAAATATTTTATGCGAACTTAGCAGACTTTTAGGAAAGTAATCTTTTCAATTAGCAGTTATTATAATAAATTTTATAAATATTATTTATTTTGAAAATAAATTAATGGAAGGAAAGGTAATTATGTCTAAGAAAGTACAAATAGAATTATTTTTACTAGATAATATAATTTGGGTAATTGTAGTGATATTTTTTTTATTAAACGCTTTATTTACTCCTTATTTTGCCTCTTATGCTAATATTGTTAATATCTTCTATCATTCTGCTATTCTGAGTATGCTTGTGTTAGGATTGGGTTTAACTATAATGGTAGGTAAATTAGATCTTTCGCTTGAATCCACCCTTGTGTTTGCTCCGGGATTAGCTACAATTATTATGACTAAATGGATAGTTGGAAGTATAAATCCTATACTTCTAATCATTTTAACTCTTGTAGTAGGTGGATTAGCAGGTTATATTAATGGTATTTTTATAGCAAAAATTCAAGTAGACGCTTTCTTACAAACACTTTCAATGATGATTATACTCAGGGGTTTAGCATTATTTTTATTGCCCTTTTCTATATATCCTCTGACGAAAATAGTTGGTAGAGCTTTCACTTTTCCCGGTGGAGGTAGGATATTTTGGGATATTCCAGTAGCCATTCCTATCGTAATTGTTATTTTTATAATTTTTCATTTTTTATTACACTTTACGCCCTACGGGAGACGTATCATGTCTACTGGTGGGAATGCTAGAGCCAGTTTTGTTTCTGGTATAGATATAAAGAAAATTGTTATATCAATATATATTCTTGCTGGTATGTTGGCTGCGGTAGCAGGAATTTTAGCTGCAGGTAAACAAGATTCCATTTCTAATTCAATGGGTCAAAATATGATATTATTAGCTTTCGCCGGTGCTATTTTAGGTGGAGCAAGCTTTGAAGGAGGCAAAGGCACTGCTTTTGGAATGTTTGGAGGAGCTCTTCTATTGGGTATGTTTTCTAATTCTTTGAATCTTTTGGGAGTAAGCGTTAACTTGGTATATGCAGCCGAAGGAATGCTAATTTTGGTGGCAATCGTTATAGATAGGATAAGAATAAAAAGAAGAAGCAAGTTATTGCAATATGAGAAGATTAAAGAGCTAGATGTTAATGAGAAAAAGTAGCGCGAAAATGGCTAAAGAAGGGAGGTGCGAAGAATAAAAATAGTTTTGTTTAACAAAAGGCGGTAGTAAGAAAAGATTATGGAAATGAGCGAAAGAATATATTATTATTAAGTTTACATCTTGCTACTCAAAAATACTTAGTTAGGTAATTGTATAATTAGAAAAAAATATTTATGGAGGAATTTTTATGAATATTAAAAGATTAAAATATATTTTAGTGGTATTAATATTGGTGGCATTGATATTAGCAGGAATATCGATGCAAACTGTGGCTTCGAGTGATAAGTTGGTCTTTGGTATGATTGTGAAATGGGTTGGTACTCCTTTTATTAATGCTTTTATCCAGGGGGCTCAGCAGAAAGCAGACGAATTGGGTGTAGAATTAATTATTCAAGATGCTCAAGCAGATAGTCTAAAAATAATAGAATTAATAGATATTCTTATAGTCCAAAAAATTGATGGATTTATAATGGCTGGAGCTGTAGACCTAAAAGCAATAGTACCAGGTATTAAAAAATTAAACGAAGCTGGCATCCCGGTTATGGCCTTAGATACTTCTCCTGAAGGTGGGAAGGTAGATATGTTTATGTCATTTGACATAGAACAAGCTAGTGCAAAAGCAGCAGAAGCGTTTGTGCAAGGTATAAAAGATAGAAATGGAGGAAAAGTGCCTGAAGGTATTGTAATCGAGATTGTGGGTGATATAAGGGATATGTTTACCATAGCTGCTTCTAAAGGTTTTAAGTCAGTAATAGATAAATACTCACAACTTACCATAGCGCAGGGTGAGGGAAAATGGAACAATGATGATTCTCATAATAGAACAGCTGATTTACTTACACGATTTAGAGGAAAGGTATTAGGTGTATACGTACAGACTCCAGATATAATGGGCGTTGGTGCTGTTTCTGCAATTGAGGCTGCAGGGCTTGATCCAAAGGATTATGGTATTTGTGGAATTTGTATAGGACCCGAAGGTAAGGAATTAATCAAAGAAGGTAAGGTTTTAGCAATAGTGGAGCAACCAGCATTAAGTTCTGCAGAATTAGCTGTTCAGTATTTATACAACATGAATACAGGAAAAGATATTCCAAAAATAGGAGAAACAGTTGTAGAGGAGGGGGCTTTATGGTCTCCTGCGAAAGTGATTAAGAATCCATGGTCTGATGAAGGTGCATTTATGATACTTCAAGCTCCTTTAGTTCCTCTTGAAGTAGGTCCTGATGATCCCCGGCTGTGGGAGAATCAACTAAAATAGAAAAGACATAAATTAAATTTTCACATTCTCTATCCGGATATATTAATAATTTATCCGGATAGAGAAATATTTTTTTGATAAAATTTTAAAACAATATTATATTGTTTTAATGGAGGGGGTAAAATATTTTGTTAGCGTTGAGATTTTATGGAGTAGGTGATATTAGAGTCGAAAATATACCCAATCTAAGATATAGTCCAAATGAAGCTCTTGTTAAGGTAAAATATGCGGGGATATGTGGTTCAGATCTGCATATATTTAAAAAGGGCATGTTTGTTAAATCTACTCCAATAACGATGGGACACGAATTCTCGGGAGTTATCGAAGCCGTTGGAAGTGAGGTTAGCGAACTATTACCAGGAGATCATGTAATAGGAGATCCACGCGTTTCATGTAATAACTGTAAATGGTGTCACGCAGGTTCTTATAATCTTTGTCCTGAACTAGGATTTATGGGAGAAGTTTTACCAGGTTGTTTTGCAGAATACATTGTTATCGATTCGAAAAAACTTTTTAAAATACCTTCCGATATCAATCTTAAAGAAGCAGCTTTAGTAGAACCATTGGCAGTTGTTTTGCATATTATTCAAAATTCTAATTTATCACATAGTGATGCAATAGGCATTGTTGGTGCTGGGCCTATTGGTCTTCTTACTCTTTTAGTAGTTCAGGAATTTTATTCAAAAAAGGTTACTATGATAGATATTTCTTCTATCCGGCTAGAAAAAGCAAAAATTTTAGGAGCACGTAAAATTTTGCAGAAATTTCCCACAAATTCTTCTGAAAGAGTCGATGTGGTAATTGAGACAGCAGGATGTGAGGAAACCTTAAATAATTCTTTTAGGTGGCTAAATCCTCAAGGAAAATTAATTATGTGTGGATTGTATGAAAATAATATTCAGATCGATCCTAATGATATTCTATACAAAGAGTTAAAGTTAATTGGAATAAACGCATATGATACTGAGGATATCAGGAAAGCCATTGAATTACTATCTAACAAATGTATCAAAGTAGGTTCGATTATTACCGATGTATTACCATTATCAGAGGCTGTTAAAGGTTTTGAATTGCTAACTGCTTCTGAAAAGAAATCGATAAAGGTGCTTTTAACTTCTTAAATTCGACATAACTCAATTATTACTTTATTATTTTACAAAACAGAGCAAATATTTGTATTCTATTAGACTAGGTAAATTGTTATCTCTTAGCAATGAAAATTGTTCCTCCTGACATCATCCATAAAACAGATGTAGGAGGAGTAAAATTAAATATTAAAGATGAAAAGGAAGCCAATTAGCTTATCAGGGAATTATTTCCAAAGCTAAAAAATATAATAAAGAAGCACAAATTTTTGGGGTGATTACTTATTCGATGATTCCCAAAGCAACAGAGATTATAATAGGAATGATGAAAGATCCTCATTTTGGTCCGGTCATTATGTTTGGACTTGGTGGAATCTTTGTAGAGGTATTGAAAGATATTTCCTTTCGTGTCCTTCCCATAGAAGAAAGAGATGCCCGGGAGATGATTACCGAGACAAGAGGATATGAAATTTTAAAAGGGGCAAGAGGGAAGTCTCCCCGAGATATTCAGGCCATAGAAGAAGTTTTAATGAAAGTTTCTAAACTTACCATGGAAAATCCTGAAATTAACGAAATAGACCTAAATCCTATATTTATATTTGAAAAGGGTCTACAAGTAGTCGATGCCCGAATGATTTTATAAGAAGAAAAACAAAATTAGTAAATAAAATATTATCTATTATCAAAAAGAGGGTGGTTTTGTTGAAGAAAGAGCAGTTTGAATTTATAGGTAAAAGGTTTGATATAAAAAATATAGGAAAAGTGACCGGAAGAGAAATTTATTCTTGTGATGTAAATATTCCCGGCCAATTATATGCGGTTGTCCTGCGTAGCCCTTACCCCCATGCTGAGATTAAGAAAATTGATTACACGGAAGCAGAAAAGATGGGGGCTATTTGTATTGGTCCTGATGATGTGCCGGATACTCTATATAATGAACGAATAGTTAGCATCCCCGATAAGACCTATCGCGATAGAACGGTTTTACCTAAAGACAGGGTTCGTCATGTAGGGGAAGCAGTGGCTGCCTGTGCTGCAGAAACTGAAGAAAAAGCCTTCGCTGCTTTAAAAAAGATAAAAGTAAAGTGGGGTAAGAAATGGGAACCACTCATAAATCTTGAAGAGGCCATGGAG
>Ga0307379_10010511_pt1 | contig 12235 bp, 10 predicted proteins | sample UN2MG_FD_202237 | JGI IMG/M metagenome (GOLD analysis project Ga0307379, IMG submission 202237) | Soil microbial communities from Risofladan, Vaasa, Finland - UN-2 | ecosystem: Environmental > Terrestrial > Soil > Coastal area > Acid sulfate soil | place: Finland: Risofladan, Vaasa | collected... | reverse complement strand
AACATGGAAAAAAGGAGAAACTACTTTAAGAGTACTGACCGTAAACTATACTTTGATGAGATTCAGAACAATCCTAATGATGACAGAGAGGCTTTTCTGAAATTTGGTGCTAACCCGTTTGACTCAGAAATACTATCTAACCGAGCAAGCGAACTTGCTGAAAAAAGAGGACTTTCCTACAGAAGGTTTAAGTTAGATTACAGATTAGACTCTGATACAGGATTACCCGTATTACCAAAGGAGATCATTTCTACAGAACTAGAAGATGGAGTTACAGATCCTTATGAAATATGGTTGGCGGAAGGTGTAGAACCATTACCTGATGTAAGAAACATTGATATTGTAGGTATTGACTCCTATGATGTGGATGAGGCTATGAGTAGCAAATCATTAGGTGGCATAACGGTACTGAGAAGGGATAATGGAATTTCCGGTCAGCCTAAAATGAAGGTTGTCGCTTTTATAAGAAAAAGACCACCAAGAAAAGAGACACTTTGGGAACTAGGATTACGGACATCAATTTTTTTCAATACACGCCGTAATACGCTAATTGACTATGGCAAACCCGGTATCATTGATTACTATAAAAGAAATGGTGGAAAAGGTTATTTGGCCCCACGTCCACGAAGCTTTGAATCAGCAGACTCTAAACAAAGCCATGACTTCGGGGTACTTCTTACTCTAAGGAGTAAACCAATGATGATTTCTTTACTACAGAGTTATGTACTTGATTTCGGACACACAATAGATTTTCCTATCTTAGTGCAAGAATTACTCGATTATGATGTAGAGGCAAAAGACTCTGATTGGGATGGAGCAGACTCTCTTGGTATCGCTTTAATGCGTGATAAGGACATGCGACAACTACCAGTAGACTTAGGGGAAAGTGACGATGACCCATTTGCCTTACCGGAGATAGCCTATGACGTAAATGGCAATCCGTACTACAAAGCCGGGGTATCCTCTGCCGGTATACACTATTCAAAATATGAAGATGAGACAATGCAATTACTGGTTAAAAAAGGACTTTGGTAAATGGCAGAAAATAACCATGATGTAAAAACAGATTCTCCGGGATGGCCAGACCCATTCCGAAAGAAGGATGAAAAATACTTTCAGGAAGCTATAGACTATGCAATTTCACATCATAGCAAAAGAGAAAACGAAGTAAAAAAAGACCAACGATTAAAAGCCAAATTTGTAGGATGGCTTAAGGAATCGGCTATCAATGATCTTCAGACTATTACATCCCACTCAGAAGTAAAGTATGTAGACTATAAGATGGGTTATCGAAAGATAATGCAAATGGTAGGAGAGTGGCTACAACGACCAATTAATGCCACGGTATATACTGTTAATTCAAATACAGTAAAAGAAAAGCAAGATGTAATACTTACCCACATGGGAATGGCAGGAGCGCAAGAACAGACCAACTACCTTCGAGAGAACAATTTGGCTAATCCTTTTGGTGGAATGGAAAGCCAATATGACCTGGAGAATGACACACCTGAGGATTTCCTTGAAAGATTAAACATAAAACAAAGGAATGAACATATCCTGCAGGTAATACTGAATAAATATATACGAAAAGACAAAGCAAAAGACCAGTTATACTTCAACCTGATAGACCTGCTACTTACTTCCAAATGCTTTTCTAAAACCTCTATAGGGGCTAATGGTAAGACCACAACTCGTCCCATAGACTCTTTGGATGCGATATTCGCAGAATCTCTCAATGAATATTTTACTGACAATTCCACCTTTGTAGGAGAAAGAAGGAAGATGACCTATTCTGAGATTCTTGAAAAGTGGCCTGAGCTTTTGGATAAGACTCCTAAGAACACAAAAAAGCTGGAAAAAATTAAGGCTATGTTCGGAAGCTTTTATAATACCATACACGAAAACCACGGCACTCCAAACTCTGATAATTTTAGAGATGGAGATTTATATGCTCCTACCTATACCATACAGTTACATGCTTATGAAAAATCAGTAAAGAAAACAAGTAAGGACAAGAAGGGGAATGTAAGAACTAGTGTAATGTCCAACGATTATTATGAAGAGAATGAAGGTAAGATAAACAGTGAACGTAAGGCCGGTCGATATGAAATAGACATCAGATTCAGAAAATACACTTATGAAGTAAGTCGTATAGGAGATGTGGTTTACATGGATGGAGGAAGAATCCACGACCAGATACTAAATCCGGAAGACCCTTGGGATGTAGAATACGATTATACAGGACTTCTTTTCAATACAGTTATAGGACAACGCACTTCAGTCCAAGAGTTAATGGTGGAATTAGAACACACCTATAACATCATAAGAATGGTTATTAACCGGGAGCTTAATAAGTTCAAGGGAATGAATGTAGCTTATGACAGAGGGTTATTACCAAGAGTAAATAATCATGCACTTACATTTGAAGAAATAGTCAATAAGATGACCAACAAAGGTGTAATTGACTATAATAGTTCTGCTGATGGAAACTATGCAGGAGAACAAAAAGATCAAAGCAATTTCTTTCAGCCTGTTGACTTAGGACTATCTTCTTCTATGGATGCTATTGTGAACTTAGGTTATGAGATAGAGAAGACTTGTGATCGTATTATAGGGTTTAACCAAGAAAGGGTAGGAGAGACCCCTGCTTCCAGTACAGTTACCAACGCTCAGAATAACCTTATTAATTCACAGGCTTCTACAGCTCCAATAGTATATTTCTTTAACCGCTATACCGAGAAGGTATTACACAAATACGTAGAAAAAGAGAAGATAGCACTTGCTTATTACAGAAAGAAAGAAGGTGATATGTTACTTGGCGCAGATGCTACCTACATGCTAAGAGAGGGGCCTGAATTGATTGATGATTACATGGGTGTATTTGTATCAGATTCTCAAAAAGAAGAATTTGTTCGAAGAACCATGATACAAAGAGCAGACCAAGCAGTAGCCGCAGGAGAAATACGAATCCAAGATGTAGGTAAGGCCGAAATGGCAGAAACTGTTAATGAAGCTTTTGCTATCCTTGATAAAGGGTGGGAGATTATGAAGTCCTACCAAGCAAGCGAACAAGATAGAATGAATCAGGCTGCTCTTCAGCAAAATCAACAAAAAGGACAGATGGTTACCGAAGACAGAGAAGATAAACAAGCTCATGAACTGGAAGCTATTCAGCTAAAAGCAGCACTTGAACAAAGAAAAGAAGGCCTCAAAGGTGTTAGCGGATTGGCACAGAAAGAACAAGAAGGTCAGGACAAAAGAGCAATTGCGCAAATGCAATCAAAATAAATTTCATAAACTTGTAAAAAATTAAAACAATGGCAGTCGAACAGAATGAAGTAATGGACTTATCTAGTCCTGAGGCACAAGAAATCCTCAACCAGCAGTTGTCCGAAGACACTACTGGCACAGCAGAAGAAATTAAAGAAAAACCGGAAGAAGAAGCCAAGGAAATCACAGACAAAAAGGAGGAAACAAAAGAGGACGAAAAAAAGGAAGATGATGAAGATGAACTTTCGCTTGATGACCCGGAAAATAAAAAAGAGGATGATGATGATTCAGTTAAAGAAGAAGACACTGAAGATGAAAAAAAGGAAGAGGAACCTAAAACAGAACTTCAAATTGATGATTTTCAGTCCATCTTAAAAGATTCAGAACTAGAGATCGATCTGACTGACAACACAAAAGAAGGATTAATAGAAGGATTAAAAGGATGGAAAGAAAAAGTTAAGGAGACCATCAAACAGGAAGTTCTTACAGATGTACATGAACTTAAAGACTTTTCCCCTGAGGCCAAACTGGCTATTCAGAAAATGAATCAAGGTACTAAATGGGAAGAGATTCAAAATCCGGGTGGAAGCTTTGATAATTTCATTTTGATGAATGACAAAGACCTTATGACCGCTAACCTAATGGCAGGAGACAAAGGGGTATCTGAAGAAGAAGCTCAGTTACAGGTAGAAGAAATGGAGGAAAATGGTACGTTATCAGAGTATTCACAGAATTTAAGAAACAGTCTAAAATCTTCTAAGGCAGAATATGTGAATAAACAAACTGCCGAATTCACCAAAGCGGTAGAAGACGCACAAAAAGAACTGCTATTGGCTGACAAAGCGTATTTAGACAAGTCAACAGACTTTATAAGAAAAAACACTAAATTTGGGGAATTCGAGATTCCTAATAAAGTGAATGAGATACTTGTAGCAAATTGGCAAAATCCTGAAGGCTTCCGCAAGCGGATAGAAAAGGACCCGGAATTTGCAGCAGAAGTTTATCGAACTCACATGCTACACAATGTAGCCATCAAGACTATTAAAGAACGAGGTCTTAAAGAAGGAGCAAAAGCTGAACGAGACAAAGCTCACGAAAAGAATTACAATCCATCATCTATTAAGAAGGACGACAAACGTATCGGTAAATCCAATCTGCAAGCAGAAGGATTCGAGGCATTAGCTGCGGAGTTTGATAAAGGTGTGTCTATTGAAAGAAGAAATTAAACCCATAAAGCCGTAATAATATATATAAATTATGGCTATTCTCGTAACACCCACACAGAAACCGTGGGATAAAACCTGTACAAAATCGTCTCACCTGACTCAGGCGGCGTTAACTGTACCTCAGATAAGTGAGATCATAGAATACACCGAACCTAGGATGTTATCTACTCTCATTACTGGCGGAGCAAAGTCTCCATACGATACGGTAGGAAACCGTACTAAGACCAAAATTGGTAACATACCTGAAGATAAGAAGGTAGGAGATACCGGATTACGCTATCGCAAGATGGGCAGAATCCAGATAAATTCTATTATCAACTCTCAGGTAGGTACTACTAATGCTGATGGAACTTTCGTACTTTCTTTGCGTGATGACTATATCACTCAGGGTATGATGGTTCAGTTCTATTCAAGATCATTTCAATGTCGTGTTATGAGTTATTCCGGCACTCCCGGAGCTTATCTCTATACATTCAAGTCTTCTGATGGAACTTTGTTTGACTGGGCTACTCATGTAGCACCACAAGACGGAGAAAAAACCGCTTTCGGATTCTTCTCAGCTTTTGGAGAACAGAGTGATCGTGGTTACAGCCGTTCACATTTTCCAGAAGAGTATATAGAGCACATGACCATCCAAAGAAAGTCTACTGAAATTTCAGGCAATGCACTTTCTCAGGTTATTTGGTACAACTTTGGTGGAAAAGCCAAAGGATGGTGGTGGGCAAAACAACGCCAAATGCGTTTACAGTGGATGCGTGAAAACGAATTCCACAAATGGATTTCCCGTTCTTCTATGGTAGATTCTACTGGTGCATATCTTACCAGAAGTAACATCCAGGACGAAAAAGGAAATGACGTAATCATAGGTAACGGTATTATACCTCAATTAGAGGGTGGTAACGAAGCTTATGGTTCAGGTGCAGACGGTCACGCAACTTTTGATGACTACACCGATATGATGAGAACGCTCACCAAGAAGTCAAATAACGAAGATTACGGAAACCAATACTATGCAATCACCGGTACTGAAGGGTATGGTAATGCACAGATTGTACTTCGTGATTACTGGGCTAATTCACTCGGTGGCCGAATGGTCAAGCAAATGGGTGACTCAGCTAAAACAGGCGGGCCGGATATGTCTATCGGAGCGAATTTCGATACCATTAACTTTGAAGGCAACTCGTTAACATTCGTTCAACACCCGTTGTTTGACGATGAATTAGCTTGGGCCGCAAGAGGTTCTGATGGTGGTGTGTTACAGTCAGGAATGTGTATCTTCCTTTGCATGAACAAAGTAGAAGGCCGTTCTAATGTAGAGATACTATCGAATGGTAACGCTATGGTAAACCGCAAATTGGTTGAGTTCATGAAAAACGGTATGACCGGATATAATGAATTTGACGTTATGAGTTCAACAGATGCGATGGAATATCATGTCTTAATGCAAGATATGATAGTAATTTACAACACGGAAAGTTGTGGAATAATTCATCGTTCACCAATAGTTTAATCGTAAACAACTATAAGGGGGAGACTTAACTCCCCCTTTTTAAAATCCGAATATGTCAGAATTAACTATCGCAAAACAGGGCATAGGCAGACTTGTAGAAGTCACGCAAAAAGTCTATCCATGGGACGAGCAATTCAAGCCCATTAAAAAAATCGTTACTTTAAAATCCGCAACACCAAGAGTTGCAGGAAGAAATCATCGACCAAAGAACAACAACAACTTTTGGATTCGGGGTTTTAAAATGCCTGATTCAGAATACTGGTTAGGTTTTCCTACTGGAACAGACACAGAAGGACACCTCAAATGGAGGAAACTAATGATAAGAGGAACAAAAGCCTTTAATCTCGAAAAAAGAGACGAAGCTTATGAGCTGTTTATATGGCAAAATTCAGCTAAGTTCCAGGGTTCTAAGCTATCTGTATTAATGGGTGAAAAGCAACAAGACTTGCTTATTGTAGATGACCCTGATAAAGTAGCATCAGATTACATTGCCAAAAAGAAACTGTCAAGAGAACTCGAAGACTATATCCTTAAAGCACCGGTCAACGAACTAAAAGACTGGGGATTAGTATTCAGGATAAACCCCAACTTTACAAGTCCGGAAGTTATTCAACAAAGACTTCTTGAAAAGCTTGCTGGCGACCCTAAAAAGTTCATGAATGACATTGAATGGAATGGAGATACGGATTATCTGGCAGTTAAGATAACTCTCAGAAAAGCTGAAGTTGCAGGTATTACCCGTATGGACACACAAAAAGGATATCTTTATAAGGAATCAAGATCACTTGGCCACAGCGAAGAAGTTGCTATTAAGAACGTGCTAAGAGATAATCAGCTATATTCTATTATAGCTGCAGAGGCTCAGGAGAACATTGGAACCAGTGAAATAAGATCAATATCCAGAAGGAAGCATGAGAACGTAAAAGGAAATTCTAATGAAGAAGAAAAAAGAGCTATGATGGATTCTATCAAAAAAGAACTTCTTGGTGAGTTTGACCTTGTTCCTAAAGAGGTAAATAATGCCAAAAGCGCTAATACACCGTTAAACAGGGGAAAGAAAGGAAGCATAAATAAGGATGTTATCAGCCCCCCGAGTGCTGAAAATATTGTTGATTAATAATTCTCCTTTAACCAGTCCCGTAAGACTGGCTTTTTATCTTTGATATATGAATATTATAGAACTAAGAGATAGGGTTAAATTTCACATGGATAGGGTTTCCTCTCCTAGATACCCTAATGATAGAATGACTCAGGGAATACAGGTAGCTGTAGACGACTTCATTCAAGACCGGTACGATAATATCAAAGAGGCTGAAAAGCAGTATGCCTTTGAAACTATTCAAAGATTACGTTCAGAACTAAGAACTATTATATTTACCAGTACCCAAGTTCCTAATGCACAAGGAGAGATTACATTACCTGCTGACTACAGGTATGATGTAGGACTGGAAGTGATTATAGATGGAATTACAAGGAATTCTAAACCTGCAAGTATCAGTGAAACATTGGGAACTTATAATAATTCACATACAAGACCTAATGACCAATCCCCATTTCACAACGAAAGAGTTAATACAATTACTATTAAACACGGCAAACTCGGTACACTCTCTAGTGCAACATTGTACTATATAGTCCAGCATACTCCACCTTTTATAGGGTTACCTGAGGACAATACAACTACTTTACTTATAGGTTCTACTTACTTTGTAGAATCCGGTTCTATTATATACAATGGTGTAACCTATAACTTAGGAGACAGCTTTGTGGTAGTAGCTGGATTTACTACATTTTTAGGAGCAGGGACAGTAGTGAGAACACTTCCACTGCCTTTGCCTGATACATCTCATGAGGAAATAGCTAAGAGAACAGCACAGATATTAACAGGGGTTGTTGAAAACTATAATAAAACTCAGCTGAAGGCTCAGGAAGTACAAGCTAATTAAAAGTAGTTTTGTAGTATCTAATCTAAAAAAATCTAAAAATGGAAGCCAACTTATTTAAACAAACGGTAGTAAATACCTTAGCCGGTGCTGCTAATGTGGACACTGCTACCCTGGCAGGCTACGCTTTAATCACGGGTCTTGATCCTATTGTGGTCGCTGATATTGTGAGTGTTACTCATGATACATACGCTGCTGAAGTTCAGCAATACATTACAGTAACTATGCCTACTATTGTAGCTGATACCGTTTACGGTCTACAAGCGGGTTCTTTAGGTGAAACCGGTCAAGAATGGTTTAAAAGGCTTCGTCCTTATCGTCATACAACTCTTGCTACCCTTTCGGGTACTGCATTGATTGACCAGCAAAATGTAATCAATAACATTGCTTACAAGATGAATAACTCTTCTAAGTTAAATGTTTGGGCTGGTCAGATTGCTCCGGTAACGGTTCATGGAGCCACAACTCCTGTTGGTGGTTTTGATGCAAATACAATTGTTACTGGTTCTGTAACCGGAACATCAATGCTTGTTATTTCTTCAACTGCTACTTCTTTTGTAGGAATTGTTCTTAATGGGATTTATCCTACTGTAGCTGACTTGGTATTCTCAGGAACTACCGGTGGCGTAGCTTCTGCTTCTGCTTCTGGTGCTCCGACAGTAACTGCTGCTGCAGGAACAATGGCAATTCTTGATAAGCCGGGATACTTCGAACAAGGAACACTTCGCAAAGGAAAGACTACCGTTATTGCAGGTGACAACATACTTGATACAGCCGTAGTAGAAACTACTGCTGCAGTATATCAGTTTGGCGAAGGCGCTGAAATGCTTAAAATCATGCCTACTTGGGAGCCAAGTACAGGTAGAATTGCAAGTGGTTTGTGGCATGGCCCAAACACTCAATACAACTCAGACTTATTTGTAGCTGGAAACAACTACGACAGAAGTACTATCTTGTATACTGCACAATCAGAGGCTAATGCTGCTACGCAACACCCTCGTAGAAATGTGGAACAAGCCATCTGGTATCAGACAGGGGATGCTGCTAAGGCTGCTTTCGTAGCTGCCCTAGACGCCCTTTAAAAATACTTTGTTTTATTTTGTTGACATGGTCACTAAAGGGGAGAAGGAAACTTCTTCCCTTTTTCTTTATCTTTAACATGAAATTTAAAAGAGCATGAAGGTTATTGATGCTACAAGCGACTTAGCAATTGTCTTAAAACATAGTAAAGTCAGTAAGGACAGCCGTATTAATGATAAGTTTTTGTTGTCAAGGTTCAATGCTTATCGTTCAAAAGAAATACGTGATAGCTATAAGCGTAATCGGGAAATAGACCCAACCGTACAACAAGATTTCGGTGCAGTAGAAGTAACAAAAATTGCATCCAATGACCCTATATTTGGAAGTTTAGCTTCGAGCAAAGAGATAGGTAAAGTACATATACCTACTCCGGTATCTTTGCCTAATGATAAAGGTATTGTGTCTATACACCCTGAAAGCAGAATAGCTACTTCTATTAATCATTACTATGGAGTATCTTATAACGCCTTTGGAGACAAGATAAATAATCCAAGTTACTGTAATTTCAAGTGGTATTCCAGAGTACAGAATGATATATACCTTCATCCTTTTGCTTCTACCATAAGAGCCATTTTCATTATAGACAATCCAATGGAGGGATATGTATTACAGACATACAGACCTGGAAAAGATCAGTTAATCTATCAGACCGAATATACCTCAGGAGAATCTTATACAGTAGTTTCGGGAACTATTACACACGATGGTACTATCTATACTGCCAACCAAAGCTTTATAGCACAGAACCCGGATTATAGTGGAAATGGAGTATTAAGATTTACCAATCAACGCAGAAAGATGACCTTAGAGGATGAGTATCCTATTAGTTATACTATGACAGAGGTGATTATGATGAAGATACTACAGAAGGATTTTGGATTGGAGAAACAAGAAATTGCCGATATTCGTAATAACGCAAACGATGATTTAATCTTGCTAAAGCAAGAATGAGAATAACATTAGGAGAACTGGCACACGAAATAGCCAGAATTTTCACAAAAACAAATAGCCGGGCTTACCCACCAAAGGAAGCAAGGTTTATAATGAAAGTCTATTTTCGAGAAGTAGCAAAGGCGATACTCAACGAACAAGAGTATTATTTTCCATCAAAATTCGGTACTATTCTAATAATACGAAGAAGCAGAACAAAGAAAGAGATACTTAAGGCAGGTAATAAATCAAGAAGCAAATGGAGTTTACCCTTCGACTACAGCTTTATGATGAAATCTAAAAGGATGGATGAATTTATGTATGAGTTCAAGCCATCTAAGACCATGGGAAAAAGATTATTTAAAGAAATTCAGAAGAAAAAAAGATTTACAACCATAGAATGAAGCATGTAAGTATAAAATACGCAATTCAGGATGCCATGGAAGAAATGGGAGTTGATGACAATTCTCGCTTATTTCCTAAGTTTCATAGATGGGGCAAAGAGGCTGATCAAGCAATAGCCGGCTTTAAGAACTATGTTCCGTGTGTTAAACTCATCCAGATACAAGGAGATACCATTCCCATGCCTGAAGAGGCAATAGCTGTTTATCCGGGAGTCTTTGTTTCAAATGACTTTCAGATACCTGATGATGTTACCATGGACTTGTTTGAACTACATGCTACATTAGGTAATCGTATTGCCTCTATAGGTGCTCGTTCAGGAGCTATGTTTTCTATAGACATAACAAGTCACCCATGCAACGTATTATGGTTACATTATAAAATAATAGATGGAAATCTAAGAATATATTCCAAAGAATGGGATGGACAAACTGCTGTAGTTCCTTATTTAGGTTACCCTACTGATGAGGAAGGATATATTAGGGTAAACCCTATAAATCAGCGAGCCATAAGAGAATATATCAAGTGGCAACATTCTAAAAATACAAGATTTGGAGCAAGGGAGAAAAGAATGGAGTACTCGGACATTGACCGTTTTGAAAAAGAATATCATCGGTTAGTCAGATACGCAAGAGGGGAGCAGGCCGAACCCGACACATTAGAAAAAGACAGAATAGCAGTAATGCATAATAGTCCTTATTCAGGGTCTATTGATTTTTACTGGATAAATGAACCTAATTCTTATTATACTTTAATTTATTAAAATGGCAAAATTAAACGATAGATTACGTGCAAAAATAAAGGCTCTCTGGACAGGAGATCCTTCATATAAAGAATTTATAGAACTACTTGACAGGTTGCTGGACTTGGATGAACAGATGACCATGAGTCAGGAGGATGGAAGAATAACATCTTCTTCTCCTATTCGTGTAGAGCTGTCTAGTAACGTATATGTAAATATCGCAGTTACCGGAATTGAAATTGTCAGTAAAGGAGGTGTTGATCGTAAGATTAAGCTAATTCCTAATACTACTGGTATTGAAATAACTGATGGTAGTGATGTGCCTATAGCCTCTATAACTTCAGCAGGACTTATAAGTGCTGTTACCGGTAATATTGTAGCTGATGCAGGTTACATAGAAGGAGCTTCTAAAGATCCTGCTTACCATGATGTTACTACTTCTGATACTATCCTAAATTTTGGTATCAAGTCAGGTCAGACTATTCATGTAGATGCATCAGCAGGTGATGTTCATATAGATCTTCCTGCAGTAGCAGATGAGTATGCTGACTTCTTTTATGAATTTATAAGAGTGGATGGATCTGGTAATGTTTGTGACGTTGTTCCTCAAGGGTCAGATAATATAAATGGAGCTAATGCAGCTATAAACTTAGTTCAGTACAGCCGTTATAAGTGTTCTTTTGACGATACTAACAATAGCTGGATAATGACTGAAGCTGTTGTAGCCCCTTAATATATGGAAGAACACCTGAATAGCTTTAAGGGACAAATTGCTCCTGATGTAGTACCTAATTTACAACCTGAAGGGTCAGCTCGTAGAATTACGAATATGACTATGATAAGGTTTGATGGTACTAGTTATGCTATTCAGAATAACAGAGGAACTCAACTAAGCTTTTCGGTCTATGAAGGATATTCAATTATAGGATATATAAATACAGGTGAATATCTTGTCATCTACAGTACCAATGATTCCGAACCATATACCGGGGGGAATGGGGAAATCGGCATAGTTCAAATCGATAATGATAACACGGTTACCGGCTATATACCTCTTTATAATCACCAGGATTGGAATTTTTCACTAATGTATAGAATTGGTGCGGCTTATTGGCGTGACAACGAGAACAAA
>Ga0307379_10010510_pt1 | contig 12235 bp, 17 predicted proteins | sample UN2MG_FD_202237 | JGI IMG/M metagenome (GOLD analysis project Ga0307379, IMG submission 202237) | Soil microbial communities from Risofladan, Vaasa, Finland - UN-2 | ecosystem: Environmental > Terrestrial > Soil > Coastal area > Acid sulfate soil | place: Finland: Risofladan, Vaasa | collected... | reverse complement strand
GGAGTCAGCGGGGAGCTGGAAGGATGAAGCCCATCCTGATCTAAGGGAGCACGGTGACGCTGCTCGGCTACGGAAGAATCTCTGGGAGCATGATCAGGAAAGGGTTATACACGACAACCAGTAGCCTGGCTCAAGCGATATGGCGTATCTCATCGATAGCGATGTTCTAATCTGGCACTTGCGGGGTCATGAACCAACGGTTCAGTTGCTGCGAGCATTAGCCCAAGGAAGCCGCGAAGAAGAGGTGGTGTCGCCACTGGGGTGCTCAGTCATCTCTGTGTTTGAGGTGCGGGTGGGGATGCATCCGGAAGAAAAGGCGAGTACAGAGAGATTTCTAAGCGCGCTTGAAAGATATCCCGTCGGTGAGGCTATTGCACGGAGAGCAGCTGATTATTACCGAGCTTTCGCAAAACAGGGAATTACCCTTCACATTGCCGATCTTATCATTGCCGCGACGGCGGCAGAATACGGGCTGACTTTAGTATCATATAATCGGGAGCATTTCCCAATGGAGGATATCCAGGTCTATAAACCCATGCCGAAATTCTAGCGGCGAGAGAGGGCAAGAGCATCTCCCAGATCATCAGGGAGCTAATCGACGTACTATCCGAACTGGGAGAGGGCGAGATGAAGAAGGACCCCATCTTTGAGATTATCGCTATGGGCAGAGGGGAAGGCGGCGGTGTGGCCAGAGGACATGATAACATCCTCTATCGAAAGAGCCAATGAGTGTTATGGCACCAAGAAGGAAGAAGGAGAGGGCCCGCCGAGTTCGAGTGATCGATAACCTCTCTTATGATGATATTCAAGCAACACTGGTCTCGGCTGCGAAAGCATTGCTTACGAAGAGACGATTGCTCTATAATCCTTGATACACCTTCTTGCTGTAATGACACCGGTGCGTATTCGAGAGAGGAGGTTCAGATGGTAAAAATTGCTGATCGAATCATCATCGATCCTCAGATCTGCTTTGGGAAGCCCGTCATTGAGGGCACAAGGATCCCCGTACACATGGTTCTGGAACTCCTGGGGGAAGGGTTGACACCTCAAGAGATTATGGAGAAATGCTATTCCCAGTTGACGGAAAAGGACATACTGACCTGTATCCGCTATGCCAACTCTCTAGTGAAAAATGAAGAGATCTATGTGGCTTAGCCAATGGTCATATTTCTAGCCGACGAGTGCACCTTTGACCTGACGGTGAAGTTCCTCCGAAATGAGGGATGGGGCGTTACGACAGTTAAGGAGATCGGACTTCAAGGGTCTAAGGATTCCCAGGTCCTCAATAAAGCTCAAGAGATGGGAGCCGTGCTCATCACGCGGGACATGGACTTCGGGGATATTAGAAGATTTCTGTCATCGGCTTATCAGGGAGTCATCGTGTTGAAGATGACGTACCGTGAATCTGATGAGGTCCACGCTGTCTTGCGGATGATGCTTCAGGAGGTCAAAGAGGATGAATTCGCAGGCACATTATTTGTGGTAGATCGCAATAAGTGGCGGAAGCGGAAAAGTCCGTAATCGATATGGAGTTCCAGAGGAGTGTAAAGTATTGGCTTACGAAGAGGCGATTTTTCATGACCCGATTGTGCTTTCCTGTTAATGAAAGGTGTAAGTTCGCCAAGGTTATAAGGCTATCCGATAATATTGCAAAAAAGGGGTGTTTGAGTGTCTCTGCTATATCTGGTCACCGGTGGAGCTGGCTTTATCGGCTCCCATATTGTTGAGCGGCTGGTCCGTGAGGGGCAGAAGGTCAGGGTAATCGATAACCTCTCTACCGGAAAGAAGAAGAATATCGAGCCGTTCCTGGAGAAAACCGAGTTTGTCGAGGGCGATATCCGGGATCTTGAGCCGCTCAGAGAGGCGATGGATGGAGTAGACTACGTTCTTCACCAGGCGGCTGTGGCATCGGTCCCCCGCTCGGTGAAAGATCCTCTGACAAGCAATTCGGTCAATGTCGAGGGGACTCTCAATATCTTGATCACTGCTAGGGATGCTGATGTAAAGCGGGTTGTCTATGCTTCTTCGTCATCCGTCTATGGCGATACCCCTACATTGCCAAAACATGAAGATATGAAGCAAGAGCCGCGCTCGCCCTATGCGGTGAGTAAACTGGGAGGAGAGCTCTATTGTCAGGCTTTTTATCACATCTATGGCCTGGAAACGATTGCCCTGCGCTACTTTAACGTCTTTGGACCGCGGCAGGATCCTAAATCGCAGTACGCTGCCGTAGTTCCCAAGTTTATCACCGCCTTGCTCCACGGTGAACCGCCAACGATCTTCGGCGACGGAGAGCAGTCACGCGACTTCACGTACATCGAGAACGTGGTCGAGGCCAACTTGCTTGCGGCTAAGGCTTCTGGTGTGGCAGGAGAGGTCTTTAACATTGCCTGTGGAGAGCGGATCACCATTAACGAACTGGCATGCATGCTGGCAGAGATCATTGGGGTAAACATTGAGCCAGAACACACTCCACCGCGGTCGGGAGATGTGCTCCATTCGCTGGCTGATATCTCAAAGGCGAAGAGACTACTAGGTTATGAGGTTAAGGTGAGCACTCCCGAGGGCTTAGAGCAGACCGTGGAGTGGTATAAGAGTCATTTGAAATGAATCGCAGAATCAAGGTTCTGCAGCTTGCAGCGATTGATGTTACCATGAAGTTCCTCTTGTTGCCGTTGATCGATTGTTTGATCGAAGAAGACTATGAAGTTCATGTCGCGTGTTCACCCGGTCAGCATCTGAGAGAACTTGAGGATCGAGGCTATAGCGTCCATCCTATCCCAATTGCCAGGAGAATATCCCCATTCTCTAACTTGACCTCACTCTGGCGGCTCTATCGATTGATACGCCACGAGCGCTTTGATATTGTCCATGTGCATACGCCGGTGGCTGCTGTCTTAGGGCGGGTAGCGGCCAAGCTCGCTCGCGTGCCAGTGATTGTTTACACCGCTCATGGTTTCTACTTCCACGAGCTGATGGCCCCCTGGAAGAGACGATTGATCATCTGGGTGGAGAAGGTCTTGGGTAGATGCTGTACTGATATGCTGTTTACTCAGAGCTCCGAGGATCGGGAGACAGCAATTAGAAAAGGAATTGCTAATGAAAGGAAGATCATTTGGATTGGGAATGGCGTGGATACAGCGGTCTTTGTAGTAGAATCCGATCCTGCAGTAAGAGCTGAGCTGGGATTAAGTCCCGACGACAGGGTGGTTGGCTTTGTTGGACGCTTGGTGCGAGAGAAGGGCGTCGAGGAACTGTTCGAGGCGATGGGGCAAGTGATTAAGGAAATCCCAGAAGCCAAGCTCCTGGTCGTGGGCGATACACTGGCGAGTGATCGCGACCGTCGGACAACGGAGCGCCTACAGGAACTCATTCAACGGAATAACTTGGAAGCCGCAATTAAGCTTACTGGCTTTCGCGAGGACATCCCTGAACTGCTGGCGATCATGGATCTGTTCGTGCTCCCATCGCACCGTGAGGGGATGCCGCGGAGCATCTTGGAGGCAATGGCAGCAGGAAAGCCGGTGGTAGCTACGAACATCCGAGGGTGTAGAGAGGAGGTTGTTCACGGCGAGACGGGCTATTTGGTGCCGGTGAGGGACCCTGACAAACTCGCCGAAGTTATTATCGGTATTCTCTCTGACAGGATGCTGGCGAAGCGGATGGGCAAGGCAGGACGGCAACGCGCTGTTGCCTTCTTTGATGAGGCGCAAGTCCTGGAAAAACAACTAGGGGCCTATCGAGAACTCATTCAGCAAAAGGGCCTTGGAGTATGAGATACTTTCAGCTTCTTCTCGAACGCTGTTCTGACTTGATGTTTGGAATTCTTGGCCTTCTTCTGGTATCAATCCCGCTTATGATCATCGCCCTGGCGATCAAGCTTGAGTCGAAGGGCGCGGTCTTCTTCCGGCAAGAACGCGTCGGAAAGGATGGGCGATCATTCAGGGTGTGGAAGTTTCGCACAATGATTGAAGGGGCTGTACGAAAGGGCCTTGGGTATAATGTGACTAAGGACGATTCTCGTATTACGCGCGTCGGCGTGGTGTTGCGGAATTGGGGGCTGGATGAGCTCCCTCAACTGATCAACGTATTCATTGGTGAGATGAGCCTGGTCGGGCCGCGGCCCACCTTGCGCTACCAGGTAGAGCACTACAACGACTTTCAGCGACGCAGGCTCAAGATGAAACCGGGCATCACCAGCCTTGCCGTGGTCTCGGGACGAAACGCGCTCTCCTGGAAGGAGCGGATCGAGCTTGATGTCTGGTACGTGGAGCATTGGTCGTTCTGGCTCGATATCAAGATCCTGTTCAAGACGCTGTGGACGGTGCTGGTCACTCATGAAGGCCTGTACGGGGTGGATGGGGTGAATGATCCGTTTGTCGCACCGCCTGAGGAAGGCGCGTACCGTGAAGAGTGATCGCTTGAAGAGATGTTTAGTGCAAGCTGTTGCACAAACCTCTTTTCCTTGCGAAACAGAAGCTTTCACCGCCCCGAGGACGCGGAGCACGCAGAGAATGGAACGGGAACCTTAATGCTTCATCTCAGCGATCTTTGCGCCCTCTGCGGTAAGATGCTTGAAACTACGGTTTGAGTTTGAAGACGAGCAGTAGAAAAGGTTCACGCAACAGGCTCAGTGGCGGCCTTGGTTTTTGTGGGTGGTATAATGTCTAATGGCTGTGAGCAAGCAGCGCGATATGGGGAGTGTTAGGATGACCAACAGTAATGTGATCCAATCACAGCGCCCGAAGCATATTCCTGAGTATGCCGAGGCCTGTTTGAAGGCCCTGACTATCAGCAACTTGGGCGGGACCATCTCTGTGGGCGGTGCTTTTGGCTTGTTACATTACCTCGACTATCGTTCCACTCACGATGTGGATGCGTGGTGGGCTCCCACGGCTACTGCCGAAGACCGGCGCCGAGTGATCAGTGTGCTGGAAGCAGCGCTCGCCCCCTTTGGGCAGGTTAAGATGCGTGCTTGGGGAGATGTGGCCAGTGTCGAATTAATGCAAGAGGGAAAGACGGTTTTCAGTTTTCAGATTGCACATCGTTCTGCCCAGCTAGAGCCTTCCTCGTTAGCAGAGTGGACGGGTGTACTCCTGGATAGTTTTCCTGACTTGCTAGCGAGTAAGATGGTGGCGTTGGTCGAACGGGGTGCACCACGCGATTTCCGTGATATCTATGCTCTGTGTCAGGCTGGGTTAACGACGCCGCAACAGTGTTGGGAACTATGGACGCGTCGCCAACGCTTGGCAGCAAGCGATACAGATAGCGATCGTGCCCGATTGGCGCTTGAGACACATATGGCTCGTATTGCCCAGCACCGCCCGCTGGCACAGATTGAAGAGCCAGAAAAACGGATGGAAGCGCAGCAACTACGAGTTTGGTTTGCGGAGGAGTTCCTGGATGCACTCACAGAATAGGCCTGCCCCGTGGAATGAGTCCAATTGTAGGTATCCCACGGGGCAGGATCGACATTGGATCGACGGTGCTTTGTATCCTGACATGGATCCGCCAGAGAGATTCCACGATTTGGATGAGCGGGTGGATTTTCTGGCGCGATTGTGCTCGGCCTGGGACTTTGGACTGTTGCCGAATCCGGAGACGGTACTTGAGGTTCGCCGGACAGAATGGCGTGAAGCAGTGGATGCTTGCCGTTTGCTCACCTCGCCGACCTATCACTTGCTGCGAAAGTGGCACGGCCTACCGCCGTTACCCTATCTCGGGCAGCAGCTTTCCTATATCCGTGATGATCCCAGTCTGGAGTACGTATGAGAGAGGGATGTCGCCATTCTTTGAGGGAGAATATGCCTATGGGTGATGCGAAGCTTGATCTTCTAGTTTACGGTGCAAGTGGGCACGCCAAGGTGATCATTGACGCCGTCATCAAAGAAGGAAAGCATAGGATAGTAGCTATTATCGACGATGATCCTAAGCTTTGGAAAGGTGAGTTCTGCGGATACCTCGTCATTGGTGGAGGAAATGTTCTCAAGGAAAAGATGTATCGCGACAGTAGACTGATTCTTGCTATTGGGAGTCAGCCTGGGGTCAGACCTTCATTTTTAGGATTCTGCCTAGTGTTTCCGGTGAGTACGATGCATCTCGCGGGAATGTAGAGTCCCAACATCCCAAAAATGAAGGTCTGACCCCTCAATCTTACTCTCCTTGTCCGATTTGACGGTTTATTGAATTCCACTCTTCGTGTCCTTCGTGCTCTTCGTGGTGAATGATCTCCGGCCTGGTCCCATTCCATGACCATGCCGTCCACGGCCTCCTCGACCAGGAGCGCGGACGACAACATGCTCTGTATCTTCGATGGTGAGCGCCTTCCCGTGGATCACTACATCGATCATCTTCTGCCGCGCCGAATAGACAAGCCGCTGGATCGTCCCCCGCGAGATCCCCATCTCTTCTGCTGCCTGGCCCTGATCGTAACCCTCCAGGTCGCACAGGCGCATAGCTTCCAGTTCATCGAGAGCGATGGCAACCGTCTCTATCTGTGAAAGCGGCACGCCACTCGGTTTGAACAGGTTGTATCCCATGAATTCCTGGCAGTAACGAAGCTTCTTATAGCGGCCCATCCCGATCTCCTTTCATCTGTATCTTATCACTATATCGAAATCCCTCATTCGCTGTCAATCGTTGGCTTGCTGATCCAGAACGAGAATAGGCCGGTGGATATTTTCTGTGCATATGCTTATAATACACCATCCCACGGGGTTCTTTTGACCACGGGTGAATAACGAGCAATTGACTGCATTGCCATCCACCGTTACGCTCGTTGTTAAAGATAATCATTAGGGAGGAGTAGCTCGTGAAAGTCTGCATTACGGCACGAGGAGAAGGGTTCACCGCGGAGGTTGATCCAACGTTTGGACGGGCAGCGTATTTTCTGTTTGTCGACACCGATACGCTCGAATCAGGTGCACCTGTGTTGGAGCCGGTAGCGAACATCCCCGGAGCACATGGGGCGGGAGTGCAAGCGGCACAAACAGTCGCCGAGAAAGGGGCAACCGTGGTCATCACCGGGAGCGTTGGGCCAAATGCATATCAAGGCTTGGCCGCTACCGGGATAGAGATGTACACCGGAGCGACGGGGACGGTCGAGCAAGCACTGGCCGACTTCCAAGCTGGAAAGCTGACACGCTCTGGCGGAGCTACTGGTGCGCGCCACGGAGGCGGCAGAGGAATTCAGTGATCTGTAGACAAGAGCATTCTCACGCAAAGACGCAAAGAACGCCAAGGAAAGCGTGATGATTCGTAAGACAAGAATCCAGAAAATCTCTTTGCGGTCGTTGCGGCTTGAGCGAGCAACAGCGAGCGGGCGTGAGGAAAAGCTTATTTCTCGCGCAGAGAGAACTGAGGGATAGAGTGATGGGCGATGAGACGGGGCGAGCGAGATCGATGCTGCAAGCTGATAACTGCTTGCTGATGGCTGACATCTGGTGTCTCCTTGGCGTTTTCAGTACGCGATAGCGAACGGGCAAGATAAAGGCTTGTGCCTCTGGCAGAGGCGCACGGGAGCATGACGTAGGGTCTAACCATGAGAATAACAATTGCAAGCGGGAAGGGCGGTACAGGCAAGACCACGGTGGCGACGAACCTTGCTATCGCCGTCTCGGACAAGTTTTCAGTGCAGTTTCTGGACTGCGACGTCGAGGAACCAAACGCGCACATTTTCCTCAAGCCGCAGATTGAGCACACACGTTCGGTTGAAAAGCTCCTGCCAGAGGTGGACGAGGAGCTATGCACCCGCTGCGGCGAGTGTGCCAAAGCATGCGAGTTCAACGCCATCGCCATCATTGGAAAGAAGATCCTCGTGTATAACGACCTCTGCCATGGTTGCGGCCTGTGCAAGATGGTCTGCCCCACAGGTGCGATCAGTGAGCATCCACACGAGCTGGGAGTGATCGAAACGGGGACAGCGCACGGGTTCTTGTTTTCCCGCGGCCTGCTAAACGTCGGCGAGGCGATGTCTACCCCGATCATCCACGAGATGAAGGAGATGATCGCTCCGAAGCATCTGACAATCATCGATGCCCCTCCGGGGACCGGCTGCCCGACGATCGCCGCTATCAAGGATGCGGATGTGGCCATTCTCGTTACCGAGCCTACTCCGTTCGGTCTGCACGATCTGCAGGCGGCAGTCGGCGTTGCACGGTCGGTCGAGGTGCCCGTGTTCGTGGTGATAAACCGCGATGGAATTGGAGACGATCACGTTGAGCGTTACTGCGAACAGGAGAAGATCCCGGTAGCGATGAAGATCCCATTTGCACGCGAGATCGCCAAGCTCTACTCACAAGGGACATCGCTCGTTGACGCACTCCCCGAATGGAAGGAGCGATTCGAGGCGCTGTATCGGTATGTAGCGTCGAGCCCTGCCCGACAAGGGGAGGCAGACTCCGACGTTGCGGGTGAACGGCACACACAAGGTACGACGCTACGGGATACGAAAGGCGGTGCGAAATGAAGAGTGTACTTTTCCTATCCGGAAAAGGGGGAACGGGGAAGACGTCCCTTGCTGGTGCGTTCGCTGCTCTCAGCGAAAACAAGGTCCTCGCTGACTGCGATGTAGATGCGGCGAATTTGCATCTTCTCCTTGATCCGACAATGGAAGAAAAGGGAGACTTTCAAGGTTCGAGCGAAGCGGTGAAAGATGAAGCCAAGTGCATAAACTGCGGCGAGTGCCGGCGCGTATGTCGCTTCCACGCAATCGATGAACAGTTCAATATCGATCCGTATCTGTGTGAAGGATGCGGAGCGTGCGTTTACGTGTGTCCGACGGACGCAATCACCCTCAGCCCACGGATATCTGGGCAATGGTACACCGCGAGCACCCGCCACGGGCCGCTTGCCAGCGCCGAACTGTACCCCGGTGAGGAGACATCAGGAAAGCTTGTCACCTTGGTCAAACAGAAGGCGCATACCTTGGCCAAAGAGGTAAATGCGGAACGGCTTATTATCGATGGATCACCCGGGATCGGTTGTCCGGTGATCGCCTCGGCGACCGGCGCCAGCGCAGTGATACTTGTGACCGAGCCGAGTCTGTCCGGATTGCATGACCTGGAGCGCATCTTGGGCGTTGTCACTCATTTTCGCATTCCCGCATACCTAGTAGTGAATAAGTTCGACCTGAACGAAGAGATGACGGCGCAGATCGAGGTGTTCGCCAAAGAGAGAGAATTGCAGATGATTGGCCGCATCCCGTATGACCCCAGCGTTCCGAAGCGGATGATCGAAGGCAAGAGTGCAGTTGAGGATACACAGAGTCCCGCCGGAGCCGCGATGCGTGAGATCTACGCTCGATTCGAGAAGGAGATTCAATAATCTTGCGACGCCAGGAAGAGGCCAAAGTGTCAGTCACGAAGGGGCTAAGAAGCGTACTCTCTTGCAAAGGCCTGTCTGCCGCCGTGTTCTAACAGACAGGCCGCCAAGGCCAGTTTCGCTGCTGTAAGTTGATTGCTGACGGCCGAGAGCTGTCGGCTGCTTGAGTGAGTGGTAGCGAACGGGCGAGAGAACAGATTGTTCAGTTGTAGATAGAAAGGAGGTTACTATGCCAAGAGGAGACGGAACAGGGCCAGCGGGAGCCGGCGCAGGAACTGTAACGGGCCGTGGCCGCGGTGGCCAGGGGCAGGGACGCATGGGAGGAAATAAGGCTGGTGCCGGACCCTCTGGAGATTGCGTCTGCCCACAGTGCGGCGAGCGTGTGCCACACCGTGTGGGAACGCCATGCTACGACATGAAATGTCCGAAGTGCGGAGCAAAGCTGGCGCGTGAACAAAAAACCAACAGAGTGGGGTCAGACCTTTCTTTTTAGGATTCTGAAGCCTGAAACTCACATAAAGTGGTTTGCCCTTGCCGCGGATGTTCGGCAAATCCTAAAAATAAAGGTCTGACCCTATTTCTCATTTTTTCTGGCAAAGAGCAAGGAGGACTAATGGGGATCATCTATGGTCCTGTCCCATCACGCCGGCTGGGGATGTCGCTTGGGATTGATCCGATTCCACGGCTAATCTGTACGTTTGACTGCGTTTACTGCCAGCTTGGGAAGAAGCGCTTCAAGGTGCGTGGTCCTGAAGAGGTAAGAGAGCCGTTTCCTAGTCCAGAGGAGATCGCAAACGAGGTGAAGATAGCCCTGCAGAAGTACGAACACATCGATTACATCACGTTCTCCGGCTCGGGCGAACCAACACTTAACCCGAAGCTCGGGGAGGCAGTGGAGAAGATCCGCGACTTCACGCAGACTCCGATCGCCCTCATCACCAATTCTTCGCTCCTCACCCGGCCTGACGTGTTCGATGCAGCGGCAAGCTGTGATCTCGTCTTGCCCACCCTCGATGCCGGCGATCGGGACACGTTTGTCCGCATGAACCGGCCAGCACTCGGGTTTGAGATCGATGAAATCGCGGATGCGATCGGCAAGCTAGCGCGCGTGGTCCCGATTTGGCTCGAGGTGATGCTCCTCGAATCGGAGAAGTACGGGTCGAACGTAACCGAAGACGCAATCGCTGGGATCATCGAGAAGATCCGCACGATCCGTCCACACGAGGTGAACCTGAACACCTGTGTACGTCCGCCCGAGGAACCGGTCAATCCAATCTCCGAAGAAGCGTTAGATGAGATTCGCATTCGCATGGAGGCTGTCCTTCCCGGAATTCCAATCGTCGTTGTGCCGAAGCGGACGAAATCACAGTCAAAGCTCCTGCGAGAGGAGGAGATCTCAGCAGAGATCCTGCGCATCCTCGCCGTGCGACCGTGCACCACTACCGACCTCACCGATTCGCTGGGGATCAACCCAGCAGAAGTGGGAAAGTACCTAGCGCGGCTCGCCGAAGCCGACAAGATCGGGCGACGTGTACACAAAGGGAGGCTCTACTACACAGTGACCGAGGGTTAGGCCGCCTAAACAGCGTTCATCTACGGCAAAGCGACCATTTATATTGAGGCTCTTCTACAGTCCTTAAAGATATAGTGAGATCTCTGACAGGAGAACGACGACATGACAAAAGCTCTATTTACTCAAGGCACTGAGTAAGATTACTCAATACGTTGAGTATTCCAAGAGCCGGCTTCGGAAGTGCTGTCGGAATGGGCACTAAAGGAGTGGTAGATCGACAAGCAGTCGTAATCCAGCCGCACTCAATCTGACGCTCTTGTCTCGTCCCGGGCGAAGAAGATGTAGGTTAGGGACGCTCCGATGACGTAGGCAATACACATGATCAAGAAGAGCGGCGAGAAACCGACCGTCTCCTGCAGATGCCCGCTCACCCAGTTGCTCACCGCGAAGCTCCCGCTCCAGCTCATGGTTAGCATCCCGTTCACCACGGCGCGCCGGCGCGGAGCGGTTTTCTCCATCGCAAACGCGGAGTATAACGGTCCTCCCATATTCATCAGCGCCGCCCGGGCGAGAAACCCAACCGCGGCGAAGGTGAGGAGATTCGAGTATCCCAGCATAAGGAGAAACGGAATCGACATGATCTGCGTCGCCGCGACCGCGCGGATCTTTCCCCATCTTGCGGCAACGAGCGGACCGGCGAGGGTGGCAATGCCAATCGCTATCGACTGACCGGCAAAGAGCGTCCCGAGGAGGCCATCCGATACGGCAAACGTCTGCTTGAAGAAGAGGTTAAAGTACGGGACAACGAGTCCCGCGCCAAGGCCGATCACGATCTCGGGGATGAACAGCTTGGCGGTCAATCCTGGCTCTGCGAACGCCCCCTTAAGATGAACTGCCTCGGGGGGTCCTTCCCGCTTGGATTCATGCAAGAAGAAGAGCGGCATGATCGCCACTCCCAACAATCCTGCGCTCACAAGCAGGGTCGCTCGATAGGCGACAGCCACGCCCGCCGGAGCGCCGAGGAAGTGGGCGAAGAGCCCGGGGAGGCTTCCGCCAATGAGAAATCCAAAGAACCCAGAGAACGTGTTCATCGAGAACTGCACGCTGAATAGGTGCGTCCTCCCCTCCTCAAGGCTGTTCTCCATCATGAACGGGGCTCCCATCACCCAGATAAGCGAGTTTCCCAACCCGCTCACCACGCTGAACGCCAGCAACCAGGAAGATGAGCTTGAGAGGGCAATCCCCACGATGGAGGCAATAGTGAGGAACGTCCCCATGAGGAGTCCGCGCCTATACCCAATCCTATCTCCGAGGAGGCCCGCCGGAAGCGCGAACAGGAGGTTCACCGCCATAGGGAGGGCGACCAGGATTCCCAGGAAGGACGAACTCTTCCCGAGGGAG
>Ga0307379_10010507_pt1 | contig 12238 bp, 10 predicted proteins | sample UN2MG_FD_202237 | JGI IMG/M metagenome (GOLD analysis project Ga0307379, IMG submission 202237) | Soil microbial communities from Risofladan, Vaasa, Finland - UN-2 | ecosystem: Environmental > Terrestrial > Soil > Coastal area > Acid sulfate soil | place: Finland: Risofladan, Vaasa | collected... | reverse complement strand
CTACGACGAGAACCGGATCAACCAGGGCTTCGGCAACGGAGTGAACCGCGGCCGGCGCATCTTCCAGGTTACGAACATCGTAGGCGAGCGCCCATACCGCAATACGATGCTGACGCGGTGGCTCACTTCGGAGAGCCTGACGGGGCCGAAGCACGGCGGCGGCGACTGGCTTATCAACCCCAACACGGCATCCGTGATCTTCACGCTGAACGAAGGAAGCATCGACCACGACCTGCTCGACCGGCTACTGCCCATCGGGCTGGTTGTCGAGGGCGACGCCCGCAAGCGAACCTTCGCGTTCGATCCGGTGACCTGGACGAGGTGCAGGAAGAGGTGGACGGCGAGTGCGAGGAGTTCGCGGAGCTTGCCCGAAGGGTATTCGCCGCCGAGGGTGACAGATGGCTCAGGCCGAACGAACTGGTCGAGTACTGCAAGGCGGGCAAGGGCGGCGAGCAGCCGCTCTACGAGAAAATCCTCACCGTATCGAAGCAGCCGGCCCGCCAGATGAGCACCTACATCCTCACGCCGAATGTGGGCAGGCTCGTAACGCTCCCGGCAAGCGACGATTCGGCGGGCCCGATGATGGTGACGTTGGATGTCAGGCGCGATTCCAAGAACAGCTCAAAAAACTACAGGTTCATCGTCCTTCAAAATGGCGGGCGTGAAGGCGGGCGTGAGGTGGATTCACCCCCGCCAGGTGACTCGACGCCCGCCAAGCCACCTGAAATGGCTGCCCGGATGGCAGGCGAGAGCGGTGGAGACGAAGACGCCGCCAGTCGCCGTTCAGATACAGGGCACGCAGTTGCAGCACTGCCTTGGCACCGCGGAGCGTCCAGCGCATGCCCGAGCCTTCCATGCGGTCATTGACGAGGTGCCGGCAGGCAGCCTCGACGGCGCCTGAGCCTATCGGATAGCCTGCCGCGATATACTCGTCGTACTGCATTGCCGCCGCCACTGCCTCCGGCACCGTCCGGCTGCCGGCGGGGGGCATGTTCCTCATCGCTGTTGGAAATCCCTTTCTTTTTGAGGATGCCTTCCCTATAATAACAATTGACCCACGAACGTGCTATCGGCCTGCGGACCCTCTGCCATGAAAGCGTACTTATGTGCGGGATTTGCGGTTTCGTTGCTTCTCAACCGAATCTGGCACTTTCGGAAGACGTGTTGTGCGCTATGCGCGACACCATGGTGCATCGTGGGCCTGACGACTGCGGATTGTATGTCGATACGCACGCAGGACTGGGTCATCGCCGCCTGAGCATCGTCGACCTCGCTGGCGGGCATCAACCGATGTCCAACGAAGATGGGAGCGTTTGGGTCGCGTACAACGGCGAAACGTACAACCACATGCTTCTCCGCCCCGACCTGGAGGCCGCAGGGCATCGATTCGCCACGCGCAGCGACACAGAGGTTCTGCTGCACGCCTGGGAGGAGTATGGCGACAGCTTCGTCGACCGTCTGCGTGGCATGTTTGCATTCGCACTGTGGAACAAGAACCGGCGCCGGATGCTTATCGTGCGCGATCGGCTGGGCATAAAGCCGCTCTATTACGCGCAGTCGAACGGGCTGCTCGTATTCGGCTCGGAAATCAAGGCGGTTCTGGCGTCGGGAATTGTGGAACCGCGGCTTAATCTGCAGGCATTGCCGGAATTCCTGGCCTTAGGCTACAACATCGGTGCAACAACGCTCTTCGAAGGAATACGCGCGCTGCCGCCGGGGCATCGGCTCGTCTGGGAAGACGGAAAAACGAGCATCGAGAAGTATTGGGATCTGCAATACCCGCAACAGCCGATGCAAGCGAGCGAGAATGATGCGATCGAGGAATTCCGATCGCTCTTCTTCGACTGCGTGAAGATGCGCCTCATGGCCGACGTGCCAGTGGGAATCTTTCTCAGCGGCGGAATCGACTCGAGCGCCATCGCCGCAGCAATGTCCCGGATGGTCGACGAACCGATCAAGACTTTTTCGGTAGGCTTCGCCGAGCGTAACTACTCGGAATTCGAGTACGCCCGCGAGGTCGCGCAGATGATAGGCGCGGACCATCACGAGATCGTTATCGAGCCGCGAGTATTCTTTGACGAGCTGCCACGGTTGATCCGGCACGAAGACGAGCCCATACGGTGGCCTTCGAGCGTGCCATTGTACTTCGTTTCCAAACTGGCCTCCGAACACGTAAAAGTTGTGCTTACCGGGGAGGGCAGCGACGAACTCCTGGCCGGCTACGGCAAATACTGGGCAAGCATGCAAAACGACCATTTTGCACGAGGCGTGGGCAGACTCCTCCCCGAAGCACTCCGCAAACGCGTTTTGAAGCCATTCGTGTGGCATCTGCCGGTCTCTATGCGCTATCGAAAGCTGCTATGGCACAGCTTCGCATGCCGGAGCTCGAAACCACAGGATCTCGTATACGATAACTTCTACGCCATACTGAGCGAAGACGTTCAACAGAAGATGCTCGTGACCGGCATCCGCGACCGAATGAACCCCGGCAGCGCCTGGAGTGCGACCCTGGGCCTTTTTGAAGGGAACTCGGCGAGATGCTTGCTGGATCGGATGCTCTACACAGACACCAAGACCTACCTGGTCGAGCTCCTCATGAAACAGGACCAGATGAGCATGGCAACGTCGCTGGAGAGCCGCGTGCCATTCCTTGATCACAAACTTGTGGAATTCTGTTCATCCTTGCCTGCCGACCTCAAGCTGCGAGGGCGCACGGGCAAATACATACTGCGGCGAGCAATGGAAGGCATTCTGCCGGAATCAGTGTTGCGACGCGGGAAGATGGGCTTCCCTGTACCGCTCAAGTTATGGTTCGCCGACGGCAGCAACAATGCGGCCCGGGAACTACTGACCGACCGGGCGGCTCGTTTGCGGGCGTTGTTCGACGTATCGAAAGTCGAGCGCATACTGGACGAGCATGCCGCACACCGCAGAGACTGGTCCGAAGCGATATGGTTGATGTTGAACCTCGAACTGTGGATGCAGCACTTGGCCGTGGCCGTCTGAACACCAAGGAATTCATATGCGGATTCTCGTCAATATGGCCCGGCTGCTGTATCCCACGAATACCGGCGGAAGGATACGGTCTTCGAAGCTGCTGGAACGGCTGAGGCGCGAGCACGAGATTACTATAGCATGCTTCAGGCAGGGCGACGAAACCGACGAGCAAGTGGAAAGGATGCGCGCGTGCTGCGCTCGTGTAGAAACCGTTAGATGGACCGAATCACCGAAGTTCTCGGCTGGCTTCTACTACGAACTTGCGGCCAATATGGTGTCTCGCTATCCCTACGTAGTGCAGAAGTATGCCAGCCGGCAGATGGAGCAGCTCATAAGCAAATTGCTTGACGGCAGCAAATATGATCTGCTTCTGTGCGATTTCCTGCAGCCAAGCCTCAATGTGCTGAATTCAGGCTTCAGGCCTCGGGTTCTATTTCAGCACAACGTTGAATCGGTGATTGTTCAGCGTCATCATCAGCAGGCGAGCAACCCTGCCGCCAAACTGTACTTTTACCTGCAGTGGCGCAAGCTGTTCGCATACGAACGCCGTGCAGCGACGCAATTCGACCACTGCATCATGGTTTCGGAAGAAGACTGCCGCACAATGGAAGAACTCTACGGCGCCCAGCACACATCCGGGATTCCAACAGGTGTGGACGTCGACTACTTCCGTCCTGGCAACGGAGAAGACACCTCCGAAAATGGAATCGTCTTCACGGGAGCGATGGATTGGCTCCCGAATGAAGATGCGGTGCTGTGGTTTGCGAAAGAAGTGCTGCCGCGGATCAGGTCGCGCGTGAATGCCAGACTCTGGATCGTGGGGAGGCATCCTCGAGATGTCGTCAAGAGGTTGAAAAGCGAAGAAGATGGGATTGAAGTCACGGGAATGGTGGATGACGTGCGGCCGTATATCGATCGAGCAAAGGTATATGTAGTCCCGTTGCGGATTGGCGGGGGGACGCGTATCAAGATATATGAAGCGATGGCAATGGGCAAGCCCGTAGTATCAACGAGAGTCGGTGCAGAGGGGCTTCCCGTAGTGAATGGTGAAAATGTGGTGCTAGCCGACGATGCAGACACCTTCGCCAAACATGTGGCCGATCTGCTGGAAGATGCCGATGCCCGTTCCCGGATAGGATCCGCGGCGCGAACATACGTAGAAGAGAACTGCGCTTGGGATGTGGCCGCACGAAGGTTCTCCGAGATCTGTGAAAACGTAGTCCATACGTGGCGCGAGGCGGCGAAGCACACACAATGAGCCGCGACACCGCCAGGGCTTCGTTTTGCAAACGCATTGAGAACCTGAATCCGCTTGTACTTGGCAGGTGTACTTTTTGAGAGGCAAATTGATGCGCGTCAGCATATTCGGGCTGGGCTACGTGGGAGCGGTCTCGTGCGGATGCTTCGCGCACGACGGCATGGAAGTAATCGGCGTTGACGTAAACGCAGACAAAGTGCGGATGATCAACGAGGGATGCAGCCCAATCATCGAAGAGGGCATTGGCGAGCTCATTGCAGATGCAGTTCGCAAAGGCACACTTCGGGCAACTACCGACGCACGGGAAGCAATCCTCGCGACCGACATCTCCATAATCTCCGTGGGAACACCGAGCCTGCCGAATGGTGGTGCGAACCTCAACGCCGTCGAACGCGTGTGTGAACAGATCGGTGCTGCAATCACCGAAAAGGCCGCAAAGCACGTCGTCGTCGTTCGCAGTACCGTAATGCCAGGGACGGTTCGCCAACTGGTGGTGCCTGCTCTGCAAAGAACTTCAGGAAAGCAGCTCGGCGAGGGTTTCGGCGTTTGCTTCAACCCGGAATTCCTCAGGGAAGGAAGCTCGGCAAGAGACCACTACAGCCCGCCCTTTACACTGATCGGCGAGTTCGACAGACGTGACGGCGACATAGCCGCCCGCCTGTACGCCCGCGTCGATGCGGAGCTCATACGCACGGGAGTCGAAGAAGCCGAGATGGTGAAATACGTATGCAACGCATTTCACGCGCTGAAGATCACTTTTGCAAACGAGATAGGCATACTGGCTCGATCACTGGGCGTTGACAGCAACGCGGTGATGGATATAGTGTGCGCGGATACCAAGCTCAACATCTCGGCCAAGTACCTGAAACCAGGCTTCGCGTTCGGAGGCTCGTGCCTGCCCAAAGACGTAAAAGCGCTTGTGCAGAAAGCTAGAGAAGGCGACCTCGACCTCCCGCTGCTGCACTCTATCGCGCCCAGCAACCGAATGCAGATCGAGCGTGCGATCGAAAGTGTCATATCGCTGGGTCGCAAACGAGTAGGAGTGCTGGGCCTGAGCTTCAAAGCAGGGACCGATGACTTGCGGGAGAGCCCGGTAGTTGCCGTAACAGAAGCGCTAATCGGAAAAGGATACGACATCAAGATTTACGACCGCAGCATTTCTCTGGCCCGGCTGATGGGAGCGAACAAGGAATACATCGAAAAGGGTATCCCTCACATCGCTTCGCTGATGAGCGAAGACCTCGCCGCGGTGGTGGAACACGCCGAAATACTGATCATCGGGAACGCCTCGCCGGAGTTCGCCGAATCCATACCCGAGCAGAGCCTTGCCGGCATGACCGTAATCGACCTCGCACGAATCCCAAAGCTTGCAAACGCTGCAAATGTCAACTACGTCGGAATCGCCTGGTGACAGGTCCGCATGTGCCGGAAAGACGCACAGTGCTCCTTCTCACCCCTCAGAAACGGCATCAGGGAGCAATCTGAGAGACAACAAGCTGAAAAACAAACTGAAAAAGCGGCTTGACAGCGGGCAAAATGCGAGTTATAATGTACTGGTAGCATGAATTGGGCAAATTCCCTCCCGCGAGAAGGGCACCTTCTCCAGAAAGTGGCGGCGCAGAACCATACCCTTGCTTCGGGCGTGAGGGGGCGACGTTTTGACCCGTGGCGGCCCATAACAGATCTAGCAGGAGGCTTTATATGTTCGTCCGCAGTATTCTGACCACAGTCATGATATCGGTTTTGGCGCCTGCCTATGCCTCTGATCCGCAATATGCCGCCGACGTGAACGGTGACGGCATAGTGAATATCCTCGATCTCATCGCCGTACGGAATTCACTCAATAGCTGCAGCTTCGCCGCCGACGTGAACGCTGACGGCAGAGTGAACATCCTCGATCTCATCGTAGTACGAAATGCACTGGGCTTTCGTCTCCCCAAGCGCGAGTACTCCTTTGACTTCGGCTCCCCTACATCCCCGGTAGCCGCAGGGGCCATCCCCGTCGATCCATCCACCACTTATGACGCCGCCGCCGGATACGGTTGGCTGGAAAACGAGGATATGAGCCTTCTTGAAGCACACGACCGTCAGTGGGAACAGCCCGACTCCGGTGATCTCATCAGCTCGAATCACCCGGCAACCTTCAGAATAGATCTCCCTGCCGGAACTCACGAGATCACAGTGGAAACCGGATGCACTGCCCTTGTTCCCAGCTTCTACTTCGACATCTCCGGTGCGCAAGTCTATGGAAGCTACTATTACGGTCCATACGGCATCAGAACAACCGCCAGCCCCAGCCCCGACCGCAATGGCCGGCGACTGCTCGACCTCGTTCTCAGGAATGAAGGACCTGTCGACATAACCCTCTATAGCCCGACGAACGATACCTGGGGCATCTGCGCCATCTACATACGACCGGAAATCGTTGACATCGTGCTTCACGATGTCCACCTCGCGCCCGACAGGCACTACGATTACTCCCCCCCGACGCGAGACAGCAATCTTGCTTTTGTATCTGAACGATTCGGAGACTATCAGCAAGACTGGGATTTTATTGCCGACTGGGTAAATGAAGTCGTCGACGATACAATGACCGACCAGCAGAAGGTCATGGCCGTTATCAACAAGATATACACGACGCTATCGCTCGATTCGCCACACTGCTTTCATCCCGTAGATGTAATTACCGCCGGCTCGGCGGAATGCGAGCAACGGTCCATTCTCTTCCAATGCTGCATGGCAACACTTGGGTTGCCCTCGCGCGGAATGTGGTTCATGTTCCTGCCGGAATCGCGGTATCCAACGCAAAAACTCGCTCTTGATCCTCTTGCGTACACTCAGGTGTTTCATTCTTCGGCAGAAGTCTTTTACGACGGACGCTGGCACTACTATAACACCACCTTTGGTGCTCTCTACGGCGTGTCAATCGTTGAACTCCTCGCTTATCCCGGCACAGAACCCATTATGTGCCTCAGGCCGATCGACCACCTATTCTATGACGACGTCAAGGAAGTCATTTTCCTTATGGACATGAACCAGTGGAGAGTCAGCGGATCCGCCAACGAAGTAGTACAGTATACAACCGAAACCGCCCGTACTCTGTACTCAGACTCACTCCAATCATATCCGTTCCGCCTGCAGGCACGCCGTCCTGGCTACGAGCCGGGAGAATACCTCCTGCCCATAGTGAGGTACTATCGCTACCACTTCAACCTTCAGCCTTTGCAACTACATGCCGGCGAATTCATAGCCAGGGATGTATTCCTCTCGCCTCTGGAGGGCATCAACCGCCTCAGCAACCAGCTCAATATCAAATGGCCTGACGGAACAGAGACACTTCGCTTCCTCCTCTCGGCCAACGGAAACCAGATAGAAATCCCCATAAACGTAGAATCGCCCGCCACCGACTACGCGCCGATCATCCTCGGCATCCCGGCCGGCTTCCTGACAGCCGGAAACAATACCATCGGCATTCAACTTCTCGAGCCCGACGTCATCACGATTCCATATGCCTTCGACCGTCAGGATGCCGGTCTCGTCTTTCAAGTCCCCCGGCAAGGCACCGGCTTGGATTTTGAAACACTCATACCGCTCCCATTCCACCTCTTCTGGAACGTAGACGTGGTCTACAAGCCAGCCACCTTCCGAACTTCTCCAGACGAAATCGTTCTCGACTTCTCCGGGATCCCCACCATTGCCAAGAGCGCATACATGATTCCCCACGGGAGCCCCGAGACAATACTCGGCTCAGACACCACCCGTTCATTCACCCCATTCACAAACTGGACATACAACGGCACTCGCCTTCACATGGACCTTATCCCGGCATGTGTGAAGGTCAAGCTGCAGCCATAGGCCTTCCCGCAGCAAGCGCGGGTACATCATGACCCACCCGCGGCGTTTGCGGCAAGAACATTGTGCAGACCACGCCGCCACGCCCGCTCACTGCCTTCGCTCCGTTTCGCCCGATTGTCGCCGTCCGACGTGTGCGGTTGCCGCTCGCCTGGGGCGGGCTTGGGTAACCTGGGGGATCGCTAGCGCCCGATGGTCATCGCATATTCCCCGGCCTTCTTTGCCGCTGCCGACGGATTGTTGCCAATGCCTTCCGAAGGCGTTTCTCGGCGGCCGGACTGATGCACCGCAGCTTGACGGGGTGTCACGATATACCGCGCCGCCGCTATCCCGCTCCACGAGGTCGAGGTAGGCAACGAACGGCACGCCCAGCTCCTCTCGCGTTGCCGGGTTAACCAGGCGCTGCTCGATGCGCAGCTCGGCGTCAACCAGCTTCGCGGGCTGTCGAAGCCGATGCTCGCGGTAAAGCTCCACGAGCGCGCGACCTTCCTGATGCAGCGAATCGGCACTTTCGCCGGCCTTGAGCTGCACGTCAAAGCAGCCGAACTCCACGGAGAGCGCATCGTCGAAGGCCGTGCAGTAATCGTCCGCAGCACCCGCGTGCCCCGCGATGATGTCCTTGTGCAGCCGCTCGGCCGCGCTGTGAAAGGCGGTGCCGAGTGCGAAGCTCGACGACTTCGTGCCCGTCTCGATGCGGTCGACGTAGCGGAAGCGGTAGGCGAGCGGACACGAGAGGAAGGTGTTGAGCTGTGACACGGAGAGGTGGTCGGGCAGCTTCATTGCTTCCTCCCTTGTTTGCCGCTGGACTTCTGGCAGCGGTAGCACAGCGGCCGGCCGAGCTTCGACTTCGAGTATTCGGCGACCTTGTCGCTGATCGTCTCGCCACACGCCGAGCAGCTTGCGTCGGCATCTTGCGGCCCTTCGTGAGCCACGTTGGACGACGTAGCGTTCGCGTTGCCCGAGCCATTGCCGTTGCCGTTGAGCTCTTCGTCCACAGCCTTGCGTGCCAGCAGGAAGAGCTTGCGGATGCGCTCCTGCAACTGGTCCGGCTGATCCATAAGAGTGCTCTCGACTTCGAGATCGACATTGACGCTGGCGCCCCGCGAGCCGTAGTTGGGCTCGCCCACTTTCTTTGAAAATCCCGCGTTCAGTTTGATCATGTTTTCCTCCGGAGATATGGTTGCCCAATCCCCCAAAAGCCTGCGGAATCCGGCAGCAAACCGATAGGTAACGCCGGCATGGAAGCCCTCTTTTCCGCCAGGAAACTCGCGCGTCCTGCCGGGAGGAAAGAGAGCGAAAACCGGCGGCACAAGGCTGCTGGCTTTACATTTCATAGTAACGCAAAAGCGGCGGGAATTAAGGCTTCTTCTGGCCGTCATTTTCGGCTGGAAAAGCAGGAGGAAATGTGTCGATTTCGCAATGGAAAAGCAAGATGAAAACGCGAGGTATCGCAGCGGGAAAGCATGGCTTCTTCTCGCGCGTAAGACGGTGAAAATGCGAAGCTCCGCCCCGGGGCTTCACTCATCCTCGGCGTGAAGAGCAGCGGCCTTTCGGAGCATTCAGCATTTGAGGCACTCAGGCTGCCAGGCAGGACGAGCATTTTGCCAGCGGCTTTACGGTGTTCTTACGGCCCTTTTCCGTGCCGTTTTGGCGGCCTTTTCGGAGCCGTTTTGGCGGGAAACCGGCAGCGAACGTGGGGATGAGTTTCAAGTCAGCTTCAGCCGGAAGAGGGGCCTTTTCTCTGGCCTTTTTGCCCTGCGAAGGCATAGCAGACGGCCTGTTCTTTTCCCCGAAAACCCAGCGGATATCGCCGGAAACAGGCTTTGCCACCGGCAGGGCAACCGCTGGGAAGATATGTTCTTTTTTATGTATCGATACGCGCCAAGCACCACAGGAAATACCCCGGAATACCAGGGCCGCGTGAACGACTTTGGCACGGATCAGGAGGGCTTGGCACCGGGCTGCTTACGCGGGATTTCTGACGTATTCCGGGGGGGAAACCGCGGGCTCAGAACCCGCACGGGGAGAATTTGTGATATATCACAAAGACTCGGAAACACGCCTCTGCCGGTGCCTCCGGGAGAATGGCAACTCCTTTATCGATCCTACACAGCCGCAATGGCAGAGGATGCTGATGGAGTCGGTGGAACAGTCTCCTTGTGCTGTTCTGTGAGCACATCCCGGTGTTCTCTCAGCACGTCTTTCTATGCCAAAGCATCATATTGAAGCGTTGCCGAAGAACAGCGCCACGCTGAAAAATCGCTGAAGCTTAAAACTCACTCTTGACATCATGCCAGACGCGCGGTATACTTCATTTAGGAATGGCACTCAGGGGGCCGGATTCTTCAGGTAAAGACTGCGAGGGGTTTGGCGTACGTATCGGTGCCGGCCTTGGAGGATCAGTAATGCGCCTCGTGATTAACATACTGTTGGTTATCCTTTTGGTCGGCGTCCTGTTCATCGTGCTGGATTCACAATTGAGCCACTCGCCGTATTGGCCGTTCAGGCGCACCTACCCACTTCTGGTCACCCAAACGCGCATGCATGAACTGTATATTTTCGTTGCCGACTTCTATGAGGACACTGGAAGGCTTCCCGAGAATACCAAAGAGGTACACGAGGTAACAAAGTACTTCAACGCGTACGACGAGCGAGGTTTCTACGTTGACGGCTGGGGCAGCCCGATTCGCTACGTGAAGAAGGACGATGGCGTCCTCATCTACTCCATTGGCAAGAACCGCAAGGACGATTCTGCCGAGCCCGGATTCGGTGACGACATTCGAATATCTGGCGATGGGAAGACAGGAGACTTTGATGTTCGCTATGGCAGACTGATTAGACAATGACAGCGCGGGTGCCTTTGTGGCTGAACTCACAGGCGGTTTCAGCTCGCCGTGCGGCGTGGCCGCCACGGAAGAGACGATCTATGTGACCGATACGGGTAACGACCACGTGATGAAATCGACCTATGAAGACGAGGAATGGTCGGAGTTCGCTGAGTGGCCCAACACCCAGACTTCGTTTACTACGCCCACGCGCCTGGCGCTCACGAACGATGGCTACCTCTACATTGTCGAGAGCGGCGTCGCCGGCGGCCGCGTGCGGAAGTTCAACGTCAACGGCACAGAGGTGCAGAACGAGCTCTGGCAAACGGAGCCTGTCGGCAACGCCGGCGGCATGGCGGTTGACGGCAAGGGCCGCGTCTACATCTGCGACGTGGATTCAAACGAGATGAAACGCTACTCGGCCGACGGCACATTCGAGGCAGCCTGGGGCGGCAACGGCCCTGGCACCGGCGGCGCCGGCACCGGCGCCGGCCAGTTCGACTTCTCCGACGCCCTCGGCTGCGGCGTAGCCGTATCGCCCGCCCTCACCGGCCCCACGGCCGGCTATATCTACGTGGCCGATTCGGGCAACGACCGCGTGCAACGCTTCGCGGCCGAGAAGAGGATGAGGTTCTGCGGGGACTTCGCAGAAGCGCAGACCGAGGTGACCATAACGAAGATCAATGACGCCGATCCGGCCGCGTTCGCGGGGTTTGATCCTGAGGAGTGCGACACCATCGCGGCGGACGTGAAATTCACCTTCCCCGACGCCTCGCGGATCACCTTCACCGCCGATGCTCAGGAGCCGGTGGATGGGGAGGATTCGAGGGTGTTTGTGGGGGCAGTAGACGCGGTTGCAGGGGGTATGGACGATACACAATGTCGCTGGGATTGCTACTTGGAGAACTGGGGAATGCCTCAACTGCCGATATATCTGCCGGCAACGGTGAGAATGTGCGATTTCGGAAATGATCTGGTGACTGAGTTCGTTATCGCTGGCCAAAGCTTCGAGGTCGACAGCACAGATGGCTGGTTGTATCCGCGGGGCGGCAGCGTTGCGGTCATTATTGCGACGGCAGACGCTCTCCTTCTTGGTGCAGACAGCGTGGAAAGGGAGCAGCAGGAGCCGATAGAGACAAGAGCCAATGGCGGGAATGGCAATAGGCTTGCACAGGGCAAGGCCGAGGTACCTCTTATGAGGGGGAAAGCAACATCTTTTCTGTAAATTCACGGCCGCTTGAGTCCGACCGGACACGGTCGGCGGCGGGTCAGTCGCTCTCCTGGGCCTTGAGATCCATCGACAGAT
>Ga0307379_10010506_pt1 | contig 12238 bp, 14 predicted proteins | sample UN2MG_FD_202237 | JGI IMG/M metagenome (GOLD analysis project Ga0307379, IMG submission 202237) | Soil microbial communities from Risofladan, Vaasa, Finland - UN-2 | ecosystem: Environmental > Terrestrial > Soil > Coastal area > Acid sulfate soil | place: Finland: Risofladan, Vaasa | collected... | reverse complement strand
TCCTTCGCTGTAGTTCCCGAGAAACAATCGTGAGCCAGAAATCGTCTGCGATTGAGCCGTAAATGGAACAGCATCATAAATCTTGTTTGCCTCGTCCTGCGAGATGAACCGATACAGCTCATCGTTGCGGAACTCAGCTGACAAAGTAGCGGGGCTTGACAGGGCGGGGTTTGAAATCTCGTCTACGATGAACCACGGACCAGCGTTACCACGACGACCCAGAACTCGGATGGTCTTTACGTCAGCTGTTGAGGTTTCTACAAACACACGGATGGCGTTGTACTCGTTACGTTGAGCGTCCTCAATGAATCCGTCAAGGTACTGGTTTGGAGCAACAGCTAAGTCAGTGTACTTTGATATGGCGGAGTATTCTCCGTCAAGATAAACATACTGATACGAAAACTGAAAGTTGTTTTCATATATGTTGTTGTCGTCGTATGTAGTGTCAGTAAAGAGCTCGTACGTAGGGGGGTCCAATGGTGGCTTTTTAGCTAGCGTAATGAACTCCAGCTTCTGCTCGTCTGTGCCGTTGGTAATAACGTCTGAATACCCACCAATGATGGCTCGACTTACATTGAGTTTCTTTGGTGCGCTAATGCCATCAGTGAAGTACAGAAGTACCTCATTGTACAGGTTGTTAATTACATCACCCTTTACAAAACTGTCAGCCTGAAACGTAAGTACACTGTCTCGATATACAAGCTCAACATCGTCCTGTGATGTATCGGTATATTGAATGGTCATCATTGCTGTTGTATACAAAGTAGATGATTACTCCATTCTTTAAATCACTAACCGATCCAACAACTTTATTCGTACCAGCTGGCAGTGCGTGAGGCAAACCTTGCCAGTTATTACCCGTGCGAAAAGAAACAGCAGAGTTGCCAAACGCATTCTTGATGACACCCTCGTCTCCATCCGTATCAGCAGAAAGACGCACATTAAGTGCGTCCGTCATCTCTACGCTCTTGACCAGCCGAGCATCATCGTCCTTGTTAAGGTATCGCGGTACGAGTTTATCAATCATAAGTGCTTAGTACTTAGGAGATTGCTTGAAATTTTTGCGAATCGTCTTAAGTGCTTCATCCTTGCTGAACGACTTGAGACGCGAGTTAGCCAGACGGCGCTCGTTGAAGTACTCCTGACGAGCACGACCCTTCTCTCCTAGTGGTACATTACTCTTACGTTCGATCAAGTGGTAGTAGATGTAGGAACGAAGAGCTTGCTCAGCATAGATGTGAACGGTGGGGCTAGCAGCACGAGCCTCGTCAGCAATGTACTCAATGTACACAGTATCAACGCTCGTTCCAGTAGTCAGCTCAATGCGGTTCTGCTCTAGGTTTATTCGGTACTCACCGCTGTAGTGTCCACCACCGTAGCCGTATAAGCGGCCGTCAGTTGTGGCGTACACATAGTTGCGATAAATAAAGTCGTCAAAACCCAACAGATAATCAGGAATTTGGTAAGGCTGCTGGTTGGGTAATATATTTTTGTTCTTGTTCTCTCCGAAAATGTATACAAGTCCATCTGATCCTACGATTCCGATCTTAACCAAGTCAACGTAGTCCGCAGGAAGCGTTACAGTATTGGTAGAAAGATCAATGTTAAGTTCTGTTGCTTTGAGCCGTTTAAGAATGTCGAAACCCATCTCGCGGATTCCACGAAGTGCTAGGTTACGGATAAGTGTGTCGGATGCGGTATTTGCATAGTCGTCACTCTCCATCGAGATGACGAAGTCCGTAATGACCTGCTCGAGCGATACGGTGTCCTGTGCCATTATTGCTGTTGAGTTTCTTGTTTAGCGTAGGCGTACACATCAGTGTCGCGAAGGTTGACCCCGATAAGCTTAGCAGTCTCCACAACAAGCTCAGCAAAGTAGTGTTCTGGTAGCTCGAAGTCTACGCTGTTTGTTGCATCGTAAACCTCCTTGCCCGCAACCACCGTGTAGCCAAAGCGAGGAGATGATGTAGTGCGCGCTCCAGTAGAAGGAACAAGTCCCTGAGGGATCTTGTAGTAGCGCATATATACGCTAGTAATAGATGTTGGGTATACGTAGATTTCGTCGCCAACCATTGCGATAGGATGCGTGGTAGATGGAGCACTCAGTGTAGAACGCAGGATGTACTCTAGCTTCTCCTCGTCGTAGATGAGCTCAAGGTTCTTTGCTACCAAGGTAGTGTATGGAGCTTCGTTGGTCGTGAAGATAGAAATCACACGAGCCAAGTCGGTAGGTTTGTCCCCCACGCCAGTAGTGAGGCTGATTGTTCCACGCTTAGAGAAGTACGAAAGGTCTTCGTTTGTCTGCTTCACACGCGACTTATCACGGCCAGCATCAATCTGTCCCTGACGTAGGCGCTTGTTGAGTGCGGCGTCACCGAACATCTTGTTGAACAGGTTCATCTGCGCTACCTGAGCAAAGTTGTTGAAGACAGCAGGCGTAACAAAGCCACGCTGGTCTTTGTTGACCAGATCCTTTAAGGCTGAATATACTCGGTTTACACTTGCCATTAGTTAAGTCTGTAGTTCGTACAAAAGTACAACAAAAGAAAAGGGCCGCATTTCTGCAGCCCTCTTTCCAACCAATCAAAACAATTCACCTATGAAAACGTAGGTGCAACTATTATGACTGCAAATATATGTTACAATTCTAACTTGTGCAACTCTTCTTTTAAAGTTTCGTAAACAGTCCCACCCTTTTCAGTCAGGCAGAACTGTGTTGTAACACTGATTGTGTCTTGACCTACTGGGGTAGCAATGATAAGTCGGTTGCTGTCAAACCAGTACATACCATCCTCACGAGCATTGAGCAGCTGGAAGTCTACTGCCTTCTTAACGATTGCACGGGTAGCAACAGTGGGATTGTCGAACAAATCGATGAAGCGCTTTGGACGAGCCTTAGCCTCTAGCAACAGCTCACGCTTAATCTCTGCGTTCTTCTGGTTTGTGTCTACGCCAAGGTAGATGGCAACTGGCATCAACTCGTCAATAGACTTGTTACGAACCAAGCCAATTGCGTCGTGAAGAACAAACTCCTCATTGATGTCAAGCTCTGCTTTATGTTCTGTATTCACCTCCTCGAACAGTCCACCTCCGTTAGCCTTGTTGCCAGGATGGTAATCAAGGAACTTCTGAAGGCTAGGCTGATCTGCGGGAACAGCAAGCAATCCATTCTCAAACACTACGTGCTTGCGAACAGCAAACTGAGACTGCTCGTCAGAGAAGATAGAAGGCTCGCTAGGGCAGAAGCGAATCTGTCGGTTAGTGTTTGTTTCAGGATCGTATACGATGGCCTCAGACTTAATGGTAGCAATAATACCACCACCTTTAGGAATCGAATAGATCTTTGTTTTGCGCTCAAGTGCGCCTTCCGCTTTAGGAGCTGCGGCTGCTCGTGCTGGACGTGCCATAGTTAAATAGAATTTAGTTAATAACTACGCAAAATTAGTAGTTCTATGAATGCGAATTTTTGCCAATAAAAAAGGGGGCCGAAGCCCCCTCTCAAACTAGCTGTTAGGCTAATTACTTGGCCAAAAGCACGTGCTGGTTGGCAGCGCGAGTAACCAGTGCGAACTCAGAGCGGTAGTTAAACTGCAGAGCGTCCGTGTTGGTGTTGGTTACACCGAGGATAGAACCTGTCATCCAGTGCTCCATCTCGCGGTTGTAGCCATTCGTTGACTTGTAGTTGAGCTCCAAAGCGGGAGACTTCTCTCCGGTGCGAGGATCAGCAACGTTAGTCAAAGGAATCATAACACCTTGGAAGTTGCTAGCGCCCAACAACGTAGGATCGTTGAGGAGCTTCCAGCTGTGCTTGTGGAAGGTGTAAGAGCCACGCATAAATGAAGAGAAGCCAAGCTTCACCATATCTGCTGCGTTAGCGAACTGACCGAACTGAGTGGTAACACCAGCGGTGATGTTAGCAGCCGTACTAGTACCAGCGGCGATCATATCGTCTAAGGCGAGGTCTTGAAGGCGGTTAACGTACATAGCGTACTCAGGCATAGAACCTTGCTTGTCGAGGGCAGTGATGATAGCATCAAGCTCGTCAAGGCTAGCGATAGCAGCAGTACCTACAGCACCAGAGTTAACTACGATACCACGATTCTGGATGGCAGAGAAGTAACCTTCTGAACCAGAGATAGAACCGAGTGAAGAGATACCAGCGGCGTTAGAAACTTCTTCGCCCAAGAGCATCATCATCTCACGCTTGTCGAGGAAGCGCTGACGAGTGTCGTTCTCAGACTTGATGAACCAACGGTAGTCACCGTTACCCAAGTTAATCCAGCCGATGTTGGTAGCCTGTGAACCAGTAACCTTGTAAACCTCTTTGAGGATCTGGTATGGGTTCGTACGCTTAACAACGTTAGATTCTAGGTAGCCAGTGTTTTGATCAGTTCCCTGAGCAAACATATTACCAACGATGGGGAAGTTGGCAGAAGCAGCAGCAGCAGAAGCGCTAAGACCTGCACTCGATAGAGAAACAGCAGTAGCGGCAGCAGTAGCTGTCTGAGAGTATTCACCAGCAGAAACAGCAGTGATGATGAAGCGGTCTACACCACCAACCAAAATCACGTCGTTAACACGAAGGTACTTCTGAGCAGCAGCCTTAGTGGCTCCAGTAGCAGAAGTAGCGGCAGAGGCCAAGTTCAGCGTCAGGGTAGTTGCAGCGACATCAGCAGAAGCGGCTGGAGTAGCAACCTGAAGCTGGTGCAAGCGAGTCTCCTCCCAGTACTGAACCTCATCGGCAGCACCGTTAGCCTTCACAGCTCCTACCATCTGGAGGAAGCCAGTGATGCCTTGGTTGCCGTAGGTCTTAACAAGAAGGTCACGGTTGTCGGGCTTGTTTACGTCATTGATGAAGTCACCAAGAGAGGTGTATTTAGTCGGGTCTAACCGACGAAAGCTGTTGGGAGAAAAATCCAACGGCGTAGAAGTAGTAGCCATTTTGTATTAAGTATTAGGCGTTTTAGATTTTGAGACGAAGACTGTCATTGCTGCTCATATAGTTTAGTATCTGAGCGGCGACAGAATCAGCAGCTTTTGACTGGGCGGGACGCGGACTAGAAACATCCACATTCGCAGCCGTCTCTACGAGCTTACGCTGGCCATCACTGAGACCCTGCTTGTAGATTGAATTAACAATTTCGTCAATGTTGTCTACTAAGGCTCGGTGAGAGTTCAGCAACTCGAAGTTCCAGCTTCCGCTGTCATCGACATACTGATCGAAGAACTCGTCAAGGCGGGCGTTCTTATCCTTTAGGCTCGACTTGTACTGGTCGTTGATCCCGAAGTTGAACTCTTGGTCACCAAGCTGAAAGCTCAGTGCCTCAAGTGAGTCAACCTCTTGGCTCATCGTGCGAATCCAGTTCTCGTCAATAGGACTTTGAACTTCCTCTTGAGAGGCTTCTTGCTTCACAGGCATACGATAGTTTTCGCGTAACTTGTCGATGTCCCGTTTAGCTTTATCCGCATCAATTTTCAATTGAATCTTCGATAACCGAATCTCTTCATCACTGAATAGGTCTTCGTCAACTTTGTACTTAGACTTCACCAGCAAATCGATGTCTTCATTGGAGAGGTTAGGATAGTCAACAGCAAACTGTAGTTTCACAGCGCTGATGTCATCCATCTCGGACGGATTGATTGACTGGTAGCGAAACCAGTCGTATGGATCACGTCCCGTCTCCTCAACGAAGTCGGCAATCGCCTTGACTCTCTCGTCAATTGATGGGCTTTTTTGAGCTTCAAGAAGCTGGGTAAGTTGCTCGAGACTATCGATAGACACGCCGAGCTTTTCACTGACGTAGTTTGCGATTGCAGACTCGAACTCTTGCTCAGACATCTCTGGCTCAGGTTCATTTGTAAAAGAACTTTGAGCAATCTCTTGCTCAGGTTGCTGTACTGGCTCTGGAGTTTGGGTTGGTTCTAGCGTTACCTCTGGTTCAGGTGTAGGTTCAGCAGTCTGTCCGCTGAAGTCTAGCACTTCTGCACCTTCGGGTGCTGAGAAGGTGGGGGCGTCTAGTGACGTGCCCTCTGGCACCTCTCCACTGGTAACCTCAAATCCCATTGCTCCAAGAGCATCTTCAATGTCATTGTTCATAAAACTAAATTTGGTTATTAATAACGCAAAATTAGTTCAAATAACTATTGCATATTTTGCAACAGTTTCGTATGTGGCTACTTACGGAATCGTGCTACCTTCTTAGCGATAGACTTAGGCTGAGCCACAAATTGTTTGCCCGAAGCAGTGCCCTCACGCTTGGCTCGGGTAGTGGCTGCGTACTCTGCTGATGATAGGGACTTTATCGCTTTTTCTGGCAGGTAGCGTTCGCCTGTTTCTTTTGATGGCTTACCACTCTTTGTACGCCAGTTTTGCTGGGTCCACTTTGATAGAGATGTCGAACGCTTGGGGCCAACGAAAGAGCCGCCTGCTTTCTTGTATAACGAAACTGCTAATTGCATCGCCCGAGCAGAATGCTTCCCGCCCATCTTCGCTTTGGCTTGTGCTTTCGCTTTCTCCCACAGTGCTGGGTTCTTCTTTTTTGCTGTTGCCATCGCTCACCACTTTACTTTGTCAGCCCAATAAGCTGCGCTCATTTTACCTTTGGCGATGTTCTTTGCGTGGCGAGCCTTGAAGCTTGCACGTTTCTTTGCACGAGCAGGAGATGGATTGCTTTCCGTTACAGTATCAGCACCCTTCTCTCCAAAGCGAATAAGTCGAACCTTGTCGCCAACCTTAGCTAGTACAATGTGAGACTTCTTAGGGTGTGACGGAGTTCCTTTCGGCTTGTTTACGCCAGAGAGTCCGTGTTTCTTCAGTAAGTTCTTTACTCGGTTGTCCATTAGAAACGATTTATTGCATTTTGAATGTCAAGGTGATGGGTATGGAGTTTCATATCAATCCCCGCTTCCCATCGCCACATCTCCTCTCCATCTCTGAATAGAATCAAAGTGGGAACGCTTTTGATTTTGTACTTCTCTTTTGCGGATGGCTGCTTCTGAATATCGACTCGAAAGAGCTTGGCATTCTCCAATCTGCTCAAATCCTTGTAGCCATTCTTTGCATTGAATCCTGCGTTGAACTCAATCACGCTCTTGCCTTCGGGCTGATAAGTGAATGACAAGAGAAGGAACGAAGCGACAAGCCAAGTTCTCATCTCAATTCAAAGATTCGGTTCTCAATCTTGTCCAACTGCGTTTTCATCTCCTCAATGTTTTTGGCGTTAGACATAATCGTAGAACGCACAAGTTCATCCTTAAGGTCGAACTCGGTTCTTGATACTGCGGGTTCCGGCAACTCCTTTGCTATTTGAATCTCTGCTTGAAGATTGAAATACATACCCACTGCAATGGAAAGACCAACCCCAAAAGCAATGAGAGTTTTGATGCTAACGCCAAGCATTGTGTCTTCACTTACTTCAGTGAACTTACCATTACCCTCGTATTGTTTCATTTCTTTGCGAATTTTTCTAGCCCGGCAATACCGAATGCTCCAAGAGTTACGAATACGAAACTGTTATAGATGGTCTCGTTGATGACGAGGTCTTGCCCAACCCAACCCGTGATTACGTCTGCAAGCATTACCAACACCATAACCGCAAAGGACATAAATCCAATGATGGTTTTTTCGTTCCAGCTGTTGTCATCCTTGAAGATGGAGGCGAAGCCCATAAACTTGTCCTTTATGTAGGTAAAGATTTTCACTAATCAAATAAATGGGTTTCAACTAGTGGCAAAATTACTGCAAAAAGAAAAGCCCCTTGCGGGGCTTGACTTTCAGGAAGATCCTAATTGATTACTCTACAATCTCAGCTTCTGGAGCAGGAGCAGGAGTAAACTCACCAGTGTTGAGGTCTACCGTTCCGTCTCCGTGAGCTTCGAGGATTGCTTTGCGAGCATCTTCCATCTTAGTCTCCTGCTGCTTGTAGGCATCAAGGAGGGTAGACTTGCGGAGTTCCATAAGGAGGATTGCGCCAAGCTCATTCTGGATCTTACCCATATCGCTTTGGACTTCTTTGATGCTGTTTAACAGCTCTTCGCTTACTTTGGCCATCGTAATGAAATTTAAGTTAGTTATGCAAATATACTACTAAACTACTGGAGTAGGAGTAGGAGGTACAGGCTGACCGATCACGAGAGTGATGGATGTAGGGTGAATCTGATTCTCCAGTTGACTAGCAACAGAAGTCTCTAGATTAGCAACCTGTTCTGCACCCATTGCTGAGGTGCACCATCCAGTAGCGATCTCGTTGGTAAGTTCATCGAAGGGAACGAAGGTGGCAGGATCGATGTCGTCAGCAGCCACGGTCTGCGTACCGATAACGGTAGCAGTGTAGGTCTTTGCTTCATACTCTTCTGTTCCTGTTAGGCGCCAGTGGATGTTGTATACAACGTCATCCAGTTCTACACCTTGCTCATCTTTGGTTGGGTAGCAGTCGACGGTGCGACAGTCCCACGTATATACTACATCCATTTGCTTGTTAATTAGTTAGACAAATATACAAACTATTCATTAGACAGCTGGGTCAGCAACTCGAATTGGGCTTCCGGTTTCGTCAAGCTTATAGGAATAGTTGCCGCCAGTCTCTTCTCCGAGGTTTGGTGTATTTGACTCAAAGTTGTAATACAATAGGTCGGTAGATATCCCTTGATAGGTGCCAAGCGTATTGACGGCTCCACCATTGTAGATGTCTGTCACGTCCGCGGATACCATTGCTGTGTTAAGGTACATCGCAAAGGCATCAAGCTGTGCCCATATTGCAGGATAGTCTCCAAAGTTGGTACCTCCAATGCTCATAGCAGCACCAGTCCAATCTGGACTACGAAGAGCGTCATACTCGGTATAAGAGTTGCCACTAGCAGCACTAGCGGCTGATGCATCCATCCTTTCGTCATTCCAATACCAACTAACGTAATCGCTTGTGCCAGCATTTGCGGAGTCTATAGAGATAGTTATTAGCGCATAGTCATTGCTGTCCACGTTGCCATAGTTTCCAATTCCCCAAGGAGAATTGCTAAGCACTCCAGAGACTGAAGCGTTATTGGTATCGCTAATGTTAACCCTTGAAATTAAGAATCCAGATGTGTTTACGCCATCAAAAACAGCATATTGAAACTGAATGTAGTTCCAGTATACCCCTGGATTAGAAACGTCTTCTTCAACAATCCAATAGATTACGATATTGTTGTCCGGGTCAACAACCAACGTAAACATAGTACCTTGAATCTCTATGGTGTTAATTGGCTTAAACCAGAAGCTCCAAGTACACGCTCCTTCTGCTGGGTCTGGTTTAGAAGATGATACGCCTGAGCTATAGTTAATATCACCAGAAATCAATCCATTGAAGGTTCCTGCCTGACCATCTGACATTGCAAAGTTCGAGTTTAAGCAGGGCGCATTATGGTCGTACCCATACCACTCCGAGTAGGCGTGTGGTGCAGTGGAGTTAGGGTAATAAGGGCTACAGGTGTTGATAGCACCATATACTCCATTGACTGCATCAGTGATAGAGAAGGTCGCCGTTGCTGAACGACCAAGCTCTACGTTGATGTCACTTGCCTCAAGGGTTCCGCTTAGTGGTAATGTCATTTTAATTTAGATTTCAGTTCGTCGATTTGCTTTTGCTGTTCCTTGATTGCTTCGATAAGAACCGCAACAATCTTGTCGTATTTCACAGCTTTGTATCCATCCTCACGAGTCTGCACTAGCTCTGGCAATACGGCCTCCACCTCTTGAGCAACTACACCATAGTCGTGACCATAGTGGGCGCTTTGGTTTTCATTCCAATCGAACTCATAACCAGTCAGCTTGCTGACCTTATCAAGAGCATTTGGTATTGGCGACAAGTTATCCTTGAGTCTTCTGTCAGAAGAAGAGAAGGCAACCACGTCGCCCTGAACATAGAAGTTCGCAGTGGTCTCACCAGTTGGAGAATACAGTCTAAGCCCTCTAGGAGAGTTTTGACCCTGAAGGTACATTGTGTAAACATTCTCCTTGTGGTATGCAATAGATGGGTCATTACCACCAGCTGTTGACCTTGCTTCAAATGCCAACTGAGTTGTTACACCTGATGGATTTGGCAAACCAGTTGTTCCCGTATTGCCGCCAACTACCGCCCCAACTACGTGAAGCTTTTGAAGTGGATTAGTCGTCCCAATGCCGACGTTGCCTGCGCTGGTGATGCGCATACGCTCTGAAGGAAAGAATGTTCCTCCAGCAGTAAGCCCAGAGTTCGTGCTAAATGTCAAAGTACCCCCATTACCCACAACGGCTGAGTAAGTAGTAGAGTTAGAATCAGCCAACCAAGGACCTCCGCCATAGTATGTTGCACCTTGGGCAAGTTCAAAACCTCCAATATCAACATATTGCGATAGATATCCTCCGCTTGAACCAGTATCCCCGTCAAGTTTTATCCCCCAGTTTGGTTGATGGTAAGAGTAATTATGCTTAATGATAAGAGTTCCGCTTGCACCATTACTAAATCTACCAGCACCCTCTACTTGTAGTTTGTAACCCGGCCCCGTCGTCCCAATGCCGACGTTGCCGTTTCCACGAATAATCATTAAGTTATTCGAGTTGTACCCACTATTGTACAAACTTCCGAACACCATACTGACCATCGTTCCGTCGTATTCAGTGTAGATTTTTCCGGTTGTATTAGCGGAATCGTGCCAAGTTATGCCGCCGCGCGATGTTCTATCGCCAACATATGAAACGCCAAGGCGAATCAATGCGTCTGTTGTGCCATTGTAATAACCAACTTGAAGCAATGCCCCAGGCGCCGTCGCCCCAATGCCGACTTTGCCAACAGCTTGGTCTACGTGCTGAATACGCATTGTCTCATAGAACACTGGGAGGCCATTTGCATCAGCGCCAAACGTATGACCAAACGCCATATCTGCATTGTGAGAGCCGAGAACTGCTGTTCCTCCCCCTGTCGCTTGACCAATGCTAAATCCACGTACTGTACTATTAGCTCTTGTCAAGTCAAAAGACCAAGCATAATTTGAGCCGGCTGGTACAGCTGGTGTGCCGACTTGAAGCTTGAATGCTGGAGCCGTCGTCCCAATGCCGACGTTGCCGAAGGGAGTGATACACATTCTTTCGGTAGGAATGTCTGTACCCGAGTCGGTGACTCCGGTACCTTCCTTGGTTGCAAATACTAGCGAGCTTCTTTCAGAGCCCGGTGTGTCTACAAGTCTTAATCCAATCCAGCCTTGAGGAGCTACGTTATAATTAGTGCCGCCGTTGTAGTTTAACAAGTGGTTAAAAGCAATACCAGGGTAGTAAGTACTTGCTGTAGCGAGGCGGTTGCGGGTAGGTCCTACCTGTATACCGAATGTGTCAGAATTTATAACACTAGCACCGCTGCTTGGGCCTTCAAAGATTCCAGTTGAATTGTAGACGTGAAGCTTTCCTCCTAGCGGAGCGTTAGTATTGATGCCGACGTTGCCGGCGCTGGTTATTCGAACCCTTTCCGAATCGTTCGTGGTAAACACAACATCCTTTGCTGCAATAGTACCGAAGTACATTTTGTCAGAAAGAGTCGTGGTTGTTCCGTTAGCCCAACCAAAGTGACCAACTAACGTTCCAGCAGAGTTGTAAATCCAAGCACCACTGTATCCGTCTGCATTAGTGTTTTGAATAGCAAGTGGAGGAGCGGTTGAGCTTTCTTGTATTCGTAGTTTTGTGTTTGGATCCGTCGTCCCAATGCCGACGTTGCCTCCGTTTTCAATATGAAGATTCGTAGAACCCGCCGTATTTTGAAATGAGAAGTCACCGTCAGAACCCATTTTGATTTTAGGGTCTCCAGAGGATGCTGACGTGTTAAAGGAAATATAACCATTATTTGATGCAAGCCGTATGTTTCCAGCAACTTCAAGCTTCTCACCCGGCGCCGTCGTGCCAATGCCGACGTTGCCATCGTGACGAACAAAAAATTTTATAGATGGGTTTGTTGCAATAGCACCGCTGTCTCCAGTAACAACAGCGAATCCACCCTGAGAGTATGCAGACGCTCCAAGATAAGCTCCAAATCTTACTGACCTTCCGTCAGGAACATTAGAGGCTTCAATCATTGAGTAGTTGCCCCAATCCCCAGAGCTGTTACCGACTCTAACTACCGGCGATGAGCCACTTGAAGCTGGAATAGTTTTTCTAACATCTAAAGTTGTTGTAGGAACCGTCGTGCCAATGGCGACATTAGTTCCGTCATCATACATAACAGAGTTCCCAACAGCA
>Ga0307379_10010503_pt1 | contig 12241 bp, 11 predicted proteins | sample UN2MG_FD_202237 | JGI IMG/M metagenome (GOLD analysis project Ga0307379, IMG submission 202237) | Soil microbial communities from Risofladan, Vaasa, Finland - UN-2 | ecosystem: Environmental > Terrestrial > Soil > Coastal area > Acid sulfate soil | place: Finland: Risofladan, Vaasa | collected... | reverse complement strand
AAAACAGCCTTCAGTCTAGCAGCACCGGATAGTCTGGCTGACAAGCGTATGCGGGCGTTGGGGGAGGAGCGCGCTCAACTCTCTCTGGCGGATGTCGGCCAACACCTCCAAGAGATCCTCCGTCTGGAAGGGCTTCTGCATGCACGCGTGCACGTTCAGACCACGCGCTTCTTCCACCTCAGCGACCGTCTGCCCTTGTTCGTCCGTCGCCAGCACAACCGGGAGGGTATCGTGCTGCTCCCTGATCCTCTTTAGCAGGTCAAGACCCCTCGTGCCGTTCAGCCCACCACCCAGAAACACCACCTGCCTGCTTGGGCTAAGCATCTCCATTAAATTGTCAGGGTCACGAGCCTCACGAACCACGAAGCCTCGCTGCTCCAGAGACTCTTCCACCGTCCGCCAGCACTTGGTGTCGTCATCGACGATCAATATCGAGCGCTGCTCGCTCAGTTCTGACAGGAGCCAGAGCAGGAGGTCTATGTCAAGCGGCTTGACAAAGCTGGCTATGGCGCCCTCCCGCAACCCAGCGTGGACCAGGTCTGAGTCCGCGTAGGCGGTCATGAACACGACCGGCACGTCTGGCCGCGTATCCTTGACTACCCGCAGCAGTTCGACGCCGTTCACGTCGGGCATCTTGATGTCGGTGAGAACGCAATCGAACCCGTCCCGCTCCATCAATTGAAGCGCCTCCGGTCCAGAGTATGCGGCCTCGGCCTGGTATCCATTGAGCTTCAACACGTCAACCAGTGTCTTGGCCATCGGCCAGTCGTCGTCCACCACCAGGATACGCAGTCGCGCTTTCATTCTCCCACGCCCACCCGGAGCAGCGAGTCAACCGAGGTGCTAGGTTGGCCTATACCGCATCCGCCACCCGCGATTCCAGAGCTCCTCGCACCGCCGCCAACAGCTGCTCCAGAGCAAACGGCTTCTCCAGCAGCCCTTGCGCGTTTTCCCTGGCATAGCGGACGACCACTGCCTCTGGATAACCCGTCATCATGATGATCGCGGTCTTCGGGCTCACCCTTCCGACCAGGCTCGTCAGTTCGCGACCATTATCACGGCACAGGTCCACTTCTGCGATTGCCAGGTCATACGCCTCGCTGCAAATCATGGTCATAGCCTCGTCGGCGCAGCGGACCGTCGAGACCTCATATCCCTCACGACGCAGCACTCGTTCCAAGAGGTCGAGGATGATCTGCTCGCTGTCTACGATCAGTATCTTCCGAGCAGTCTCACCCGCGACCCTGACCTCGGGCGCATTCATACAGCTACTTTCTCCAGCATTAACACCTGCCAGCCACGCTAATGGACGCCGACACGCACCTGCTCCGTCGCCGCGCGGCGACGGAAGGCGGCATAAAGTACACATCACCGCTGCCTCTCGACCAGGTGGGCCCCTGAGGCAGCGTTGTGCCCGGCCTTGCCGTGGCTCCCTAGGAGGGCCTCAAATGAAGCCTATGAACAGGCTGTCTCGGCCCGTAGGTCTCGCGATGGCCGTTGCCATTACCGCCTGTTCGCTGCACCATCCACGTGTGCAGCTTGCGCGCGTACTCCGTGACCGAATCGGCCTTGATAGCCTTGAGGACGTCCTGCTCCTCAGCATCCAGATCGAAATCGCCCACCACGTTTGCGGGGTTGGTGAGCAGACTGTCACGGAACTTGCCGTCTACCAGAGCCATACACATGATGTTGTTCAACGTTTGTTCTGACATCCCTCTTCCTCCAGTCTACACCAAACTGGCACGAGCCTTGGGCAAGAACATGGCCTTCCGCAGGAAGTAAAACGCGCCCAGCACTATGAGCAAATCACCCACGCTGAGAGCCGTGGGGATCGGAAAAGGCCTGGGTAAGACCATGATGTCCGAGAGGAACCACAGATTGGCATCTCCTGGCACCATGACCACGTTCTTCGTGCGCCCCACGATGAAGCCCGTTTCCAGCTGTGGTGCGTTGCCATCATACCCTATCTGAGCCAAAGTGTGCGGCGTGATGGGCATGAAACCTCCATTCACGACCATCACCAGGAAGTTGAGCAATAGCCCCAGACCGATGAGCTTGATCCCACTGACGTGGCGGTTCTGCCAAACTAGCACGAAGAGAAGAACGTGCGACAGAGTGAGAAGCAGAGACCTCGCACTCAGCAGGTCACCTGCCCTCTCCGCGGGGAAGAAGATCAGGTACGCCTGCATGAGGAAAGCGAGAGGGGCCAGCCAACCCCACCTGACTTCGATCCGGTCGAGATTGCTGACCCGGCCTCCCACCACCACGAGCCCTAGCAGAAAGGCCAGGCACAGGGCTATCAGGATCATTGCTCTAAGCCTGGTCCTAGCCGTTGCTGTACCCAGCAGGTGCCCCCGCTGCCGCCGCAAGCGCGACAAGGGTAACGATGATCCACGCGATCCTCACGTTCCGAGCGTTGAGATACGGTGCTAGTCGCTTCATGATAACAAAACCCTCCCCTTCTTTCTTTTGTCTGCATTATACCAGGGAGGGTTTAGCTAATCTATAGCTGGAGAGCCGGTTTCACGGTCTACTCATCATCGCCCAGCAATCCTCGGAGGAGGTCCAATGTCTCATCAGAGGGCTCAGCTCCAAGTTCATCCTTGAGGATCTCTCGCAGTCTCTTGAACTGCCTCATCGCCCCCGCCCGATCACCCGTCTCGAGCATGATACCGATGAGCAGCCGGTGGATATCCTCGCGAAGGGGATCCTTGTCCAGGAGTTTTCGGCAGGATTCAACGGCATCTTCCAGCCTACCCTGCTCCCAGTGGTACCGTGCCAGGTCCTCCAAAGCCTGGTGGTATTCGCGCTGGAGCGAACCCCTCAACTCCTCCGTCCACTCCGAGTAGATATCCTCCAGATAGTCCCCTCCGTATAGTGAGCTCGCCCCAAGCAGATACATCTCCCGCTGTGCGCTCGCGGCCCTGCGAGCCTTAGCCAGATTCCGGTGGAGTTCATCGACATCGTATTGATAATGCCTTGACTCCAACCGGTAGGCGCCTCCTTCGTAGGAAACGGCAGCGGTCCCTCCCAGCAGACGCCTGACCTGGTACAAGTAGAAGTGGAAGGTGCTGTGCGCCTTGGCGAGCGAGAGGTCAGGCCACAGGGCAGCCACTATCTGATCCTTGGTCACGACCGGGTTGGCAAGAAGGAAGAAGAGCATCTCCTTAGCGCTCAGTCTGAGATCCTGTGCCTCCACCAGTTGACCATCTCGACGGACGGTCGAGGTGCCGAGAGCGAGGAACTCCAGGCGCTCGGCCGCAGGCTCAGAAGGCACCGTAGAGGCGTAGTCGCCCGCTGGCTCAGTGCGGGCCAGGAGTCGTCGCAGCAAGTCGCGGTGCCCATGCACGGTGGTTTCTCCCAGTGCATACTCCAGCAGCGGCCGGCTACCTGTCCCTTCGTCGACCAGTAGTGGATCGAACCCAGACTGGGCAAGGGTGTCAAGAGCCATCTCTAGATTCAGCAGCGCCTCGCCCACCGCCTGCCGATGGAAGCGCACGCAGGCCAGGTGGAGGTGCGCCTTCGCCAACTCCTGCCGGGCGCTGCCACCTCGCAAGCTGGACACCGCCTGCTCAAGCGTACGCAGCGCCTCCTGGTCCTTTCCTTCAGCGAAGAGTAAGATCCCTCGAGAGATCTGAGACACTGCCACCTCATGGTCAGAACTATGCTCATACGCCTTCTCGATGGCTTGGTCTATCAACTGCTCAGCCGTCTCGAAGTTCCCCAGAAGCCGCTCCAGATTGCCCATTGCGTCCCACAGATAGCCGATCAGAAAACCCTCGTCGGCTTCCTCTGCGAGGTCCAGGGCCTCTTGGTATGCTTGCCGCGCCAGGCCGTGTTCCCCCCTGGCTCGGTGAACGTCGCCGAGGGTTGCCTGGGCATAGGCCTGGGGACGGATCAGTCCCATGGCCTGGCTTTCCGACAGCGCCTCCTCCAGTGTCATCAGAGCCCCGTCGAACCGCCCCTGCCGATACTCGGCCGCACCGATGTTATTCAGCGTCATCGCCATGGGACCCGTGGCACCCAACTGGCGCCATACCACCAGCGCCTTGCGACTGTAGTGCAGGTACCGCTCAATATCCACCGAGTAGTAGATGGCGCCGATGTCATGCAAAGTGTTGGCCACATCGTATAGATGATCCTCACCCAGGCTCTCGAAGAGTGTAAGGGCCTCCTGGAGCCGGGCCAGCCCCAGCTCCAACTCACCCTGTAGCCCGTGGCAGATACCCACGATGCTGTGAGCCATGGCCGTCAAGCTGGCGTCTTGGTTGTCACCCATCAGGGACAATGCCTGATCGGTCTTGGCAATGGCCTCCGCATACTCTGAACGAAGGCGATGGATGCTGCCCTCCTGCAAGAGAGCCCTCACCATCCCCAAGCCATCTGATCTCTCGGCGAAACCATCCTTGGCCTTCTCTAGGGCCCCCACAGCATCATCAAGCCGGCCATAGTTCGTGAGTACTCTGGACTGCCAGTACTGCATCCAGGGTGACCCATAGCCGGCCGTTATCATCGAATCAGTCCAAGAAAGCAGACTGCTCCACCTGCCCGAGCTGAAGGCCCAACTGGCCACAGCTTCCACCAAGCGCTGTGCGCGGTCGTAGGCCTCAGCATCGAGGTAGTGCCGAATCGCTTCATCCCAGCTCTCCTGAGCCTCGAATGAGCGACCAGCCTTGAGATGAAGGGCCACGCAGCGATCCCCGTCTTCCCGCAGCTTGGTCTTCAGAAACTCCTGGAAGAGCTGATGATACTGGTACCAGTCCTCTCCGTCCCCAGCCAGCCTGGAGATAAACAGGTTCTTGTCCTCCAACAGGGCCAGCATCTCACGCGAGTTGTCTGTGCCCAGCAACTCGTCGCACAAAGAGGGGTTCATGCGCTGAAGGACCGAGGAGCACTTGAGGAAGTCCTGCACGTCACCAGGTTGCTGGTTCAGCACCTCCTTCGCCAGATAGTCGAATATCTGGTCGTTGTCACCTTGGGCGAGCGCAATGGTGCGCAGCAAGCCCTTCCAGGAGTGGGTCATGAGCAGGATCGCCGTGATCCACCCCTCTGACTCCTCAGCAAGCGCGTCGGCCTGTTCCAAGGGCAGATTGATGTCGTAGCTCTGCTGCAGCAACTCCTGGATCTCTGCTGCGGTGAACCTGAGTTCCGAACTCCCAAGTCCTACCATCTCCTGACGAGCCGTGAGCTCCACAATGGGAAGCCCTAGGCTGGTGGTCCTGCTCATCAGTATCATGTGACAGTTCTCCGGCAATCGTCTGAGCAGGAAGCTGACGAGATTCGTCACTTCTTTTGAATCAGCCACCAAATGAAAGTCGTCGACTACCAGAGCAAAGTAGTCTGGAATGAACTCGTAGATCTCGTTGACCAGAGAGCCGGCGACAGACGTGGGCCCCTCGGTACGTATCCCTGCACGCAGAGCCGCCTGAGTCCTCTCGCCGAAGCCGGGGAACCGCTCCGCTATCGACGCCACCAAGTACTCGAGGAAGATCCTCACATCTTGATCCCACTCGTCCAAAGAGCACCAGCACACCGGCAAGTCAGCATCGTGAGCGAAGTCAATCAGCAGTGAGGTCTTCCCATACCCCGCGGAGGCAGAGACGAGGATCAGCTTGCGGTCGATGTGCTCATGGATGAAATCCACGAGCCGTGAACGATGGAGCAGGTCGCGTCGTTTTCCAGGAACGAGGACTTTGGTCTTGACGATCGAGGTCTCCCCATTCATGGCATTCCTCGCCATGCTTTGGAGGAGTTGAGTCTCGCACTCATCGTGGCCTCATCGAAGACTGATCAACCGAGTTGCGGCTAGTCAGCGTACTCAGCCTTGCCTGCAGCCGACGCAGGCCGCTGACCACCGTTGGTAGCGGCCAGCCTACCCTAGTCGGCGCCAGGGCATCACAGAGGGAAAGAGTAGCCGGTAGAATTCCTTCATTGACGCCAACGTCTTCTCATCCGATTCGGAGACGTTGGCGTGAAGGGTGACCGAGAGGATGCCGCTGTCAGGTATCCGTTCTGGGTCAGTCCAGAGATACCAGTACAGAACAACCCGCCTGAGCTGGTTCTTCTCAGTGATGACACGCTGCACGTTTACCGAGGAATCGCCGATATCTATGCTCTCCAGCCCAACATCCACAATCCTCCACCCGCTGCCGGGATAGCAGGTCAGGGCCGTGTGCTCGAAGAGATGGAAGCTCTTGCCGCCTCTACTTCCTATGATGGAGAAGAACAGACTACTCCCCAATTCATCCCGATACTCTCGAGTGACGGCAACCTCGGGGCTGTCATACCATTCGTCTACTGCCGGTCCCATGGAGGAATCTGCACTGCCGGATCGCCAGCGACCAAGTTCCCTGGGTATGCCCTCGAAGAGATCATCGCGAAGAGTGAAATCAATGGCAGTGGCCAGCGCGCGCTCATGCGGCGTCCGGCGATACCAGCCCTCCACATCGACTATCACAACCTCGGTGGCGCCGCTGCCCACCTCGACGGTCGCCGTCAAGGGCTGGGCACCGGTCGGAGCAGGGGAAAGCGCCAGGCCGTGATTGATCAAGAACCAGGCCCCAAGAGCCACCACAAGAAGCACCACCACGATCAAATATCGCGCCGAATCTCTGAGCACCCCACCAACCTGCCAACCAGTATGAGCAAGACGAAAGCCAGGAGAAAGAGGACCGGGCTGGAGTAGTCGTGAAAGTATCTCATCCCGACCTCGGCACCGAAGAAATGAGCGATGACCAGCAGGGAGGATACCCTCACCAAATTGGCCACCAGGGCGACAGGAACTGCCATTGCCAGCAGGACAGCCTTGGCACGGTATGATCCGTCAAGAATGTACACGAATACCACCACCAAAGTAGCCAGGGCCACAACCGAATTCAGACCGCTGCAAGCTGCACCTACGACGAAACTGGACCCTGGCAGCTGGATCTGGGAACCCTGGTTCGCTGCGGGTATGCCAAGGAGACTAACCACCGCGGTCGAGATCGTCGCCGTAAAGGATTCCAGCGCCGGGCTCAGCCGATTGATGAACGGCAACGGGATCATGAAGAACAGGAAAGCGAGAGGAAAAGCTATGCGCCGCGTGGCCTTCTCTCCCAGAGTATACAAAGCGAGCCCTCCCAGGAGCACGATGAAGGCAACAGCCGAAACATGATAGGCTTGCCAGACCTGGGCTACAAGGAACCCAACAAGACTGGCCCCCACGACCAAGAGACCCAGGTTGCTGGGCTCCCGGCTATCTCGCGCGAAGGCCTCTCGCCGCCGCCATAGGAAGAACCCCGAGATGAAGGGCACCAGGAAACCGTGAGAGTAGTACGAGTTGTTCAGCCAGTTGTATACAAGCCAAACAAATGTTGACCAGAAGAGGAGTGTCACCAACACCAGGATAATCACTCCTCCAACGACGTCTCGCTTTGTACCGCTCATGCCAGTCTTGCACCCATCCGGTCGAAACAGGAATAGTATATCATCCACAGAACCACCGTGTCAACCATGTCAACAGATACCTCAAGATGCACGCCCAACCACCATGTCCGCTCGGAGAGGCCAAGCGCCACATCAGCCAGAGGGAGTTCCGTGCCACCATACACAACATGTGGCGCAGCTACTTCCTAGAGTACCCATATGTTGTAGTTCGGCCCACGGAGACGAGGGTGGCCGCCTTTCCAAATCGCTGCATTTGTGCTACAATATGAAGAGATAGTAGAGGAGGTTTACTGGCAACAAGTGGCACGTAACGAGCTCACATACCAAGCCTCTGACATTGAGATACTGGAGGGACTCGAAGCGGTGCGGCGCCGGCCGGGCATGTACGTGGGCAGTACTGACATGCGCGGCCTGCACCACCTCATCTTCGAGGTCGCCGATAACTCGGTGGACGAGGCCCTCGCCGAGGCCTGTGACGAGATCCAGATTACCATTCACCCAGACCTCACGGTGACCGTGGTGGACAATGGTCGTGGCATTCCCGTGGATGTCCATCCGCAGAGCGGCAAATCGGCCCTGGAGGTAGTACACACCGTGCTCCACTCGGGAGCCAAATTCGGCGGTGGAGGCTACAAGGTGGCCAGCGGCCTTCATGGGGTCGGCGTATCGGCAGTCAATGCGCTGTCAGAGTGGCTGGAGGTGCAGGTTCAACGGGACGGTAAGAAGTACTTCCAGCGGTACGAGCGCGGTGTGCCGGTCGCCCCAGTCAAAGTGGTCGGCCGCAAGGTTCAGGGAACGGGCACCGCGACTACCTTCCTCCCCGACAGGGAGATATTCAACACGCTCGACTACAAGTTCGAATCTTTGGCTGAGCGCTTTCGAGAGATGGCCTTTCTCACCCGCGGCCTCCGGATCGTGTTTCGAGACGAGCGGACAGATCAGGAACGAACCTACTACTTCGAAGGCGGCATCATCTCGTTTGTCCGGCGGCTCAACTGGAACCGGAATCCCCTGCATGAGCCCATCCACGTGGAGAAAGCGGTCAACGGGGCGGTAGTGGAAGCCGCCATACAATACACCGATGGATACACCGAATCGATCCATGCCTTCGCCAACAACATCAACACCGTGGACGGCGGAACCCACCTCACCGGCTTTCGGTCTGCCCTAACCAGAAGCATCAACGACTACGCCCGCAAGAACAGCCTGCTGAAAGAGAGCGATCCCAACTTCAGTGGCGAGGATGTGCGGGAAGGGCTGACAGCCATCCTCAGCGTCAAACTAACCGATCCCCAATTCGAAAGCCAGACCAAGGCCAAGCTGGGCAACGCCGAGGTCAAGGGATTGGTGGAGTCGGTGGTCCTAGACGCTCTCTCCACCTTCATGGAGGAAGACCCCAGGGCGGCCAAGGCCATCGTAGAGAAGTGCCTCGTGGCATCCCGAGCACGAGCCGCCGCTCGCAAGGCGCGAGACCTGGTTGTGCGCAAGAGCGCTCTGGAGAGCATGACCCTGCCCGGCAAGCTGGCAGATTGCTCAGAGCGAGACCCGTCGAAGTGCGAACTATATATCGTTGAGGGCGATTCGGCAGGCGGATCGGCCAAGCAGGGCCGTGATCGACGCTTCCAGGCGATCCTGCCTTTGCGCGGCAAGATACTGAACGTTGAGAAGGCCCGTCTGGACAAGATCCTCAGCAACAGAGAAATAGAGACACTTGTCAGCGCCCTGGGCTCAGGGATCGAGGAGAGTTTCGATCTCAGCAATTTGCGCTACCATCACATCATCGTCATGACCGACGCAGACGTGGACGGCGCCCACATACGCACTCTGCTCCTGACCTTCTTCTTCCGCTATATGGAACCGCTCATCACCAACGGGCACCTGTACATCGCTCAACCCCCTCTGTATCGCATCACCATCAAGTCGAAAGAGTACTATGTCTATAGTGAGGGTGAAAGGGAGGACCTGCTCAAGAAGCTGGGACAGGCAAAGGCCGAAACTCAGCGATACAAGGGACTGGGTGAGATGAACCCAGAGCAACTCTGGGAAACGACGATGAACCCGGAGTCGCGGACGCTTCTTCGCGTGTATATCGAGGATGCCGTCAGAACGGACAGCACCTTTGACAAACTCATGGGACCCGCCGTTCCGCCGCGCAAGCGGTTCATCCAGACCCACGCTAAGTCCGTCAGGAACCTGGATGTCTAGGTCGGTGTTGTCAACTGCCCGACCGGGGGATACACCCCCCAGGCGATGCCCAGTAGCGCTTCGTGTGCGAGCACCCAGCAGTCGCCACCCTGCGGATCTCGCGGCGCATAGGAGAAGCAACTGCAATGTCTCAGGAATTGATCGACTGTACCACCATTCCGTCCAGGTTTGGCGAGTTGACTCTCCTCTGGCGCGAAGACGAGCAGGGTGCCAAGGTGGTCGAGATTCTGTTGCCTCGCAAGAGAACGCAGGTACCTCGAGACGCCAGGATGCGAAGCCGACCTCCGGCATTAGAGCATCTCTGCCTGGCCATCGAGCGCTTTCTGGACGGACAGCCAGTGGAGTTTGCCATCGATCTGCTCGACTCCAGCCAGTGCTCGCCTTTCCAATGGACCGTTCTGATGGCGGAAACAACCATCCCCAGGGGATACGTCTCCTCGTACAGCCAGCTCGCATCACACGTGGGGAAGCCGAGAGCTGCCAGAGCCGCGGGTACCGCTCTCGCGCGGAACCCATTCCCCCTCATCGTTCCCTGCCATAGGACTGTCAGGAGCGACGGTAGCCTGGGAGGGTACGGTGGTGGCTTGGAGATGAAGAGGGCTCTCCTTGAAATGGAGGGTGTTGGCTTTGACTGCCTTGGTAGAGTGAGACCCGAGTTCTTCTGGGATTGGGGCGCAGCATCCTGACCATCGGCGCATGCTGGTGTGGAGACGCCAACCGCCATTCCAGGCCACTACCGCTCTCCTGCGGGATCTCCATTTCACGCTCCCCCGCCTTGGTATCGTCGGCCTCTCTCGGCCCTGCATCCGGCGCAGACTCCAACCGCAGGTGCACGCTTCTTCCCAGACCATTGACCCGCCATCCGGAAAGAGGTATTATACGTCGCAAACGAACAAGCACCCATCGGAAGGAACGTGAGCCAATGCGTATCGCCATAGCATCGGACCACGGCGGTTTCCATTTGAAGGGCGATTTGGCTTTGCTCCTAGAGGAGATGGGCTACACCTGCCATGACTTGGGACCACACAACGCCGACGCTGTGGACTACCCGGACTACGCGCTGAAGGTGGCGACTGCGGTAGCCGAGGGCCTGTACCATGTGGGCATCCTCGTCTGCGGCACAGGGCAGGGCATGGCGATGACCGCAAACAAGGTCAAGGGCATTCGCGCCGCCGTGTGCCAAGACACTTACTCAGCGCGCATGAGTCGAGAACACAACGATGCCAATGTCCTCTGCCTGGGCGCGAGGGTCGTGGGTCGCGGCCTGGCAGCGGACATCGTCAAGATTTGGCTGGAAGCAGAGTTCTCAGAGGAGCAACGGCACAGCCGGCGAGTAGCCATGATCCAAGCTCCCGAAGGCAAATGACCATGGCAGGCATCTCCGGCGGCACTGCACACCCTGCCGGCCAACTGCCATCCTTCCCTTCGCCTAGCGGTACAATGGGCAGACGCCTCGCAGGGTCGCGCAGCAGGTCTGGGCATCTGTCCTCGTTCCGCCACGCCCGGCTGTCTTGAGTGATCTCATGGCCCATAAAGCCCAAATCCACATCCTAGGGATAAGGGTCGACAACGTGACCTACGGCGAAGCGCTCGCCCGCATGGAAGAGTTCATCGCCGACGGGCGCCCGCATCTGGTGGCCACCGTTAATCCCGAATTCATCATGACCGCCCAGAGGGATCCTCGCTTCGCAAAGATCCTCAACGAGGCGCACCTGACCTTGCCGGATGGTCAGGGATTGGTGTGGGCGGCGCGTTTGCTGGGAGCACCCTTGCGGGAGCGAGTGACTGGAGTAGACACTGTGCTCAGGCTGGCAGAGTTGTCGGCGGAGAGGGGGTACCGCTTGTATCTACTGGGGGCCGCCGAAGGAGTGGCTGCTGCCGCAGCTCGGGAACTAGAAAGCCGTTTCCCCGGACTGGAGATCGCCGGTACCTTCGCTGGGTCGCCTGCATTTTCAGACGACGATCAAGCCGTGGAGCGCATCCGGCGCACACGGCCGGATCTGCTCCTGGTGGCCTACGGGGCACCTCACCAGGAGGCATGGATCCACCGCAATCTGGCGCATCTACCTGTTCCCGTTTGCATGGGGGTCGGAGGAGCGTTTGATTTCATCTCCGGAAAGACCAAACGGGCACCCAGATGGGTACAACGCCTAGGTCTCGAATGGCTGCACCGTCTGGGCCACGAGCCGTGGCGCTGGCGCCGGATGATGGCCCTGCCGAGATTCGTACTGCTGGTACTGCGTGAGAGGTCCAGACAGCACGCCTGACCAAACAAGGCGGGAGGAGGGGCCATCGATTTCGCGACTAACCTGGCGGCGGAGGCGTCGACATGCCAGCAGACAGACACCACAGAAGGGGGTTACCCTGTAGCCGGCTTGCGGCCACCACCGCCTCTACCCGCAAGTCTCATGGAGTTGCAGGAACGGGCACGATTTGCTAGAATATATGCACAACGAACGCTGGGGCGTCGCCAAGTGGTAAGGCAGCGGCCTTTGGAGCCGCCATTCGGAGGTTCGAATCCTTCCGCCCCAGCCTGTTCAGGGAGGCAAGCAGCCCTTACTACGAGGCACTCGTAGTATAGAGCGCGATGGACGAGGAACCCTCCAGTACG
>Ga0307379_10010500_pt1 | contig 12243 bp, 11 predicted proteins | sample UN2MG_FD_202237 | JGI IMG/M metagenome (GOLD analysis project Ga0307379, IMG submission 202237) | Soil microbial communities from Risofladan, Vaasa, Finland - UN-2 | ecosystem: Environmental > Terrestrial > Soil > Coastal area > Acid sulfate soil | place: Finland: Risofladan, Vaasa | collected... | reverse complement strand
CCGGTGGGCGAGAGCTGCTATCGAATGCCTGATGCGACGATGGCGCCGGTCCCGGCCGGACGCCTGGTCGTAAAGCAAGGCTACCAGGAAGCGTCCAATGTCAAAGTCATTGATGAGCTCGTGGACATGATACTCGTATCGCGGCTCTACGAAGCGAATATGAAGTCGCTCTCGGCCGAAAAGGAAGCGTCCAGCAGTCTTACAAGCGCGGCCATGGGCTGAGAGACCAGCGAGAAGGAGAATAACAGTATGTTGAGAGCGTTTTCAACGGCGGCGACGGGGATGACCGGCCAGCAGATGATGGTGGACGTAATTGCCAACAATCTGGCCAACGTCAACACCACCGGGTTCAAGCGAAGCCAAATCAATTTTCAGGATTTGCTTTACGTCACGATGAGCGAACCCGGCACGGAGGTGGCTTCCGGTATCAACTCCCCCAGCGGCACCGAAATCGGCAGCGGTGTTCGGGCGGCTTCGACCGTCAAAGTCTTCACGCTCGGAGAGCTTGAGAATACCGCCAGGCCTCTTGACATCGCCATTGCAGGGGATGGATTCCTTCAAGTGACCATGCCCAGCGGTGATTTGCGGTACACCCGTGACGGCTCGTTGCAGCTCAACGCCAACGGGGAGCTGGTGACCACCAGTGGATATGCCATCGAGCCGGCCATCAGCGTTCCGACGGACGCCGTCTCCGTGAGCATCGAGAAAGACGGCGGGGTCAACGTGACGGATTCTTCCGGGACCCAGTCCGTTGTGGGCACGGTTCAGTTGACGCGCTTTCCGAATCCCTCGGGCCTCTCGAACGAAGGAGATAACCTGCTCTCGGAAACCGAGGCAAGCGGCACGCCCACGACTGGCACGCCGGGGGAAAACGGCTTCGGCACCATCCAGTCGGGATTTCTGGAGAAGTCCAACGTCCAAATGGTCACGGAGCTGGTCAATCTCATCACCGCCCAGCGGGCCTACGAGATCAACTCACGGGCCATCCGGGCCGGCGACGACATGCTTCGAACGGCCAGCCAGATCGTCAGATAGGAAATCATTATGAGTAAGCGCAAACGCACGAGAGCACGAGCCTGCAGAAACGCCGGGGCGATTGCTATTTCTGTGGGTGTGACTCTCGTAGTTTTCTGCCAGGCGGCGGCCAGCAGCGCCCCTGAGACCTCGCTGGAGCAGTCGGGCCTGAGAATTTATCTGCCGCGAGAGGTTTCGGTCAAGGGCAGCGAGCTGAATCTGGGTCAGCTTGGCATCATCCGGGGCGAAGAATCGCTTGTCGCCAGGGCAAACGGAATTGCGCTGGGGCGGATTTCCGTGCCTGGACAGATCATCGTCATCGACAGGCCGACGATTTTGAGCCGACTGGCGTGCAGCGGGATCCCCACCTCGAAGGTGACATTGACCGGCGCCGAACAGATGACGGTCAGGCAGCAAAACCGGATCGTCGGCGCGGACGAGATCGTCTCGCTGGCAAGCGCGTTTCTTGAGAACCATCGTCCCAACACCTCGGTTTCTCGCTGGACGGCGGCCCGCAAGCCGGAGGATCTCATTCTGTCCGGCACGTATAGCGACGTAAGATTCTCGCCTCGCTTGAGCGAAAGCAGCGCGACCAACCAGGCCCGGGTTGAGATTGGCGTGTTCGCGGCCGACAGGAAGATCGCCGTGCGTGACGTTATGTTCGCCTTGAAATACAGTTGCCGGCAAGCCGTCACAAAGACGGATATCGCCGCGGGTCAGACGATCGGTCCCGAAAACGTCGAGATACAAACGAGGGAGTCGAACTATCCGGAGCCGGTTGATTGGACCTCCCCCTATGGTCTCGTTGCCAGATACCGGCTGCCGGCCAGCACGATGCTGCGTCCGCACATGGTGGGAGCTTCCGAATCGCCCACGGTGGTCACGCGAAATCAAACCGTTGCCATAAGAGTTGAAAGGCCCGGACTTCTGATTACCGCGGTGGGCAAGGCGATGGAGGACGGCAAAGCGGGTGAATACATCAAGGTCCGGAACGTGGATTCGCAGCGAATCATTCTGGCAAAGATCAACGCAGACGCAAGCGTGGAGCCGGTGTTGTAGCACGCACGTGTATAACGGCGGGGCCAAAATGGAAATACCCGGAAAGGCTGAAATTATGAATAGTAAAGTGACCGCAGCGATTTCTTTGATTGTCCTCGTATTCTTTTCGACGGCTTGTTCGCAGGCAGGCTCGATCTGGGCCAAAAGGGACAAGAACATGAAGGCCGTATATGCCGACGACGTCGCCCGCCGGATAGGAGACGTCCTGACGATCAAGATCAGCGAGGACAGCAAGGTCGATAACAAAGCCAAGAGAGACATGCAGAAGGGAACCGACCGGTCAACCGCTTTCAACGGAGAGCTGGGCAACTTCGCCGACCTCGGTGAATTCGGCATGAGCGCCGAATCGGACAATCAATTGAAAAGCAAGGCCGATTACAAGGACGAGCGCAAGTTTGTGGATAGCATCACCGTCGTTGTTATGGATATCCTGCCGAACTCGAACCTTGTCGTCATGGGAACTCGTCAGCGCGACATCGGAGGGGACATCCAGACCATCGAGGTCAGCGGCATCGTCCGGCCGAGTGACGTTGCATTTGACAACACGGTCAAGAGCGAACAGGTTGCGGATTTTCACATCGTCTCGAAGAACAGCGGGGTTTCGGCTCCGTACACCAAGCCGGGCTGGCTCGGCACGATTCTTGATATTCTTTGGCCGTTTTGAGGATCCCCCTTCAGGTCGATTCGATTGTTTGAGAGCGACAGGCTATGAAATCGATAATGAGCAAAAGACAACAGAGCATCACGGCACTGACGATTTGCGCCTTGGCTGCTTGCACATGGTTCTGCCCGGCCGGGCGGGCTGAACGCATAAAGGACATCGTCGATATTCAGGGCCTTCGCGGCAACCCGCTCTCAGGCGTTGGTTTGGTCGTCGGGCTGGCCGGAACCGGCGACAGCAGCCTGCTTTCGCGGCAAATGCTCACGAATCTGTTGAGAGATTCGGGGCTCGTTCTCAATCCTTCCGATTTAACCGGCGGCAACGTTGCCGTGGTTTGGGTCACGACCGAGTTGGGGCCTTTTTCCCGTGAAGGCTCGCGCATCGATGCTGATGTTTCGGCGATCGGAGACGCCAAGAGCCTTCAGGGCGGGAAACTTCTGCCCACGCCGCTCAAAGGCCTGGATGGACAAGTTTACGCTGTCGCCGACGGCGGAATATCCATCGGCGGCTGGACGGCGACGGGCGACACGGCATCGATTACCAAGAACCACCAGACCGTTGGACGCATTCCCGATGGCGCAACAGTTGAGAAGGAGGAGCTTGCCACGTTTGTCGAAAACATCGGCGGCGAGCGCGTGATCACGCTGAATCTGCGAAACGCCGATTTCTCAACCGCCAGGCAAGTCAGCGAGGCCGTTAACAAGAGCTATCCCGATAGTGCGGTGGTAGTGGACGCCGCTACCATCCGGGTGAAAATACCGCAGCAAGTCGCTCAGGAAGGGATTGCCGGCTTTATCGACGAGATCACACAGCCCGAAGTGACGGTGGACGTTCCGGCCGTCGTGGTGATCAATGAACGCACGGGTACGATTGTCGTCGGCGAAAAAGTCGGCATCTCCGCGGTGGCGATCTCCCAGGGCAGCCTGGTCGTCAAGATCAAGGAAACCGCGCTGGTCTCGCAGCCGACGGCCCCCTTCTCGGACTCCGGCACGACGCAAAAAATCCCGGATACAATCGTCGGGGTAGAGGAAAGCGAGGCGTACCTGATTCCCGTGTCCCGCTCGGTGACCGTCTCGGAGCTGGCCAAGAGCCTCAATGCCATAGGGGCCACGCCGACGGACTTGATCGCGATATTCAATGCTCTCAAGAAGGCCGGCGCCCTTCAAGCCAAACTGGTGATTATGTAGGAGCCCTCGTATGGACAGCGCCAATTTGATCCTGACCCAACCCGTCGGCCCGCCCAGCCCGCTGGAACAGCTCTCGAAATCGGATGTTGAGAAGGTCTCAGACGAGAAGAAAAGGCAGATTGCCAAGGATTTTGAATCGGTTCTGCTGACCAAGCTGATGGACCAGATGAAAGAGACCATCGGCGACTGGGGCTTCGAGAAGGACGGGGCCTCCGGCCAGGTCCAGGGAATATTCTGGTTGTACCTCGCCCAGGACGTTGCCAACAACGGAGGGATGGGGCTGTGGAAAGACATCTACCAATTCATGGCCGGCAGTCATCAGACGAATGCAGCAGAGAAGTCACTGGATGGGTGTCTATGAACGCAGTCAGAGTAGAAGACAGAGTTGAAGAGCTGCTGGCGTGTCTCGATAACGACGCCCGGTATATCCAGGAGAGCTTGTCACAGCTCAATGAGCTGCGCACGCTGGTCATCAAACGCGATGATGCGGCTCTGGGCACGCTGCTGGAGAGCATTCAGGCCCAGTCGGGCCACCACAGGAGTCAGGAACAGGACCGGCAGTCCGTCCGAAAGAACCTGGCAGACGCCCTCGGATGCGACGTCCGGCAGATGACCTTATCGGCGCTCCAGGAGAATCTGCCGGAAGCGAAGAAGGAGCAGGTCAACCAGATGAAGGCAAAGCTGAAATCGCTGCTGGCCGAACTCCGGAAGGAATACTTGAGTACCGTGTTGCTTTTGTCTGAATGTTCCAGGCTCAACAACCTGCTCTTGAGAAGCATCTTCAATCTCGGCGGGACCGGGGAGGTATATTACAACGCCAACGGTGTCACCCGGCGGCAAACCGAAACGGCTTTTGTGAATCTACAGTTTTAGATGCTCGGCAGAATCTCGTAACGAGAGTCAGAATATGGACAGTTTTGGCATAGGGATTAGCGGTCTTAATGCCGCTCAAAAGGCTTTTGAGATCATTGGCAACAACATCGCCAATGCGGCCACGGACGGCTTTCATCGCCAGCGGATCAATCTCAGTCCCGCGTATTCGGCGCAGGTGGGGTCGGTCCTCATGGGAGGAGGTGTTGATGTTGCCAGCATCGTCCGAGTCATCGACGGGCTTCTTCAAAAGGAGATGTTCAAGCAGGAATCGGTGCTGGAGCAGGTCTCGAAGGAGCTGACCACGTTGCGCATGGCCGAAAGTGCGTTTGGAGAGCTCTCCGGGCGCATCGGTTTAAGCGCGACTATCGATGAATTCTTCAACGCCCTGCAGGACCTTTCCGCGCATCCCAATGAAGCGATATGGCAGAACCAGGCTTTGACCGCTGCGGAGACAATGACCGGCCAATTCAGGACCATGGGAGATTTTCTTACATCTTTGGAAACCCAGATCAGGCTGGAAGCTGAAAACGCAGTCAAAGAGCTCAACGCGCTGGTCGTGCGAATAGCCGACCTCAACGACAGCATAAAAAGGCACGAAATCAGCGGCGGGCAGGCCAACAATCTGCGGGACCAGAGAGACCAGTGCATCACCCAACTGGCTAAACTTATCAGTGTGGAGACCCAGTCGCGAGAGTATGGTGTGGTGGACGTCAGCGTCAGCGGCATCCCGGTGGTGACCAGCACGTCCGCCTTCGAGTTGGAGGCCGGCTTGACGGAGAACCTCGGGTTGGGTATTGGCGTCGCCGGCGAGTCGAACTATACCCTGAACATGGAAGGCGGGCGGCTTGGTGCGCTGCTAACGCTGAAAAACGATTTGCTCGCCGATATCCACGGTGACCTGGATAAGCTGGCTGGCGCGATCATCCGGCAGATCAATGAATACCACGTTCAAGGCGTCGGTTCGAGCGGTTCCTTTACCGGCCTGGTCGGCTGGCCCATGAGCAGCGGGATCCTGGCCAATTTCGACCCGCCGGTGTCGGATGGGAACATCTACATACGAGTCACGAACACCAGCACCGGCGCCGTCACGAGGACGGCTGTCTCTGTCGATGCGTCCGCAGACACGTTGACCACCGTTGCTGCTGCGATCACTTTCGCGGTCACGGGGCTGACCGCTTCGGTAGCGGATTCGCGGCTGAACATCCAGGCGGATACAAACTACGAGTTCGATTTCCTGCCCTGCGCGCTTGGCTCGCCGACGGCCAGCGACTTCACGGGAGCGATATCGCCCCCGAGCGTATCCGTATCCGGCATTTATGCGGGCACGAAAAACCAGACTTTTGAATTTACTGTATCAGGGTCGGGCTCCGTCGGAAATGGGGCCCTGCAAATTGACGTGACGGATGGGGACGGAAATACGGTTGCGACACTCAGTGTCGGCTCAGGCTACGCCGCGGGGGACAAGCTGGATCTGGGCAATGGCATCAAGATAGCGCTCGGTGCCGGCGACCTGGCGGACGGCAACACCTTCGAAGTGGACGCATTTGCCGATACGGATACTTCAGGGGTCCTGGCCGCAGCGGGAATAAACGTCTTTCTGACGGGCAGCGAAGCATCGGACATGGCGGTTCACTCCGCCATATCGGCCAGCCCGGGCCGCATCGCCACGGCGCTGGGTTCGGACATGACGGATAACTCGAACGCCCTGCGCATGGAAGCGCTGCGGAACCAGGCGATAACGAGTCTCGGCTCCATGACGCCCGGAGAGTTCTATCGCCAACTGACGGCCGACATCGGCCAACAGGTCGCCGTCAAGCAGATACACCAGGATAATATCGAGGCGATGGTCCAGAGCATCGCGAATCAGCAGGATGAGATCAGCGGCGTCGATATCAATGAAGAAGCGGCTCAGCTACTGATTTTCGAGCAGATGTTCAAGGCCATGGCCAAATACCTGGCCACGATTCAAGCGTCACTTACGGCGGTAATGCAAATAATATGAGAACGGTGCGGCGCGACGCGGGCGCCCGGAAAAACAGGGTGCAGCACAAATGAGCAGCTCACTTGCGAATGTTTATAATAACGTCAACTATGCTCTGCATCTGCACGGTGCCGCGATGACGCGACTGCAGGAGCAGGCCTCCACCGGCTCGCGTATAAACCGCGTCTCGGATGATCCCTCCGCCGCCTACCGGATCATGGGATTGAATACCGACCAAAGGGCGCTCGACAACTACGCAGACAATCTCTCGGACATCGTCAGCTTACTGGATCTCTCGTCAACCGTTATTCAGGAGATCGCTTCGGCCCTCACCGAAACGAGGGTGCGTCTGACTCAAATTGCCGGCGGCATCTACAGCGAGGACGCACGGCAAAGGACCGCCGAAGGAATCAACGACATATTGGAGCAGATCGTTTCTCTGGCCAACACAAAACACATGGGTCAGTATCTGTTCGGCGGAGGCGATACGGCCTCGGCGCCCTATCTGATAGAGCGCGCAAACGGCCAAATTACCAGCGTGACATACCGGGGCAGCGACGAGAATCGAAATGTGGAGGTGGCTCCCGGTGTGAACTCATCGGCCTTCTACGTGGGCGATGACATGTTTCGTTCCGACGACCGCGGCGAGCTGATTTTTCTGGGCGAGACCGGCGCCAGGACCGGCACGGGCACGTCCACGGTGCGCGGAGATACCTGGCTGACCGTAACCGGCTCGGCCGGCAACTACACTCTTTCTATCGATGACGGCCAGACGACTTTCCCCACGAACGGCACGGACATCAATCTGGCCGTTACGAATCCGGAAACCGGCGAGATTCTCTATGTTGACACCACCGGGATAGCCGGTGCCGGCGTCGATATGGTCCGGGCCCCCGGAACCTATGACATATTCAATACGCTCATCAGCATCCGGGACGTACTCCAGAATGAAAAAGCGCTTTCCAGCGGTCAATTGCGCCAACTGCAGGATAGCACGCTGATTTCGCTGGAAGAGGTCAATGGGTTGATCGTCGGGGCTGAAGTTGCCGTGGGGGCGCGCGTCGGCTTCCTGGACAACCTCAAGGACAGTCTCAAGAACCTGAAGTATGACGCCGAGGATGAGACGACCCGTTTGCAGGAGGCGGACATCGCGCAGCTCGCCATAGACCTCTCGCGCCGGGAGATTCTCTACCAGATATCGCTGTCCGTCGCCGGCAAGCTCATGTCCATGTCCTTGCTGGACTTTCTGCGGTAACCGCCCCGGGGGGAATTGGCATCAGACAGGTCTGTTCTTGAACAGCTTGTATGTCTGATATTTATACGGATTTCACAGGGGGATGCCGCAAAATTGCCAAATAGGTCAATGCCGCCTGAAGGCACGGAATTTGCTCATAGGTCCTTGAAGCTTTAGATTGCTGGTGCAAGGACAATGCGCTCGGCAGGACTTTAATGGAGTAGTGTAAATGACGATGGAGCCGAAATCGAACCCGCTCGGCGGGCAAACGGGCGATACCGAATGTGGAAACGCCAACCTATACGAGAAAGGTCTTCAGTTGGCCGGAGCCGGCAGATACCAGGATGCCCTGGCCTGTATGCGGGAGCATCTTCGCACCTCGCCGCAGGATGCACAGATTCTAAATGATATCGGGGCCATTCTTCATTGCCTGGGGCGCTCAGACGAAGCGATTGACCATTTCCTCAGAGCCCGGTCCCTGCGTAAGGACTCGCCCGAGATCGTATGGAACCTCGTCGAGGCGTATCTTGCCGTCGGCAAGGCGAACGAAGCCGCATCGCTCTTCGACGACTTGGAGCGCATGAACGTGCTCAACGTGGACGTGCTCAACAGAGCCGCCAACATATTCCTGAATCAGAATAACAAAGCCGGCGCCGTCGAGACGCTGCTTCGCTCGCTGCGCCTCTGCCCCGGCCAGGAAATCCTCCAGCCGATGCTCCAGGTCATTCGTTCCAAGAGACCGAAGCTGGCGTTCTTCTGCGGCGGCGACGGCATGGGATTCCTCGATGAAATCGTGGAGTTCGCCCGGCCGCGTTTTGAGGTGCGTCTTTTCGACGGCCGGACCGAAGAAGAGCTCTATGAGCTGATGAAGTGGAGTGATGTTTCGTGGTTTGAGTGGTGCACGAATCTTGCCGTGATAGGTTCGCGGCAGCCCAAGGTCTGCAAGAACATCATCAGACTGCACCGTTATGAAGCGTACGAGCTCTGGCCCCGGCAGGTGAACTGGGCGAACATCGACCAGCTTGTTACCGTCGGCAACAGCTTCGTCAGAGAGGTTCTTCTCGACGGGGTTCCGCAGCTTGAAAGCACAACATCGGTGATCGGTATTCCGAACGGTGTCAGTCTCGATAAGTTTCCCTTCACCGCGCGCCGAAAGGGCAAGAACATCGCTTTTCTGGCCAACCTGCGAACCGTCAAGAACCCGCCTTTTGTCCTGCAGTGCATGCAAAAGCTGCACTACATCGATCGCCAGTACCGCCTGTTCTTTGGAGGGAAGTTCCAGGACACGGCCCTGGAGCAATATCTGAGGCACATGGTCGCGGCTCTCGACCTCCGCGACGTGGTATTCTTCGACGGATGGCAGCCGGATGTCCGTTCGTGGCTTGCGGACAAGCACTACATCGTTTCAACGAGTATTATCGAAAGCCAGGGGATGGGTGTTCTGGAAGCCATGGCTTGCGGCGTGAAACCCGTGATTCATAACTTCCCGGGTGCGGCCGAGACATTTCCGTCCGAATTCCTGTTCAACATCGCCGAGGAATTTTGCGCTCAGATTTGTTCCGAGGCCTACGAACCCGAGAGATATCGAAAGTTTGTCGAAGAGCGGTATGCGCTGCAAAATCAGTTGGCTCGGATTAACAATATCTTCACGCGATTCGAGGCCGAGATAGACTCGCGTTGCACCGACACCGGACATACGGTCTCACCGGATTGGAATCGTGAGCGGGTTACGCGGTCCCAGGACGCTCTGTCTCCGGCGTATGGGAAGAATGCGATTGTATGAATCGTGAGGACTTAGGGAATCCCGGATACCCCTGACATGGCACAAGACTGCGATAAGAAGGCCGGCCCGGTCGTGAGCGTGCTGCTTCCGACGTTCAACCGGCCCCGATATCTTCCTCTGGCCCTGGCCAGTATTGTGCGCCAGAGCTACAGACATCTCCAGGTCATTGTTGTCAACGACGGCGGCGTCGATGTGAGCGGCATCGTCAATTCCTTTCACGACTCTCGGGTGATTCTGATCAATAGAAAGCAAAACCTGGGCAAGCCCCATTCGCTGAACGAGGCTTTAGGTCGGGCCAAAGGCAAATACGTCGCCTATCTGGACGACGACGACCTGTATTACCCTCATCACATCGAAACATTGGTCAACGCTTTGGAAGGCCCGACGGATTGCCAGGTGGCCTACAGCGATTTCTACAAGACCTGTTGCAGGGTTTCCTCGGATGGCGCCCGGCAGGTCCTGAGTAAAACCGTGGAAGTCAGCCGGGACTTCGACCGCTTTCTCATGCTGCATTTCAATCACGTTCTGCACGTTTGCCTGATGCACCGTCGGGACCTGCTTGACAAAACCGGCCCCTACAACGAGCAGCTTAACGTTCTGATCGACTGGGACATGACCCGACGGCTCGTCTTCTTCTCTGATTTTCACCACGTGTGTGAAATCACCGGGGAATATTACCATCCGATGGGTGAGTGCGACAGGATATCGGTGCAGCGCCGCAAGGACAAAAAGCGGTACGCCGAGAATGTCCTGACGATACGAACCACCCGGCCCCCCAAGCCCTGGGTGAAGATTCAGGATATGTCCATCATTCTTGCCGATGACCGGCTGGACAAAGAGGTGGGCAAGACCATTGGGGCAATATGGAGGCACACCTTTTATCCCTACAAGCTCTACCTGCCCCTGCCGGAGTCTGATATCGACCGGCTGAATACGGATATGCCCAATCTGGTCAAGGTGCCTGTTCGTCCGGCATCTTCTACGGCCCAGCGCGTGGATGCGGCTCTTGGACAATGCGAGGGCCGGTATATTGGACTCGTGCCGGGCGGGTTGCCCCTAAGAGACATGTGGATAGAGAATGCGCTCTATGCCCTGATGAATAGTCCCGCGGACCGCATCGGGTTCGCGGCGGAAGGCTCGACGGACAGCCTTTGGGCGGCGATCGTAAGGAAAAACGATTTACTCGCGGCTCGCACGCGTTTTCCGGACTTGCCGGTGCGGGAGTCACTTATGGCGGCCGGTGTGACACTGAGGTCGCCGGATTTCGAGGAACTTCCCTTCCAATTCGACAATTTGCTTCTGCAAGCGCAGGCGGAATTAAAGGACGGCAACTATCTGGAAGCGGCCCGGATGTTTGAATACCTTGCCGACCATCATCAGAACGAACTCTGGATGAACGCGTTGGCCGCAGGAGCTTTCTTCAAAGCCGGGGAACATACCAGAGCCGCCGAGCTCAGCCATACCGTCAATCAGAGACGAGCCACGGTGGATACGCTTCTGTTGGAGGCGAAGGTCCAACGCGAGCAGAAGGATTTCGGCTCGGCGATCGAATTGCTCAGGACCGCCGAACAGAAGCTGTCCAATCCCGACTTAAACATCCCCGCCCCCCTGCCGGCTTGCGGATACAGGTCTCCGGGCACAAGGGGCAATGAGAGCCGAATCCTTGAAGGAAACAACTTCCTATGGACATGACACGGAACAACGTTAACGGGCAGCATGATTCGACCCAGCACTACGAGGTCTTGCAGGAACTCGGGGATTGCTATACGTCTGTGGGCAATTGCGAGCAGGCCCAGCGATACTATGAAAGAGCGGCGGTTCTGTCCCCTGATGCGCCCGATCCGTACGTTGGACTGGGAGTCCTTGCCCTGCAGAAAGGGGTTCTCGATGACGCTGAAATCGCCTTCAGGGTGGCTTGCCGGCTGGACGGACGCTGTGCCAGGGCCTGTGCGGGGCTGGGCCTGGTTGCGCAGCAAAGGGGCGATTACAAACAGGCTTTTGAGATGTATCTGAAGTGCCTCGAACTGGACACGGACAACCTGCTCGCCCTGCTCGGCCTGTTTCAGACCTCGTGCCAGATGGGCTCGTTTGCCAAGGTGATCCACTATCTGGAAGTCTATTTGGATATGCATCCGGGCGACGTCTCCGTGATGTTCCCCTTAGCGGCGCTCTATATGAAGGACGGCCGATTCGAAGATTCCAGAAAAGTGCTCCTGGACCTTCTGGCCCTGGACAAGAATCATAAAGACGCGACGGACCTGCTGGAGGAAGTCGAGCATAGTTTGGCCCAAACAGGGCGGATGGGCCCCGAGACAAGTGCATGCAGGCCGAAGCGTTAGCGGGAGATGAGAATCTCATGGAGACCGGTGCGGGGACCATTGCGAACGAATATGGACGTCTGCTGGATGAGCTTGAAGGTCTCTTGAGCAGGCAGATTGAGCTGGCTCATCA
>Ga0307379_10010499_pt1 | contig 12243 bp, 28 predicted proteins | sample UN2MG_FD_202237 | JGI IMG/M metagenome (GOLD analysis project Ga0307379, IMG submission 202237) | Soil microbial communities from Risofladan, Vaasa, Finland - UN-2 | ecosystem: Environmental > Terrestrial > Soil > Coastal area > Acid sulfate soil | place: Finland: Risofladan, Vaasa | collected... | reverse complement strand
GGTTACCACGTGTTCTTCGACGATCGCCCTGGGCTTCATGTGGCTCTTCTTCTGGGCGGGGCCGATCGAGTGAACGGGCACTTCGTCAACCTGTGGGGCAAGGTCTGGGTGAGAGCCAGTCACGTCGTGAGTGTGGTTGGAGACGACGATCCCGAGTGGTTCGTCGGGACGGAAGATCCCCCTCGACCCGCGGTCTTCGTGCGGATGAACGACGGGGTGGTCCACTCCAATGTCTTCGAGGATGTGTCGATGAACGTTGACGCCTTTGTTCAACGACTTATCGAACAACTTGTAGGAGAAGATCACGAAGGCGAAGGTTGAGGATCTGCAACCAAGCATGATCCTGCCCGACTACAGGATCAAGGTGTCCGATGCCTTCATCAGGGAGCACCCGCGGTCGTGAGGAAGCCCGAAGGAGAGAGGTGAGGGTCGAAGATGTGCATGATGGATGACGCCGATGAGTGGAAGGTGTTCCGTAGCGAGACTCGCCGCGCTGCCAAGTCGCACAGGTGCTACGAGTGCAACCGCTCCATCGAGCAGCGCGAGACTTACGAGTACGCGACCGGGCTGATCGATGACCACTGGTTCTCGATGCACACCTGCGCTCAGTGCGTCGAACTCAAGCGTTGGCTCCTGGTCGTTTGCAACGGCTACCTCTTCGGGGGCGTCTGGGAGGACATCGAGCAGCATTGGAGCGAGGACTGGCTGTACCACTCGCTCGCGTTTGGGCGCATCATCGTCTACATGGAGAAGCGGAAGCTCCAGACCCTTCCCCCCGAGCGGGTGAAGGAACTCGTTGACTCCGCACTCGCCGCCCTGCCTCAGAAGGTGGCGGCATGATCGTAGATTGTTTCGCTGGCGTGGGGGGTTGGGAGTACGGCCTGAAATCACTGACCGACGAGCAGTGTGTTGGGATTGAGGACGATCTCGATGTTTGCACCACTAGGCGACGTTGTGGGCTACCGACAATCAGCCGGGACGTATCAACGTTCACCGCTGAGGAGATCACGGCTTTCGAGATGTCGGGGTTGATCGCGTCGCCCCCATGCCCCTCCTTCTCGAAGGCGGGCAGGCGCACTGGTGTTTCTGACATCGATTCCCTCAAGCGTCATGCCGCTCGTTGTGGCCGTAAGGGCGTTTGGGAGGAGCCTGAGATCAAGTGGAACGACCCTCTTAGTTCATTGTCTCTTGAGCCAATGCGCTGGATTCTTGGCGGCGCTCCCATGTGGTTCGCCGTTGAGCAAGTTCGAGAGCTAGCTGAGGTGTGGGCGGTCTGCGCCAAACTTCTAGAACGTCATGGGTGGAGCTGCTGGTCTGGGGTTCTAGACGCCGCTCACTACGGCGTTCCACAGCGCAGGTATCGAGCCTTCCTCATCGGACATTCTGAACGACCGGTTTATAGGCCGAGTCCGACTCATCGATCCAACATCGGGGATTGGGTGGAGATCCCAGAGCATTGGATGTTGCATCCCGGCACCGCGGCCAGGCGCGTCAAGATGCGAGCGACGAACCAGCAGGCCCCAACGATTGCCTTCGGACGCGAGAGCAACGCTTGGTTCTGGACCGAAGGACCCAACAAGGTCAGGGAGTTGACCGAGACCGAAGCGCTGGCGCTTCAAACCCTTCCCCCGATGGACTTGGCTGGCAACAAGCATCACAGGTTTCGTCAGATCGCTAATGCCGTCCCGGCCAAGATGGCTGAGGCCGTACTCCGGCAGGTTGTTGGGGGTTCAGGGACATGAGTGATGCGAAGTTCCGTATCACGATCAGCCCGTCTTCGAGGCGCGTCTGGAAATGGCTTTGGGAGCTGGAGAGGTACCAGGAGAATCCCTCCCCTGCTCGTTGGGTGGTAGTTGAGCGGGGGGCGTCGCTTTCTGAGGCGCGGGCGGAACGCTCTGCGATGAAGAAGTGGGATGCCCTCAAGGAAGACCTTGACTTCGGCTCCGATTGCTCCCACACCATCGACTTGGGCTAGGTGTCACACCCACCCGCTAAGGTGTCGCCCCATGAGACATCGCATCGCCATCATCGCCGCACTCACCTTCCTCGCCGTCGGGTGTTCCGACAAGGCCCAGGAGCAGTTCAACGACGCACCTCGTGGGAAGACCAACGATGCTCCCGCAGACGTGATCTCCTTCCCTGACGGCTTCTCCAACGTCGCCACCAAGTGCGACCACGGCAACCGCGTCTACTCAGCCTTCAAGGGTGACGCCAACCGCTCCGCCATCGCTGTCGTGCCGAACGACCCCACATGCGTCGCTCAGCCTTCCTGATCGCCGTAGCGGCCTTGTTCGCTGCTGGATGCGGTGTTGAGTCCGCCGACGAGTCGCCCGCCGAGGTGAACAATTCCGACCTTCCCAGCGACGCCATCGAGTACCGCATCAGTGGATATGCCGACGTGATGACGTTCTGCGTTAGGGGTGGTCATCGAGTCATCTCCTCAAACGGGAACGATGACCCCTTCGTCGTGATTGAGGGAGATCCGACATGTTCACAGTCTCAGGGAGTTCGGCCATGAGTAGTCGGCGCACACTGATGCTGTTCGTGGCTGTCGTGATCGGGCTGGTTGCCGTCGTCCTGCTGTTTTCCTTCGTCAATGGGATCGAGGACTCCACTGAGTTGGAGTGCATCGGGACCACTGGCGTCTACACCAACGCCAACGGCACGGCGGCCGTAGCCAACGACCCTAACTGTGCGACGGGACCTGGCTGATGCCCGTGAGCGAACCTGACACCGCTACTCAGAAGGCGCAGGAGGCATGGTGCCTCGGCTCCGCCTTGATGGAGCAGCACATTCTCCATCTCCATTTCGAACACGAGATGCCCCATGAGGACATCTCCCGACGTGTCGGCATGAGCGTCGAAGTGGTCACCACGACCTGCACCCGTTACGAGGAGAAGACCCTTGCGATCGATTGAGAAGCCCCGCGTCACCCTGATCGGCCGTCCATCTCTCGATGGGGTGGCGATCCACAACTACCTCGAACGTGTCGGTGGCCTGGAGTGGTACAACCGGGTCTTCGCTCGCGAGGTTCACCAGAGCGGTCTCGCTGTTGATCCCGCAGCCGCCTTGGTCGAGTTCTGCGGACGCCTCTGCTACCGGTCTTGGGGCGTGGGGCTGAACCCGAACATCACCATGGTGCGCGAGGACTCTGCGGCGTACCTTCGCAACATCCTCGGCTCTGGCCACGGCTCGGTGATGGAACATGCGAACTTCACCTTCATCTTCGAGGACGTGAGTCGAGTCTTCACTCACGAGCAGGTGCGTCATCGCGCAGGCGTCGCTCTCAGCCAGGAGTCCATGCGTTTCGTTCGGCTGGATGACATCCCCTTCTGGTTTCCCGAGTGGTGTCGTGAAGATCGAGACTTCATGCTCCGAGCCACAGAACTTCTTGCCCAGATGGAGGAGTTCCAGGGTTGGATGGCAGGCCATTTCGGTCTCGATGACGAAGGGGTGGGCTTTTCTGAGAAGAAGGCCAAGACCTCCTTCATGCGTCGTTTCGCCCCGATCGGGGTTGGCACCTCCATCGTGGTGTCGGCCAACGTGCGGGCCATCCGACACATGATCACCATGCGGAACTCTGAGCACGCCGAAGAGGAGATCCAGCTTCTCTACCGCGAGGTCGCCGCCCTGATGATTGAGGAGTCCCCACTCTTGTTCGGTGACTTCCAACAAGACCCCGAGACGGGTGAGTACCGCACCGAGTTCGAGAAGGTCTGATAGCCCTCGCGGCGGGCAGCGTGCCCGACAAGCGCTACCGGTCCAAAACGCTGCTCGCCGACCCGTGGGGCACTAATCTAGAGACATGTGGATCGAGGTGAGCGGGCCGACGCCCGAGGGTCATTACACCTTCGTCGTGGACGGCGAGGCCCCCGTGGTGATCCCCGAAGAAGTGATGGTCTACCTTCTCAGCAGAGGCTTCCGAGCTTTCATCGAAGACGACCTCTTCGAGAACCTCAGAACTCTCGACGCTTCAATCTAGGAGCCACATAGGTGTCGAAGTCGCTGGGACGCACTACGCGTGCTTCTAGGCCGCACTGAGTGAGCCTAGAGAGCCACTCGTCTTGGTCTGGGCTGGTCTTGCCCAACTCCTTCTTCATCTCCCAGAAGAGAATCTCGGGCGCTCTAATGAGCACGAGATCGGGCCAGCCTTTCGCCCCAGAGTCACCGACGAGGAATGCCGTGTCGCCGCGACGCACCATCTTGCGAGAGTCGGCTAGGTGACACCACGACCAGCCGTATAGTTCGGCTAGCTCGATCACCTGTTTCTGGTAATCCTTCTCAGAGATCGCCCGCCAGGAACGCTCTTCGGGGGTGAGCTGCTTAGGCATTGAGGCGAGAGTTCAGGTAACCCTGGCCTCCCGCCACAGCGAAGATCGAGATGCCGTGCACCATCGGTTCGGCGAGATCCCAGGAGTTGGTTGAGAACACGAAGGCGAGGTAGACCGCGGCGCTGATCCAGAATCCCAGGCACCAGGTACAAGTCAACAGGTCGCCGATCTTCTCTCGCGGCCACGAGCGTCCTTCGCCATCGAGACGCTCTCCATTGACGACCTCTTCGTCGGTGCCGCTGAAGTAGGCGAACCGATCGACCTTGACGCTGAATCGGGACTCTGACGCCGGACCGAATCCAAACAAGGAATCATTCACCATAAATCTGGTGATTCGGTAAGCAGCCAAGATGAGAATGACGTAGGTAACTGCGTCGAAGATCACGCTTCCCCCTCTAGGGACTCTGGCAGCCTCTCGGTCTCGGCGGCCCAGGCGAGAATCGTAGCCCGATCCCATGCCTGATATCCATTGACGCTGAGGTGATCTGCCGGAGGGAGTAGCCCTCGGTGCGACCACGTGTGGGGCGTCCGGGCGGCCACTTCGAGTAGTTCGGCGATCTCTTTGAGTCCCACCACGTTGTATGCCACGCTCATACACCCAACGGTACTACTCGCGGGCGGGTGGTATGTTTCTGTCAGAACACTATGGAGGTCGCATGAAGCACAGCGGGAGTCGACCGGAAGGACTTCTCATGGGGGACATGGCCGAGTCCACGATCGCCTGTCAGCAGGAAGGCTGCGCCTGGGAGATTGAGGATTTCCTCCCTACGGGCGTCCCCGTGTTGATCCACCCGTTGCTGGCTGCTTATGCCACTCACCACACGCTTCAAGCTCACCGGGAGTTCCTCGAAGAATTGCTTCGCGATGACGAAGATGAGACCACGGTGGAGGAGATGGAGTTCGAAGTTCTCTCCACTTTCGAAGCCTTTGGTATCGATCCCCAGGACCCCTATGAGCATTTGGAGCTTGTCTGGGAGTGAGTAATGGAACTTCCTCGTTTGCCAGATGGTCGAGTCACCCGACTCGCTGTGGCGCGGAGCGTGCGCGGGGTGACTTGCCTGATCCTTTCCAATCGTGTTGGGGTCACCTCGGTCGACATCACCGCTTGGGAGCGAGGCATCGCCCCCATCCCCTCACTTGCTATGTGTAAGCGGCTAGGGCTAGCTTTGGGCTGGCCCTGGGAAGATCTCATGCTTGAACCTCTTGATCACGAGAGCGCTTGGAATCGACTAGTCTCAGCACGCCAACGGGCGGTTCTCGGATAGAAGAGGTGTCACACCCATATGCTAGGTTCTACGGACATGACAGATACCACAAAGACAAAGCAGGTCAACTTCCGCATCGATGAAGAGACGTACCGGTTCCTCGAACTTCTCTCCAGGGTCGAAGGAACAACCGTGACGGGTTTCTGTCGGGGCCTCGTGGAAAAGAACGTGGACCGAAGTCGGAAGAACCCCAAGGTCGTCACCAGGATGCAGGAACTCGTGCAGGCTGACCTTGCCTTCGTTGGCGATTTCGAATCGTGACCCGACTGATCTGTGGAGCCGAGATCGCTCTTGAGTTCGATCATGGCTCCGTCTCAAGGACTGCGGTGTGCGAGCGCCGAGAAGGCCCGTGCCTTTGGCGAACCCGCCAGGCAGACGCCGCTCCGCGTGTCGTCTCGCCCCCCTATTCGTGTGGGGCGATGCTCGACGAAGCTGGCGAGCCATCCAGCCACCCCTGAGCGCGTCCTTCCCAGGACGACCACTCGTGTGGAGGGGTCATGTTGGCAGCCTCGATGATCTCCCGAGCTTCAGCAGCCCGTTGTTCAGCTCGGCGACGAGCCTCCCGCTCGTAAATGAGCTTCTGGTCGCGGCGTTGGAGATCCTCCAGGTGGTTGCCGAAGGTGTCGTGGAAGTGCTCCATAACGAGGGCCGACAATTCGGTTGCCACCTCACGGCAGAGGAAATCGACCTCAGCCCGATCTGCTTCTGAGATCTCGGTGTAGCGTCGCTTCACGACTTCGTAGAGTTCGGCCGGAAGGGTGTCTCTCGCCATGGCCTCGGATCGTATCAGCCCTAGAACGGCATGTCGTTAGGGCCGTAGCCCTTGACGATGCCACCCTCAACGATGTCCGTGAGCATGGTGATCTGCTCCCCGGTGGTGGGGGTGTCCGGCTCTTCCTCGACGGACTCTCGCTCGTTGTCGTAGCGGTCGCGGGTGTTGTCGTGCCAAGTTTGACGAGGAGGCACCCTAGAGGCGTCCGTCTCGTAGATCCCCTCCCATGGCCACGGTGTCGAGTGCCTCAGTTCCTTGGGCCAGTTGTTCTTCAACCGGTCGCCGCGCCAACGTCCAACCTGCATGTGGCTCACATCGTTTTCAGTGAGCGGCTGCATTGAGATCCCCAACTCGGGCCACCGCAGCCAAAGTGAGGTGCCGAATGGCATCATCTCGCGCTTGGCGCCCGTTCCCTTCGGGGCGTGGTGCTCCATCATCAACCCGAAGCGGTAGCGGGTGCGGAGATCGTCGAGAGTCGTCATGACTTCGCGTGCCGCCAACTCGTCGTTCTCGTGGGCGTTGACCTGATAGATCTTGTAGACCGGGCCGATCGCCACCAAATCTGGCTTTACGTGCTGGATGACGCTTTCGAGCTTCATGCGGTCGGAGCGACTACGCAGATTGATTCCCTGGGGCTGCCACCACAACCACGCTCGATCCGAGTCGTATTCGGTGCCACGCTGTGCCCGGGCGGCGTCTCGAATCGGGATACACATGTCCACGATTGAGTCCTGCGGGTTTTCGCAATCTACGATCAAAGTCCGCTTGGGCGGGATGGGGGTGTGTAGGAACGCGTGGATGCCTTGGGCGGTACAGATCGCCACCTGACGGAACAGGGTCGTCTTGCCCGAGCCTTCAGAGGCCACGAGCATGACACGCCATCCTTGGCGGATCACGTCGGGGATGATCCAATCCGGGGACGCCTCGGGAGGTTGGTCAAGGTAGGAGTCCAACTCCCAAACGGCATCGGGCATTTCGCCGATAGAGACGTTGGCTTCTTGCAGAGCGCCAATCGCCTCCTGCATCAACGCCTGTGGATCATCGGGGTTGTCATAGGAGCGTAGGGCGAGTTCGGTGCCGATCCCGATGGCGCGCCGGAGCATCGACTTGTTCGCGATGATCTCCGCGTAGCGAGGGGCCAATGATGAGGTCGGGCAGTTCGCCACCAGCGAGATGATCTCCGCCGCTCCACCGATTTGTTGGAGCTGTCCATGAGTTTCGAGGCGTTCAGCGAGGATGACCGCATCGATCTTGGACCCCTGCTTCCACAACCCGAGGATCTCGTAGAAGAGTGTCTGGTTTCGCGGTCGGTAGAAGTCGCCCGCCGTGACGGTTCGCTGCACCTCATCGATGACGTGGGGCGCCAACAACATCGCCCCGATGATGCCATCCTCGGCAGCCAGATCGTGTGGCGGGGTGCGATCAGCCATCAAACTTGAAACCGGCGCGGCGGAACTCGGACATGAGATTCTTCCCTCCTCGATGATCCGATAGGGTCTCGTGCATTACCACGAGATCTTCGCCATTAGGGGAGAAGCACTTCATCCCCTTGCTGTAGCGCTCTAGGCGCCACCCGGCCCGACGCAGGCCCTTCTGTAGCCTCTTCTGTGTCTTTCGGTCCATAGGACTCGGAAGAGTACCAGGTGGGTGTGACACCTAATCCTGGGGGCGCCCCTCAGGGACCACCGTTTCGAGGTGCTTAGTGATGGTGGGCATGACTGCCTGGAGGACTGTACGGGTGATGCAGACCTCACAGGTGCAGAACGTCCCGTCCTCGCTGCCCTGCCATAGTGCCCCGAGAGCGGCATGAGCGCCCTTCTCGGCCTCCGTCAACGTCTCCCAGAACTCCGGGGTCCACACTCTTGAGGACAACGCGGCATCAGCCCTCTCGATGAGTTCGTTGAGGAAACGCTGCGCCTCCTCGACCTCATCTCCCGCGTCGTCTTCGTCGTCCTCGAACAGTTGCACGATTTCACTCATCGCCATCTCCGATAGAAATATGGCGGAGGGTGTCCTCCACCGACTCCTTGAGCGCTTGTATTTGGTCTGGCATGAGCCATCCCGGTCGAGGACCACTGGTGGGGAGTTCTTGTGTTTCGGGACTCGTGAGTCGAAGCACGCAGCACTCCGGGCAGTTCATCGCCCCGTGATAGTCAAGCGCTTCCTTCTTCGTTGAGAACGCAAACATCCGATACCCCTCGGGATGCAGGATGCTCTCGTCGACAACGAGCCACATCACGTCCGTACTGACCTTCTCGTTCTCCATAGAGCCTCTCTAGAAGTAGTGGCAGTTGCTCAGGCTCAAAGACGAGATTGCAGAATCCCGGTGCGAAGGTTCGGTGTTCCCCAACAGGCTCACCGGCCACTCCAGCTACCTCCGCCCCATCATGCACAAGGACGATGGGGTGACCCTCGAACACTGCTCGACGCAGTTCGGTTCGAAGGTCGCTGGCTAGTCGGAGTTGGCCCACCTCGACACCATAGCGCGTTACGCAGTCGTCTCGAATGCCCTTCCGGTTGTCTTTCTGTAGCACAATCTACTACATGGCCATGACACGAAAATTTCGGCTTGATCTCAAGCGGGAGTGTCCGTGTGTCGACCCCACTGGCGCGGGATCATGGAAATGAGCCATTCTGTTGGGGTGCCATTGATGAGAGTCACTCGGTGTAGATGCTGCGAGGAGCAGAGCTACGAGAGCCACAGCAATGGCTTCTACACGTGTCGCTATTGCGACTTCATCTCTCCAGACGGTACCGTCGTCCCCGAGATGGGCGGTCCAGAGGATCGCAAACTCCCACGCATCAAGCAGATCGTTGATCGACTGCGGAAGAGTGCCCCAGAAGACGAGCCTGAAGATCGAGACTGAATGAGCTTGAAGATTGGCGTCGACCTCGATGAGGTGGTCTATCCGTTTGTCTCCGTCTTCCGGCGTTGGTTGGTAGAGGAGCGGGGGATTAGGACTGCTGAAGAATGCCCCTTCCCAGCACATTGGGGGTTCTTCAAGGAGTGGGGACTGACCACCGACTCTTTCATGGAAGAGTTCGTGGCGGGGGTTCGGGCTGGGTACATCTTCCGCACCGGAGAGCCAATTCCTGGCTCAATCGAGAGTCTTCATGGACTCGCCGAGCGCGGTCACGAACTCATCTTCATCACGGCACGTCACGTCCCCGGGGCAGAATGTGAAGCACGGCGGGCCACGCTGAAATGGCTTGCCTCTCACGATGTCGCCTTGTCGGGGTTGTGCATCTCCGAGGATAAGGGTGCTCTCCAGACCGACATCTTCTTGGAAGACGCGGAACACAACTACGACTCATTGGAGGCCGACGGCGAGACGATGCCGGTCTTCTTGACCCAGACCTGGAACAAGGATCATCCCGGTCGCCGCGTTAGGACGTGGGAGCAGTTCTCTGAGTTCGCCGAGATGGCCCACACCTTCATCACTGCGTCCGAGGATGACTTGGGTGAAGGAGTGAACCCCTTGGATCGTCAGGACATCATCCGCGAGGCGTTTAGCGTATGGGGCGAGCCATACACCATTCAGTCTTAGAGGTTGGCGACGATCTTGTATGCCGGGGCCGACTTCTTCAGTCGCCCCTTCTTGTAGATCATCCGCGTGCTAGCCAAACCCTCTGGGCACTGTTCGATTGCATCACACCAGCCACAGAGAGGTTGAGGCTTCGGCTCCCACGACCCTGAGTCGAAATTGGCGTGCATCCCATCCCAGGTGTCGGTGAGAACCGTGCGCGCTTCTTCCATTGAGTCGTCGGTGAATCGGGTCGTGAGGATTTGGCCATGCGCCGTGAAGATCAGGCGCCCTTCTGTGGGACGCTCTTCTTCAATGACTTCGATCAAGTTGGCGTAGTAGTTCAGTTGCCGCCACTTGGAATCCCGGTACTTGGGGTCGGGGACCTTGCCGTTCTTGTAGTCGGCAACGATCAGGTTGCCCCCCTCGCGATCCAGGCGGTCGACAATGCCCGACATCGGGATACCGGCCACCTCGCACTTGACCTTGCGTTCGGTTGCCACCACATCGACGGCCCCGAGGTCTTCCATCGTGAAGTACGTCTCGATCGATGTCCATGCGCTCCAACGGAAAGACCGCCTTTGGTCTGCCGTCATCCGCAGGCGCTTGAAGTCGCCGTGACCTTCGGTCTTGGGCCAGACCTTGCGGGCGCATTCACGGGCCACATCCAAGGTGCGCTGGTCAGACGGGTGGTCCATCAACTCTTCAAGGATGGCGTGCACGAACGTACCGAGAAGTGCCTCGGGACCAGATGGCGAATAGTGCCCCACTACCTTTTCGTAGTAGAAGCGCCGAGGGCACTGTTGGTAGAGGTCGATGGATGAGGGGGAAAGGGACTTGGGGAGCTTGCCCTTCATGGGAGGCCCCGCTCAGTCGAAATAGTCCAGGCCCGCTTCGGCCCCATCTCTTGCTCGTCCGGCTGGACAGTCACAGCAAGTGCTTCCTTTGTCTAGGTCTCTTAGGCCCGTTCCCCCACAGTCGGGGCAGCGAGTCTTTTCCTGCTTCTTCTTGCCAGCCATCGTTGGGACGATAGCTTATTGCAGCTAGCCCTTTGTGTTCTTGGCTCGGTGCATACGATCGATCTCAGAGCAAAGCAAAGCGGCCGCCTTGACCAGCTCGCGCTCACGGTCATCGAGGCTCGGCTTCCACTCGTCATTGCGGAAGGGCCAGTCAACCGGGGCCTTGTAGCGAGCCGATGGGCGGTCGCGCGGCTCGCGCATGTAACACGAGGCCGCTCGAAGAAGTTGCCCGGTGCTGTGCCGATCATCATGGGCTTCCGTGAAGCCCAGATCTTCGATCTGGCGCTTTCGCTCAAGGGCGATCTTCTGGATGGCATGGGTACTACTCATTGTTCAGGCTCCTCAGGAATTCTTGTTGGGCTACGAGTGGCCATGCGGCCAAGCCTTGATGTTGGAGAGCTTGCCATTCGCGGACGGGAACAGCAACTACGGGTTCCTCGTCAGAGAACCGGCTATCCGGCACTTTCTTCGCCCGCTGTCGGTTATGCGAGAGTTTCTTCGGGATCGTCCGGTTGTTGGGCGCTTTACCAGGGCGCGCTCCGCACCACGAGCACATCTTGATCCTGGGTCCACCCCCAACCTTCATCGATGAGGTGTGCAGACAGGGCATCTCGCGACCCTCATAGATGGATCGCTTCACGCACGGGACAGTGGGCTTGGTGGCAACCCGGCCTCCGCCCCCACTGTTACGAGGGTTGCCCCCCTTCCTCTTGCCCACTACTTCTTCTCCCACTCCCCGCAGTAATCTTGTGCGGTCACCTGTGGCCACACGATCACTACCTCGTTGTCGATCTGCACGGGAGTGGGTGGCAGGCGCCGACACTCGATGAAGGTGTGGTCATCGTCAATGCGGTAATCAGCCCACCGACACTTCAGGCAAGTGAGGTGACGGGGCTTGGGGGTGGTGTCGTTGGATCGGCGGAACAACCCCATCACAAACGACAGGCTTCGCAGGTGACCTCGGCGTGCCACACGGAGAACTCCTCTGGGATGCCGTCCTTGGGGTTCCACTTCTCTTCAAGTCCACAAACCGTCACGAGCTTCTTCTTGCTGCCGAGAGCCTCCTTGATGCGATGCACGATCTTAGATCCCACGTCGTTCATTCCCCTTCCGACACGAGCAGTTGATTGGCCCCCTCATGGTCTCCCGATAACCCTGGTCGCTGCAAAGAGGGCAACGACCCTGCTCGATGTCTGCCATCAGCAGGAGAGCTTGGATGATCTGGCGGGTGCTGCGCTTGCGTGGGCCGTTGTCGTGATAGTGGCCGAGGGCTTCGCGCACCACCAGGCGTGTCTGGTAGTCCATTGGGATGAGCCTGACGCCAGGGGGGAG
>Ga0307379_10010496_pt1 | contig 12244 bp, 9 predicted proteins | sample UN2MG_FD_202237 | JGI IMG/M metagenome (GOLD analysis project Ga0307379, IMG submission 202237) | Soil microbial communities from Risofladan, Vaasa, Finland - UN-2 | ecosystem: Environmental > Terrestrial > Soil > Coastal area > Acid sulfate soil | place: Finland: Risofladan, Vaasa | collected... | reverse complement strand
TGCCAGGATTAACTTTTGTTTCTTTTTGTTTAAAAAGAAATGGTTTTGCTTCTTTTGCCTTCAAAAGAAGAAAAAATTTACTTTTACGGATAGATCTAAACAATTTTTTTACACCTGAGCAGTAAAACTGGCGAAATCCGATAAACTAGAATCTTTATCCCTTAAAATAAAAACCCTCTGTCATACAGACAGGGGGCTTTCTTATTGTTATATCAACACAGGATTCAAAAACAAAAGGGCGCCTTATTCAGGCGCCCTCTGTGTCTCAACCTTATCGACCTGGATCCGCAACCTTATCATTTGACCTTAACTTCGACCGGTTTTGCCTTGACTTCCTCTTTCTTGGGCAGATTGAGAGTTAAGACACCATTTTTGTATTCACCCTCAATCTTATCCTGGGCCACTTTATCTCCCAGAGTGAAAGAGCGGTAGACTTTGCCATAGCTGCGCTCACGGCGATAAACGCCGTCTTCCTTACCTTCGAACTCATCGTGCTTTTCAGCGGAAACTGTCAGCACATCCTCCTCGACCGCGACTTTGATATCCTCTTTCTTCACACCCGGAAGCTCAGCGCTCAGGACATAGCGGTCTTCCTTTTCCACCAAATCCACCCGCAAATCGTTTTCCGGAGCCCCGACAGGCCAATCACCGAGTAAGCTCCGAAAGGTCTCAGGCCAGAAAAGGTTCGCTTTGGGTTCATATCTGACGAGTCTCATATTGATCCTCCTTTTAAGGTTACCAGTTTAATGGTTACAATTTCAAAGCTCACGATTAATTTCGACCATATAAAAAGCAAGAGCTGTGCCAATGTCTGGAGTGATTTACTAACTCATTGAAAATACTATAATTATTTGTGGATGAAAAAGAATCAGTCATTGACTTTTCCGATTAAGTCTGCCATTATGACTCATTAATGCAAAATACGGCAGATAATAATGCCATTATGACATAATGCTGATCGGAAAAAGAGGGAATCCACCTGTTGGTAGTGCGGGAAGTCAGGCTTCTGCAGGTTTTAATGGCGAGAAAGGGTGAAAATCAATAAAGGCCTTTTTCATTCAGATATGAGCTGTATTTTTTGTCTGTTACCAGGATGTGGTTTTTTAACCAATTCTGCAGGTAATTCAAAATGTCCATTGAAAGAGTTGAATTGTCCTGCGCCAATTTATTTTTAAATTCTTTTACACTGGCAGCGAACTTCTCGTGTTCTTTTCTGTGCCTCTCCAGGCCCGGGTAGCCGTAGGACTCCAGCAGGCGCTCCTCGGTAATAAAATGGTACAATGTATAATTATCCAATTCAATAACTGTGGTGCCGAGGCTTTCGCTTTTACCTTGTCTAATGCTTTCGCCCAGGTCGTCTATCAGCCTGAAGAGCATTTTATGCTGATCGTCTAAAGGAGCGACATTTACGCTGTAATCAGGATTCCAGCCAGCCAAGATATATAATCCCGTTTGAAAAGTGGTAATCCGCATTATTCTTAAAATTGATCGCTAATCCAGGAGTCGGAATTCGGAATATTTGTTGAAATGATCAATAGAGGTTTTTAACCTCCTGACACCTGTCTTGTACGGTCATGGCATGCTCTGCCCCGGCAGTTCTTGTCCGGTCTGCAGAATAGAGATAAGGCCTTCCGTTACCTGGACCTGCGCATTTCCGGTATGCTGACAGGCGCCTGCAAAACACCGGTGTCTATCAGCTTCTCCCCCGGATTCGCAGATCTTGGGTTTCCCACATGATTTATCCTTGAGCCGTTTATTTTCGACCGCCCTGCAATGTTTTCCCGTCATAGCCCCAGCCCTTGCAGGATGGAACATCTATTAAGACCATGCTGGTTGTACTGCAGGCTTTCAATATCAGACTTTCTTCCGGGTCTATCCGGGCCTGATCTTTGCTCTTGAGCCTTTTATCGCTTATCTTTAAATCTCCATCCGTCAGATAAATGAAAATGCGGCGGGATTCATCCGTCTCCAATTCGATTTGCCGTTGGGGATCGAGGTCGGCTCTATAGATAGTCGCATCTGTGTGAAACCGCACCACATCAGGCAATTCCCGCCCGGAAGCCACAGGCAGCAGGCGGTTTTTCCAGGAGGATGGTATAAAGCTTTTCTGGTCGTAGCTTGGTTTTAAGCCTTTGACATCCGGATAAATCCATATTTGATAGAAATGCACCGGTTTATGCGCCAGGTTGTATTCGGAATGGGTCAGGCCTGTGCCGGCAGACATCCGCTGAACATCGCCTTCCCTGATAACAGCCTTGTTTCCCATGCTGTCCTGGTGGGTAATTTCACCATCCAGGACAACTGTCACGATTTCCATCTCCCGGTGCGGATGGTTTGGAAAGCCTGTCCCCGGTCCGACCAGATCATCATTGAAAACTCTCAGGGCGCCGAACTGGATATTATCCGGGTCATAATAGCTCGAAAAAGAAAACAGCCAATAGGTTTTCAGCCAGCCAAAGTCGGAAAAATGTCTCTCGTTTGCCCGAATGATTTTAATCATTTTTCAGCCGCCTCTATGGACAGCCTGAGCCGTGCTGGGATATAATACGTAAGAAAACCAGTTGTCACAACTGCTTTCTCAGGAATTTTTTCAAGCATAATCCATAATTATCCTGAGAACTTTATGCTGTCAAGAATTCTTAATCATCAGGAAACTCATCCCTTTTTGAGGACCGCCGGCTGATTTTAAAGAAATAATCAAGGTAAGTCTGTTGGATACTATGGCTCTCAAATTCCGGTGCCCGCTTATATCCCGTGATTTCTGACCAGAGGCCCGAGATGCGCAAGGTATATCTAATGCTCGTTCTTTTTTCCCTGGCAAGTTTTTCTTTGCTCAAGCTTTCATTTTCACAGACCCTTGCGCCGGTCTCTGTGGATTGGACCTATCGGGGTGACATTAACGAGGATGGCCGGGTCAATATTTTAGACCTGCTGGAGCTGCTGAAGCTACTAGGCTCGGCACCGGAGAATGACTGTCAGAGAGAGATCGCCAATGTTGACAAATCAGAAGATGGGCGGGTCAATATTTTCGACCTGCTCGGCATGCTGAGAATTCTGGGAGGCTCGCAGAGGCCCGAAATAATTTACTGGGGCCCTGCAATCACCGGCATGAGCTCGACTGTTGCCGATATTGGAGATACCCTGGATATCTACGTGGAAAATTTCGATCAGACCGTTACTGCAGCCGATATCAAGGTTTATCTGGATTCCGAAGAGGTGGCTCTCCTGGAATTCGGACTTGAAAACTTGAGGATCATAATCCCTGAGTGGTTCAAAGGAGGCGAGCTTACTCTCTCGGTCGGCGCCGATACCACAAACAGCGTACATCTCAGCCGGGATGTCACCCTGGTCCCGGTTCCCGCCGGTACATTCCAGATGGGGAATGAAGGGGCCTATGAGAGGGAAAAGCCCGTTCACTCTGTAACCCTGGACGCTTTCCGGATGAGCGCCACTGAGATCACTAATGCACAATATGCTGCTTATTTGAATTCCGCGCTGGCTGACAGTGAAATAACAGTCATATCCAGCAGCGTAAAGGGAGCTGCCGGCGAATACAGGGGCGAGATTTACCTGGAACTCTTTGGCAGTTTTGATTCGAACAACAAGTGCTGGATCAGGTTTTACAGCGGCAGATTCAGTGCCGAGCCTGGCAGGGAAGACTGGCCGGTGGTTTATGTGTCATGGTACGGAGCCAAGGCGTTCGCCCGGAAATCCGGAATGGATTTACCGACAGAGGCGGAATGGGAATATGCGGCACGTGGCGGACAGCAGTATGGCTATGGCACGGACAACGGGAAGCTGAACGACTCCAAGGCCAATTACCGGTGGAAGATCGGCCATCCGACAGATGCAGGCAGCTACCCGGCGAACCCGTTCGGCCTGTACGATCTGGCCGGGAATGTCTGGGAGTGGTGCAACGACTGGTATGACGCAGACTACTATAGCAGCAGCCCATCCCATAATCCGGGCGGTCCTCAATCCGGCTTTTACCGTGTTTTCCGGGGCGGCAGCTGGAGCGTTTTCGATTACTTTTGCTTTTCAGCCAACCGTGACGCTTACTATCCGGACAGTTGGAGCGCCAATATAGGGTTTCGGGTGGTGAGACGCTAGGCGCTTAGTTTATCCACATCGACAACAAATTGTCGATGAGGAGTCAGAAGACTTAGTCAGGAGTCAGAAGGCGTAGCGAATACGCTTTTGGTAAAAAAAACCGCAACTGCCTGGAGAAAAGAGTTTTAAGGCTTTTTTCATTTTCTCCTGCATTTACCAGTCTGATATGCGATCAAGGGAACTACCTGTCCCTCTTTTAAAAAGGGTTTAGCGGGGATTTATCCGTTTTTATTCTGACTCCTGACTTCTGGCTTGTACGGGCATAGCATGCTATGCCCCTACAGTTCTTGTCCGGTCCAGAGCAAATGCTTGTAAGAACAAAAGCCTGTTCCTTTCTACTATATTTTATTAATAATCCGGTTTAAAAAATCACTCCGTAAATGGCCTCTCACTTTTTCCGCTCATATTTTTAACATCAACCTTGATCTTACAGTAGACATGGTTGTAAATTTAACTGAAAGATTTGTACGCGCTAATTTAATTATGACCGGGGGTATTGTAATACATGGAAATCATTCTTTATCATCCCGAAAATTTTACACTTCACACATAATCAGTCATGCAAAGCTACGATTTTTGTCTTACATGGAACTGGGAACACGATTCGGACTTTATAGCGCTGCTTGAGGAAGCCTGCGGGGCACGCGGACTATCAATCTTCCAGATTACCCCGAACAATATCGGCCGTATTCTGGCCCCCCTCTCTAACAAAGAGATATCCTTCACTGCATTCCTGGACCGGGCTTCGGATTCCGATCCGAGATTTATCCCGGTCGTTCAGTGGGCCCGGGAGAACGCGGTTTACCAGATCAATCCGCACGAAAAAGCCGTGATATCCTCGGACAAGTCCGCCATGCACCACGCCCTGATCAATGAGGGGATCCACACGCCTTACACAATCATCCTCCCTCCATACAAGGAACAGGCCGTGCTTGAGCCTGTGGACCTGAGCCCGCTCGGCGACAGTTTCACTGTCAAGCCCGCGCATGGAGGAGGAGGCGAAGGGGTGTATACGGAGGTCACATCCCTGGAACAGGTATTTACTGCAAGGAAAAAGTATCCAGATGACAAGTGGCTCCTTCAGGCCCATATCGTCCCGGTAAATTTCGGGACCCGCCCGGCATGGTACCGCGTGATTTACTGCGCCGGGGAGATATTCCCCTGCTGGTGGGATACCGGCACTTTTTTCTACAAGCCGGTGACTGCAGAAGAGGAAAACGGTTACCGGCTTTCGCCGTTGAAAGAGATCACCGCCACCATTGCGCGCCTTACCAGGCTGGAGCTTTTTTCTACAGAGATCGCCCTCACTGCCCAGAACAATTTTGTCTCTGTTGACTATGTCAATGACCAGATCGACCTGCGCCTGCAATCCAAAACGCCCGACGGGGTCCCGGACTATATCGTAAAAGGTATTGCCTGGAGCCTGGCCTCCCTGGTGGCAGAACACCGTTCCCTTCCGGGAACCTCCCTTTAATGCCAATCAAGACCTGCGGGCCCAGCCACCCCTGTAGCCGCCAGAGAAAACGGGCAGGTCGTTCCAGCCTTCACTGTCCCAGTCCGCAGGGCCATGTTCCCTGAGGCCCCGAACCCGCTGTTTACCGTCTCGAAGCCGTCCTCTGTATCCAACCCGAGGACCTCTCCCCTGCCGCAAGGGGCGGCCCGGCGCCCGGTTCCTCAATTCAGGAACACGCTCAAGCAAGCAAGAAGGACCAGGATCATGGCCATGACAGAAAGCTCCTCTTCATAAGGGTGTTATTTTGAAGGTATTTGATAAAATAAGCGGGTGCACAGCTAAATATGTAACAGAAAGAAGCAAATCAGGGAAGATTATCCGCTGTGAGCTTGAAATAAGCATTGCAGGAAGGATGCATTAATGAATGATTAGAGCTTTATTTCCATGATTTTTTTATTTCATTTTTCTTATATGAAAGACTTTAATAAAATTTTTTTAATTGCAAAAAAAAGGATAATGCTTATATATTTAATTATGATTTGAAGTACTTTGGATAAACACAGATATTCTATTGATTTATATGATCAGCTTTTCTGTGTTTTAAAGTAAATTTTGTACAATAATCCTATGTGTATTTTAAAAATGGAAGAGTTATAAGCTGGTACAATGGTTACCCGCACTAAAAGAAAAAATGGTATCTAACCAATAACAAAATCCTATTTTTTGTTAATATTATCAAATTATAAAGACAAGGTCTAGGGAGGATTTATGAAAGCAATTGGTTTTTTTAAATCTTTTCAATTTATAAAAAGCTTTTAAATTAAATGATGAGCAGGAGATCACGGTTAAAAATCTTAACTTGACAGTAGTGAAAAATTTATTCCAAAATTGTTAAAATAATCATGTGGCGTTAATAATGGAAAATTCATTCTCAAAACGGCGAGCAGAAGATTTCAACAATGACTATTTGCTCTTAGCGCATATCTTTGCAAAACCACACTTTTGGACAAATTTACAAGGTAGAAACAATTTCTTTTTAATAGGCTCGCGGGGTTCTGGTAAATCTATGATATTGAGAAATATGAGTGCAGAATCAGAAGCAGCCAGAATCCAATCTCCTGAAGAACGAGCAGATGAGACATCTCCATTCATTGGTGTTTACTTAAAGGTTCATACTGGTACATTCATGCCCTTGAAGCCAGAAAAGAGAAAATATCTTAACGAAGAGGAACTTTCACTGTTCTTTGGCCATTTCTTCAACATGACTGTTGGTGCAAAGATACTTAGATCACTAAATATTTCTCTTAGCGCCCATGGTATAAAAATCCCAACACAAAAGGTACTAGAAATTTCCCAAAGGATTGCTAAACTCAGTGGTATGAATAAGGGTCTGTCTTCTATCAAGACATTCAGCGATCTAACAAATTCAGTGTTTGAACAAGAACTTCAAGAGGTTCGTCGCTTATATGTATCTTTGAAAACACCAGGTAGTAAAGTGAAATGGAAAAAATCTTTGACGGATGTGTCTACATTCCTCGATGAGATGTGTGAAATACTGCGAGATACTATTTCGTGGATCAAGGACAAACGATTCTATATTCTGATTGATGAATATGAGCACTTACATGATTACCAGCAACGATCAGTAAACACATTAATCAAGCACCGCCCAAGTACTCTCTCATTCAAGGTAGCAGCACGGCAAATGGGTATAAGGACTTATAGTGACAACATGGGAGAAGAACTGCAAGACCCGGATGACTATACACAACAAACTCTCGATTACAATCTTGCAGATGATAGACAGCGTTCTTTATATGAAAATTTACTTAGCGAAATCTTCCGTGCTAGGCTCAAACATATCGGTTCTGGCTATCGTGTGATCGATCCAAAGATTCTCTTACCAGAAGTAATAGGGGAGATTTCTAATGAATTTCTATTGTCTGAACTTAAATTAGATATAAAGCAATCTCGAAAGAAAAATTGGTCAGATAAAGATAATGCTCAACGTCTTCAGCAATTTCGTTTGGCATACACCTATCGTTATCTAAAAAAACATGGAAAAGAGAAGATTTACAGTGGATTTCACGAATTCTGCCTTCTTTCATCGGGGATTGTTAGACGTTTCCTTATGCTTTGTGCAGAAGCATTTGAAATCGCCGAACAAAGGAAAATCGACGTTCAATCAGGCAATCCTATCCCAGTAAATATTCAGAATGAAGCTTCTAGAAATGTTTCAAAACGTCAATTTTTACGAATTGAGCGAAATTGCGGAGAAAATGGAAGGTTAATAATGCAACTTTGTGAAGATATCGGAGTAATATTGCGTGCGAAACTTGATCATTCATCAACACCAGAAGCTTGTCGAATAGAACTCAGAGATCCACAGAGTATAATTCCAGACTCAACATTACACAGAATTTTGGAAACTTCTCAAAAATGGTCATTGTTCCAAACTGAGGAGATAATCTCCTATAGACCAAAAGGCAGGGATCGGCCAATGCCCTCGACATTTATCCTCAACAGAATATATGCTCCTTATTTGGACATTAGCCCTCGTGCTAGATGGCGAACTACTTTTTCCGTTGCCGATTTAGAAGGACTACTAACCTCAAATAAACGCGCTGAAACTCTCAAAAACCTTACTCCAAGTGTTTCTCAAAAAATTCCTAAAAAGAAACCGTCATCTGTAAAGCAGCAACAAAGATCTCTTCTGGATATGCCTATTCAACTTTCTCATTGTCCGGTCACTGGTGGTGGTTGTAATCAGCACTTATTGGATATGAGTGATAAAAAGATTTGTTTTTTAGCTAGTCCTTTTCAACCAAGTGGAAGAATCTCTGATGCACGAAGGTTGATAAAGCAAACTATCAATGAAGACCTGAATATTCCCTGTTATGATATCGGTGATTATCCTCAATTAGGATTCTTATTATGCAAAATATGTAGTTGTGTTAGGACATATAACTTTGGGTTATTCGAGATTTCAAATATAAACCGTAATGTCATGTTCGAACTGGGAATGGCTGTAGGACTTAAAAAATATGCTTTTATGTTATTTTGTGAAAAACTCTCGAATATTTCTCAAGATAAGTTTCCCCCGCCACCTTTAGAAGGTATAGAATATGTACCTTATGAAGTTTCAAGGAATAATATAAAAACCGCATTGAAAGAAAAAATAGTCCCAAGAATTCAAAATGAAAAAAGACCTCTTTCTAAAAGACACTGTTCTTTTATGGCTATTGATTGCCCAGAATTTGAACTCCAATCCAGTAAAAACACAGTGTTTTTAGGTGTACCTCGAAGAGATGATCCATATTTCCAAGAAACATTAGCAAATGGCATGCGCCGTATTCTAGAGGAAAGAAATTTAAAAGTTAAATATTTCTCGGATGCCTCAGAACAAAATGATTTATGTGAGATTTGTAAAGCTGTAAGAAGTTGTGATTTTGCGATAATTGACACGTCAGAAAAATATGAAAACGTTACAATGTCTTTCACTTTGGGCTTAGTATTCGGAACTAATCGTCCATTTATTCAAACCCATAACACTGATATAGAGTTAGAATACTTTTTGTCGGATACGAGTAAATGGTGTATCAGATATTCTAATGAGCAAGAATTATTGAGTGGATTAAATGATCGTATTTCAAAGTTACTCAACAAATAGGTGGATAAAAATCCTCAAATGAAAATAATTAATAAATTCCGAACTATTGAACCATATAAACAAGATCACCTTTTTGTGACTTGTGCTAGCTTTGAGAAAAGATGCCTGGGTGCTATTAAGTATGCAAGTAACTATCATGCAAAAAAGGTTCTCATGTACCATTTCTCTGAGCCATGTCCAAAACGAGATGAACTAGCGCAAGAATTGCTTTCAGGATTAGATTCTATTGGTCCAGTTAACGTTGTACGCTGTGAACATGGAAAAGCCAATGAATATGTTAAGCCTATACTGTCATCTGTAACTAATTTTGGTTGTCAATTGAACGATCTAAAAGTAACATTGGATATCTCGACATTTCCCAAACTTTATCTTTTAGAAATACTTCGTATATTGGGTGGATTGCAGAGGCCGATCTTTTTGCAGGTCTTATATACAAAACCAAAGTATTATGCTGCACCTGAAGAGGGTTCTCTCAGCTATGGTATTAAGGATATTTGTGTTCCACCAGGCTACTGGGGTAATGTGGACCCGGGGAAGGAAGATGTTTTGGTTGTGCTACTAGGTTTCGAGGAGGAACGTGTAAAAGCCGTTATTGAGGATCTTGAGCCTAATAAAGTTATATTACTTCTTGCGAAACGAGGAACCTCTTCTCAATGGAATGGATATTCCGAAAGATATAACCACAATTTATTAGAACAAGCGGAACCAGGAACTATTAAACCAATATCCGCAATTCAACCGATACAAGTTATGAAATGCTTAGAGCGTTTATGGAGTTCAAAAAAATATTCTGGAAAAAAACTAAACTACTTCATCTTACCTCTCGGTCCAAAGCCACAAATTATTGGTGTATACTGGTTCTTCACAAATTATCCACAGGTAAGCGTTATCTATGGACAAGCATTACGGCACAATGAGCCTTATTATTCAAGAGGCATTGGCAAAATGTCAAATGACCTGCTGAGACTTCCGATGATAGAATGAGCAAACTTCCTATTCCATGCCCTATCGATTTCCGATATAAAATGAGGTCGAAAATATCAAATTCGACCTATAGTGTACACGGTATTGATAAATATCCTGCAAAGCTGATTCCTCAAGCTGCTCGGTATTTACTACAAGAATATATACCTAAAGGCAGTACAGTATTGGATACTTTTTGTGGTACTGGGTCAGTTCTTGTCGAAGCTTCTTTAAGTAGATTTAATAGTATAGGTATTGATCTGAATCCTCTTGCCACATTATTCGCTTCAGTTAAAACAACAATTTATAGTGAAACTGAGCTAAATGAAGCAATATCCAAATTCAATAATGAGATTAGGTATATGAAGTCTGGAGATACTTATAATTTCTCCAATATATATACTTGGTTCACACCACAAGTTCTTAATGATTTATCACGAATACAAAAAACGATTTCTTTGGCTGCAAAATCTCTTTCAAATTCACAAACGCGTTTTCTCATTGCTAGTTTAGCAAGGATCGTTCGAGAATGTTCAAAGGCTGATTCTAAAGGGCCAAAGCCTTTTATTTCCAAGAAAGCACGTTGTAGCAATAAGGGGATTAATGTTGATGTATTGGAAAAATTCTATGAAACAGCAAGTTTTATAAAAATGCGGCTATTGGATTATTCGGCTTGCTTTCAGAAAAGACCTGCTCCTTTTTCAACCATACTTACGGGAGATACAAGAGATTTCTTAAGACACGAAATTTCTCCCACTATAAATGCAATAATTACTTCCCCACCATATATTAACGCACAGGATTATTACCGAAGCTCCAAACTTGAGTTAAGAATTGCTAGACTGCTACCCGAATATCAAATGTTAAATTTTAGCAGGTCATTTATCGGTACAGATCGAGGTAAAATGAATGATGTTTCATATGTCCCTGAAGCCGCATCTCCAGAATTAGTAAATCTCAGAGAACGCTTAGCACTTATTAGCAAGCGTCATGCTAAAATTGTCTGGAAATATTTTGTTAACATGAAAGAAGTGTTTCATTTAATGTCAATATCTTTAAAACCGGGAAGCATAGTTTGTATTGTTGTTGGTCAAAACCGTATTTGCGGTATCGATATACCTACACATAACCTTTTGGCCTTTTTAGCTGAATCTGAAGGATTTAAAATCCAAGAAATATTTGTGGACATAATTCAAAAGCGTCATTTACCCCCGAAAAGGAACAAGCATAAAGGTATAATCGATCGTGAATCGGTATTAGTGATGTCTATTCCAGCAAAAAGAATATGATTGAATAAGGTTCTACAATTTGCTTTACAAAGAATATTCTTAAGCTGGATATCATCTGCTAAAAATAGATTTAAAAAAATCTTTATTTTGAAAAAGATATACATACTATTATAAACACTTCCACTTCTTTAAAACATTTAGGGATTTTCTTAATGCTACCCTCCTTAAGAGCATGTCAGAGCATGAGTCATAGTTTTATCTCCAGCCCCTCAGCGGCAGCGTAACATTCTGTCTGAGAACCTTCCTTTTGTATCAAATTCCTGCAAAACTCCAATTGCCGGTCCAGGTCGTCATCGGTCCGGTCAGGGTCGTGGTGGAAGATGCAGAACCTTTTCACTCCGGCCTCCAGGGCGAGAAGAGTGGCGCTGCGATAGGTGGAATGCCCCCAGCCGCGGGTGATCCTGTACTCTTCATCCGTATACTGTGCGTCGTGAATCAAAAGGTCTGCATCCCGGCAGAATTCCAGGTAATCTTTCCTGCTCAAGCCTCCAGGATGGGCATAGTCAAGCTCATTGTCCGTAAGCAAGACGAAAGTTTTCCGGCCCTTGACAAACTTATAGCCGTATCCGCCGTTCGGATGGCTCAGCGGAACCGGGATGAAATCTATGAGGCCGATCGATCCCATCTGCGGGCATTCGTAGCCGAACCTGAAAGCGGCTTTCATCAGGTCAAACTCTATCGGGAAAAACGGAGGGTTCATCTGGTGCGAGAAATAATTTTTGAGCGATCTCTGGGCCTTAGGTCCGCCGTAGACATTGA
>Ga0307379_10010495_pt1 | contig 12246 bp, 15 predicted proteins | sample UN2MG_FD_202237 | JGI IMG/M metagenome (GOLD analysis project Ga0307379, IMG submission 202237) | Soil microbial communities from Risofladan, Vaasa, Finland - UN-2 | ecosystem: Environmental > Terrestrial > Soil > Coastal area > Acid sulfate soil | place: Finland: Risofladan, Vaasa | collected... | reverse complement strand
ATTTGAACCATAGATGTGGCTCTAGACTCTCTAAATAAATGGGGGTGAACTCTTCTTCCAACAATTGGTTCAAATATATTATTGCACCAAAGATTAAACGTTCTTATTGGAATTTGATTAACTGAGTTTCCTTTTTTAGAAACAAAGAGAAAATCGCATTCGTCCTTTCCCCTGATTTCAAGCCATTTTTTTACTGAGTTCATTGCGTCTTCGTCTATTTGAAGTTTTCTAATTTTACCAGTTTTTCCCTTTCCTTTACAACGAAGTTCTCCGGTAGAGTATATTTTTGTATCTCCTATTGTTTTAGGTTCTTCGTCTGTTATGTTTTTCAAAAATTGCCTAATTTCTGCTCTCCTAGCACCGCTTGAAAAAGAGCATTTTAGGTAAGCAACTTCTTGCCATTTTCCTTGTTTTTCAAGAGTGTCACATAGCATTCTATACTCATCTATAGAAAGAGGATTTTTTTCATTTACAAAAGAAATTTCAGGAGTAGGTATTTTTTTATTTATAAAGTTTCTAAAAAGTGGAAACTCATCACTATAGTATACCTCTATATATCCATTTAAAGAAGATATTGCGCTTCTTTTTAATCTTACTGCCGAAGATGAGAGTCCTTCCCTCATCAAAAAATTCTGATAGAGTAAATAATCTCTAGGCTTTATATCTATAAAGCTTTTATTATCACACTCTTTTGAAATCCAATAGTAAAATATTTTTAATGCAGACGTGTACTGTTTTAAAGTTTCATCACTTAATGTTGTTGATTCTCTTAAAAATTCTTCGACAATTTTTCTGTTGTCTTTATTTACATTCTCCCATTCACTATTACTTACAGGTTTTAGCGCCATATATGTCACTCTCCTCTTTTATAATCTTGCTATAAAAGTCAATATCGTTTGGAAAATTTAATGGGTTTGGAAGATTGTTGTCAAATATATATTTGTCATAAGCGTTTACAGCTTCAATTTCGCTTTTATATGTTCCTATATTTTTAAAGCCTTTCGAAGACCTAAATCCGGCTTTCCAGTATATATATGAATTGTTTTTATAATAAGCTGCATATCTATATACTCCAAAAAATTTAGATGATGCGTTGTCTTTTTTTATTCCGAACTTTGAATTGCTTATTTTATTTTTTGTTTCTTCCGATAGAGATTTTCCCAATTGCTTTTCCCTAAGTTTTTCTCTTGTATCAGCAGAGACAATTCTTCCAAGTGCGCTCGCCTTCATTTTTTTCTTGGTTTCATCTGATACAATTCTCCCCCTACTGGCTTTAGCCATTTTTTTTCTGGTTTCTTTACCGGGACTGTACCCAAAAGACCCCTCCCCGCCATCTGTGAGATTATAACCATTGGGTGATTTTGTTTTCCATTCCCTTATATAATGCCGCTCCCTCTCAGTCGTGTCTTCAAGTTTGCAATATTCAACAACGTACCGAATAAAAGACTCATCTCCATATTTTCTTAGAGCACTTCGTATGTATTTGCAAGATTTGTGAGCATCAAACATTCGTTTTTTTAAGTTTTTCCCTCTTCCTATATATTTCTTTCCATTAATTACATTTTCAATACAATATATTCCAGAATTATTTGTTATATTATTATTCAGCCTTTTTGACGTTTGTCTTGTCATTGTTAATCTCCTGTATCCAGCCTTGCTTTAAGCCCCAGTAGATACCAACTGCGCAAGCGTCCGATTCATCCGTGCTTGTAAACTTTGTGCCCGGATAATATTGTAAAACAGCTTGAGCAACTTGGTCTTTGTCCGCATTTCCCATTCCAGTTAAAGCCTTTTTTATAGAAGTTGCTGGAACTTCATACTGGTCTATGGCATGAAAGATAAAGTAAGTCATACCAAAAACCTTCATTAGTTGTGCGGTTGATTTTATGTAGCGCATAAAACCTTGTTCCATTACTATGAACTCTGGCTTATAGGCTTTCTCATATTTCTTGAATTCAGTTCCGATATAACTCAGTTTGCTTTTAGTCTCCTGCAATGCAGGGTTCTTCTTGTCTATAGCTATTGTAGACGTTTCTACAAGTCGCATATCATCGGTTGTAAATACTGAAATTCCAGTAGAGTTTAAACTTAAATCTAATGCTAAAAAGTATTTTTCTATTTTCTTTTCCATGTTTTCTCCAAAAAAAAGCAGGGGAGACCACTATGGTCTCCCCTGCTAATATAATTATTATTTCTTTGCTAGTCTTGCCGCTCTCATTTCAGAGACAATACGCATCCCAACACGGTCAACTGTAAATGCACCGATTAGGCTGATTAGGATAACATTGATTGCTGACCAGATATCCTGCGGTACTCCGAAGTAATTTAAAGCCAGTGTCTGCACAAGTGCGATAATCGCCAATAATAATTCTTTGTTATTCTTAATGAATTCCATTTTAATTTTCTCCTTTATATATAATTAGGTTTTTCCTTGAAACTTACGCATTCTTTTAATTGCTCGTTCCATATTAAATTCTTCCTGAGCACTTGCTCGTTTGGCATCAGCAAACATATCATTATCTTTTAGATACTGGTACATATTAGTAAAAAATAAATCTCTAGATTTTTTATCTTCCCAAAGAGAGTAATGGTCTCGATAATCTCCCATTGAAAAACTTCCGTCTGCTTTTTTTGATGCCGGGTTTCTAATTGAAACTTCAACAGACCCTCCTCCCCCAGTAAATGTTCTAGCAGATGTATTATAACTTTCAGCTATACCACTAACTTCTTTTTTTACATTAACATTAAACGAAGGTCTTTTTATATTTGTCTTTATGTTAAGCCCTTTAATTACTTTGTCTACATCTAATCTGGCAAATATAGTAGCGGCTTCAAATTCAAAATGCCTTTTTCCATCAACCACCCCCAAGTCATTAGTATCTAATACCATAAGGGTAGATACTTTTTGTAAGAGCTTAACAACACCAACAGCCCTCATTACAAAGGAATCTACTTCCAATTTCCATTCGCTACTTATTTTCTCAAAACTTTGCATTTTTGTTGTGCGACTTGCAGGTATTATAATTTTCTTTGACCTAAATGTTACCGGGTCAACTTCACGCCTAAAACTTTTTGGAGTAAAGACATCTGTGACTTCTTTTTCATATTTTTCTATAATGTCGTTTATATGTGTGATAGTGCTTTGAGGTGTTACTTGTCCTCCAACATCAATTGCATCTCCAGCATAAGCTTTTATTTCCGGGGCAAGAATTTTTACAGCTTCCCCATATTTTTCAGCTAGTTTCATCAAATCGGGAAATTTAGATTCCTCCCCTTTTTCGGCTTCTGCTCCAAATAAGAACTGCTCCCCAAACTTTCCAAATCTTCCGGAGTCGTTTGGATTAAATTTCATTTTCTTTGTTCGTAACTTTACCTCGCTATTGGAGAGGCTGTATTCAAAATCATCAGCCCCTTCTTCCATAGCAAAGACTCCTTTTTCAAGACCTCCTCCCCCTCCCGCTAGTACTTTAATAGCTCCTTCATTAATTCCGGTTGTCATTAAATCAACTGCCAGAGCCGCAATTTCTTCGGCAGTTTTTTGGGTAATTTGGTAAGCGACTTTCCTAGAAACCTCAACTAGCGCTCTCATTTTGCGCCTACCTTCTATTGTCACTTTCACGTTTCCATATTTGCCGCCTTGTCTCATTTTTTCAACGTCTTTTATTAACATATCTAACAGGTCAGCCATTTTCACACCTCCTCTCCCTCTCAGTCAAGAAGGTAAATAAACTACATAAAATAGTATTTTTATGTTATTTGAAAATCTTCCAAATCTTGCCTTTTCCTTCGTTTTTGTTCGAGAGTTCTCTCATAAACGCAAACCTTGTAATTAGAACAACATATATATTCTAACGATATAGATGTTTCAACTCCTTTTACCATAGAGACAACATCCTGCACTCTAACTTGAAGTACTTTCCCGCATTCCGGGCAACGTTCTTTAAGAGAGTGCTTTAATCTTCCAATCATTGCCCACTTCCCGGCTTGGGTGCTTTTGGTTTTGGGGTAAGTTTCTTTTTATTCCTGTCCGCAACGGACACCGATTTAGGAGTTAGTACAGAATTCTCTTCGAGGTCTTTTAAAAGACCCTTGCTCTCTTCCAGAGTAGTTTGAATCTGCTCCGGAGATATATCGGATATTTTTTCCAACAAAGGGTAAAGTTTTTCAACAAATTCAGAAACAACTTTTCCAATAGAGCTATTTAAAGTAAATTGTTCTTTTATTTCAGAAATAGACTTATCAAGCCTTACTGTGAAATCCCCATAATTTATAATTTGAGATGTTACCGTTTCCCACAAATCTACGTCAAAGTACAAATCGTTTTCCATAGAATCTGTGTCTAGATTAGTAACCATTTGAAAAAGAGTATTTTTTAGATTGAACTCAGCTTCAAATAAGTTATATTCGTTCCCTATAACAACAGGCTTTTCTGATACCCTAAAGTAGTCCACTATATAACGATTTGTTAAAACAACTTGCTCTGCCATTCCCAAAAAAGGAACAACTGTAAACTCAACCCCGTTGTACTCAACAGTTTTAACTTTTGGAACTTTAAGTTCCAATTTAACCTTATCCATTTAAATCTCCATTTTTATTTCTATTTAGATTAAAAAAACACCCTTGTCGTTATGACAAGGGTGCATTTATTTACAGGGATATCTCATCCCCGGGCTTTAAGTCTTTCCAGACATTCTTGGTTTCACAGCCGTTGCCGTGTTCGTCAGAATAGTAAACAGAGAGAGGAGTAACAACGCTTGCTATGTATTTTACTTTCTTTTTTCTCTCTTCTAGTTTAACGGCTTTTCTAATAACAACAGGCTGGTCATATTCTTTTTCTTCTGATTCATTCTTCATATGTTTTCCCTTTAACTAAGGGGGAGGGTAAACCTCCCCCAATTAAATTAGTAAAATATTAAGGAGCACTAACAGTTAGAATACAGCTTGCTTCAACAGTAGATGATGCAGTAATAAGTACTTTCAGCAAAGTAGTACCAGCACCAACCATTGTAACAACTCCTAAGTTTGCACTAACTGTTGCCGTTGCCCCTGTGTCAGATGAGAAGGTAAGTTCAGTTCCAGTTGTAGGTGCTAAGAATGCCGCACCACTAGAAGGAATAGCCCAAACAACAAGAGTAACCGGGTCAGCGGTTGTTAATGCCGCAAAGTCTCCGCCCTGAATAGCTAAGGCAACAACATTGTCGTACCAATTAGCATCGTCAATGATTTCAATTAGTTTAGCATAGTAAGGGCCGTCCACACAAGCATCTACCCCGGTTCCCTGATAAGCCAAAGCGGTTGCAGTCAAAGGAGTATTTGAAACTCCGTCGCTCTTCATTGAAATGCTGAAAGCACCAGAGAGAGCAACTGTTGGGGCAATAATCTGTACAACACCAATTTTATTGGTTGTAACATCTGCTGAGTTTAGTTGTGTTTCCATAACCAACTTGACAACTTTAGGAATCATGTTTGCGTTAATTTTAACAGAAACGGACGCACTATCTGCTGCCCAATAGCGTATACAACCAAGTTCACCAGTAACCAAAGTTTCAGTTGCGGCTTTGGTTGCAGTAAAGTTAGAACCTGAGAAAGTACCGTTTAAGATTGTACCACTTGGAAGGGTTACCCAACCATAAAGAGTTGCACTAGATGTAGCCGCTAAAGGAGTCCCCGCAACAGTGCCTGTAACTGTTTGTCCAGCAACTGTCAAAGACACACTTTCCTCTTGGTAAGTGCTGTTTGAAGTAACGGTACTAACACCAACGGTTGCGGCAAGCATGCCCAAGTTCCATTGGGTATCTGTTAGATTAAATTTCATTTCCCCTGTGTGGTAGTAAATATATTGCAACTGATTACCACGTCCGCCCCTAACTGGTGCAGAACCTAGAGAAACTTCGATTGAAGAATCTAATAGTGTTTTTCCAGCAAAAATAAGTTGTTCGCTAGTGTCGTATGCGTAAACGTCGGCCACCGACGTAAGAAACTTTCTAATACTCATTTAAAACCTCCTGTTTAATATAAACTTTTATAATATCCCTTAATTCTTTAAGGGTTTCAACCTTATTGCCAAGCAATAAAGCAACATACATTTCTCTTTGTAAAGCACTAAGTTTTAGCGCTTTCCATAGAAACCTTTCTCTGGATTGTATCTAAATCCACAGAAACATCTTTGTATTTACCACCATCGGCACTCCCTAATAACCAGTGCTTGACAAACGAAGTATCTTTGAATGTGACCATTCCAGACATGGACGCTGATAAATAAATCTTATAGTGTATTAAACTATCAAGTCTCCTTATACTTTTTATAAATTTTCTAATTGGCATAGAGTATACATACTCTAGCGTCCATCCGGTTGCTATAGTAAGAGAAACAATATAGTCTTCAAGAGACCCCGGGACTTCTCCAGACAGTCTCTCTTTATATTTTCTAGCCTCTTCTAATGAATCTCTAACCTCTTTTGAAATTGTTTCATCGGGTAACTCTATAAGATTTTGATTGCATATTATTGCCTTCATTTTATCAAAATCCACAAATGTGTATTTTTCGTCCCCTATTATAAAAAACGGTTTTCCCTTTTCGTCGTATTTATATCTTTCCACACTTTTTTCAAGAGATTCAAATGATTTCTCATCCTTTAAACAAAGATGTAACAATCTGTCGAACCAGAGAAGGTAGGGATGATTTTCTTCTTTGTCTTCTTGTACTGAATAAAACACATATTCTAAATTTGTCATTGATATAATCTTTACATCTGGAATTAGGTTTTTCTCAAAGGTAAGAGAACCAGAAAAAGCATTAAAAAGAAGATACTCTTTAACTGTAACAGGGTAAATATTTATGTTTCTATAAGGAATTGGTAAATCGTAGTTTATATAATAATTAATGTCCATGTGTTCCTTATGCTGAATATGTAGAAAATATTATTTTCTTTCCCCCGAATGGTATTTGACCAGCCTCGAACAATCTCGAACTCTGGTCAGCCATTTTATCAAAAGAAAGTAATCCTAAGCCTCCAACATCTTTACCGTTGAAGGTGGCTAATAATTCTTCTGTTATTGTGTCAATCCTAGTTTTATAATTTGACAAGTGGTTTATTTTATAGTGTGAGAATACTTCCATCCCAACTTCTATGTAACCAAGTGTTCTGTTCATGCCTACTGCATAAGTAGGCATGATTCTCAAAAGAGTTACCTCTTTAACCAAAACGTCGGGTTGTTTACCGTCCATGAAAACATGGTATTGGGAAGTATCTTGCTGTCCAGCATATATTAGTGCCCCTTTTTGTTCTTGAGTAAGGTTTGCTTTACTCCAAGCATCGGGGTCGCTGTATTTCAAGAGTCGCCAGACTAGCTCATTTTCATCCATTAATAATTTTATACAGTTATAAGATAGAGTGGAGAACTGACGAAATCTGTTATACGCAGTTTCACCCACATTTGCAGTAGTTGTGTTTGCCATATTTTACCATCCTCCACGAAGATAAATATTAAACGTCTCAACAACCGCCCCAACTGTGCATGTTATTGTTAGATAAGATGAAGAATCTCGCAAGATGTTTGTAACCTTAAAACTGTTTCCAGTAAGTTGAGTGAATGTGAAATTAGCTGTTGGCACAGAGTTCCTATTGCAAGTAATTGTAAAAGTATCAACCTGAACAACATCGTTTTCATATAGATAAACAGTGTACGTTCTATCAGCACCTTCCAATACATAGTTTGTATCAGGGGTTATCAGAATATCGCTATTAACAACGGGAGTTGCTGAAACCGTTATAACACAAACATCATCAGCAGGATTTCCGTCAATTGTAGCTGTTATATTACAAGACCCGTTTGCTACTAGGGTAACGAGACCGCTTGTGCTAACTGTTGCAATGAGTGCGTTTGAAGTAGTCCAAAGTACAGTTCTTGTTGCGCTCTTACCATTATATGTAACGGTAGGAATTAACTGTATTGTATCTGTTGGAATTCCAGCGGCAGTTGCCTTATTGAGAGTAATTGTATAAAGGTTGGTATTAACATCTGCAATACCGTTGGTAATATCATCAAGCTCATCGTTGACAAAGTTTGCGATTAGGTCTACGCTCAATATCTTTGCGCTTTCGTTATCATATGTTTCTTGATTTTTAAAGTCGTTTAGACCAGTACCAACTACTTTGTAGCAAGTCCAGTGTTGAGGATTCCCAAATAAGAATCTCTGGTTTTCTCTTATTAGATTTGTTCTTTCGTTAAACTGCATTTCTATGTGGAGAAAACCACCCGGGGTTGCAAAAGGAGAGCCTGATGTTAAGTAGTCTCTAGGTTCTTTAACCATATATTCAATAGCACACGGCTCTTCGTAAAATATCCCTGTTGCTTCATTAATCCATCTCATGGTATTATTACAACGCCTTATCGTGCACGTTCCGGTCAAGTTTTTAATAAATTCAGTATTTATTGTTAACCAAGTATTGTCATCAAAAGTATATAATTTTCCTAACTCGGTTAGGTGGTCTACATCTTTAAAAAGCAATGTTTTCCAATCGTCTCCAAGCTTTAACCCCGTTTCGGAATTAATGACATGGGCAATCCTAACGTCAACATCCTCAAATACCTCACCTCCGTTAGTTATCTCTTCTGAGATAGTCCACCAGTTAGAGGCGTTATAGAACTGATTATTTAATGTTTCTTGAAATAAGTCAGTATAACCATCTTTCGGGGTTGTTGCTTTTTGAGCTCTGATATTCAAATCTGGGATTATGTATTTATATTGATATGTCATAATACCCCCTTATATTCCAGAAAAATCTTCAAGATACCAGTCTGCCCAAGCGTTATTCCTATATTCATAATTATTTAATAGCTGCGAACACTCTTCTTTTATCATGTTTAAATATGATGCTTTTTCTCGAAGATTCATTGCCTCAGATGCAACTTTAAAGTCTCTATCGGTAATATGCAAATTCATTTGAGTTATATCATTTACATTTTTAGTCATCCAGTGCTTCATCATAAGTGTAGCTAATATAACTTGATTTTCTGTTGTTAGAACTACAGAAAAAAGTTTTGTTGAAGAAGTGTAAGTCAAAACCTGCTCGCACATATAAAAATCAACAATAGCAAACTTTAGCCATGCTTCCAAATAGTCTTCAAAGTCTGATTCGGAAGATTCAAAGAGGGTTAATAGCCTGTAATCAGCCGTTTTTTGCATCATCAAGTCATAAATTTCACTGGCAGAAGTAGCCATAAGACCTCCTTTATTGTAAGAAGGGTGGGCTTTTTAAGCCCACCCTTTGGTTAATTTTATTACTCAATTGTACTTTCGGGGTTTAATAAATATCTACCCTCTTCCGCCTTTTGAGATAAGTTTATTTTAGACATACGTGATATTTTATCGACAGTATTCAAGTCAACCGAATTAGGGTCGCCAATCATTTTATCTACGAGGATGTCAATTATAACTTTTTGTTGAGACTCGCTTGCGGAGGCATATAAGGATAAACCTTCTTCTGTCCCCAAGAAAATCTCTTCTATCTTTCCCTTATCGAGATTCTTATCTTGCATTTCATCCAGTCCGTTTAGGCGAACAACTTTTCTATTTAGGATAGCAAAGTATCCTTTTTCCAAAAAGCCTCTATTAACCTCAAGAACCTCAGCCAAATCTTTGTACATTATCCTTTTTATTTGAAACAGTGTATCAAACTTATATACGTTTCCTTGCCCACGCTCCTTGGTACACAGATTCAGTCTGTGAGGAAGTAAGGACATTACTTTTATATATGCTGTTGGAGAAACATCGAATTCTTCTTCTTCGAACTCTATCTCCTCCTTAGCCAACAATTGCCCTCGTTCTGCTAATTGAGATTGCAGTAAAGCGTTTTCCTCTTCCAACTCTTTAATATACTTATCTCGTGCATCTTGCAATTTATTGCTGTTAGGTGTGCTAGGGCTTTTGCCCGAAACACCAACTTTTGTTGTTTTTCCAGCCATAATAATTTCTCCTTAATTGTATAATAAAAAATCCCCGTCGGGGGATTTAGTTTGAATATTTTTGTGGAATTTATTGTGGAAAATTTAGGGGATTCGGAAGATTGTTTTCGATGATGTAGTTGTCGTGGGCGAAAGCTGCTTCTATTTCTGTTTGATATGAACCAATATAAACATTTTTCTTATTTATATTTATTCTAGCAGTCCATTTTTGCCTAGATGGTGATACACCAGCATATTTAGATAATGAAGCATCGGGATTTTCACCAAAACTTTTACTTTTTTTAGTATCTGATATTCTTTTTTTAGTTTCATTGGTGTGGGATTTTCCGAAAAAAGGATTTTTTCTTCCCGTTCTTGCCTCAGTTAATTTTCTCTTAGTCTCATCGGAAGCAGTTTTTCCAAAATTGTGATTTTTTTCTCCCATTTGGGCATCGCTTATTTTCTTGCGTGTCTCTTCAGAAAGAGGTTTTCCAGCGTTAACACTGTTTTCCCTAATCTTTGCGATACTTTCTTCAGAATGTTTCCTTCCCCTCATTGGAGCGCTTCCCCCAAACGATATATTATAGCCATTATCGGACACATGGGAGTGATATAATTTTATAATCTCTATTTCCAATCTATGTAACTCCCACTCTTCACAATAAACCAAAATATATCTTTTAAAATTTTCTTCTCCGTATTTGTCAATAGCTCGTCTTAAAGCATGACTATTCCTATGATAGAAAGACATTCTTTTTTTAGCGTCAAGCCCCTGACCAATATACTTCTTTCCATTAATTAGATTTTCTATACAATAGATTCCAGATAGTTTTTTCACTTTGATTTCTCCTTTTGTAGAAATTCTCTTGATTAATAGACTGAACGGAAAGGCATTCAAAAGGGTATGCCCTGTCCAATAGTTGTACGGACTATTGTAATCCGTTCAGTTTATATTATATCACACTTTTACATTTCTGTCAAGTGGCAATATTAGTTAACCTACACAGTCATGCAACCGGCCACAGAATTCGTACAAACCCCAACTCCCCAGGCCTTGTACATAGTACTGGTCTGGAGTAAGTTAGCATTAGCATACACGTCGCTGGCGTAGGACATGGTATTTCCTTCCAAAACAACTTTCAAAAGTTTTTGTGAACCCGGGCTAATAAACCACAGGTAGCTGTTTGAAATAAGAGTCTGGAAAGGAGTTGTGAAGTCAGCAACCTGCGGTAGAACCATAATGTCTACACCAGCAAAGTTTCTAACATAACCCAATTTCACGAAGTCGCTGTCAATTTCGTAGCGATAGTTAGCATCAGCGGGAATAATATTTGCAAGAGCAAGCTGTGTTCCAACAGCGATAACCTTTTGACCGCCATTCCATGCGGCAACCTTCTGTGCAAGAGTAACGAAATCAGTTTGAGTATATCCAGCAACCTTAAGACCGGCTGCTCCTGTTGAAAGAGCAGCAGTTGCTACTACGAATGCATTGTAAGCGTCAAGGGTTAGTCGAGCTTCCATAGAGCGAGCAACTTTCATTACGAATTCTGCAAGAGATTCTTTTCCTGCGAGAACACGATAAAGAGCTACACCAACGGTCAATTCACGTTGTTCAGGATTGATTACAACCTGACCCTTGAATTGCTTGTTGATTTCGCTTACTCTTTTAGCTCTACCAGCTTTGCTTACAACAAACAGGTCACGAGGCTCTACATCGAATGCAGCGGAATCGCCCCAACCGATTGTTCTAATATCGGAATATAGTCCGATAGAGTCAATTATAACCTGTGGTAGAATCATATCAACCAGAGCGGAAACTACTGCGAAAGTAGCCCACTTTAAGGTAGGATGATTTGCCCAAGCTTCCAATGGAAAGCCATCGAAAGATGAGACTCCGGCATGACGCATAATTTCTTTTGTCAATGCTTTGTTCATTGCAGCTTCTTTTTCATCAAAAGAAATGCTTACTACCTCATCGTTTTCATTAACGGTGGTTGTAGAGTATTCCAAGCCCTCTTTACCGTTGCGAGCCTGAAAATGATTCCAATAATCAACGAACATTTTGTAGGGAGCAAGCTTGCTTGAATCTTGTTCTGCACCTGCGAAAGCTAATACTTGTGCAGGAATTTTTGAATTTGTTAACATTTGTTTTCCTCCTATATCTGTGATAATGCGAATAAAGTTTGTGAATAAGATTTAGAATAATCTAAATCTTAGGTGATAACGAATGGAAGAACTTCCATCAAGTACGCAGTAAAGCGCTGGGTGTCCATTGCGCCAGTGCCAATGCTGAAATAC
>Ga0307379_10010492_pt1 | contig 12249 bp, 6 predicted proteins | sample UN2MG_FD_202237 | JGI IMG/M metagenome (GOLD analysis project Ga0307379, IMG submission 202237) | Soil microbial communities from Risofladan, Vaasa, Finland - UN-2 | ecosystem: Environmental > Terrestrial > Soil > Coastal area > Acid sulfate soil | place: Finland: Risofladan, Vaasa | collected... | reverse complement strand
CGGCCTCCATGGCCGCCAGGGCTTCCTCGTCCCGCCCCAACTCGGTCAGGCAGGCGCTCTTCAGTGCCAGGAACTCGGTGTTGTTGGGGTCGAGCTTGCAGTTCTCCTCGGCCGCCTTGAGCGCCTCGGCGTGTTTCTGCCGCGTCAGCTTCAGCCGGACCGACGTTTCTCTGAGCCACTGGACGACTTCGGTGAGGCCCGCCGGCTGGGTGGGCACGGTGGTGGCCGTCAGGTCCTTCAGCCACCGGGTGACGAGCTTGTCCGCCTTGTCGTCGGCGTTGGCCTCCGCCAGCAGGCCCACCAGTGCCCTGCGGGGCGAGAGCGCCTGGGGGGAGGCCTTGACCCACTCCTCGGCCAGGCGACGCGCCCGGCCGAGCTGCTTGGACTCGCCGCACACGACGATCCTCAACGCGCGAAGATCATCCACCGACTGCGCCAGGAGCTCCATCCGCCCGTCGATGACGGCCAGCGCCTGGTCGTACTGCTTGGCCTCGACGGCCTGGGTGACGGATTGGCGCACGGCCTCGGGGATCTTCTTGACGGCCGCGGCGTACTGCGGGTCGGTCGTCGCCTTCTTCTTGGAGAGGCCCCCCACGGCCTTCGTGACGGCCACCATGTCCTCGACGCGGCGCCGGGACGTCGGGATCCACTCGTCCAGCAGCTTCAGGGCCCGGTCGGGCTGCTTGGCCTCGATCAGCGTGGCGACGAGGATCCTCGCCGCCCTGGCGCTCGCGTCGGACTGGGTCAGGCGTTCGGCAAGCTTCTTGGCTTCGTCGTGCCGGCCGAGCCGGCTCAGCACGTGGACGCGGGTATGATCGAGCTGCCTGCGGCGTATCTTGGAGGGCCCCTTGGCGAGCCAGTCGTCCACGACCTTCAGCGCGCAGGGGAACTCCTCGCTCGTCTGGAAGATCCGAAGCATCTCCTGGCGGAGGATGAGGGCGATACTCGGGTCGTTGGCGTCCTTCACCCACTGATCGCCGAGGTTGCGGATCTCGTCGAACCGCTTGACCCGCCCCAGGAGGTCCAGCTCCTGGACTCGCCCCCAGAGGTCGTCGGGCTTGCCCTTCCGGAATCGCTGAACGGCGCGGAGGGCCGTCTTGTGCTGCTTGGCGCGGATCAGGGCGCCGACGTACTCCCGCACGACCTCCGCGTCGTCGGGGGCCTCGTCGAACACGGTGGCCCAGATGCCGGCGGCCTCGGCGGTCTTGTCCACGGCGGCCAGCAACTGCGCCATCGCCCTGCGCGCCGGGCGGCTCGCCGGCTGAGAGCGCAGGATCCGGCTGAGGTTCGCCGCGGCCGCGTCGAATTGCCTCTTGCTGACCACGCCCGGCCTCGGACCGAGCAGGGCCCGCACCGAGAGGAGCTGAACGTCCGCGTTGTCCGGCGCCTGCCTGCTCAACTCGCCCAGAAGGGTCATCGCCCGGGTCCGCTGGCCGGTCCGCAGTGCCAGCTCGGCCACCATCAGCCGCCCCGTCGTGCTCTCGCGGTCGTGCCGGAGGACCTGCGTGGCCAGGAGGCGAGCGTCGCGGATCCTTCGCTGCGAGAGGTACAGGTCGAAGAGTCGGCGAGCGACGTCCGTGTCGTCGGCATCGCGCCCGAAGACTTCCTTGAGCGTGGCGATGGCGTTGCCGGTGCGTCCGGCGGCAACGTAGGCCCTGGCCAGCAGCAGCTCGGTGGTCCGATTTCCGGCGTTCCGCTTGAGGGCCTCGTTCAGCGCCTCGATCGCGGCGGCGGCGTCGCCACGGCCGAGGGCGATCTTGCCCCGGAAGTAGGCCGGCAGGTGCGTGTCCCTGGCGAGCCTCCCGATCCGCTCCAGCAGCCGGTCGACCTGGTCCTGCCGTTTCTGGGCGACGTAGGCCTCCAACAGGGCCTCGAAGGCGATATAGAAACGCTTGTCTTGTTCCGTGGCGCGGCGGTACAGGTCCGCGGCCAGCAGGTGCTTCCGCCGGGCCGTCGCGACCCGTCCGGCCAGGTACAGCAGGAGAGGCTGGGCGGTGGTGGCCTTTCGCGCCTTCTCGGCGAACTTCCGCTCCACGCCGGGCGTCTTCACGGACGCCGCCGAGCCGCTCAATCCCTCGGCAATCGCCTCCACGGCGTTCGGGTCCGCCGAGACCGTCTCCTGGATGATGGCGAAGAGCCCCTCGAACTGGTCCCGCCGGGCGTAGTTTCGGCACAGGATCCGCCAGAGGTCCTTGTCGGTGGGGCTGGCGGAAAGGATGGATCGGAGGATGGCCAGGGCACTGTCGTCCCACCCGAGATCGCTGGCGGCCCGGGCCAGCGCGACGGCGATGGTCGGGTCGGTCTTGTACTTCGCCTGGAAGCGGCCCCAGAAGCGCTGCGGCAGGGCCTTCTCTCGAGCCTGCCGGCAGAGCGTCGCCAGCATGCGCGACACGTTGGGGCGCTGCTCCGGTTCTCCGGCCATCTCCAGCAGGAGCTTCTCCGCCTCGGCGTACTGCTTCTCGGCGAGGAGGGCGTCGATGAGCAGCTTGGCGACCCTTGCGTTCGTGCGGTTCCGCCGGTAGGCCCTCTTCAGGAGACCGGCCGCCTCGGCGGGCTTGCGGAGCAGCAGCAGCAGCGCGCCGCGTCGGGCCAGCAGGCGCTCGGGGTGCAGGGACCACTCTCGCAGGGCGGGACGGGCGGCGTAGTCCCGCGCGTGCTTCTCGGTCCACTCCGACAGGAGCGTGTAGCCCTCCGAGGCCGCGGTCCAGTAGCCCGCCCTCTCCAGCAGCAGGGACAACGTCAGCAGGGCCTCGCCGGCGCGGGGATCGGCGGGTCGGGCCTGCGAACATTTCAGCGCCGTGCGGAGCTGGAGGATGGCGTTGGCGTTCTGCTCCTGGGCGGCGGCAAGCCGGCCCAGCAGCAAGTGGGTTTCCAGGTCATCGGGCGCGGCCTTGGCCGCCGCGGCGAGGTGAGAGAGGGCCTTGCCCCGGTTCGGCAGGGCCAGGTACGCCTTGCCCAGCATTCGTTGGACTTTCGCGTTGGCCGGATCGAAGCCGACGGCGCCCTCCAGCAGGTCGATCGCGGCGGCGTATTTCTCCTCGGCGAGCTTCTTGGCGGCTTCCTCGACGTCGCGCCGGGCGCGCGGGGGGAGCTTCTCGACCGTTTTGGGGTTGACGGGCCGGGCGAGCTTGGGCTGGAGGTCATCGAGTTTCGTCAGGGCCTCCGGCGGGAGGGCAGCCGGCGGCTCGTCGTGCGGGGCCGCAGGCTGCGTCTGCGGCGCGCCGGAGAGCTTCTCGGACTTGCCCTCGCACCCCAGCGGCAGGGCAAGGCACACCACGAAAGCCACGGCCGCCACGGCGGAAAGCCTGTTGGGGATCGTCATCTTGCCAAACGCCTTCAGGGAATTACTTTGTTCAGCGGATACGTTATGATGCCGGTCGCGCCGGCCCGCTTGAGTTGGGGCACGAGCTCCCGCTCGATTTTCTCCGGAACGATCACCTCCAGGGCGACCCAGTTCTCGTCGCGGAGGGCCGAGATGGTGGGCGATTTCTCCGCCGGCAGCAGCGCCGTGACGGCGTCGAGGCTGTCTCTCGGCACGTTCATCTTCAGCCCGACTTTCCCCCGCGCGTCGATCGCGCCTTTCAGCAGCAAGGCGATGTTCTCGATCATCTGGCACTTCCAGTCGATCTTCATGGCGTCCTTGTTGGCGATGAAACGCGTCGAGCTCGTCAGCAGCGTGTCGATCACCCGAAGCTTGTTGGCTCGAAGGCTCGAGCCCGTCTCGGTCACGTCCACGATCGCGTCGATCAGCCGGGCCTTCACCTCGGTGGCGCCCCAACTGAACTCGACCTTCACGTTAATGCCTTTGTCGGCGAAATACGCACGCGTGACGTTGACCAGCTCGGTCGCGACGATCCCGCCCTCGAGCTCCTCGGGGGCGTGGATCTTGCTCTCCTCCGGCACGGCCAGCACCCAGGCCACGGGGCAGAGCTCCTGCTTGGCGTAGGCGAGGTCGGCCACCTCGATGACGTCCGAGCCGTTCTCGCGGATCCAGTCATGCCCGGTCAGGCCGGCGTCGATCACGCCGTCTTCGACGTACCGGCTCATCTCCTGGGCACGAAACATGATCGCCGACATGCGATCGTCGTCGATGGTGGGGAAGTAGCTTCGCGCCGAGAGGCGGATGGTGTAGCCGGCCCGGCGGAACAGATCGAGCGTGCCCTCCTGAAGGGAGCCCTTGGGGATGCCCAAGACCAGTTTGTCCTCGGGGTTCTGCATCATGAATCGTCTCTATGGTTTCCTACGGCCCGCGGCGACGGAAGGACGGGCTACTCCTTGCCCTTCTTGGCCGAACGGGCGGATCGCACCTTCTTCTTGGGCTTGGCGGCCCCCGGTTCGGCCGCCGTCTTGGACGCCGCGGGGGCCTCTGGGCGTTTGGCGGCCTTCTTCACCCGCTTCTTGCCCGCCTTCCGAGTTGCTCCCGCGTCGGCCGGCTTGGCCTTCTTGATCTTGGCCTTGGCCTTGGCTCGCTTCCGCTTGGCCTGGGCGTCGGCTTCTCTGGCGGCCTTGGCTTCGGCCTCGGCCTTCGCCTCGGCCTTCGCCTTGGCCTTGGCCTCGGCCTTCGCCTTGACCTTGGCCTCGGCATTTGCCTTGGCTTGCGCTTCGGCCTCGGCCTTTGCCTTGGCCTGGGCCTCGGCCTTCCGCTTTTGGGCAAGGGGCCGGGCGAATTTCACAACGTAGTCGCGGAAGAACCCATGAGCCGCGAAAGCGTCCTTTTGCAGGATGACTCGTTCGAGGAAGCTCCGGACCTCCTCGGCGGAGCTGCCGGGCTCGATGCACTTGTCCATCTCGAGGCATTCGACCAGCGTCTGGTCCACGGGCACGGCATGGGCCTGGAAGGCCTTCAGCATCAGGCAGGCCGAGGCGTAGGGGCTCAGGCCCAGCTCGGCCAGGTGGCGCCGCAGGTCCCGCTTGGTCATCTTCAGGACGTGGTCGAGGCAAAGGCCGTTTCGGCGAAGGTAGATCGCCCCGAGGACCGAGACGATCTCCGCAGCCTTCCTCCTGATACACGGGTGGTCCTTGCCGAGGGCGTCGGCGACCTCCTTCGGCGGGGCGACACGAAGTTCGTTGAGGTCGACGAACTCACTGGCCAGGCCGGCCAGCGCCTTCTCCGCCTGCTTGGCGCTGGCGTCGGCCTCCACGATGGCCTCGATCAAGACCTTGAGAGGGTCCACCTCCTCCGGCGGAGCCTCGATGGACTTGTCCATCGGCAACAGCAGCTTGCGGATCCTCTTCTGGTACTTCGTAGCGTTCTTCATCGCCGCGATGTCCTGGTTCCTACGGGTTGGAATCCGTCTCCCGCACGGGACGGTCCTCTTGCGACGGCTCGTCGACGCCGGCGGGCGACTCGGGCAGATCCTGCCGGCTCTGCTCCTTCTCGTGGATCTCGTCCATGGCTTGCTGAATGAGGCCCAACGTCTCCAGGGTCTTCTTGTAGCGAGTGTCGAGCTCGAAGCTCAGGATCGGCGTGTGCCGAAGGGACATTCTCCGCATCATCAATTCCTGGAGGTGTCCGGCTGCGTGCTGAAGGGCGCGAAGGGCCCGCCTCTCCTGGGCCTCCGTGCCGAGAACCGACACGAAGACCTTCGCCGTCAGCAGGTCCTCGGGGATCTCCACCCGGGTCACCGACGTTCTGACCGGATCGATGCGCGGATCGGAAAGCCTGGAAAGCAGCGCCTCTCCCAGAATCTGGCGGATCCAATTGGCCACTCGTTGCGTTCTGCGACTCATTCCGGGCTGTTCCTCGCCCGATCCGATCGGGCGTGTCCTTCCAACCGTCTCCCAACTCGCCGCGGAGGGCGCGACGATCCCGGTCGACGCGACGCCGCCGGCGGGGCGGGGCCGACCGGCCGGCGGCCGTCTGGCCTCGCTCCGAGCGATGAATCGCCGCTCGATGCCCCACGTCAGAGCCATTCGGTCTGGCTCTCCGCAAGGATCATGTCGCGGTGACGCGACGCGGCGTTGATGATCTGCTGAAGCGCTGCCTCGATATATCGCTTGTCGTTGCCGACCATCGCGACGGCCAGGACCGCGCGACGCCGATTGTCCAAGCTGTCCACTTCCGCGATCGACACGTTGAACCGACTGGCCACGCGATCCTTGAAGCCCTTGACCGAGCGTCGTTTGTCTTTCAGGCTCGTCGCCTGCGGTACGTGGAGGACCAGGTGAACCAGCCCCAAGGTCGTGCTCATGGCTGTCTCGCGCCGGCCGACGCGCCCTTAGAGCTTCCTGGCCACCTCGACCTTCTGATAGAACTCCAGAATGTCGCCTTGCTTGATGTCGTCGTACCCCGCGAGCTTCAGCCCGCACTCCAGGCCGGCGCGAACCTCGCGGGCGTCGTCCTTGAATCGTCTGAGGCTATCCAGGGTCCGCTCGTCCTCGATGACGAGGTTGTCGCGGGTGATCCGCACGCGACTGTTCCGGTTGACCAGCCCGTCGGTGACGAGACAGCCGGCCACCGTGCCCACGCGGGAGACCTTGAACACCTGGCGCACCTCGGCCCGGCCGAGCGTCTCTTCGCGGATCTCCGGCGCCAAGCCTTCTTCGAGGACCCTCCGAATGTCGTCCACGACGTCGTAGATGACGCGGTAGACCCGGGTGTCCACGCCGGAGCGTTCGGCGAGTTGCCTGGCGGGCGCGTCCGCCACGACGTTGAAGCCGATGATGATCGCCCCGGAGGCGTCGGCCAGCGTCACGTCGCCTGTGCTGATTCCCCCCACGCCGGCGTGAAGGATGTTCACCCGGATCTCGTCGGTGCCCAGCTTCTTCAGCGAGCCGGTCAAGGCCTCGATGGAGCCCTGCACGTCCGCCTTGAGGATCAGAGGCACCTCGTTGGTCTCGCCCGCCTCGATCTGGCTCAGCAGGCCCTCCAGCGTGACCCGGGTGCTCGTGCCGAGCTGTTCGGCCCGCGCCCGTTGACGGCGGTCCTCGGCCACCTGGCGGGCCTTGTCGAGATCGGCGACGACGTAGAACCTGTCCCCGGCCTCCGGCGCTTCGTCGAGGCCGGCCACCTCCACGGGCATGGACGGGCCGGCTTGCTGGATCTCGTTGCCCCGGTCGTCCAGGATCTGACGGATCCGGCCGTAGCCCCGGCCGGCCAGAAGCATCTCGCCGACCTTCAGCGTGCCGTCCCGGACCAGCAGGTGGGCCAGCGCCCCCCGTCCGGCGTCCATCTCCGCCTCGATGACGAACCCGGTGGCCGGCGCATCCACGTCGGCCTGCAGTTCGAGCAGCTCGGCCTCGAGGCTGAGGACCTCCACCAGCTCGTCGATCCCCTGGCCCGTCTCAGCCGACGTCTGGAGGACCTCGACGTCGCCGCCCCATTCCCGCGCCTGGAGGTTGTTCTCGGCGAGCTGGCCCATGGCTCGCTGGATGTTCGCGTTGGGGACGTCGATCTTGTTCAGCGCAACGACGATGGGCACGCCGGCCGCCCGCGCATGACTGATGGCCTCCGTCGTCTGCGGCATGACGCCGTCATCGGCGGCCACGACCAGCACCACCACGTCGGTCATGTTCGCTCCGCGGGCCCGCATGGCGGTAAAGGCCTCGTGGCCGGGAGTGTCCAGGAAGACGACGTGCTTGTCTTCGATGTCGTACCGGTAAGCGCCCATGTGCTGGGTGATGCCGCCGGCCTCTCCCGGAGCCACGGCGGTGTGGCGGATCCGGTCCAGCAGGGACGTCTTGCCGTGATCCACGTGGCCCAGGAAGGTCACCACGGGCGCCCGGGTCTGTTTCTTGCCGGGCTCGCGGGCGCTGAGGTCCTCGACGAGCTCCTCCTCGGCGGTCCTTGCCCGACGGACCACCAACTCGATCTCGAAGTCCGCGACGATCGCCTCGGCCATGTCGACGGCCACCGTCTGGTTCAAGGTTGCCAGGATCCCCACGTCCATCAGCTTGCGGATGATCTCGGCGGACTTCAGGCCCGTGGCGGCCGAGAGGCTCTTGACCGTGATGGGCTCATTGATCTCGACCCTGCCGCCCCGGACCGAGGGCCCGCCGATTCCCATGCCCCTTCGTCCGATCGCGGCGCGGTGCCTTCTCAGCCCGCCGCCCGCCGCGGCAAGGCGGGCCGACCTCTCCTGCAAATCTCTCTCTCGCCATTCCTTGAGCCGCTCGCCCGCGCCGCTGTCGGCGCTTCGCCCGGTCGTGCTGCGACGGCGCGGACTGCGTCGCTTGCCCTTCTTGCGGTGGGCGGAAGTCTCCTCGGTGGCCGCCACTTGCCGGCCCCGCTTGGCCTCGCCCGTGATGGGCGTCGGGCCGACCTGCGTTGGCTCCGGCGTCTGGCGACGACGCGGGGGGCGATCGATGAAGTCGGGCGCCTCGACGCGGACGATCCGAGGCCCCTGAAGCTTGGCCGGTCTGGGGACCACTTGCGGTCCGGCCGGCAGGACCGGCTTGGGGGGTTCCTTCTCGGCGGGCTCGGGCTCTTCGGCTTCCTCGGCGGCTTCTGCAGGCGGCGCTTCTTCCGGCGCTTCCGGCGGCGCGGTGGGCTCGGCGGCCCCGAGGGCCGTAGCGGGCTCAGCGGCTGCGGCGGCTGCGACGGCCGCCTCGACCGGCTCGGCGACCTCGACGGCGGGCGGGGCCCCTACGACGGCGATTGCCTCCGACAGCGCCTCGGCGGGGGCCTCGGCCACGGCGGCGCCCGTCGGGAGCAGCTCGGGCAGGGCCTCCTCGGCGGCCTCCTCGGGGGCGGCCTCGACGGCCGGCGCCTCCTCCTCTTCCTTGCCGTGCAGCTTCTTGCGACGCGTCTTGCGGGCTTGCTCGCGCGCCTTGACCAGGTCTACGTGCTTGGCCGTCTCGACGGCCGTGTGTTCCTGCGACACGGCCTCCCCGGCGAACCATTCCCGAATGGTCGCCTCCAGGCCGGCCGAGACCGTCGACATGTGGTTCTTGATCTCAAGCCCCTCGGCTCGGCACTTGGTCAAGACCGTCTTGCTGGTCACGCCCAAGTTTCTGGCTAGTTCAAATATCCGCGTCGCCAAGAGGACCTCCTGGCCAAGGCAATACGTTCCCATGACATCGCGCCGGACGAAACGCTCCGCCGGCGCTCTTTGTCGTCGGTTATCCTGTCTATGAAGTTGGTGCGGTCGGGTCGCCGGCGTGCGGCGCCTCGTCGTCCCGTTGCGGGTCCGCCGGCGGCTCGGCAGCCGGTGCCTGCTCGGCGGGTACGGACTCGGCGGCCGCCTCGGGCGGCGCGTCGCTGGGTGCCTCAGCCGCCTCGGCCGCCGGGGGTTCCGCGGCCGCCTCGGGCGTCGCGTCGCTGGTTACCTCAGCCGCCTCGGCCGCCGGGGGTTCCGCGGCCGTCTCGGGCGGCGCGTCGCTGGTTGCCTCGGCCGCCTCGCCCGCCGGGGGTTCCGCGGCGGGTTCCTTCGATGCCTCGACGGCGCGCGCCCGGGCAGCTTCCGCCGCTTGGGTTTCGGCTTCCCTCGCGAGCTTCTGCCTCTCGGCCTCGGCCGTCTGCCGCTCGGCCGCCTCCTTCGCCGACTCGGCACAGCGAATGACGATCCTCTGGGCCGCCTCTCGCTCCAGCTCCAACTCGTTGATCAGCGGCTCCGGGCCGACCTCCTCGACGTCCAGCACGTTCACCATGCCCATCGCGATGATCTTGTCCACCGTTGTGGTGTCCACGCCTTCCACTTCCCGAAGGCTCTTCTCCAGCAGGTCGAGCCCGGCGTTGTACTCATTCGGCGTGAGGATGTCGATATCCCAGCCGGTCAGGCGGGCCGCCAGCCGGACGTTCTGGCCCCGTTTGCCGATGGCCAGCGAAAGCTGGTCCTCGACCACCACCACCGTCGCCCGCCCGAGCTCGAAGCACAGGGCGACCTCCGCCACTTCGGCGGGCTTCAGGGCGTTGGCGATGAGGATCTTGGACGAATCGTTCCATCGGACGATGTCGATCTTCTCGCCGCCGAGCTCGTCCACGATGTTCTTGATCCGGCTGCCGCGGATGCCGACGCATGCTCCGACGGCGTCCACCTTGGGATCGAGGCTGTTGACGGCGGCCTTCGTGCGATACCCGGCCTCGCGGGCGAGAACCTTGATCTCGATGATCTTCTCCGCCACCTCCGGCACTTCCAGGTCGAACAGGGCCCGAATGAAGTCCGGGTGGGTTCGGGAGAGGATGATCTTGATCTGGCTGGGCTGCTCCCGGACGTCCAGGACGAGGGCCCGGATCCGCTCCTCCGGCATGTGACTCTCGCCGGGAATCTGCTCGCCCTTGGGCAGGATAGCCTCGGTCCTGCCCAGATCGACCACCAACGCCCCGCCTTCCCATCGTGCGGTTCGCCCCGTGACGATCTGACCCTTTCGTTCGAGGTATTCCTCGTAGATGCTTCCGCGCTCGGCCTCCCGGATCCGCTGGATCATCACCTGCTTGGCCGTCTGGGCGGCAATGCGCCCGAGATCCCGCACGCTCATGATCTTCCCGTCGACCTTGGCCGTGATGTCCCCCGTCTCGCGGTCGATATGGACCAGGATATCCTCGGTTTCCGTGTTGGCCTTGCGAATGGCCGACAGCATCGCCGCTTCCAGATCCTCCAACACGGTCTCTCGGTCGATGTTCTTGTCTCGGGCCAGCCCGTCTACGATACGCAGCAATTCCTGGTTCATCTCTGTCCCACGCTCTCTGAAGCGGGTCAGGGCCAGCTTGCCCGCCGCACGTCCAACAAAAAAAAAGTGGGTTGCCTTTCCCACTTTCCAAGCCACGGCCTCGCCTTTCTCCAGGCGGCCCGTTGCTGCCAGGCTGCCCTGTAGTCCACTTGGCCTACGCAGCCTGGCGCGTGCGCAACGCGCCGCCTGAAACCAGCCCCGGTGGGCCCGCGCCGCCGCGGACGCCCTCGGGTGGCGAAGCCGGCATGGGCTTACGCCCCGGCACCGGCTCGGATCCTGGTCAGGCACGACATCACGTCTGTCACTCCCGGCCTGAACATCTTTCGTCGCAGCTCAACTTGTTCCTCGGCCGAGACCCAATCGCCCGACCGACCCTCGTCACAATCCTTATGTCTTTATGTCACTACCAATGCCGGTGTTGCGAAGAATATCCTGCCGGTCTCCGGGGTGCGGCGCAGACCGCCACATGCCCCATCGCGACAAGCTCCTGCAACAACCGCCAAGAACGAAGATTAGAATTATAGAACCCCGCAATCGGCAGTCAACAAAAATATCTCAGTTGTCGCACGGCCCCGCCCGTCGCCCGCGGCTGCCCAGATCCGCAAAGAATCCGTGCCAAGGCAGTTGCATTGCCTCCCCGTTTCGGTATTCTTGCCCACACCAGACCCTCACCGGCGGCGTCCATGGTTCCCATGCCCAGCCCAGAGCTCGACCCGACCTTGCTGAGCCTCCTCTGCAAGAAGACGCTCTCATGGAAACGCCCGGGGCGCGAGCTGCTCCTGGACGTGCCCGTGGACGTCTTCAGCTCCTTTCAGGTCGACCTCGGCACGGAGCGGCTGCTGAGGGAGATCGACCCCGGCGACAGGAAGTGGGCCACCGCCCTGGATATGGGGTGCGGCTACGGGCCGGTGGGCCTGCACCTTGCCGCCGCCGGCCTGGCGGAGCGAGTCGATGCGATCGATCGCGACGCGCTGGCCGTGGCCTTCACCAACCACAACGCGCGCCGCAACGCGCTGAGCCAGGTCACTGCCTGGGGTGGGATCGCCTACGACCCGGTGCCCGGTGCAGCCTACGACGCCGTGGTGACGAACTTGCCCGCGAAGGCCGGCCGCTCCGTCCACGAGCTGATCCTGCTGGGTGCCCGGCGCCACTTGCGGCCGGGCGGAATGGTGTGGCTGGTCGCCGTCGAGCCCCTGGAGGCCGCCGTCGACGAGATCCTCGGCGCCGAGGGCGTGGACGTGCGGCGAAAGGTCCGGCGAAAGGGCCACGTGGTCTACAGCTACTCGTTCTGTGGCGAGCCGGCTCTTCCCGACGCGCCCTACGTTCGTGCCAAGGCGAGCTTCCACTGGGGGGCCCTCGAGTACCCCATGACGTGTCTGCACGGCCTGGGGGAGTTCGACCATCGCAGTTGGCTGTCGGACCTGATGGTGGATCTCTTCCATCGGCGTTTCCGAGACCAACCGATCCGCAGGCTGATGGTGTGCAACCCCGGCCAGGGGCACGTGGCCGTCCTTGCCTCCAGGATCGCCGGCGAGATCGAGGCCATCCTGGCGGTCTCACGGGACCTTCTCGGGCTGAAGGCCACGCAGGCGAACCTTCGGGACAACGGCTACCAGGGCGCCCTTCGCGGCGTGCACGCCG
>Ga0307379_10010491_pt1 | contig 12251 bp, 12 predicted proteins | sample UN2MG_FD_202237 | JGI IMG/M metagenome (GOLD analysis project Ga0307379, IMG submission 202237) | Soil microbial communities from Risofladan, Vaasa, Finland - UN-2 | ecosystem: Environmental > Terrestrial > Soil > Coastal area > Acid sulfate soil | place: Finland: Risofladan, Vaasa | collected... | reverse complement strand
GGAAAAGAAGCAGCAGCCAAACAGACCATCATAGAGCTTACAGAAAAAAGCATTGCGCTTACCGAAGATGAGGCTAAAAAGCTTCAGCAAGCTCAAAAGGCTATTCAGGACTTAACCACTTCGGAAGAAAAATTAAAGCAAGTTCAGCAAGGTCTTACCCGAGCTAGGAAAGAGGCGCATTCCGAGTTACAAGCTCAAAGTAAAGCTCTACAGGAAAATTGGAAGAAAACCAGTATCCTAGGTAAAGCTTACGGGGCTATGACTTCGGGGCTGGCGAAAGCCACCGCAGGGATCACCGCTGGTTCATTAGCAATTAAAGCTTGGAATCGCTTTGCCGAAGGCGCGGAGATTCGCCAACAAATACTGATCCAAAATTTCCGTGGCTTTTCGGATGGGGCTGCTAAAACGGGCGAATCCATCACCGATATGGGCTCTCGTCTATACGAGGCAGGGCAAAAAACCGATGACATGGCAAAAGCGCTGATCGTCGCTAGGGCCGCCGCTATCCGAATGGGCGTTCCGGTAGAACAAATGAACGAGACCATGGTTCAATTTGCAAGGATCACTGGCACCGACAACCCCGAAGCTTTAGGTCGTTTGACCGCTGCCACCGCAACCGTTTCCAGGACTCTGGGTATCACAATGCCAGAAGCGGTCGAATTTGTTCAAACTAGAATGGACAAGTTCGGTGGTTCGGCAGCTTCTGCTATTATTGCTTTACAAAACATCCGCGAAGATACCGAACGTGTTAATGATATGTTTGGGCGTACTGTAGTCAGAGCCGACGACTTATCGCGGACGTTACTAGATATTTCCAGATCTACCAGCGTCTACGCTATTGACCAAAGGATGGTGGCAGGTCTGTTACGAGAAAACACCGCTAGGTTGCAAGCGGCTGGTGATTCTTATGATTTAGCCCGCAGAAAGGCCGAAGCTTTTGCCCAAGCAGGAGCCCAACAAGATAAGATCCCTGAATTCATGAAGATCTTGGCTGGTGGTAAGCTTATAAAGTCTATGAATATAGCATTCAAAAAAATTGGTAAGGACGGAGGTAAGGCTTGGGACGAAGAGTTTGGTGCTTCTTTAGAAGCTGCATCACCAGGATTATCAAAAAAAGTTAAAGACATAATCGCAGACAAGTCCATCGGAGGCTATTCCAAACTTCGGCAGATACAAGAGATCACCAAAGGTACCTCCGTCGGTATGTCAGCTATGAACAAGGAGATTCTGAAGTTTGCAACCGGTGAAGGTATCACGGTGCTGGCTCATAACATGCACATCTCTTACGAAGAGGCTGCCGGGTTAGTAGAGCAAGCGAAGCATTTTGAAGCTCGTCAGAAAAAAGTCAATGAACTTGTTAAGCTAACCCCTAAAGCCTTAGCCGAACAATTGAATATCAGTGAAGAAGTCGCTGCCACCTTGGTTGATGAAAATGCTTCAATAGCCCAGAAGAAAATTCAGATTGCGGAAGTACTTCGTGTTCAAGCCCAAGCTAATGATGCTATCAAGCTGGAAACAAGGGAACTCGAAGCTCAAGAGAATCTAAGAAAAAGAGCTGAGCAAGCTAGCAAAGATATCCCTGTCTACCAACAACGAATAGAAGTGATCGCACCTCAATTGACTAAAATGTCCGATGCTATGGCCGCTACGGAAGAACATTTGAAAGGGCTTGATAAGGATGACCCAAACAGAAAAATATTTGAAGATCAATTAGTTGAACAAAAGAAGGCCGTAGACGCTGCGAAACTAGACCTTGTAACGATGCAAAGCTTAGTAAAATCGTCGGAAGAATCTGTCGCCCAACTAGCAGCAAAAGGAGCTATAGACGAAAGGTCTGATGGTATCCTTGCAGACTTAACTGATGAGAACTTGAAGGGCTTTGATTCTTATTCAAAATTGACTTTGAAATCTGCCAGAGCGTCGATTGAGGAATTAGCTTCTGTTCGTAATATTTTGGCTGCTACCTTGGCTTGGCACGTAGGCGGCAAATTAACCAAGGCAATAAGCGGAATCCTTTCCAAAGGTGGTGGTGGTGCTGGTGGTCCAGCCGGTAGTGGCGGCCTTAAGAAACTTGCAAAAGGCAAGCTTGCGAAAGTTGCAAAGACCGGTGGCAAAATTCTCGGCAAGGTCCCAGGCCTCGGCAAAATTGTCAAACTGGCAGCGGCGGCGGCGGTGATCGCCGGGGTGACGGAGGTCGCAAAAGCAGGTACAGGCGGTGCTGGTGCCGGTAGCGCAAAAGCGCCCAGTGCAGGAGACCTCAAGCCCAAGCCCAAATTAACACCCACAGAACTTTGGCAACAAAAGAATAAGATCAAAGTACCGGAACCAAAAATCACGCCTACGAAGCCGACAATCACGCCTACGAAGCCGACAATCATACCTAAAGGCATTAGTACTGTAGCTGATGATAGTGCGAAGGCTGGTGCAGCACTTATAAAAGAAAGTGCGAATAGTGTAAAAGCCGCTACGGAGATTGGAACAAAAACTGCGACATCATCAGCAAAGATTGCCACTAAGATAGCAGGTACAGCCGTTAAGGGAATCGCTAAAACTATAGGTGTTGCATTAACACCAGCCATAGTTATTGCGGAAGATTTTGAAAACATATCAAAATCCATTAAGGATGAAGATTATGTTGAAACTGCTATCCGAGCTATCCCTGCGGTTCTAGCGACTGCGGGTGGGGTGATTGGTGGTATTGCTGGCGGCGCTGTGGGTTCTGTGGTTCCTGGCCCCGGCACCGTCCTTGGCGGTGCCGTTGGTGGTGCTGGTGGCGCTGCTCTCGGCCAAGCGGGTGGTGATTGGATTACAGAAAAATTATTAGAAAATCGTGAAGATCCCCAAGACAAGAAGGACGATACATCAGGGGAGGGCGACGACAAAGTTCAACAGCTTCTTACAGATCAAAACAAAAAGAACGATGCTCATAAGAAGATGGTTGATGACATTGAAAAGAAAAAAGAGGGTGTTCAATTAAAAATAAGCAAACAAAACAAGGACAGTCTCGATAATGAAAAAAAAGGAAATGATCTCGCAAAGACTTCGACAGATCTTCAAAAGAAGAATAACGAACTTCTTGAAAAATTAGTCCCTAAGGAAAAAGTTACCATCCCACCAGGTGCAGAAATGCCTGAGGGTCTTACGGGGTCAACTCCAACAACTAAGGGTGCTGCTGTTAACATCACCAAAGATGTAGCCAAACCTAAGATGACTCTCAAGGATGCTCAAGGCAAAGACATCCCGGAAAGTGATCTGACCCCTGAACAAAAACAAGAATTGGCAGCTAAGGAATTAGATGCTGCTACCGAGGCTAAAGCGGCTGCTGATGCTGGTATTGGGGTGGCTAAAGTTGAAGAGTATGACGATAACGAAGGGTCGGTACTTTTGCGCGTTGAAAACTTTAAACAAGTTGTCCAGGCTGCTATGCGAGGTGGCGGTGGTAAAAGGCCCCGTAGTTCCACACAATAGAAAATAGCATTCCATAGACCGCAGAGCGCTTAAACCAAAAAGAGCCGCTGAAGGTTACCTTTGTATTATATTTTTAGCCTTTGTCTTTCTTAGACTTATCCAACTTTAAATTAATATGGGGTAGCCGATGTCAGCAAAATTAGAAAAAGCCTTGGCGATTAAGCAGGTTTTGGTGCGAAAAAAAGCTACTGGGGAAGTAGTCATACATTTTCAACATAAGGACATCAAGGATGTTGTTCTTTCGCACCGGGGTATTGTAGACATTCTTTCAAAAAGGGGAGTCACCACCGAAGCGATTCGAAATTCTAATCTCCGCGATCTTATCAAAAAAAGATTTGTTGAAGTTCTATAAGCCTCAAGGTAGGGAAGACAACAAAGGATACTGACTTTTGCTGTCTTTCATTACTTCGATTCTTTTTTGTAAGACATTATCTACGTAACTTTGATTTAAAAACGAGCCGGATTTTTTACATTGGATCGGTATGTAGATTCCTTTTGTCTTGTGTTTGCAAGTGCGTGTAAATTTAGCTAATTTCTGCTTAAAGACTTTCCCGTTGCACTCGCACGGGGTGCCCCAATTATAAGCCGCCACCGCCCGTCGCACATGCCCCTTATATCGTTTTAGTTGATAATTGATGATGGTGGCGGCGCAGCGGATATTTTTTTGCGGGTTGTAGATTTGTTTTTTCTTAAGGTTGCAATACCATTTTGCGGAAGGCAAAGTTAGCTGGCCCAAGCCGAAAGAGCTTATTTTCACTCCTTTGTTTCGGGCCAAATTCACCGCTTTAACCTGGAATGAAGATTCTTGTTGGATGATGGCGTGTAAGAGACCTGGTGGTAAAGTGAAGTCCCGTTCTGCTTTCGTAACTATTGCCTTTAGGTGTTCCGGCCCAAAAGCAAATCCTTCGTTCAGGCCGTTTGTAAGCGATGCTACCAGCAAAACAGATCCTAATATCTTCATCCGCCAAACCTCTACATTATATTACAGCCAAATCGGTCTTCAGGGTTGTAAGAGAATATGTCTTCACCCAAATTGAAAACCGGCCATTCTAAATCTTTCTCGGTAGTTGTATACTTGTTCTTATCAAAAACACCCCGCCATGGGAAATCGAATTGTTGGTCTAGCAAAGATATCCCGGCATCAGATTCAGGTGCGTAGTATCTACTACACCCGTACATCAAAAGTGTGTTATCTTCTTGCGCCCAAAAGCCGTGGGCGTAGCCTTCCGGCACCAACAAGCATTGTTGGGGGCTGTTCAAGCGATAAAGTTCTACAACACCGTATTTAGGAGACCCTTTCCTAAGATCAATTACTATGTCAATAATGCTTCCTTCAAGCACCCTAAGCATCTTGGCTTGCGGCGCTTGGAGATTAAAGTGCATCCCCCTGATGGTATTTTTCGAGGAGTGGGACGCATTCATCTGAACGATATCAGGAAAGCCTAATTCGGGGAGCCGTCCTTGGCAATAGATCTCAGTGAAAAATCCACGGTTATCACCAAAATATTCTCTTACATCAAACAACAAACAACCTACACTGTTTTCCATAAGGAAGTCCTCTTGAAAGTTATACTTCCTTATTTTTAAAGAGAAGCCACTACAAAAGAGAAAATCGTATCATGGACAAACGAAAACGAATGGTTGCAAACGAACAAGCTTTTCAATCTATCTATTTAGATCCCAGCACGGATAAGTGGAATGAAAGGATTGTCTTTCACGATCCTATATTTGACGACGAGATGCCTGGTGTAATAGCTTTGAAGTCTTTGGAGCTTGAAGATTTGATCGGGATAGTGGTAGCCGCGCCACGGAACGTATTAAGAAATTACCGCCAACAAGTGAAAGAATACGACCTCACTGAAAAATGGGGCAAGGAACAGCCCGCTACTATTATCGCCAAGTTGGTGAAGCTGGCTAAAGAGCTAGGGGCGGTGATATCCTACGAACAATTAGGCCAAGAGGTTACAAAACAAAGGGATGTTGAAGAAGAACTAAAAGAGTCCAAAGAGGCCGGGATGTTCTTCGACCCGGCCACCCAACGTCAAATTGTTAAAAAAGGGCCACACTATTTTGACCCGTCGTTGCCTACCATAGAAGACGTAGAAGACCTACAAACAAAGAGACAAGCTAAGGGCCGAAGCCAAGCGGTTTCCAAACCGGTTAATCCCGGCATAGGCGCTTACCCGAAAGACATCACCGACGCTGGTAAAGGGGTGTGGGACAAATTGATGTCCGATCACCAAGTTAAGATCTTCAAATACGCTGCCCCAAAAAGACGTTGGGAGTTCGCCGAATACCTTTACGACTTGGCTTGCACCCAAAAAGGTATCCCCTCTTACGCCTTGAAGCCTGAAAAGATGCCTAGTGAAGTATTGAAGAAGCTAAAATCTTCTAATGACCAAACTAAGGATCTCTTGGAAACTGTGATGTTTACGATCCGCAAACAAGGTCTACTACAAAATACCAAGCCTGGAAAAGAAAAAGTTAGAGATATCCGCAAGATGAATGATGATTATGTTTTGACTACCGTCAAAGGTTTGCCTATGGAAGGCTTGGGTACGGTGCAGCAGATTATAAAACATCTTACAGATAATCATAACTTCATAGGATTAGACGACACCCATTGTTACAAGCAAGTCAATCTTACCACCCAAGTATCTTTTAGCCTCAACACCAAAAATCTAAGGAAGGTAAATATCTACAACATATTTAGAATACCTGAAAAAGATGCTATTATGGTTAGTAAATCTAAAGATCAAACGCAGATAGTACACCGTTTGACCAAGCTGTTAGACATGTGGCTTAAATCTGGTAGATTTGCATAAAGGACGAAGATGTCTACACAAAAATTATTCAAACCTTTTGCGGATAAATATCGCAAAAAAGCTAAGGCGACTTCTAAAAACACAATCATCAATGACTTGATAAAGGATTATTACGCTACCACTTTGGAGGAAGCGCTGCACCAACCAAAACACTTCGGGGAAGAATCTGCCCAGGCAGAAGAAGACCCCCGAGGTTTGGCGACTAGGTACACTGCTGACTTCCGAAGTGCTTTGATCAAAAAAGATCGCTTAACTTTGGAATATTTGTTCATCCATATGCTTGAAGATCAAGATAACGAATCACAAGTTTAGGATGCCGGAAGCTTTTCGATCATCCAGTTCTTCCATAGACACCTTGAAGAGCCCTTCGAAGGCCTTGATGTCTTCGTTGTAGGGTTCGGTGAAGTTCTTAAGCTCTTCCTTATATCGGGCGTGGTCTTCTGTGATCAGTGCTTCTTTCATTGCCTTGAAGTCGTCTTCGAGTTTTTTGAACTCGGGATCGGATTTCATCGCTTCCACACAATCCTTGATCCTATCTTTGGTTCGGACGATGTCTTCATCACCCTTCTTGGCCTTTTTAACACCTTCCCAATTTTTGTACTCCATCGAAACCCTACCCACTAACTCTTGGTTATTCAGATTACGAATCTCATTAGCTTTTTCGTTGGGGACTTTGTGCTTGTTGTTAGCGTGTCGAGCCATGTTGGTTCACTCCCAGGTTAAATTTGTTATATCCGTCTTTTAAAGGTGAAGGTCGAAAAACAGGAAGATCAAGAGATCAGGAGATCAAATGGATTACAAGCGTCTCAAAGAGGTACTAGGAAAAAAAGGCATCCGTATCAAAGATGGTCGCATCCGTAGAAAAGATGCTTTAGCTATCGTGAAAATTGTCCACTCTGAAAATGAATGGGAAAAAAAGTTCAGGGAAAATGAGGGTGCCCCCGAAGACATGCTAAAAAAAGCTGAGAAGGCTTCCAAGGAAGGCCATTGGCTTGCAAGATATGTCGATCTCGCTAATATTACTGGCTCTGAATGGGCTGATGAAATGACTTCACTTCAAAGTATATACGACAAGTTTGGCGCTAAACCCCAAGGCTTAATGGAATTATCTGAAGAACTTATGGGCTCTATAATCTTCAACCTTGTGGATAAGGAAGGTTGGAACAAGCTTGACTTAGAACGTATCTCTTGGGGCCTACCTGGGCGTGCGGTTGAGACATACCGCCTAGAAAGGCCTACCGGTACCCCTAAAGAAAAAGAAAACAACTAATGTTTGCAAAATGGATAGAAAGATTACAAGGTCGCATCCCGAAGGGCCACGAACGCTCTTCGGAATGGGAAGACGTTCGGAATGCTTGGGTCGCCGCTAACCCGGTGTGTGCGGTGTGTGGTGGTACTAAGAAGCTCCAGGTACACCACCTCGCCCCTTTTCACCTCGCCCCAGAATTAGAACTAGACCAAAACAATTTAATTACACTGTGTACTAGGAAAAAGTATGGCATAAATTGTCATTTGCTTATAGGCCATCTGGGTAACTTCCGACGGGTTAACAAAGATTGCGAAGAAGACGCCAAAGTCTGGTGTGCTAAGCTTTCTAAGAAGCCCTAAGATTTATCCTAGATAACTGCACCAAAATCACTTATCTTAGATTATGAATTCCAACAGGCACTAAGGAATAATGAATGCGAAAAATCTATATCGGTGATGACCAGCCAAGCAACCGCGAAGATCTAATGGAGATGGCGTCCCCTAAAACCTTCGAAGATCTCGAAGACCGGGTAGGGCAAATGGACATTTACGCTGACGTGGAAAGATACGGGCGTAAGGGTCGCGTCAAGGTCATGGAAAACGCTGGTACCTCTATGATGCTAGCTGGTTTGACGGATGATCTGTTTTGGTTGCAGCAAAATTCCTACGAAAAGAAACGTGTAGGGTCTATGACTGTCTACTATTTTTCATTTCCTACATGACTAAAATTGTTACCCAGGATGGTACCCACTTAGCGACCTTTGACGCTAATGGATTATGTATTCATTTTGACGGCAAAGTTGTTCTTCGATTCGAAAAGACTGGTGTTATTCTCGTGGGCGGTGTTGTCGTAGCCCTAAACCAAAAAGCTGTGTACGGGCTTCGAGAATTCTTAAAGAATCTGGAATCTGGGAATTTTAAAGAGATAGAATAGATGGCTGCTTCCCCCTTCATAGCCACGATCATTATCGTGGAAGAACTTCACGCGGAATACCGAGGCTACCCTTTGCTGGGGTGCGAATTCGAATTAAAGGAACCGGTACCCCGCCGCGACGAAGCGATCACTTTAGACGGGGAAAAGATTGTGGATAACTTTTGGGTTGTTTGCAAAAAGGAATACTATAGGGTTGTGCCAGCCGCTCAATACGAGAACACCACCGGGGACGAAGTCTTAATCCCCACCTTTATCGCCCGTCCTTCCTTCCGTCCTTGTTACGTCAAAAGACCTAAGGTCCACGGCTACTAAAATCAGCCTTATCTTTAAAAGCATACCGATAGGAAATTCTTTTATTGAATGAGGTATGTTCCCTATGTCTGATTTTGAATTAGATATTGATGTCCCCGACAACCAAAGCCAAAAGATCAACCAAGAGCTAAAAGCGTCTAAGGGCTATGAATCTTTTGCAGTGGATCTTCCCGACATCGATCTGCAACAAGGCAACGTCAACTCAGCCTACATCGTGGAACCCGACGCCAAACAATTAGCTGTTAAGTTTGGAATAATCGGTAGCGGGCAGGCGGGAGGCAGATTAGCCTCTTCCTTTTGGGACATAGGCTATCGTCGGGTATGCACCATCAATACGACCTCTCAAGATTTCCTAGGTCTTAGTCTTCCCAAAGAAAAGCAGATGGTTCTTAAGGCCGCCGATCGCGGTGCGGGCAAAGATCCTTTGAAAGGCCAACGGGCTTTAGCTAATTCTACGGAAGAAGTTTTGAATTTGATGCGCCATTCGTGGGGCGAAGACATAGAACGTGTGATAATTACAGTAGGTTGTGGTGGAGGTTCTGGAACGGGGTCTGCTATAGGGCTTTATAAATTAGCCAGGTATTACCTACAGCAGTTAGGCAAGGAACCTAAGGTTGGGATGGTAGTGACCTTACCGAAGAAAACCGAAGGTGGTAAGGTTCAAGCTAATGCCTACCGCTTGTTATCGGACCTTAAGATCCTAGCCGAATCCAAAGCGCTATCACCTTTTATCATCAGTGACAACGAACGCATCAATCAGATGTTTCCCAACGTGTCAGCTAAAGCCTTTTGGGGCACGGCTAATAAGAACACAGTGGGCTTGTTCGACATCTTTAATGTCTTAGCTTGCCAGCAATCCGCTTACGTTACATTCGATGCTGCGGATTATAAATCAGTTTTAGATTCTGGTGTGATGATCTTTGGGGCGACTAAGTTGGACTCTTACACCAAAGACACCGATATCTCCGATGGTTTGCGAAACAATATCAAAAGGACTTTGTTAGCGGAAGCCGACATCACCAAAGCTTCGCACGTCGCAGCGGTACTGTGTGCGCCGGATAATCTCTTGGATATTTTACCTCAGGCTCATATCGATCTAGCGTTTACAACACTGGAACGGATTATGGGTGGGGAAAATCGAGATCTGATGGTTCACCAAGGTGTTTACGAAGGCAAAAAAATGGGCTTGTATCTTTATACGATTATAGGTGGGCTTTCAATTTCAGAAGCTAGGCTTCATTTGATGAAGGCAAAAGCTGGCTTGTTTGAAGAAGAAACTATTTTAGATGAAGAAGATAATGAAGTCTGATTTGAATAACCAGTGGGTGTAGTAGATGACAAAAAATATTGAAGGTTTGAACTACGACAGTAAGCTTTCTGTGGACGACTTGAGTTTTCAAGGCGACACGGTGGAAAGGGAGTTGTTAGACCGCACCCGAATTGTTTTCGGGGCGGAGTCTTTAACCGTACCTCGATTTGGTGTTATCGATGCGGTAGACCCTCGAACAGTAACCGAATCGGAAATTACCAGATCTTTGATCGTCTATACATCTACTACAAATGCACTTCAAATTAACATAGCCCCCGGTACGGCGGTGACGCCTAACGGGGCTATTGTCCGAAATCCTGCGCTTCTTGAAAATTTGGATTTGGCTCAAACCAACGCCAATGACATCAATATCGTATTCATAGAAAATACGATTGTGGACGGTGGTCCGATACGTAAAACAAGATTCAACACCGACCAAGCCACCCGTAGGCTTTTAGACGACACCGTGATTAGGGTAGCGTTATTGGCTAATTTTAATAACGCTACGACCTTCCCACCCATCCGTTTAGCCAACATCGTTGTATTGGCTGTGGTAGTGGTGGTATCGACTACTTCCGGCAACGAAATTCAAATTGACTACACTAATTTGACTTATGACTTCAACCGGCCTTGGTATTCGCCTGTGGATATTGAACACCGGATGATGATCGGAGCCGGAACCCCTACTAGCTCAAACATCCACGGGATAACTTTTGGCGATTTGGTTTCAGGTTCTTTGACCATTTTTGATCAGATGCTTCAGACCGGTGGGGTCTTAGCCCGCGACGATGCTTTAAAAGGTATTCCGGGTACAACTTGTGTGGAAACTATCACCGCTGCTAGGATCTTGACCGACACCGCAGGCACCGTAACCGCGAAGGGTAGGTTCGGGGGAGCCGGGGCGACTTACATCGTACTGTCAAAATATCCGGTACATATTTCAGCGTTTTATCAAAGTTCCCACAAGGGGCGGGCTATCGCTTGGGAACACATCCCAGGCACTAGGATCGTTATCCTACCGGCTCCTGAAACTTTCACCGTAGACTCGATTGTTAAGTACAATGAAGTTTTTGCGTTAGAACCACCTTCACAAGTGGTTTCCAACAACATAACTTTTGGCCAACCCCAATCTATTACCAGCGAATTAATCATCACAGGCGGCCAACAGCTTACGACTATGGTAGACCCTTCGATAGACTTCGACGGGTCAGGATCTTTTCCGGTGGTTTACACCGTGTACGCTAAGGCGGACGGCACGCTCTTAAGGGCTCCCCAACCGATCCAAACTTCTATTGTGTTGGAAGACATAGGGATAACGGCTACCACAATTACCGCTAACTTTACAGGCCCAGCTAAATTAAGAATCGGATTAGCTAACGCTAACGCTGGTAGCACGATGTCCATTACGATACAACTTACCGGCACCGACGACGGTGGTAATGTTATTATTGAAGACATCACCTTTTCGGGTACTACTTGGGTACAACCCACCATCCCCGGCAGCGAATCCGCTTCGCAATTTGTGTACACCACTAATCTATATCTTACTTTGACAGAAATCCAAGTGATCAATAGAACCGCTGACGGCCCAGGTTCTTTGGTGCAATTTTGGTCCGAGATCGAAACCGAAACCACGCTTGTGGCGAACCGGATGGCTAGGGCAGCTTTAGTGTACTGGGACGGGATGGCAATCTCGAAGATCATGGATGCCAGGGATATTCACAAAAATATCCCACCACCAGTAAACCGATTCGAGGCTGGGGCTTCTTTTGCCGGTACGGGAGGTACTTTACCTTCTTTGATAGCGACCGATGATTTTGTTTGCCCCCAATTAAGAGATTCCACCGACGATAGCCAAGTCGCTATAGCTGCGACTTTCACGATCACAGTAAATGATTACACCACAATCCAAGCTGGTGATTCTATTCTTTTTCCCACGGCGAAAACGATCGTGGCTATCGTTGCGGGAGCCCCCACCCGAAGTATCGGAGAATATCTAGCGGGTACCAGCACCCTAGCCACCCGTGATGACATGGTCTTAACAATCAATGACGTTACTTTTGATTCAGGCTTTACGGCCCTAGGCAACATCACGCTACCCGGAGAACTTACTTGTTCAGCTAATACGCTAGGGGCTAGGGGCAACGGGCCTGTG
>Ga0307379_10010490_pt1 | contig 12251 bp, 1 predicted proteins | sample UN2MG_FD_202237 | JGI IMG/M metagenome (GOLD analysis project Ga0307379, IMG submission 202237) | Soil microbial communities from Risofladan, Vaasa, Finland - UN-2 | ecosystem: Environmental > Terrestrial > Soil > Coastal area > Acid sulfate soil | place: Finland: Risofladan, Vaasa | collected... | reverse complement strand
GTCCGCTTCGCAGCCGGCCGGGGCGTTGCTGCCGGCCTCGGCGGACCTGCCGGCGGACTCGCCGGCCGTCCAGGCCCCCGCGACGGCCCTGCCGGCGATCGAGGCCTCCGCCTCGGCGGCGTTTGCGGACACGGCCACGGTGGATGTTCTTGCGCCCGCTTCGACAAGTCAGCCGGCGCCGGCGGAGTTGGGCGCCGACGTGCTGGATGCTCTCTCGGCCGGCGCGTTGGGACTTCCGCTGGAAGCCCAGGGCGGCGGAGGGACCTGAGGAGCTTTGCCTGGAGGCCGACTTCTGCTATAAGCATCTATAAGCGCGCAGGATAGAGGCGTTGCAAGCCCGGAGGATCGGGCGGCGGTACTGCCTCGAGGCATTCCAGAAGGAAGGCGAAGGCGCCGACAACCTGGCCGTGCGATGGAAGATGTCAGACGGGGCCATCGACCCCGACGGACCTGGTGGAACTGCCGCTGGGCGCCCCCATCGACGACTACCGCGCGGTGATGCTGGTGGCCGTGCCGGGAAACATCGACCTGGACGGCGAGGTAGGCCCGGCCGACATGGCGGCCTTCGAGGAGGCGTTCGACCGCCTGACCGGCTCGTGGGAGGATGGGGACTTCACGTACAACGGTTTCGTGGACTTCCGGGGCTATCTGCTGATCAAGCAGAACTACGGCGTGGCCCTGGCCCCCCCGCCGGCGGCCGCGGCGGAGGCCCTGTTCGAGGGCCCAGCCGGCCCCGACACGGCCGCGGCGGAGACTCCTCCAGAAATGACGGCCACAGAAGGTGTTCTGTTCCCGATCCCACCGGTGCTTCCGCCGGCCGGGCCGTTGACGCCGGGCGCACTGGCCGAAAGCGGCACGGACTTCGCCCCGGCCGCGACATCCCCCCGCCCGTCCGCCGCGGGAGTCGGCCCGATGGCGGTGACCCTTGCGCTGCCGGCCCGTCCGAGGCGATCCGTGCCCGACGCGGCGCCCACCATGACGGCGGGCGCGGGCGAGTCGCCCCGGCCCTCGATGCCGAAGCGGATCGACGTGTCCGAACTGCTCTCGGTGGACGTGCTGGCGAGGGCCCTGGCCATCGACATGCCCAGCTTGACGGGCGTCTATTTTCCCGCGTAGCGCAAGCATAACACACCTTGGCGATCCCGGCCGGATGTGGTATAAACGTGTATGGAGCCTGCCAAGGCGATCTGCGCCTTGGGTGTGTTTATATGGCGTACCGGGAGAGCCCGCAGGAGCGTGCCCCACTCCCCCGAAGTACTGGGCTGCGCACGCACGTTGCGGAGGATCGAATGCGGCGGCAGATGATCAGTTCCCCCCCCGCCGATGGGCCGTTCTGTGAGCCCCTGGAGGCCCGGCTGCTTCTGGCGGGCACGCCCCTGATCACGGAGTTCATGGCGGCCAACGACACGACGCTGGCCGACGGCGACGGCCACTTCGAGGACTGGGTCGAGGTCTACAACCCCACCGCATCGCCCATCAACCTGAACGGCTGGTACCTCACCGACGAGCTGGACAACAAGGACAAGTGGCGGTTCCCCAACGTCACGATCGACCCCGGCGAGTACCTCGTAGTGTTCGCGTCGGGCCAGAATTCGGACAACTACGTGGACGCCGGCGGACACCTGCACACGAGCTTCAAGCTCGACGCCCGCAGCGGGAGCCTCGCCCTGGTCCTGCCCGACGCCCAGACGATCGCCCACGGCTACCTGTACTACCCCGACCAGTTGCCCGACGTCTCCTACGGCATCACGAGCTTCGTCAGCACGCAGGAGACGCTCGTGGCCGCCGGCGGCGCGGTCCGGTGGCACGTCCCCACACCCGGCGAGAACGCCACGGCCTGGGCGGCGAGCGGCTTCGACGACTCCGGCTGGTCGGACTCGTTCGCCGTCGACGCCGCGGGGCTGCTGATCACCGAGATCGGCACGGGCGACGCGCGCCTCGTCGAGGTGCAGAACGTCTCGAACACCGCCATCGACACCGGCGGATGGCTCGTGCTGGTCAACGACGCCTCCGGCGGCATCAACGACGTCAACGCCATGGCCTGGTCGCTGCCGGCCTCCGTGGCCGCCGGGGCCGTGCTCTACCGCACCGACAGCCTCGCCGACAACTACTGGGGGGTGGCCATCGACTGGGGCGCCGAAGGTCCCGGCTGGGCGATGGTCCTCGACGACGCCGGCACGGTGCGCGACTTCGTGGCGTGGGGATACACGGCCGCGCAGATCGCCTCGATGAGCATCGCCTTCGGGGGCTTTGCGAACGTTACGGCGGGCGGGCAGTGGAGCGGCGACGGCGCAGCGGTCGGGACAACCGGCGGCGGATCGCCCACCACGGGGTTCGTGGCCTACAACGACCACGCCCCCGCGTACGGGAGCGGCACACACGCCAACACGACGGCCTACCAGGCCAACAGCACGAACTCCGGGCTGCTGAAGGACATCGACACGGGCGAGGATACCTCCGTCACGGTGACCGTTACGGCCGTGGGGCCCAGCTACGAGGGGCTCCAGGGCGTGCCCGCCGTGGGCACGGATGCCTACAACATCTTCAACGGCTACGTGTACTTCGGTTCGGGGGGCGGATCGAGCATCGCCCTGAGCGGCAGCGACGAGTACACGTACACGTTCAGCGGCCTGGAGACCACCGCCGGGGTCACCTACCGCTTCGACGGCTCGGCCATCCGCGGCGAGGCCAACTACACGAACCGCTGGACCAAGCTGCGGATCGAGGGGGCTGACTCCTTCGCCGCCAACCACAGCGCGGGCATCGGCGTCGTCACCGACGGGCTGGCGAACAACGAGGTGGCCATCTGGACGGGCCACAACAGCGCGACCGGCCAAGGCTTCGTCGCCGGCTGGATCGACATCGATCCCGGCGCCGACGGGACGTTCACGATCATCTCCCAGCAGTACACCGGCTCGACGCCGGGCGTGGGCACGGGCACGGCCAACGGCTCCAAGGGCTACGGCGTAACGGGCATCCGGCTGGAGGAGGTCGCCCCGAGCGGCCCGCAGTCGTACCTGAAGCGGAAGGGCAATACGGATGCCGACGCGGCCGGCGACTTCGTCCGCGGCAGCGTCCCCAGCAAGGGCGCACAGAACGGCGAGATGACCGTGCCGTTCGGCTCGGTGGTCCCCGCGGCCCTGGGTGTGGGCTTCAGCAATGATGACCCGCAGTTCGACACGCTCATCCAGGCCGACGTCGGCGCGGCCATGGAGGGCGCCAACGCGTCGCTCTGGGCGCGGATCGAGTTCGACGCGGGGGACCTGGCCACCTACGACAGCCTCACGCTGCGGATGAAGTACGACGACGGCTTCATCGCCTATCTCAACGGCGTGAAGATCGCCGAGCGGAACGCGCCGCCCGCGCCGGCCTGGGACTCCGCCGCCACCTCCGCCCACCCCAACCCCCAGGCCGTCGTGTTCGAGGACATCGACGTCTCGGCCTGGCTGGGCCTGCTGACGCCGGGGGACAACGTGCTGGCGATCCACGGGCTGAACGTTTCGGCGTCGGACGGGGACTTCCTGGCCCTGCCGGAGCTGGTCCTCCGCGGCACGAGCTTCGATCCGGGGCTGAAGTTCTTCACCGCGCCCACGCCGGGGGCCGACAACGGCGCCGGCGGGGGCTATCCCGGCGTCCTGATCAACGAGATCCACTACGACCCGGACATCAAGACCGAGCTGACGGAGTTCATCGAGCTCTACAACGGCGGCTCCCAGCCTGTGGACGTTTCCGGCTGGACGTTCGAATCGGGCATCAGCTACACGATCCCTCAGGGCACGACCATCCCGGCCGGGGGGTACCTGGTCGTCGCCCAGGACCCCACGGATTTCCGCGTCAAGTTCGGCTTCACGCCGCTGGGGCCGTGGATCGGCCAGCTCAACAACGACGGCGAGGAGATCGTCCTCCGCGACGCCGCCGGCGAAACGATCGACGAAGTCAGCTACAAGCTGGGCTTTCCCTGGCCGATGGCGGGCGAGGCCCCGGGGCCTTCCATCGAGCTGGTCAGCCCGTCGATGAACAACGACCTGGGCGGGAACTGGCGGCTGAGCGCGGGCCGGCCCACGCCGGGCGCCCGGAACTCCGTCTTCGGCGACAACGTCGCGCCCCAGATGCGCCAGGTGGACCACTCCCCCAACCAGCCGGTCGGGGGGCAGCCCGTCACCCTCACCGTCAGGGTCTCCGACCCCGAGGGCGTGCGGAGCGTCACGCTGCACTACCAGCTCGTCGATCCCGGCAGCTACATCCAGTTCACCGACCCCGCCTACCAGACGAACTGGACCGACGTGGTCATGGTGGACGACGGCACCGGCGGCGACGCCGAGGCCGGGGACAACATCTACACGGCCGTGCTGCCCGGCAGCCTCCAGGTGCACCGCCGCCTGGTGCGGTATCGGATCACGGCGGAGGACGAGACGGGGCTTTCCGTGACGGCCCCGTACGCCGATGACCCGGCGGGCAACTTCGCCTACTTCGTCTACGACGGCGTGCCCGACTGGACGGGCGCGGTCCAGCCCGGCGCGACGCAGCCGGTGACGTACAGCTCCGAGACGCTCACGCAGGTGCCGGTCTACCAGCTCATCACGACGCGGCAGAACCACCTCAACGCGATGAACGTGCCCTACCGCTGGGGCCAGGCCGATCAGCAGGTGCCCACCTCGAGCAGCTACGGCGGGTCGGACTATCCGTGGCTGGGCACGCTGGTGTACGACGGCGTGGTGTACGACAACATTCATTTCCGAGCCCGTGGCGGCGTCTGGCGCTATGCCATGGGCAAGAACATGTGGAAGTTCGACCTCAATCGAGGCCACAGCTTCCAGGCCCGCGACGACTACGGCAAGAAGTACGACACCACCTGGGACAAGATCAACTTCTCGGCGTGCATTCAGCAGGGGAATTACGGCCATCGCGGCGAGCAGGGGATGTTCGAGGCGGCCGGCTTCAAGCTGTTCAACCTCGCCGGCGTCGAGGCGCCCAAGACCAACTGGATCCACTTCCGCCTCATCGAGGGCACCAACGAGAACGGCCCCGACCAGTACAGCGGCGACTTCCAGGGGCTGTACCTGGTCATCGAGCAGATGGACGGGGAGTTCCTCGACGAGCACGAGCTGCCCGACGGCAACCTGTACAAGATCGAGGGCCACAACGCCCAGTTGCCCAAGAACAACCAGGGCCTCACGCAGGTGTCCGACCGGTCGGACTTCGACGCCTTCAAGAGCGGCTACTACTACGACCCCAACCCGACCGAGCAGTGGTGGCGGGACAACGTGGACCTGGAGGAGTACTACGCCTACCGCGCCGTCGTGGAGGGCATCCACCACGGCGACATCGGCTATGGGAAGAACTACTTCTTCTACATCGACCCCGGGACGAACCTCTGGCACATGCTGCCCTGGGACCTGGACCTGACCTGGGCGAACAACATGTACGGCAACGGGGAGGACCCGTTCCGCAGCCAGGGGGCGATCAACTCCAATTCCGCGCTGTTCCTGGAGTTCCGGAACTACCTTCGCGAGTTCCAGGACCTGCTCTACAACGCCGAGCAGATGTACCCCCTGCTCGAGGAGCTGGCGGGCTTCATCGACGACCCCGCCGGCGGGCCGTCCATCCTCGACGCCGACCGGGCCCTGTGGGACTACAACCCTATCCTCGTCAGCTCCTACGTGAATTCCTCGAAGGCCGGGCACGGGCGGTTCTACCAGGCCGCCGCGACGAGGGACTTCCCCGGCATGGTCCAGATCATGAAGGACTATGTCGTCTCGTCCAACCGCTCCTTCGCGACGAGCACCTACGACCCCAACCTGCCCAACACGCCGACGATCACCTACGTCGGCCCGGGCGGCTATCCGGTCAACCAGCTCACCTTCCAGAGCTCGCCGTTCAGCGACGCGACGGGCACGTTCGCTGCGATGGAGTGGCGGATCGCGGAGGTCACTGACCCGTCGGCCCCGGCGTACGATCCCAACGATCCGCTGAGGCTCGAGATCACTTCGACGTGGGAAAGCGGCGAGCTGGCGGCCTACCAGAGCCAGCTCACCTTCCCCGCCGCCGAGCTGAAGACCGGGCACGCCTACCGCGTGCGCGTCCGCATGAAGGACTCGACCGGGCGATGGAGCCACTGGTCGGCCCCGGTGCAGTTCGTGGCGGGCGCCTCGACGGCCACGCCGCTGCGGCAGTTCCTGCGGATCACGGAGATCATGTACAACCCGGCCGACCCGCCGCCCGGGGGCAGCTACGACCACGACCTCTTCGAGTTCATCGAGCTCAGGAACATCGGCCCGCAGACGCTCAACCTGTCCGGAGTGCGCATCGGCAACGCGGTGACCTTCTCGTTCGCCGGAAGCGGCGTGACCAGCCTCGCCCCCGGGGAGTACGTCGTGGTGGCCAAGGACCTGGCCGCTTTCGCCAGCCGCTACAGCACCGCCGGAATGAAGCTCGTCGGGCCCTATACCGGCAGCCTGTCCAACGGCGAGGAGAACGTCGAGCTGTACGACCTGGCCGACGGGGAGATCCTGGATTTCACGTACAAGGACGGCTGGTACGGCATCACCGACGGCGACGGCTTCTCGCTGGTCGTCCGCGACGCGTCTCAGGGCGCCGCCTTGTGGGACGCCGACGCCGGCTGGCGCCCCAGCCACGAGCCCCAGGGCACGCCCGGCGGGCCGGACGGCGGCCACGACCCCGGCGCGGTGATCGTTTCGGAGGTCCTGGCCCACACCGACGGGCCCGAAGGCGACCAGATCGAGCTGCACAACACGACCGGCCAGCCGATCGACGTGGGCGGGTGGTTCCTCAGCGACTCCGGCGAGGATCTGACGAAGTTCCGGATCGCCGCGGGGACCACGATCCCCGCCGGGGGCTACCTGGTCCTGACCCAGGCCGCCCACTTCGGCGCCGGCTCGGGCAACCCCGGCTCGAACGTGCCCTTCGCCCTGAGCGAGTTCGGCGACGACGTCTACCTGGCATCCTCCGCCGCCGGCCAGCCGGGCGGCTACCGGGAGCACGTGGACTTCGGCGCCTCGCCGAACGGCACGGCGATCGGCCTGCACACGAAGACGACCGGCGGCAGCGACTTCACGCTGCTCAGCGTGCCGACGCTCGGGGCGGCCAACGCCGCGCCGTACGTCGGCGACCTGGTCGTCAACGAGGTGCACTACCACCCCGCCGATCCCACGCCGGCCGAGATCGCCGCCGGCTTCGACGACTCCGACTACTTCGAGTTCATCGAGCTGTACAACCGATCCGCCACCGCCCTGGACCTGCGGGGCTACTACCTCGGCAACGCCGTGGGCTACACGTTCGGCTGGATCGACGCCGACGGCGGGGGCGAGGAGGTCTGGACGCTCCAGGCCGGGGCGACCGCCACGTGGCAGGCGACCCTCGCGTCGGGGACGTATGCCGTCTGGGCCCGCTGGGATGTCCTGGACGGCGAGGGCAGCCTCCGCGACCTGGACTCCGCCGCCCGGTACGACGTCACGCACGCCGGCGGCACGGCCGTGGTCACCCTCGACCAGAACACCAACGCCGCCCCCGACGGCTGGGTGTCTCTCGGGAGCTTCTCCTTCAACGGGGCCTCCTCCGTGAAGCTGACGCGCGGCAGCGCCCAGCCGGGCGAGTGGACCCTCGCCGACCAGGTTAGGTTCGTCAAGACGGGCACGACCGCGATCGTCGACAACGGCGACGCCGGCTTCTCGACCGGCTCGCCGGGCATCACCACCCTCGCGGCCGGGCAGTACGTGGTGCTCGTCAGCGACCTGGCGGCCTTCGACGAGCGATACAACATCGTCGGCAGCGGCATCCCCGTGGCCGGGCAGTACAGCGGGCGGCTCTCCAACGGCGGCGACGCGGTCAAGCTCTTCCAGGCCGGCACGCCGGAGGTCCTGACCGGCTTCATCCCCTACAACCGCGTGGACTACGTCAACTACGGCACGAGCTATCCCTGGCCCCCCGAGCCCGACGGGCTGGGGCCGTCGCTGGCCCGGACGGACGCCTCGACCTACGGCAACGACGCCGGGCACTGGGGCACGGGCGTCACCGGCGGGACCCCCGGCGCGGCGAACGTCTACCTCGACACGACGGCGCCGACCGTCCCGCCGAACGTCACGGCCGCCAACATCAACGGCACGCAGGTCTTCGTTGATTGGGACCCCGCCGCCGACCCTCAGAGCTGGGTCCATCACTACGTGGTCTACCGCAACGGCCAGCCCCTCGCCACGCCGACGGCCACCTATTTCTCCGATACGACCGTTTCCCCCGCGACGGCCTACTCCTACCGGATCACGGCCGTCAACCCCGACGGCTACGAGAGCGGGCTTTCGGGCGCCGCGTCCATCACCCTCCCCGGGATTCAGTCCCTTGCCGTGCCCAACGAGACGACGGTCCGCATGGTCTTCAGCGAGGCACTCGATCGGACCAGCGCCGAGACCGAGGCGAACTACCAGATCAGTTCCGGGTCGATCGGCAACGCGGTGCTCCTGGCCGACAACGTGACGGTCGTGCTGACGACCTCGGCGCTCCAGAGCAACCAGGGCTACGTCATCACCGTCAACAACGTCGCCACCCTCTCCGGCAGCGCGATGCGTCCGAATCTTCAAGAGTCGTTCGTGTACCGGCCGGAGGGGGCGGGAACGATCTTGCGCGAGTACTGGCTGGGCGTCGCCGGCAGCGCCGTCGCCAACCTGACCGGCAACGTCAACTATCCGGACAACCCCGGCGGGGAGGACTTCCTTCCGAGCTTCGACAGCCCCTCCGGCTGGGCCGACAGCTACGGCGCGCGGTTTCGCGGATACGTTCATCCTCCCGAGACCGGCTACTACACGTTCTGGATCGCCGCCGACGACACGGCGGAGCTGTACCTCTCCACCGACGACAGCCCCGCCAGCAAGCAGCTCATCGCCTCCGTGCCCGGCGCGACGGGCCTGTACGACTGGGACACCTACCCCTCGCAGCAGTCGGTCCTGATCTACCTGGAGGCCGGGCCGAGGTACTACATCGAGGCCCTCCACAAGGAGAACAGCGGCGGGGACTACCTGGCCGTCCGGTGGCAGCTCCCCAGCGGCTGGGAAGACCCGTTCGACCCCAACCTCCCGATCCCCGGCATTCGCCTGTCCCCCTGGGAAGGCCCCGCCGTCACGCCCACCGTCACGGTCAACGAGGTCCTCACACGCGACCCCACGCCGGCGCTGAGCGGCACGGTCAACGACCCCAACGCCGTCGTGAAGATCACCATCGGCGGGGTGGAGTACACGGCCTCGAACCTCGGCAACGGCGTGTGGGTCCTGCCGGACAACACCATCGCCACGCCCCTGCCCGACGGGGTGTACAACGTCCAGGCCGCCGCCACGAACGCCCATCAGCTCACCGGCTACGACACCACGACCGACGAGCTCACCATCGACACCGTCCCGCCGACCGTCACCATCGACCTGCTGAGCACGCCCGACACTCGCCCGCGGCTCACGGGCACCGTCGATGACCCCGAGGCCATGGTCGTCGTCACGGTAGCCGGCAACGAGTACGCCGCCGTCAACCACGGGAACGGCACCTGGACGCTGCCGGAGGGCACCATCGCTCCCCCGCTGGGCGTGGGGACCTACGACGTCATCGTGGAGGCGACCGACGAGGCGATCAACACCGGCACCGACGCCACCACCGACGAGCTGACGATCGAGCCGCCCCCGCCGGTCGTCACGGTCGACCCGCTCGTCACCAACGACACAACGCCCGAGTTGAGCGGCACCATAGACGACCCGGCCGCACCCGTGCGAGTGACGGTCGACGGCACCGAGTACGACGCCGTCAACCACGGGGACGGCACCTGGACGCTGGCGGACGACACGATCGCCCCGGCCCTCCCGGAGGGCATCCACGACGTTCAGGTCGCCGCGACCAACGCCAACGGCACGGGCCATGATACGACCACCGGCGAGCTGACGGTCGACCTGACCCCACCGGTCGTGACGGTCGATCCAACCGTCACCAACGACCCCACGCCGGCGCTCAGCGGGACGGTGAACGACCCCACGGCCGCCGTGCGCGTGACCGTGGCCGGCTACCAGTACGTCGCCACCAACCAAGGCAACGGCACCTGGACGCTCGCGGACAACGTGATCCTCTATCCGTTGGCCAACGGCTTCCACGACGTAGCCGCCGGGGCCACCGACGTCGCGGGCAATGCCGGCCAGGACGCCACGACGGACGAGCTGTTCGTCGATTCCACGCCGCCGACCGCGCCGAGCAACGTGGTCGCGGCAGCGATGACCAGCTCCCGGATCGACCTGTCGTGGAGCGCGTCGTTCGATCCCGAGAGCGACGTGGACCACTACGTCGTCTACCGAGACGGCACGCCCGTGGGCACGTCCGCGACGACCGGCTACAGCGACACGGGACTCCTCCAGACGGAGACCTATACGTACCGCGTCTCGGCCGTCAGTGGCCACGGGTACGAGGGCCCGCAGTCCGGCCCGATCCCCGCGACGCCCCGGCCGAGCGTGCTGGGCGTTCAGCCCATCGACGCCACCCACCTGCTGGTGACGTTCGGCAAGCCGGTCCGACAGGCCACGGCGGAGATGGCCGCCAACTACACGCTGACCGACCCCGCCAGCCAGCCCGTGCCGGTCGTCGCGGCAAGCCGCGACGACCAGGACGCAACCGTGGTCACGCTGACTCTGGGGGCGTCGATGGTGGAGGAGGTCGAGTATACCCTCGCCGTCGCCGGCGTGACCGACGAGGCCGACAACCCCGTCGAGGACGGCTCACAGCGGAGCTTCATCTACCGCGACATCGACCCCGACCTGCTCGCGTGGTGGCGGTTCGACGAGGGCGCCGGGCTCCTGGCCCTCGACGCCACCGGCAACGACCGCCACATGGACGTCCAGGGCGCCGCGTGGTCCGCGGACGGCCGGATCGGCGGGGCGCTGTACTTCGACGGCGACGACCATGTCGTCGATCCCGACGGCGAGGCCTATATCAACGGGTTGACCGCCGTCACCGTCACGATGTGGGTCAAGGCCGACGCGATCGACACCGACAACGGCCTGTTCACCGTCGGCCCGCCGGGCAACGCCAACTGCCTGTCGATCCGTCACGCCCGTCGAGGGTGGGACGGGGAGCAATTGCAGACGTTCAAGGCCTTCGCCTCCGCAATCGGCGGCAACACGACGGTGGAGGGCCAGGCCTTCACGCAGACCACCGAGTGGCAGCACGTGGCCCTGACGTGGGCGAGCGGCGAACCGCTGGCGATCTACCTCGACGGGCAGTTCCAGCCCCGCAGCTCCAACAGCGGCGACGTCACCGGCGCGCTGGACGCGGCGACCCAGTTCCTGGTGGGCTTCGGCGAGCGGGGCGTGAGCTACGGCTGGCGCGGGCTGATCGACGACGTGCGGGCCTATCAGCGACAGCTCACCTCCGCCGAGATCCAGGCCCTGGCCAACCCGCTGGCCTCCGAGCCCCCCGTCGTCACCGTCGACTCGCGGCTCACCACCGACAGCACCCCCGAACTGACCGGCACGGTGGACGATCCCCAGGCGACCGTGACGGTGACCGTCGTCGGCAGCGTCTACCCGGCCGTCAACAACGGCGACGGTACCTGGACGCTGCCCGACGGCACGATCTCGCCGCCCCTGGCGGACGGGACGTACGACGTGGAGGTGGAAGCCGTCAACGGTGGCGGCGCCGGCCACGATACAACCGTCGGCGAACTGACCATCGACACGCAGGCCCCGGTCGTCACCGTGGCCCCGCTCGTGACCGGCGACGCCCAGCCGCCGCTCACCGGCACGGTCAGCGACGCCAATCCCCCGGCCACCGTAACCGTGACCGTCAACGACATCGAGTACACGGCCCCCGTTTCCGGCGGCACGTGGACACTCGCGGACGACGCGATCAGCCCGGCGCTGTCGCCCGGAACGTACGACGTGACGGTCTCGGCCACGGACGCGGCGGGCAATCCCGGCACGGACGCCACGACGGACGAGCTGCGGATCCTCGCCCCCGAGGTCGTCGACCGCCTTGTCTTCTACAACCAGTCCTGGTTCGACGGCTACGGCGCCGGCGCCAGCGCCGCCGACGACAGCGCCATCGCCCTCGACAAGGTCGCCCTGCGGCCCGATCAGACGGCCACGTTCGCCAACTACACCAGCTACGTCCACGGCATCAACGGCGTCATGATCGACGTGGCCGACCTGCCGCCCGGGGCGGCGGACGTGGCGAACTTCCAGTTCCACGTCGGCAACAGCAACACGCCGGCGACGTGG
>Ga0307379_10010488_pt1 | contig 12252 bp, 12 predicted proteins | sample UN2MG_FD_202237 | JGI IMG/M metagenome (GOLD analysis project Ga0307379, IMG submission 202237) | Soil microbial communities from Risofladan, Vaasa, Finland - UN-2 | ecosystem: Environmental > Terrestrial > Soil > Coastal area > Acid sulfate soil | place: Finland: Risofladan, Vaasa | collected... | reverse complement strand
GTACTATACCGATGATAAAGCAGCCATGGACGAGGACGGAAATTTCTGGTATATAGGGCGGGATGATGACGTAATCAAGTCGTCCGGTTACCGCATCGGGCCGTTTGAAGTTGAAAGTGCTTTAATGGAGCACCCGGCAGTTGCTGAAGCAGCAGTCGTTGGTTCTCCTGATCCAATCCGGGGACTGATAGTCAAAGCGTTCGTGGTGTTAAAACCCGGCTGGGAACCATCTGATGCTCTTGCAAAGGACCTGCAGGAACAGGTAAAACGGCTGACCGCCCCGTATAAGTATCCCCGTTCCATAGAATTCACCGGAACACTCCCAAAGACCATCTCCGGTAAGATTCGCAGGAATGAGTTGCGCGAACGGGAACTGCAAAAAGCAGGTGTGAAATAAAAACCGGATGGGATTCATCCACCGCTAGTAAAAAAATTCATCGCTTGTAAAAAAACTAACATCGTTCCCGTATTGCATAGACTGCATCATCGGGACCATACGTACATCAGACGTGAATTGTTCTTGATTGCACATTCATGAATACTAAAAAGAGTTCTTTTTTTATACAAATCCTCCAGATTATTTTTTTAAGAAAGACTCCATTAATAGGGAAATTTGTATGAATCGCGCATACAGATTTTATGAAACCTGCCAAATCTCTTGTTTTTTTCTTGTTTTGCCACGTTCACAAACATTCCCGGAACCCTTAACTATTGCCAGCAGAACGGGAGTATGAGGTTTGAATACTCAAAAACCCTGCCAGTAGTCCCAGCGAACGAAACGTTTATACCGATCAGGAAAACATACTCCCACATCTGCCCATAGTAGTTGGAGGGATTCGCTATGCTGGTCAGGATCTCTTCTTCTTTTCAGATTTCGGCAGAGCAGCAATGAGCGCATGTATCGGATAAAGGAGGTATTAAGATGTCAAGAATTGAGGAGAGCGTAGAGATTAACTGTCCGGTTGAGAAAGCATTTGCTTTCACGACCGATGCAGGGAACTGGAACCAGTGGCAGTCAATCCTGCCGGAAGCGGAGCAGACGTCTCAGGGACCGGTGGGTATTGGTACCACGTTCAAAGGTACCAGCCACCTGATGGGTCGTACAATGCCATGGACTGCCAGGGCCACCGAATACGAGCCAAATGGGAAGTTTGCAAAGAATATTAACTCTGGATCCTTAATCATTGAACAACACAACACCTACAATCCCACAAAGGAGGGTTTGAGATTTACCATTGCATACAACGTAACAGTGAACGGATTTTTAAAGTTATTGTCGCCAATGATTGTAAGATCAATGCGTAAAGAGCTACAGAAAAGTCTGGTCAACTTAAAACAGATTCTTGAGGATTAATCAGGAACTTTTTTTTTGATTATAATTATGGCATGTTATGGGGGTTCATGGCTTTCCCTGGTTCGGAGGGATGTACCGCTCTGTCATGCGATACAAGGTTCATAGGCAAAGTCTCGATCAGTGCGTACCTCTTTTCAATTCCAAATCCTGTTGCAATTTTTTTTTAAAAAAACATAGTTGAACGAGAAAATCCCAGCCGGTGTAAACATGTTCACTGCTCAGGCGGAATCAGTTGCCTTTAAATTAAAAAAGACGTTTAATGAATTTGAGGAGCTACACACATAAACAAAATCCTGTTTATTGTTGGGTTATGTATCGCATTGGCGGTTCGCGTGCGTTAATTCTTTGGTTTCAGCGCCCTTGCACGCTCGCCCGCGATAATTGAACCAGAGGTGACAATTAAGCCGATTCCTACTATGCCGACCACCGAAGCAATCCCCGTGTGACTTTCTCCCAAAACCGATTCTCCGGCAACCATAATGAAGGCCCCTGCCAAACACACCGAAATTCCCAAGGCTAAAATAACATAACCCCAACGCATTTATTGCACTCCCTCCTTCTAACCAGAATCTGGTCACCCGATTTAGTTAAGACTTGTGGAAGTGTAAGCTAATACGTCACAACCATAGAAGGAATACAACTCTAAAAAAGAGAAAATGGAAAATTGGCGGCTGCTGCACTCCTGTTTTTAAAATATCATTGAGTCCGGTGTCGCCGCGATGATCAGTATCCAGGGTATCGGGCTGATTGGTGCATCCGGTAGTTCCAAGCGGCTGTAAGTAGAGTCTTGGGTGCTGTTAAAGGGATTTGATAATTTTGATTAATTGAACAATTGACTGTGTGTTATTTAAAAAAAAAGTCACGATGCATACTCTTTTTATTGAGCATGATAATCATGTACCATTTACTAAAAAAAAGAGTTCATTTATGTCGGAGATGGCAGTCAGGATTCCACGGGGTACATGCAAGCTTTTTGGCGCAATCAAAGCACTTAACTCGATTAAAAAATGTGTAGTCCTTGTGCACGGGCCAAAAGGTTGTGTGTACCATATTAATTATATCATGGGTATGCGGGGCGACCACCCTTCGGAAATATATTCGACATGTCTCGGTGAAAAGGATGTGATTTTCGGTGCCGATCAAAAGCTCAAAACGGCAATCGAGGATCTTGACCAGGAGCTCCATCCCGATCTTATCGCGGTTCTGTCGTGCTGCGCTTCGGATATTATCGGTGAGGATGTCCAGAGCGCAATCCGGGGTACCACAACCACCGCAACGGTCATCGGGATTGATGCCGGGGGGTTCGAAGGTGATTTCAGGACGGGCTACAGCGAGACCTTAACACGACTGGCAGAAGAGTTTGTTGAAAAAAAAGACAAAACCGACCCGCGTTCCGTAAACCTGATCGGCCTTTTAAGGGGCGGCCCGGATTTACAGGAGATCGTCCGTGTCCTGGGACTTGCCGGTATCAAGGTCAATACTGTGCTGACAGCAGATGCAACTCTGGAGGAGATCAAAAATCTCGGAACGGCTGCACTTAATATCGTAGTCTGCGAGCCTGCGGGAAAAGATGCGGCGGAATTATTGCAAACGAAGTGCGGAACCCCGTGGATCATCGAAGAGCTCCCTATCGGTGTTGATGCGACCCGGCAGTTTCTTAAACGAGTACCAAAGGCACTTGGACTTCAGGAAATTGCGGATATTCCCCTTGAACCGTCTGTTGTCGATTGTTCGTCCTTCAAAGAGCGGAGGATTGCCCTTGTCAGCGGTCCCACCCGGGCAATCTCCATGACCAGGTTTTTTTTAGAACACGGTATTGAACCCCGGCTGATTATTGTAGACTTCGATTCGAATATCAGCGAGAAGCTGCGCAGTCTTGCTCTGGGAGATTGCGAAATACTCATCGAACCAGACCATGATGTAATCGTGCAAAAGCTCAAAGAGCAAAAAATCGACCTGTTGATTGGAGGTCTGATGGAACTGCCCTTTGCAAAGGCCCTCGGTATTGAACATCTCGATATCATGCACGGGAGCCAGAGGACAATCGGGTTTGAGGGGGCAAAGAACCTCATGCACCTGCTCTCCCGTGGTAAAAACTGTGGTGATTAAAAGATCTTTTCTGGCCAGACGGATACAGGAACCGTAATCACTTCTGGTCCGTGCCCTCCACCCATTGCGAAAGGCTTCCCATCCGCTTGAACGCCTCCATCATAGGGAGTCCGATACCCGAACGTCGGGCATTGCAAAAAAACCTCCATCGATCCCGCAGCCTCGGCCCGCTCTTTCCATGGCGCGAGAGGAGATAATCGAGCGTTTCCCGCTCTTTTTTCATCCATGCGAACCGGGCCAGAACAGTTTTTGTATAGCCCTCAGGATCCGGGCAGGAATCTGCAAAAATTCTTGCACATTCCAGGGAGTGGACAATTCCTTCCCCGGTGAATGGCGATACGGTTCCTATCGATTCACCAATGCCAACGACCAACTGGGGCGTCTTGCCATTCCGGCTCTTCCTGAAATAAAATGGTGTCGAATAGTACGGGGAAGCAACCCGGATGAACCCGTCACAGCTGCAGAGCGTGGTGAATGAAAACCGCCCGGACGTGTCCCGGTAAAACCGGTCCAGAAGGCTGTCAAGCTGGACAAGACCGATACCACCAACGCCTATATGATAGTGATTGTTTTTGAGGGGAAAGATCCACAGGTAACCGAGTCCGGGTATCCGGTTCCCGTAGACCCCCGCCTCAAGGCGTTCGCTCCTTAATGATTCCACATCTGTCCTGTGCTGCAGGGTCGGCAGCATCAGATCAGACCTGCACGGTGGCAGGAGAGCCCGGGCGATCCCGGTCGCATCCACCACGATATCATAGTCCTCTGCCTCTTCCAGCCCCAGGTTCTGCCGCTTAAACCTGGTACCTCTGGTGAGATCCCGTATAAGCCGGGGTTTGTCGATAGTGCAAAGGGGCGTTGTTGCCACGAGGCCGTCAAAATTCATCGTTGACATGGGTTCAATGAGGTACTCATTGAAGTCAAGGCCGACATCGGCGAGGTACGTTTTGATACCGACGGGCACTCCCCACCCGCACGAGCGACACCTGCAGCGGGTGTCATGGTCCATGCAATCATAGACATCAGGTGTGATTCCCCTCTGCACGAGAAGCCTCGCAAGGTACCCCCCGGCGATCCCGGCACCTGCAATCGCAATGTTCATAAAATCCCCCCGAACGCCAGTAAGATGATGGTTATCGCCACCGCATGTACCAAAGATGCTCCGACCTGCTGCAGCATAAGTTTGTTGGCTTTCAACTCAAAATCAGGAAAGAGGGAGTACATGGCACGGGTGCAGAGCTGATCGATTCCTGCGCCGAAGACCGTATTGATCCCTGCGATAATGGCCGTCGTAAGGACAAGAATATAGGCAAGGTCCATACTTCCAAGAATCCAGGCCAGGGGGTAAAGCATCAGGAGAGCTATAAGGAACGTAATCATACCATACAGGGTCGAGTGCGGCAGTCCCGGATACCGTACAGATGATGTGCATTTCCCGCCCAGCCGGTCGGAATGTGCGTCCCGGCGCATCATCGATACTACGAAACAGGTCACCGTCATGCCATGTAGCAGCGACAGGATGAAGGCCAGCAGGGAGAAAATGCCGGTCGCAGCATAGACAACAGTCACCGTGACCCCGACCACCAGCCAGGGAAAGATGTACCATTCGGTGAACGGGTGGTGACCAAGCGCGAAGCGGGGATGATTGTACCCATAATCGAAAAAAAAGCCGATTAAAAACAGCAATGGCATAACTATCCTCTGTGTCGTAAGGTACGCGGCAAGAACCACCACAAGGACCGTAATAATCGCAGACATCGTCCGGTATTCACCCACGGTCGCCCACCCGTACACCAGCGGCCGGTCCCGCCCGGTCTCCCTGCTTTTTTCATGCCGGTCGATTTCCAGATCCATGATGTCATTCCAGAGGTGGGCATCGATGTGGATGAGAAGAGCTGCCACAACCGCAAGAATAAAAAGGCTCCAGTCAGCACCAGAGAACCCGACTTCCCAGAGCGTCACGACAAACCCGAGCAGGATGGCGCACAGGGTAAAAGGAATGAGCCCCTCAATGCGAAGGATACGCGGGAGCGTACGAAGGTCGATGTTATCAACCCCAAAGGCAAATTACCGGAATTTCAGAATATCGGGAATGAGACGCTGTCATGGTGACCAGGAATCCGGTTCAGTCATACAATTATTTAATAGTACGTTTAAATTGCCGGCCACAACCCCCCGGTGGTATTCCGGAGCCGTGACGGAACTCTCGAGGAACTCCTGCCCACCGGTATTGTGCTCGGCGCAGTCGAGAACCGTGAGTATACTGATGAAATATTCATTCGCCAACGAATCGAGTAAAGATGAAGAAGGCCATTTAGGAACATTTATCACATTTTCGGGTAAGAATCCATTGCATAGGAGTGAAAATAAGAATGCTTGATATCTTCAAATGCACAAACTGCGGCCAGATTGTGATGATCACCCATGAGGGTGCAGGCCAGCTGGTCTGCTGCGGGAAACCTATGGCCCGACAAGTTGAGAACACGGTTGATGCCAGCACCGAGAAGCATATCCCCGTCGTAGAGGAGAGCGGTGATGGGATCATTGTTAAGGTAGGTTCCGTACCACATCCCATGGAGGCCAAACATTTTATTGAATGGATCGACGTGATATCCGGCCCCTCGTTGTACGTGAAGGGGTTAAAGCCCGGTGACAAACCCGAGGTTTCATTTCCGGTGCCTTCAAAGGATGTCAAAGTACGAACATACTGCAATCTCCACGGCCTTTGGTCCAATAAGCCGCATCACGAATGAAGGGTTAAGGGGTTGTCGATGGCTGCTCGGTGCAGCCTGCCGTTGTAATTTTGGGTATATAGTATCAAATTGAACACCACCCTTTTTTTCAACCACACAACCCTCACCCATCTCTCCAGCCTGGAAAAAATTGGTTTTAACCGGCTTGACGAACCAGACACGTTTGACAACACATATATCCGGCAGGGTATCGTGTAGTGGCGCGATGCAAACCGCACGACAAGGACGAGGATGATGACCAGCGCAATGAGGACGATAAAGAGGGACAATCCGGAGATCATGGTTGATCCTGTTCCCGGGCTAGGAGATGATAAAGGATACCGTGCCGCTTATTTTTTTTAGAGAATTCACGTCAGACCGGTTACCTGTTCTCCTTGTTGTACTCCTCAAGAAAACTCAAAGGGCCCATTCCCGCTCTGCCTCTCCCATAAAAAATCCGCCGCTGAGCCAGTGCAAGCCGATACCTTGGGCAGTCGCAACTAATGAGAAATACTACTCAGGAGAATAAGACATCCCCTCCCTCACATCACATATCCATACTGCTCTGATCAGAAAAAAATTATCGTGATGGGCCCGGATCCCCGCAACTAACCGGCTTGAAAGATTCAACAAGGATGACTTCACATCCGGCGGGATACGTATCGTTTCTCACCGTACTCGTATCTGCCAGGTATTTTTTGTTTGGTGATGTCCCCCGGATATCCACCAGTTTTCCCTCAATTATCAGGCACGTTCCCACCTCTGCTTTCTTCACTTCGTTCTCGAGTGCAGGATCCAAAAAGACAAGGTGGTTGTTACTGATGTGTTCATCGATATACTCCTCTGTGAGCCCGATAAATGTCGGGATATCGTAGCTGTATTCGAGCGTACGGTCCCCGGTCGTGATTTTGAAATACGAGAGCATATAAGGCTTGAGCAGGTCGCCATTCACTACAGCAAGATCGATCGGACTGATACCATCCGGCATCGTGGCCGGGTATTCCTTCCTTGCGACAATCTTGCCGGCAAGAATATAGGAATATCCTGAAGAGAGGGAAAAACTCCAGTCGCCAGCATTTTTGGTGAACTGCTGTTGTGAGGAGAGAGGGGTCTGGTAGAACCCGCCAGTACCATCAGGCAGCCCGGATGCCGGGGAGCTGCGCAAAGCCGCGCCAAAAGTAAAATCATAGACCAGAAATCCGATGACAAAAAACAGGATAAGGATGACAGTCCATTCCAGCAGGGTACGGAGGCGGCTCATAGGTTAATCCCGGCAGACGTATGAGTGAGAATCTGCTCCTGATAGTATTTTGCCCGGTTCTTCAAATAACAACGCATTCATCCTTACCCGGTCTCCTGCACAAAGCACCGGTCACCGTGATCCAGAGCGGCACATCGCTGGAATACATAAAAGCGAGTGCCTGATACAAGAAACCCACACCAATGATGCACGACAGGGATGTATGCAGGATGATTGCGGCGCCGTCATTGCATGCCCGTGATAACCGGGGGATGAGCTCTTATAGAATTCAGGTTAATACAGAAATCAGATGCCCTAAGACCCAGAATCATACCAGTAATGAATTGGCAGGGCGCCAGAAGGCGCCGCTTTTCCTGCGTATCGCATTATTTTTCCTGCTTGTCGTTAGTAATGTGCTGGTAGCAAAATACGTAGTCTTCTCTTTTTCAATCGCGCCGGGCGTTTCATTTTTCTATACCGTGGTTGCTTTGATGATCGTCACGACCCTGTGGTTTGGGATGTACGGGGCTGTGGCTGCCTATGCAGGCTGCTATATCGGGGCCGGGATTTTAAGCGGTCTTCCCCCGGATGTGAGCCTGTTCTGGTCGCTTGCTGATTTCTGGCAGGTGCTCATCCCGCTCATTGCATTCAGGGTATTCAAAGCCGATCCCTCCCTGAGGAGCGCACGGGACCTTGGAATACTGGTGGTTTTTGGCATCATTCTCAATAATGTCGCAGGCGCACTCTGGGGTTCGGTGGCCCTTGCCCTGCCCGGCACGATCCCGTGGGGTGAGGTCCCTTCGGTATTTTTCGGCTGGCTGATCGGAAATATCGTAGTCTGCATCGTGCTGGTGCCTCTGGCACTCTATTTCCTCACCCCGATGGTGAGGGATCACCAGCTCTTTGTCCGGCATTACTGGAGTTAGGACCAGATCAGGTACTCAGGCACCGCAATCACCGGGACGCTGTCTGACGCTGCGATCCCGGAATGAGGACGAGTGAAAGGGACCGCGACGATAACAGGATAGCCCGTATCCATTGAGCAGTACTGAAAAAATAATAAGTACCTGGCAGGTCACTGTAGGATCATGAAGAAAACTGCTGTCATTTTCATTGTCATCATCATCGCTTTCATGGCTGCATCCGGGTGCGTTTCTGCCCCGACAGGCCCGGCTCCTGCAGTCATAACCCCTGTCCCGCATGATGAAAGGCCGCAGTATGTCATCGGGTTTGATAGCGACTATCCGCCGTTTACCTACATCGACAGCGCAGGTAATCTCACGGGTTTTGATATTGAGGCTGCCCGCTGGATCGCAGACCGGCAGGGATTCGATGCGGAATTCGTTGCAGTTCCCTGGGACAGGATCATCCCTGCACTCAATGCAGGGACTATCGATATGATCTATTCCGGCTTGACGGTTACTCCCGAGCGGGAGAAGGATGTCAATTTCACGACCTCATACTATACCGTAAACCTGAGCGTTGCGATCCGGCAGGGGTCCGGTATCACCATGCAGGACCTGTACACAGGCAGGCTCCGTACCGGGACCCAGGCGGGATCGAGTGGTGCAGTATGGGCTGAAGAAAACCTGGTACGATCCGGAAAGATGCCGGCTGAAAACCTTGTCCTGTATCCTGACCTCTCAACACTGACGGGGAACCTGTTGAACGAGACGATCGATGCTTCCGTGTTCGATGCTCCACCGCAGGAACGGGCAACAGCAGGGACATCCTTAACCATCATCGGGACTATCCCCACGAATGACAAGTATGCAGTTGCGGTACGGAAGACCGACCCGCAGCTTCTGGCCCTGATGGATGACGGGCTCAGGCAGTTGATGGAAGATCCTTACTGGCAGCAGCTGGTACAGAAGTACGACCTTGCCAGTGAATCCAGGTCCCCCTGATATGAAATCGGGGAAGCAGGAACAGGGAACCAAAAATTTCATCCTTTTACCCGTCTCGCGCTTACAGGTCCGGTACGATCCGGAACAGGGGTGCACCCGGTGCACTGCCCATTACCTGCTGAACTGATATGACCGTGAACGGGATAGAAACCAAAGCCCGCTACGGGCTCACCACCTGAAGGTAAAACCGGCCCTCCCTCCCCGGCATGATGCCCGTTCCCATCCATGGGGAGATGAACCGCCGGCCCGTACTGCAAAAAGAGACCACATCCCCGTGAAGGAGCAGCAGATGCGATGCGGGTGAACGGAAATGTGTCCTTTCCCGTCCGCAGGTTATTCTTCCATAATGTTCTTTTTCTTAAAAAAAATATTCGGGCAAAGTTTAAAGAGCCATAAAGGTTGAAAGCAGTATTTAATGGTTACCGATGATGTCCTGCTGAAAAAACACCAGCTGACGGAAGAGATTGAACGGCTGAAAACGGAACTCGATGAGAAAACTCTTCTTGCTGAGGAGCGGCTCAACCGGCTGAAATACCTCCAGTCAGATTTTGATAATTATCGCAAATGGTCTGAGAAAGAGAAAGAAACGATCATTGCGCTCGCAAACGAGAACCTGATCAAAGACCTTCTTGTCATCCTCGATGACTTCGAACGGGCGCTGCCTGTCCTTGAACAGGAAAAAAATAAGGAGGGGATCGGGATGGTCCAGAAAAAATTCTTAAAAATCCTGGCAGGATATGGGCTGCAACCCATCGAGTGTGTGGGAAAAAAATTCGATCCGAATTTTCACGAGGTACTATGCAAAGAGCAATGCGACAAGGAGCCTGACACGATTCTGAACGAGATCGAAACAGGCTACAAGCTGAAATCGAAGGTCATCCGACCCTCAAAAGTACTGATTGCAGAAAACGTTGGAAAAGATGTAGGTGAGAACAATGGGTAAAGAGAAGATTATCGGAATTGATCTCGGGACTTCGAATAGTGAAGGTGCGGTGATGCTCGGGGGAAAACCGACCATTATCCCGTCAGCAGAAGGTGCAACAGTTGCCGGAAAGATGTTTCCCTCGTATGTTGCGTTCACCCCGGATGGCCAGCTCCTCGTGGGTGAACCGGCGCGGCGGCAGGCTGTCAGCAATCCCGAAGGTACAGTCACTGCAGCAAAACGAAAGATAGGAACCGATCACATTTACAAAATTTATGGCAAGGAATACACGCCCCAGCAGATCTCTGCATTCCTCCTCCAGAAGATAAAAAGGGATGCGGAAGCATTTCTCGGAGAACCGGTTACAAAAGCCGTCATCACCGTCCCTGCCTATTTCAACGACAACCAGAGGACGGCAACAAAGGATGCAGGTAAAATTGCCGGACTGGATGTTGTCCGGCTGGTAAACGAGCCCACGGCAGCCTCGATGGCGTACGGCCTTGATCGCAGCGGGGAATACAAGATACTTGTCTTTGACCTTGGCGGCGGAACGCTCGATGTGACCATCATGGAATTTGGCGGCGGGACGTTTACGGTCCTTGCCACTTCCGGTGATACCCAGCTGGGCGGTACCGATATGGACAATGCAATTTATGAATGGATTGCGGATGAATTCAAAAAGAACGAAGGTATCGATTTAAGAAACGACAAGATGGTAATCACCCGGTTAAAAGAAGCTGCTGAAAAGGCAAAGATTGAACTTTCAACCGTGCTTGAAACCGAGATCAACCTCCCCTATGTCACCGCCAACCAGGCGGGCCCCAAACACCTCTCGATGAAGCTGAGCCGGGCAAAACTCGAACAGCTTACCGAACCGATCATCAAGCGCTGCGTTCACCCCTTCGAACAGGCCTTAAAAGATGCAAACCTTACTAAAAATGATATCCAGAAAGTGATCCTTGTCGGCGGGCCAACACGGATGCCCGTAGTCCAGAAGTTTATCGAGGACCATGTTGGCAGGAAGGTGGAGCGGGGGATCGATCCCATGGAATGTGTTGCCATCGGTGCCGCGATACAGGGAGCGATTCTCGGTGGTGAGATTACGGACATGGTACTTCTGGACGTGACGCCCCTGACGCTGGGCATCGAGACCCTCGGGGCAGTGAGGACGCCCTTAATCGAGAGGAACACGACGATCCCCACAAAAAAGAGCCAGATCTTTTCTACCGCTGCGGATTTCCAGACGTCCGTTACCATCCATGTGCTCCAGGGTGAACGTCCCATGGCGGCTGACAATGTGAGCCTGGGTCAGTTCAATCTCGTCGGCATTCCCCCGGCACCCCGGGGTATCCCCCAGATAGAAGTCTCGTTCGATATCGATGCATCGGGCATTCTTAATGTGTCGGCAAAGGATCTCGGGACCGGCAAAGAGCAGAAGATGACGATCACGGCCTCGACCAAACTGGGAGAAACCGATGTGAAAAAGATGGTCAACGAGGCAAAAGAATACGAAGAGCAGGATAAACAAAGAAAAGAGGAAGTCGAGGTCAGGAATACTGCAGACAACCTGATCTATACAGCGGAAAAGACAAAATCCGATCTGGCCGGAAAAGTCAGCACCGATCTCATTGACAAGGTGAATGCGGCGATAGTCGGGGTAAAGGCAGTACTGGAAGGAAAAGATACCGCAAAGATCAAGTCAGAGATGGAAAAACTAAAGACAGCCTTAGGAGAAGCAGGGTCTGCCGTATACGAAGAAGCTGCCCGGCAGAAGGCACAGCAGCAGGCAGGTCCTGCAGGAAATGAAAGTCCCGGGCAGGAGACGACCGGCCCGGGTGGGGAGAAAGTCGTTGATGCCGATTTTAAGGTAAAGGATGAGAAATAATCCATTTTTTCAACCATGGCAGAGAAGGACTATTACGAGATCCTCGGCGTAAAAAAAGATGCATCGCAGGATGACATAAAAAAGTCATTCCGGCAGCTTGCACGGA